>Ga0208249_1000064_pt1 | contig 32637 bp, 39 predicted proteins | sample CryBogmetaGMA1M_FD_184546 | JGI IMG/M metagenome (GOLD analysis project Ga0208249, IMG submission 184546) | Freshwater microbial communities from Crystal Bog, Wisconsin, USA - MA1M (SPAdes) | ecosystem: Environmental > Aquatic > Freshwater > Lake | place: Crystal Bog, Wisconsin, USA | collected...
TTAACATCTGGATTCAGCCTCAAAAACCAGCCCAAAGTGGCTGAACATGAGACCAAAAGTCATCAGAAAAAGGTCTCAGAAGCAATTCACGGTCAAAGGCACTCTTTCCTGCTCACTGCCGCCGCTCAAACCCCGTTTGTCCAGAGATTCCCTAGGCTTTACGGTCATGGGTGATGCCACCCATGAACGACTCCAACTCGGCGCCTCGGTTGTCGAGGGACAAACCAACCATGGTGGTGAAGCGTCCGATCCTCAGCCAACGGACAACCGCCGGCAAGGCGAATCGCTTCTCGGTTTCGTGGTTGGCCACTTCAATCTGAAGATCCGAGCCCACTTCAAGCTGCAGCTTGCCCTGACGGGTCACACAGATTCCGCCAACACTTATATCGTGGATCACCACAAAAGCACGAGAGCCTCCAGGTGCAATCAGAGTAGCGGAAATACCAATTGGCAAGACCTTGCGCTCTGATGATCGAGGGGAATGACGAGAAGAATTATCAATGGACATCAGTGAAGGCTGGCTGACAAAGAACTGAGAGCTGAGCAGCAATCAATCGAGAACAAGCGACAGGGGTGTTGCGTGACTGCGGCTATAGCCTAGAGATATCGATGATAGGCGTGGGCTACGGCCGTTGCATTGCCTAAGGGACTTAACCTGAAGCCGCTGGCACGCTGGAACCCCTCCCCCTGATGGACCGACAAGAAAATGAAAATCCAACTAACTTTGGTGAATTTTTACTGAATTCAGGGTAGAACTTCAACGGTGCTGCGTGGGGACCACTTCCATGCCGATGGGGGCAAGGGCAACCAAGGCAAGTTTCAGATGTTGCAAGCCAAAGGGTATTCCTATAATTGTAACAAAGCAGGCCATGGCAGACGTCACGTGGCCAATGGCCAGCCACCAACCAGCAACCGCAAACCAGATGATATTGCCGAACAAACCGAGCGGCCCACTGGAGAGATCCGACTTACCCGTCAGTTGATAGCGACTGATCGCCTCCTTCCCAAAAGGCCAGAAGGAGAAATTACCAATGAGTATGCAGGAGCGTGACCAAGGTATGCCGACGATTGTGAGCGCAGCTACAAGGCCCACCAACCACCATCCCAGCCCCATCACCAATCCACCGCAGACAAACCAGATGAGATTGGCAAGAAAGCGCAGCATGACAAGACAGAGATGGGTTTAAGAAAGCAATCAGCTGAGTTGTCAGCGCACAATGCCTGGGTGAACATCGGAAAGGGCCTGCGGCGGCTTCCAATTGGGTCGAGGAAGGCACAAGCTCTGGGGATCCTGGGAAGGGAACACAGGATGACCGAAGTAAAAGCCCTGAAAATACTGACATCCCTCCGCCAGTAAGCACTGGGCCTGGTCCTCAGTCTCTACTCCCTCGGCCACGACGCGAAGTCGCAGCGAAGAAGCAAGATTAACAATGGCCCTGACAATTGCAGCATCATTGTGGTCATTCGGAAAACTTCGCACATAACTTCTATCAATCTTTACCTCGCTCACTGGCAAACGCCGAAGGTATGTGAGAGATGAGTAGCCAGTACCAAAATCATCGAGAGAAAATTCAATTCCATGATCACGGAGCAAATGCATACGAGCAGCGGCGTAGTCAAGTTCCGTCAGAACACTTTCTTCGGTGATCTCCAGCCGGAGCCGACTGCCACTGACCCGCTTACGGGCGAGGGTGTCAAGAATACGCTCAGGAAAATCCGGATGCAGGAATTCAGCTTCACTGAGATTAACAGAAATTCGAAAAGTTGGAGACAACATGCTTTCCCAATCCAAGAGCTGGTCACATACTTGCTCTAAAGTCCAATGTCCCAAGGAATGGATCAAGCCAGACTCTTCGGCCACAGGGATAAATTCGGCGGGAGCAACAGGATTGTGCTGAAGAGGCTGCCATCGCATCAATGCTTCTGCAGAGTACAAATTGCCTTTAGCATCAACTTGAGCCTGATAGGCCACCTTTAATTCATGCTTTTCAAAGCCCTCGCGCAACTGCATTTCCAATACGGAGCGGCGATCAACACGCTGCTGCATTTCCCTATGGAACAGGCGCACGGTGTTGCGACCAGCAGCCTTGGCCTCGTAGAGCGCCACATCGGCACGCTGAAGAAGAGTTTCAACCGTGAGCCCCTCTTCCAGAACAACTGCCAGCCCAATACTTGCGCTGTGATGTGTTACTCCAACATCAATACTGTAAGGCTTATTAAAAGCCTGCAAAATCTTGAGAGCGACCTGCTCAGCTTTACGGATTGCCGCATGGGAATCGGTGCCGAGATTTTCAAGGAGAACAACGAACTCATCGCCACTCAGACGCGCTACAGTATCAGTCGACCGAACACTCTCCCGCAGGCGGCGACCTACTGAACAAAGAAGCTGGTCCCCGGCGGCATGTCCGTGGGTGTCATTAAGGGTTTTGAATCGGTCCAAATCGATCATCATCAGGGCAATGATCTGATGGGTTCTTGAACTTGAAAGTAATGATTGCTGAACTCGATCGATTAAAAGCAACCTGTTAGGCAGCTCAGTCAAGGAATCGTAAAAAGCCAGACGATGAACGTGGGCTTCATGACGCTTTCGCTCTGTAAGATCAAGGATAGACCCCGTAAACCGCATGGGAGTCTGACCCGCATCACGGGTAATTGTGCCCCGCACTAAGACTGGCAGATAAACATTATTTTCACGCAACAGTCTGATCTCAGCTTCAACGCCGTCGCGTTCACCGGCCAGTGCGCGCCTAAAAGCCAGATCAAACATCCCCCGGTCGGCAGGATGAATGCGATCGCGCCAAAAATGCCCAAGTTCCTCAGCCTGAGTGGCCTCATACCCCATCATCTGGAGCCATCTCACAGAAAGGAAGCATTGACCTTCAATCAGATCCCAATCCCACCATCCATCGTTGGTACCCCTGAGAACCAGTTGAAGACGCTCTTCAGAACGCTTCAACTGATTCACCTGGCGACGGATCACCCGCTGATCAGCCATGATATCAAGATGTGCAGCAAACTTTTCGGCAAGCAAAGTCACGATTTCAAAAGTGTCGTCACTGACCGGATCAAACATGCCGGCAAGGGCAGTTGTGTTCGCAGCAAGAACAATTCCATTGCACTGTCCTTCACGATTGATGCATCGACAGGCGATGACATCTGCCAAATCGTCGGAGGGAAGCAAGGCAATGGCCTCAGCATCCAGCCGAATTGCTCGCCGCTCGCCGGCTTGCTCAAGCTGATCAGCGAGACGACCGCCAACGGCTAGCCAGGCATCGGCGTAGGCCGTACCAGAGACCCCACAGAGGATTTGCTCCAGGCAGGGATCGCCAAAAATCCAGACAACACCGACAGCCAGATCAAGGACATCAATGATCGACTCGGCGTAAAGATTTGCTACTCCCTGGCCGTCATCCACTCGGATGAGGCGGTTAGAAAGCTGATTAAGCCGAATGAGCTGAGAAATCTGGCGGTCAAGCCTGGCCTTGAGAGCAATAAGCTCCTGCTGCAACAGGGCATAGCCGCTTGGGCCGAATTCAGCAGCAGCAGGAGGAGATCCCAATGACATCAACTAGGAAGGAGCCTGGCTCGGGAGGACACGATAAAGGCATGCCAAAGCTGTTGTGTAATTATGATAAGAATTTCTGCCGCCCAGATGCGCATATTCTCCAAACCCATACATCCCCAGCCAAGGAGGCACTACGCCATCGGGTGAGAATGGCTGCTGCATGCGATGAACCAGCTCATCTTTCATCACCATATTGAACAGCCGCCTACCCCGCGCGAGGCAATCTGCCTGAAAAACAGCAATCGGCATCTGCCCCTCTCGGCGGGAAACCATGGCCCGCAACATGCGGTCCATGTCCCTGAATATCAGCTCTTCATCGCGGGTCGTCAGCCATAACTGGGTTCCCTGCGTGCAATCAGTAGCATAATAAATTTCGCCTACCTCTGAGTGGTGAGTAACCACCCTTAGGATATGGCTGTTCCCATATTCCCTTGCGAGATCTTCAGGCAATTGCTCGGCAAGAGCGCCAATCGGGATCGTGTCACCTTCCGTGGCGCTGGCGGGCAGACCCAGTCGTTGAAGATAGATGGTCCAGGCCGGTTGACCATCAATCTCAATCAGCCGGTTACCCTCTACTTTTGTGACGACCATGGGTTCGCCGACCGCCACAAAACCATGGGTGGCCTGGGTCTCGACCTCCAGGGTGGGATCCCAGATACCGACTGCAAATGCCGCATGCTGGAACATCTGGCCATCGATGGCCTGGAAGGTGGCCACACCCTTCATCTGGTCCGAAGATGTAGCTCCAAAAATCACCACATCAGGTCCAAGGACCGACTCAATACCGGCAATCACGGCATTGTTAGCAATATCAATGCCTGAGGCCAGCAGATAGATCATTCTGACCGGCATCGGCGACCCAAGCAAGCCTCTGGCCAGCTCAGCACCCTTGGCGAAAGATGTGGGGCCAAAAAGACCATCCACATGGGCGACCGTGAAACCAGAACCGCTCATCCCCATCAGGGCGATGTCGTGCATGCTCTCGCCGGGACCATCCCTGCCCACCGTGCCGGCGCAGGAAGCTGCCAGGACCCTGGCGCGCGGGCACTGGGCCCGTACCGCTTCGGAGAGCTTCAGCAGATCGTGACCCACCGCGGCATTGATCAGCACCAGGTCGCAATCGGGATCGGTGACGCCATAGGCCAGTTCCAGCGCCTCCAGCACAGCCCTCCTGGCGTTGACCGAGCGGGTGTTCCCGGAACGGAAGGAAAGCATCAACCCGCCAGCCCATCACTGAGCGCAACTTAGGCATCCCTGGCGCCCCTGGGCAGGCGGCTGGGGCAAAACCGTGTCAACGCTTCCGAATCAATCGCCGCCCGCCAGTAACCACAACACCCCTCCGCCCACCAGCCAGCCCAGCCATGAGAGATCCAGCAGAGGTGTGAGTATCGCAGCGAGCGGCTGCAGCAGCCAGTGGCTCAACACCAGGGGCAACAGCACCATCAGCAGGACGGCCAGCATCAGACGTGACCGGACTCCGACCCCTTGCTGGCCCCAGCCCGCAGCGTCTGCCAGCTGCCGGTGTCGCCGTGGGCACGCCAGGCCAACACCGCCGATGCCAGGCCCGAGCCCTCCGACCAGGCCGCCGCGGCCAGAGCCGGCAGCTCCGGAAAGCGCCCGACAGCCTCACGGCGACTGAGAGCCGGAGGTTCCCCGGAACAATTGGCGCTGGTGGTGGCCAGGGGACCGCTGAGGCGCAACACATCGCGGATGGCGTCGCAGGCCGGCACCCGCAGACCAAGGCTCTCGCCGGTGGGGTTGAGCAATCGGGTGGTGACCCCGACGATCGGAAGCACAAAGGTGACCGGACCGGGCCAGCAGCGAAGGGCTTGCTCCAGCCACTCCTCGCGCCAGGCCACCCCCAGGAACTGAACCAGTTGCTCGAGATCAGCCCCCATCAGGATCAGAGGCTTCTCAAGGGGGCGCTGCTTCAGGGACCAGATCCTGGCGGCATGGGCCGGTTGGGCCGCCAGCGCCGGCAGGGTGTCGGTGGGCAGCAGGGCCACCTCGCCGGCGGCCAACATGGCAGCCATCGCACCCGCCCGCAGCCCGGCAGCCTCATCACCGACGGGGGGGGAGCCGGAGGTCGCGGTGGGCTCAGCCATCGGTGGGGATCGGAGCGGCGGGCCGGCGGGCGCTGGCAAAGCGCCAGGTGCCCTCCAGATCTTTGTGGGGGGTGGGCTGGACTAGGCCAGCCTGATCCATCAGGAGCAGCACCGCAGGGCTCTGATCATGGTGGTGCTCCAGAAACAGCCAGCCACCTGGGGCCAGCGCAGCCAGGGCTCCGGCCAGGATCTCGCGGATCGGCGCCAGGCCATCGGGCCCACCGTCCAGGGCCAGGTGCGGTTCATGGTCTCGCACCCCCGGCTCCAGGGTGGCCACGGTGGCGCTGGGGATGTACGGGGGATTGCTGACCACCAGCTGCAGGCGGCCCCACCAGGGCACCAGCGCGTCCCACCAGTGGCCCTGCACCAGGCTCACCCGCTGCTGCTGCAGCTCGGCGGCCAGATTGGTGGCGGCAACCCGCAGGGCCTCGGCACTGACATCCAGGGCAAAACCACGGCTGCGGGGCAGGCCCCGCGCCAACGCCAGGGCAATACAGCCCGATCCTGTGCCGAGGTCTGCCCAGAGCAGCGGCTCGTGGGACGGCGACGGAGCCCCCAGACAGGTGAGGGCCAGATCCGCCAGCAGCTCGGTTTCCTGGCGGGGGATCAGCACACCAGGGACCACCTGCAGCGTTAGGTCGCGCCAGGGGCAGAGCCCCACCAGGTATTGGAGCGGCTCGGCGCTACGCAGGTGGCGGCGCCAGAGCCGCTCCAGTTCCCGGCGATCCTCCCGCAGCGCGACAGATCGGCTGGGGTGAATCCTGAGGGACTGGAGGTCAGCCCAGCCGATGCCACCGACCAGATCAAGAAGCCAATCGAAGTCGGCGGCGGATCCTCCCTCCGAAAGCAGCTGACGACGCCAGGTCAGCAGCTCATGGCCGCTGAGCGGCGCCACGGCTGGAGATTGGTCGCTGTGACTGGCACGGGACATCGATTCAGCCTAAACAGGTCCTCTAGGGGATCAGCAGGGGCGCCACTGCAGACCGGGCTCGGCGCGCAGGGCTCCCACCAGCTCCAGCTCCAGCAACTGCGGCGCCAATTCCGACGCGGACTGCCCAAGCCTGGCCGTGAGCTGCTCAAGGGAAGCCCCCTCACCCACTGCCTGCAGCAACCTGGACTTGCCTGGGGCGTGATGAGACGACATGGGGCACGCGGCCAAAGCCGGCGACCCCAGGGGACCATCCCCGAGCAGGGCGATCAGGTCGGCCGGATCCAGCAGTGGGGTGGCGCCGTGTGCCAGAAGCCGGTTGCTGCCAAGGGCGGAACGCTTGCCGGCGTCGCCTGGGACGACCCAGAGGGGGAGACCCTGGCTCCAGGCCCACTCCGCCGAATGCAGCGCCCCACTCGCTTCAGGGCATTCCACCACCACAACGGCAGCCGCCAGGGCCACCAGGAGCCTGTTGCGGCTGGCGAAATGGCCGGCCCGCACGGAGGCGCCAGGGGCCAGTTCACTGACCAGCAGGCCCTGCTGGGACACCCGCCGCTGCAACTCGCCATGGTGGCGGGGATAAACCCTTTCCAATGGAGTGCCCAGCACCGCCACCGGCTGACCATGCTCCGCCAGGCAGCCCCGATGGGCGGCGGCATCGATGCCCTCGGCCAGGCCACTGACAACCGGCCAACCCGCCAGGGCCAGGGCAGCACCGAGACGCTCCGCCATGGCCAGCCCATGGCTGGACGGCCGCCGGGTGCCGACAACAGCCACGGCCCTGCGGCGGCAGAGCTGGCTCCAGAGCTCCCCCCTGCCCTGCCAGTGGAGGACCAGGGGGGGGCGTGCCAACCCCTGCACGCCCTCGGGCCAGAGGCGATCCCCTGGCACGAGAACCCGCCGGCCGGCGCCACTGGCCGCCAGCCGGGACAGGGGATCGGCTCCCCAGCTCCGGCGATAGGTTTCCACATTGAGCAGCGGCGAAACACCCCAACCCACACGAAGCGCCAGCTGATCCGCCGGCGCCCGCCAGGCGGCCTCCAGACTGCCGAACTCCCGGATCAGCTGACCCAGGCGCACCCAGCCCACCCCAGGACAGCGGCTCCAGAGCACCCACCAGAGCCGCTGGGCCTGATCCCAGGGGACACCCTCCTGCGGCATAGCGCTGGATGGCATAGGCAGCGGCCGCAGCGCCGCCTCAAATGGAGAGAAGACCCCCTGCACCACATCGCCCATGGACAGCCCCTGCCAGCCCTGGTACACATGTATCAATAGTAGCGGCTGAAGGGGGCTGGGTCGGCCGTGATGTCAGGGCGACTTGGCCTGCAGGCTTCCGCCGCCCTCGACCAGGGCGGCGACCGCCCGCTGAAGATCCTCCGGCAGGGTCCGGACCAGCCGCCGCCGGGCGGCCCCGCCGGACAGATCCACCAGCACCAGTTCCACCCGCGCCTCGGCAGCGAGCACGCCAGCGGCACCGACAAAACGGCTGATCCAAGCCAAGCGCACGCCCTGACGGGGTAACACCTCACTCCAGAGGTCCACGACATCGCCGTGCAGCAGGGCCTGGCGGTAATCGATCGCGAGGGCAATCACCGGCAATTCAAGACCCCGGGCCGAAAGGTCGCTGTAAGCCAGCCCCACCGAGGCGAGGGCTTCGACACGGGCTTCCTCGAGCCAGGCCACATAGGCCCCATGCCACATCACCCCTGCATGATCGGTGTGCTGGGGCAAGACCCGGCGGCGCAGGCACCATCTCCCCCGGGGGCCAGTCGTGTCGTGGTGCATCACGGAGTACACGCCAATGGTGGAGCCCACCGATGTTCAGCCATAGGCTGACCCCGCGCCTTGAATGACCCCGTGTTCCGCAATCTCCTGATCGCCGATTCCGGCAAGGGCCACGTGGAGGAGATGGTCCGCATGCTTCGCGACATCGCCCCCTGCCGGCAGGCCCGGATCAATCTGCTGCATGTGCTGCCGGAACAGGGCGGCGCCGACCTGCAGGATCACCGCCAGCGGGCCGAGATGGTGATCAGCGAGGCCGTGCAACGGCTGGGACTGCAACCGCACGAGGTGAACAGTCTGGTCCGGGAGGGGGACACCAAGCAGACCGTGCTCAAGGTGGCTGACGAACTTGATGCCGATCTGATCGTGATGGGCTCCCGCGGCCTCGGCCGCCTCCAGTCGATCCTTGCGAACAGTGCCAGCCAGTACGTCTTCCAGCTGTCCACCCGACCGATGCTGCTGGTGCGGGACGATCTCTACGTGCGCGCCATCAACCGGGTGATGGTGACCATTGATGGCACCGGGGTTGGCGACGATGCCCTGCGGCTGGCTTGCGAACTGGTGCGGGACATCCCCGGCGGGAGCCTCACCGGAGTGCACGTGACCCGCCAGGACATCACGCCGTCGCGGGGCGGCAGGAACCCGGCCGACGAGATCCTTGAGAAGGCCATACATCGGGCCAGGGGCTACGGAGTGGAACTGCAACCCGTGCATCGCACCGGCGAGATCGGGCGTACCGTCTGCCTCGCCGCCGAAGAAAACCGGGCGGACCTGCTGGTGATTGCGTCCCAGGACCGTCGACCGCTGGTGGCCAAGGCACTGGTGGATCTGGACCGACTCCTGGGCAGCTCTGTGAGCGACTACATCCGCGTGCATGCTCCTGCGCCGGTACTGCTGGTGCGGGAACCGGAAGGCCGACGCTGAGGCTGGCCCATGGATGGGGGTCCGCTGAGGCCCCAGATGCCAGGGCCCCAGAAAAAATGGAGGCCACCAGTTCCTTTCTACGGGGAGCGCATTGCCCGCACTGAGGGGTGATTCAGTGATGCACCGTGCTCGCGGTGAGCGAGGGTGGGCAGATCCAGATCGAGGGCCGGGGAGCAGGCCAGGACTGGGATCTCAGCCCCCTTGGCGGCTGCTTGTCTGGATGTACAGAACAATCAGAAAAACGGCCGGAACCAGAACGAACAGGAGACTGGCAACGAAGCCGAGGTCGTTGGTTTCCATGGCAGTTGTGGAGGTCCTGAGAAGGTATCACCGCCCGTCCTCCGCTTCAGCGGAGGCTTCACCGCTCGTAGCGGATGGCAGTGGCGTCGGGGCCTGATCAAGCTCCTGCTCAGCCGGCTCCGACTCCTCGACCACCGGCCAGGAGGTGGGGCCGAGGGGCAGGGGCTCGGCCGCGGCACGCCCGATCCGTTGCTGCCGATCGGCAAGCCCCACCTGGGGACGGGTGAGCACAATCAGCGACGCATTGACCAGGGCCTGACAGGCGAGACGCCAGCCCTCAGGCCTACCACGAAGCTTCTGGTCCTCCACGGCGGTGCGGCCGCTGAGGGCCACCGGCGACCCCCCCTCCACCACTTCCACGAAACAGGTGATGCACTGGCCGCAGCCTCCACAGTTGCCCAGCTTTCCCTTCAGGCCGTAAAGCTCAATGCCCTCCCGCAGGGCCACCTCCCGAAGGTTCTCGCCGGGATAGCACTCGACATCGCGTTCCTCACGCAGAAAGCGGATCACGGGCATGGGGGACCCCAGCAACGGACTTCCATTCTGGACAGCTGCAGTTGCGGTCCGTAACCAGGCGGCCCGTGGGGCCATCCGCACCCTCTACCATCGCCAGCACGGATCGGCTTGCCGATCGTTCGTTGCCTGGGCCATCAACCGGATCCTCCGGTCGACTTCCCGGGCAACTTCCCGGCTGCAACCGCAGCCACCCCCACCAACCCAGACCTGACCCCCATGGGATTGCCCTGGTACCGGGTGCACACGGTCGTGATCAACGACCCGGGCCGTTTGCTCGCCGTGCACCTCATGCACACCGCTCTGGTAGCCGGCTGGGCCGGCTCCATGGCGCTCTACGAGCTCGCCATCTTCGATCCCTCCGACCCGGTGCTCAACCCCATGTGGCGCCAGGGCATGTTCGTCATGCCCTTCATGGCCCGCCTCGGTGTCACCGGCAGCTGGAGTGGCTGGAGCATCACCGGCGAAACAGGAGTCGACCCCGGCTTCTGGAGCTTCGAAGGCGTGGCCGCCGCCCACATCATTTTCAGCGGCCTGCTCTTCCTTGCCGCCATCTGGCACTGGACCTATTGGGATCTGGAGATCTGGCAGGATCCCCGCACCGGGGAGCCCGCCCTTGATCTTCCCAAGATCTTCGGCATCCACCTGCTGTTGGCCGGCCTCGGCTGCTTCGGCTTCGGCGCCTTCCACCTCACCGGTGTCTTCGGTCCGGGCATGTGGGTCTCCGACCCCTACGGCCTGACGGGCCACCTGGAACCGGTTCAGCCCTCTTGGGGCCCGGAAGGTTTCAACCCGTTCAACCCCGGCGGCATCGTGGCCCACCACATCGCTGCCGGAATCGTCGGGATCATTGCCGGCATCTTCCACATCACCACCCGTCCCCCCGAGCGCCTCTACAAGGCTCTACGGATGGGCAACATCGAAACGGTGCTCGCCAGCGCCATCGCGGCCGTTTTCTTTGCCGCGTTCATCGTGGCAGGCACCATGTGGTACGGCGCAGCCGCCACCCCGGTTGAGCTTTTCGGCCCTACCCGCTTCCAGTGGGATCAGGGCTATTTCAAGACCGAAATCAATCGTCGGGTCCAGACCGCGATGGATGACGGTGCCACCAAGGAGCAGGCCTGGGCTTCGATTCCCGAGAAACTGGCCTTCTACGACTACGTCGGAAACAGCCCTGCCAAGGGCGGCCTGTTCCGGGTCGGTCCGATGGTCAATGGTGATGGCCTGCCCACCGGCTGGATCGGCCACATCTCCTTCACCGATAGTGAGGGACGGGATCTTGAAGTCCGCCGCCTGCCGAACTTCTTCGAGAACTTCCCTGTGGTTCTCCAGGACCAAGATGGTGTCGTCCGTGCCGACATCCCCTTCCGCCGTGCGGAAGCCCGCTACTCCTTCGAGCAGCAGGGCGTCACCGCCACCGTCTACGGCGGTGCCCTCGCCGGCCAGACGTTCACCGATCCCGCCGATGTGAAGCGCCTGGCCCGCAAGGCCCAGCTGGGTGAAGGTTTCGAATTCGACCGCGAGACCTACCACTCCGACGGCACCTTCCGCAGCTCACCGCGCGGCTGGTTCACCTTCGGCCACGCCACCTTCGCCCTCCTGTTCTTCTTCGGCCACATCTGGCACGGGGCCCGCACGCTCTACCGTGACGTGTTCGCCGGTATCGATCCCGATCTCGGTGAACAGGTTGAGTTCGGTCTGTTCCAGAAACTGGGAGACAAGTCCACCCGTCGTCTGCCTGAGGGGTACGTTCCTCCGGCCGGCTCCACGCTCAGCTGACCCCCAGATCCCCCGAGGTAACCCATGGAGAGCTTCGCTTACATCCTGATCCTCACCCTGGCCATCGCCACCCTGTTTTTTGCCATCGCCTTCCGCGATCCCCCGAAAATCGGCAAGTGATGTCCCCCAAGGGTGCCTTCTCACCCCCGCCAACGCGGGGGTCTTTTTTTGTCTGCGGAGGAAGGGCGGCTCATCCCTGGACCCGAGATGATCCGGGGGGACTTCTCAATCGGCTAAACAATGACTAAGCTTGGTAAACACGCCATGGTGCGCGGGCATGCAATGCCCCTCCTGCCAACACACCGATAGCCGGGTGCTGGAGTCTCGGGCAGCCGACGGAGGCCGCAGCGTGCGCCGACGCCGTGAATGCCTGAACTGCGATTTCCGCTTCACTACCTATGAGCGGGTGGAAACGGTGCCAATCAGCGTGGTCAAGCGCAATGGCCATCGCGAAACCTTCAATCGCTCCAAGCTGCTGCACGGGCTGCTGAGGGCCTGCGAGAAAACCGGACTGGAGCCGGCCCGCCTCGAAGCGGTGGTCGATGAGATCGAGCTGCTGCTACAGCAACGCAGTGGCCGTGAGGTGAGCAGCAACGAGATCGGTGAACTGGTGCTGCAGCAGCTCCGGGACATGAGCGAAGTGGCCTATGTGCGCTTCGCGTCGGTCTACAGGCAGTTCCAGAGCGTCAGTGACTTCGTGAGCACCCTGGAAGGACTGAACAGCCGCACCAAAACCAAGGCACGCCTGGCCGTGGTGGGCTGAGCACCGAACCTGCTGCCGCACACCGGGCCTGCGGGCAGCCCAGCACTGGTTGTTACGGAACCATCAGCAGCCCCCGGCCGCAAAGCAAGGACCCTCATGTGGTTAGAGTCATGGATTGCGCGCGCTCTGCTGGCGGGCAGGCGCGTCCGTTTCCTTCGCACTGCCTCAGGCAGACCGCCCTTGCTCCATGACCGTGACTCCTTCTTCCGAACTCAGCAGCATCGAAACGGCGGCCGAGCTCGAGGCGGCCAACGAACTCGACCTGGCCATTCCGGAAGACGTCCCCTCCGCTGACGATTCCAGCAGCCGGGGTGCAGCATCTCGCGACAGCGAGGCCGTGGGGTTCACGCTGGATGAGTTTGCGGCGCTCCTCAGCAAATACGACTACAACTTCAAACCCGGCGACGTCGTCAACGGCACCGTCTTTGCGCTCGAGTCCAAGGGCGCGATGATCGACATCGGGGCCAAGACTGCAGCCTTCATGCCGCTTCAGGAGGTTTCGATCAACAGGGTCGAACATCTCTCGGACGTGCTTGAACCCGGTGAGGTGCGTGAGTTCTTCATCCTGAGTGAGGAGAACGAAGACGGCCAGCTGACCCTTTCGATCCGGCGGATCGAATACCAGCGGGCCTGGGAACGGGTGCGCCAGCTGCAGAAGGAAGACGCCACCATCTACAGCGAAGTCTTCGCCACCAACCGAGGTGGTGCCCTGGTCAGGGTCGAGGGCCTGCGCGGCTTCATTCCCGGCAGCCACATCAGCACCCGCAAGGCCAAGGAAGAACTGGTCGCCGACTTCCTGCCGCTCAAGTTCCTGGAAGTCGACGAAGAGCGCAACCGGCTTGTGCTCAGCCATCGCCGGGCCCTCGTGGAGCGCAAGATGAATCGCCTTGAAGTGGGCGAGGTGGTGCTCGGCACCGTTCGTGGCATCAAGCCCTACGGCGCCTTCATCGATATCGGTGGTGTCAGCGGTCTGCTCCACATCTCCGAAATCAGCCACGAGCACATTGAGACACCCCACACGGTGCTCAATGTCAACGACCAGATGAAGGTGATGATCATCGATCTCGACGCCGAGCGGGGCCGGATCTCCCTCTCCACCAAGGCCCTCGAGCCCGAGCCTGGTGACATGCTCAGCGATCCCCAGAAGGTCTTCGACAAGGCCGAGGAGATGGCCGCCCGCTATAAGCAGATGCTCTTGGAGCAGGCCGAGGACGGCGAGCCCATGGGTGTCAGCCTCGACTGAGTCCCAGTCGACGGAGTGCCAGTCGGCGCCGCCGCCCTTCCCCATGCCCCATCTGCTCCTGCGGGGAAGCCGCCTCCATGCGGCGCCGATTCAGGCCGTGCTGTTCGACAAGGACGGCACGATGAGCCACAGCGAACCGATGCTGGAAGCCTTGGCTGCGGCCAGGATCGGTGCCTGCCTTGAGCTGGCGGCGGGCCACGGCTTCGCAACCAGAAGGTTGACCCAGCTGCGCGAACTCCTGGAGAGGGCCTACGGCTTCGGCCCCGCCGGCATGCATCCGGCCGGCAGTCTCGCCGTTGCCAGTCGACTGCACAATCTCATCGTCACAGCCACCTGTCTGACCCAGATCGGCATCGGCTGGCCGGAGGCCCTGGCCATCAGCGAGGAGAGCTTCGCCCACACCGACGGGATGCATGGCCAGGGAAGTCGCTTTCAACCCCAGCCCACCCCAGGGCTGATCAGGATGCTGGATGCCCTCGTTGCAGCAGGTGTTCGCTGTGCCGTGATCAGCAATGACCACGAAGAGGGTATCCAGGGTTTCCTGCAGGCCCACGGACTGAATGCCCATGTTGCGGCGATCTGGAGTGCCGACCATCAGCCCTGCAAGCCTCACCCCGGCGCAGTGCATGGACTCTGCGCCGCCATGGGGATCCAGCCGGGCCAGTGCGCCCTGATCGGCGACGCCAACAGCGACCTTCGCATGGCCCGCTCCGCCGGAGTGGCCGTGGTGCTCGGCTATCGCTCCGGCTGGAGACAGCCGCCCCCCCTCGATGCTGACTTCCCCCTGCTGGACCACTGGGATGAGCTGGAGGTGGCGGTGGCCACGCCGTCGGCGAACAGCGCAGGCATAAGCTCTTGAACCTGAACCCACCAAGCCCGGAATGAGCCGCTACGTCTTCACCTCGGAATCGGTCACGGAAGGCCACCCCGACAAGATCTGTGACCAAGTGAGCGACGCCGTGCTCGACGCCGTGCTGGCTCAGGACCCCGCCAGTCGGGTGGCCTGCGAAACCGTCGTCAACACGGGCCTCTGCCTGATCACCGGCGAAATCACCACCACCGCCAGGGTTGACTTCACCTCCTTGGTACGTGGAGTGATCGAAGGCATCGGCTACAGCGGCGCCAGGGCCGGTGGTTTCGATGCCCGCAGCTGCGCCGTGCTGGTGGCCCTCGATCAGCAATCCCCGGACATTGCCCAGGGGGTCAATGAGGCCGATGATCACGCTGGTGATCCCCTGGATCTGGTGGGTGCCGGCGACCAGGGCATCATGTTCGGCTACGCCACCGATGAGACGCCCGAGCTGATGCCGCTGCCGATCAGCATCGCCCACCGTCTGGCCCGGCGTCTGGCCGAAGTGCGGCACAACGGCACCCTCGGCTACCTGCTGCCCGACGGCAAGACCCAGGTGAGCGTCGTCTACGAGAACGACCAACCGGTGGCGATCGACACGATCCTGATTTCCACCCAGCACGAAGCGGTGATCGACGGGATCTCGGAGGAGAAGGCCGTTCGTGATCGCATCGCCGCTGATCTGTGGAGCCATGTGGTCGAGCCCGCCACGGCCGACCTCTCCCTGAAACCCTCCAAGGAGGCCACCCGTTTTCTGGTCAACCCCACGGGCAAGTTCGTGGTGGGCGGTCCCCAGGGGGATGCCGGTCTCACCGGCCGCAAGATCATCGTCGACACCTACGGCGGCGCTGCCCGCCATGGCGGCGGGGCCTTCTCCGGCAAGGACCCCACCAAGGTGGATCGTTCTGCCGCCTACGCGGCTCGCTACGTGGCCAAGGCCCTGGTCGCTGCAGGCCTCGCCAGCAAGGCGGAAGTGCAGCTGAGCTACGCCATCGGCGTGGCGCGGCCCGTGAGCATCCTGGTGGAAACCTTCGGCACGGGCCGGCTCAGCAACGACGAACTCACGGCCCTGGTGCAGGAACACTTCGACCTGCGTCCGGGAGCGATCATCGACACCTTCGGGCTGCGACAGCTGCCGCAGCAGCGGGGTGGTCGCTTCTACCAGGATGTGGCGGCCTACGGTCATTTCGGTCGGGCTGATCTGCAGCTTCCCTGGGAGAACGTGACGGCCATCGCCGCCGATCTCAAACAGGCCACCGCCGCCCGGGTGGGCTCCGCCGCCTGAGCCAACCGGCGGGCCACCTGAGCCTCGGCGTTGATCTCGGCAGCAGCGGCCTGAGGCTTGCTCTTGTCAACCGGGAGAGGGTGCTTGTGGCGGAACACCACAGCCCCTATCCCGGCGCCTGCCCCGACCACTCCGCAGACCCACCTGCCGCCACCAGCCCAGCAGAGCCAGGGCAGCGGCGGGGGGGCTTCCTTGACCCCCTCAGCTGGCGTGATGGTCTGATCAGCCTTTGTGGGCGCCTGGAGCCAGCCCAGCGCAGCTCCGTAGGCGCCATCGCCATCGCGGGCACCTCCGGCACCCTGTTGCTCTGCCAGCCCGATGGATCACCCCTGAACGGGGAACTGGCCCTGGCCCTGCCCTACTGGCAGGCCTGTCCTGAGCAGGCCAGGGCCGCCACCGACCTGGTGGCCCCCGCGGCCGACCTGGCCGGCGGCGGGGGCCACCTCGCTGCTGCCAGTGCCAGTGGCAGCCTGGCCCGCGCCCTGCGGCTGCTGGCCAGAACCGGGGCCGGCGATGGCACCAGCAACCTGCTGTTGCGCCATCAGGCCGATTGGCTGATGGGCTGGCTGCTCGGCCATTGGCGCTGGGGAGAGGAAGGCAACAATCTGCGCCTGGGCTGGGATCTGCAGCATCAGGCCTGGGCCGGCAGCCTGGCGGACCAGCCGTGGGCGGCGGCCTTGCCCCAGATACGGGCGAGCGGCGCCGTGCTCGGGCCGCTCGCCTCTCCCGTGGCGGCCCTGCTGGGACTCCCCCCCGATTGCCAGGTGGTGGGCGGCAGTACGGATGCCAACGGGGCGGTGCTGGCGGCAGCACCCGGACCCACCGATGGGATCACCGTGCTGGGTACAACCCTTGTTCTCAAACAATTCGTGGACGAGCCGATCCGCGCTGCGGGGGTGAGCTGTCATCGCGTGGCGGGACGCTGGCTGGTGGGCGGCGCCGCCAATGCCGGTGCCGGTGTCCTGCGACGGTTTTACAGCGACCAGCAGATCAGGGAGCTCAGCCGCCAGATCGACCCCGATCGGGACAGCGGCCTGCGACTGAGACCGATGGCGGCGGTGGGCGAGCGCTTCCCGGTGGATGACCCGCACCTGCCACCGGTGCTGGAGCCACGGCCCAGCAGCGATGCTCTTTATCTCCAGGCCCTGCTTGAGGGTCTGACGCGGATTGAGGTCGCCGGCTGGCAACGCCTGCAGCAGCTGGGGGCACCGCCGGTGGAACGGCTGATCACCCTGGGGGGCGGGGCGCAGAACCCCCAGTGGCGCCTGCTGCGCGAACGGATGCTGCAACGTCCTGTGCTCAACCGGCCGGGGCTGGGGGCCGCCCTCGGCATGGGCCTGCTGGCCAGTGATGCCCTCGCGGCAGCGAACCACAATGGAGGCCTTCCCCCCGCGACCACCCCATGAAAGAACGCCTGGGCCCGATCCTGTCGATGGCTCTCTTCGTGGTCCTGGCCGGCTACGTCACCTTCAGTGCCGCCAGGCTCGGCCTGCTGCTGTGGCAGCAGTTCGCCGCCTCCTGACCCCAGAATCAGCCCACCATCACCCGACCACCATGGCCGCCGACCCTCTCACGCCCGCGGTGAGTGATCGCATCTGCAAGCACATGAACGACGACCATGCCGAGGCGGTGCTCGCCTACGCCCGCCATTACGGCGGCATCAGCGGCGCCGTGCGGGCCCGCATGCTGGCGGTCGGCCCCGATGCCATGCGCCTGGAGGTGGATGGCACGCCGGTGGAGGTGCCCTTCGACCACAGCCTCAGCGACAGTGAGGACGCCCACCGCACCCTGGTGGCGATGCTGAGGTCGCTGCCCGGGAAAGATTGAGGCAGCGCGCCTGCCCCCGGCAGCTCCGACCCTGATCCTCTGCCACCGCCCAATCCAACCCCCTCGGCCGCCCCTGTGGCAGCAGTTGCTGGAGCGATTCATCGCCAGCCCCTGCCCGATCTGCCGGCAACTTGCGCAGGGAGCGGAGGCACCAGGGCCCTGGGGCTGCCTTCACTGCCAGCAACAGCTGGCCCTGCCACGGCGCGGACTCCATGCCCTCCAACCCCTGCCCTGGTGGGCCGCTGGCCGCTATGAGGGGGAATTGCGCAGGCTGCTGCTGCGGCTACGCAGACACCCCCAGGAACGAACTCTGTCAGCCCTGCTGCCCGGACTCGTGGAGGGCCTGCCCCACTGGCAGGGGGCCCCGTGGCTGGTGCCGATCCCCAGCTGGAAGCGCCAGGCCAACCCCCTGCCTGGACTGCTGGTGCGCCAGCTCGGGCGCCAGCTGGGCCTGGGGCGAGCCGACCTGCTGGAGCGCAGCCATCCCGTTCTGGGCCAGCACCACCTCAATCGCCGTATGCGACTTGCCAATCAGGAGGGGGCCTTCCGCTGCCGGGGCCCGGCAGCGGCGGAGGCTCGACGCCATCCCCTGCTGATCGTCGACGACATCCTCACCACCGGAGCCACAGCCCTCAGTGCCTGCCGCAGCCTGGAGGAAGCGGGCTGGCAGGTAGCTGGACTGGTCTGCCTGGCACGGACACCACCTCGAGGCGGCAGGGCGGTGATCTAAGATCCCAAAGTCGCTTCGGCGACGGGCCGGGATAGCTCAGTTGGTAGAGCAGGCGATTGAAAATCGCCGTGTCCCCAGTTCAAATCTGGGTCCTGGCATTGATGACGAAAGGCCATGCTCCATGCGTTTACCGCCCCCCGCCGCCGGCCAGATTTTCAACAATGCGGACAGTTTCGCCCAGGCGTTCGATGAGGCCTGGCAAGCCCACAGCCGACGCCATCACGATCACGGACTGACCGCCGCCGAAAAGCTGGAATTGATCCTCGAACAGGTCGCCGAGCACCCCTTCATTCAGGGAGATCCCGGCATGGCCCGGCAGGTGGCTGAGTTCCGGATCCGCCTGCTGGACCTGTAGGTTCGGCGAGGCCCCCTGAGTACCAGGCCCGCCGAGTCCATGAGCAGTTCCCTCGCCCGCCTCGTGCGGATGCTGAGCGCCGGCTTCAGCAACCAGGCCCAGGCCTTCGAGAATCCCCCCCTCTACGCCCACATCCTGGTCAAGTTCAGGCCCCTGCCGCAGCTTGAGCCGGGCTCGCTGCTGCTGGACCAGTCCTACGCGATCAATCCAGCGGCCCCCTATCGGCTGAGGGTGCTTCGTCCGGCCCTGTGCGACGGCCAGCTGATCATCCACAACCAGGCCCTCCACGACGACCAACGCTTCTGGGGGGCGATCGATGATCCCGAACGACGCAGCCAGATCCGCCAGCAGGATCTGCGCCCCCTGGAGGGCTGCACCTACATCGTGCGGGAGGAGAGAGAAGGCTTCGTGGGCGAAGTGGAGCCCGGCTGCCGCTGCCTGGTGGAACGCAAAGGGACAACCGCCTATCTGGTGAGCAGCCTGGAACTGTTTCCCTCGGGCATGCGCACGATCGACCGCGGCCATGATCCCAGCAGCCACGAGCAACTTTGGGGATCACTCGCCGGACCCTTCGAATTCGAGCGGATCGATGATTACAGCCAGGAGATCCCCTCCAGCTGGGGGCTTGTCTGAAGGAGCGAGGAGGGGGACACCGGCAGGCGCAGACGTTACGAAATCTGGAGGTCCGTGACGGTGCTTGGAGAGCTGGCGGAGAAGGACGGACAGCCCTGAACGATCCACGTACCGTCAGGGCCGTCTGAATTCCTCTCAAGATGAGCCTGCCCCTGCTCAGCACCCCTCCCCGCAGCCAGAACGCCCGTGTCAGCGATTTCGGGATCGGCAGTGATGAAAGCCCCCGCCAGGCCCCCCAGGTCAGCGGCGCCAGCGCCACCAGTGTGGATGAGCTGATTGAGCAGTCCTATCGTCAGATCTATTTCCACGCCTTCAAGGTCGATCGGGAGCCCATACTCGAATCCAAGCTGCGCAGCGGCCAGATCAATGTGCGCGATTTCATCCGAAGCCTGCTGCTTTCGGAGAAGTTCCGGAACGATTTCTATCGTTGTAACAGCAATTACAGGACGGTAGAGCAGGTTGTCGGGCGCGTTCTCGGACGCTCTGTGCACGGCGAGAAAGAACGGATTGCCCTCTCGATCCTGATCGCCCAGAAGGGGCTGCCGGGCCTGGTGGATCATCTGCTGGAGTCCAGCGAATATCTCGGCAACTTCGGCTACGACACCGTGCCCTATCAGCGCTCCAGGGTGCTGCCAGGCCGGGGACAGGGGATCGTGCCCTTCAACCAGCAGGCCCCCCGCTACGACGCCTACTGGCGTGAAACAAGTGCCCGCCGTGCCCCTGCCGGCCGGGGCACGGCCTGGTCACCGAGCGGGGGGCCGACCCTGCCCAGGCCCGCGTGGCTAGCCGATGCCCCCTCTCCCCTGGCCCGCCAGATCTGGCAGGGAGTGGTGACCAGCGGCGGCTTTGCGATCACGGGCCTACTCATCTACACGGCCGCCTTGATGCTGAGCACAGGCGGCGCCGGCTGAGGTCAGCCTCAGGCGACCTGTTCGTCCATGAACAGCTGTTCGCCATCCTCCGGGAAGGGATCCTCCTCGGGATCCCCTTCCTGGACCTTCGCGGAGACCAGGACAGGCTCCAGCCCCGTCGGGTTGCTCCAGTCCCGGGAGCGCAGGGGGGTGGCTCGCCGCTCGCCGCCGCCCTGATCGAGCCCTTTGAGCAGCGACTCCATCCGGGCCAGGCGATCCTCGGTCTCCATCAGCCGTAACTCCATCTCCTCTGCCTGGGCGGAGTCCGCGACCGCCTGGGACTGGTCCTGCCATTGCTGCTCATGGAGCTCCAGCCTCTCCTCGACTTCCAGCAGCCGATAGGTGAGGCTCTCGGTCAACTCCGAGAGCAGTTGAAGTTGATCAGCCAGGCGATGCAGGCTGGCCACGGTCGGTTCAACAGGTGCCATTTGTCCCCAGCCGGGAAGTGGCCGGATGGTATCGGCGCTGGCGCAGATCGCCAGAGGGCGGCCCCGAGTCGGGGCGACCAGACCAGCAGCCAGCAGGGAGAGCTGCGGCGGACCGGGGGCGACTCTCCAGGGAACGGGAGACTGGGGCGGCCCGCGTACACCGCAGGTTGTCGTTTTCTTTGTAACGATTATGAACGGCTGGTGATGGGGCCGTGACAGCCCCATAGGATCCGGCCTGCAGACTGAACTTCGAGGCTTTCCGCCCTCCAGCTGATCCGGCCCCGATCCCCGAGCGATCGCCGCCCAGCTAGCAGACGGTCAGCCACCCTTCGTCAGCGATCGTCCGTCACCTTTCAGCCTTCTCCCCAGGCCCCTCACGCCCATGACTCTCGCCAACGCTGCCTATCTGGGCATCGAGCGTTTCGCCAACGACCGCGTCAACCAGAACTGGCCGACCAGCTCGGATGCCGACAAAGCCGCCATCATTCGGGCGGTTTACCAGCAGGTGCTGGGTCGTCAGTACGTTCTCGACAGCGAACGCCTCGAAGGTCCCGAGTCGCTGTTCCGCCGGGGCTACCTGAGCCTGCGGGAGTTTGTGAGGCAGGTGGCGAAGAGCAACCTTTACAGGGATCGCTTCTTCAGCAATACCAATCCCTACCGCTTCATCGAGCTCAATTTCAAGCATCTGCTGGGCCGCGCCCCCCAGAACAAAGCCGAGATGCTGCATCACTTCACGATCCTGCAGGAGCAGGGCTACGACGCCGAGATCGATTCCTACATCGACAGTGCCGAGTATCAGGACCGCTTCGGTGAGGAAGGCGTCCCTTACCTGCACGGCTGGAGCTACTCGGTGGGTCAGCAGGGGTTGCAGTTCTCCTACATGTTGCAACTCGCCCGTGGGGCCTCTGCCTCAATCAAAGGCGACATCACCAAAAACCAATCCCGGCTGAACCCCTCGGTGCACGCCGGAGCCGCGATTCCGGTGGTGAGCCCGAACGCCAAGGGCAGCGCCTTCCGCAAGGTGACCAGCGATGGCGTCACCCGCCAGGGTGTCGGGGCCGGCGAAGAAGGTCGCACCTTCCGGGTGGAGATCACGGGCTTCAACAACTACCGCCTGCACAAGCGCAGCAACAGGGTGCGCTTCATTCCCTTCAACAAGCTCCTGGAATATCAGCAGCAGATCCATCGGGAAGGTGGCCGCATCGCCAGCATCACCCCGATCAACTGAAGAGCCCCGTTCCGTCCCCCACACCGACGTCAACCCATGAAGGTCTCCGCAGGCACCCGTGGCACCAGCACCAGCAGTGGTCGCCAGGTCAGCATCACCGTCACCGGCCTGAGCCGCAACGAATACGTGCGAAGCGCCGACTGCGTCATGCAGGTTCCCTACACCCGCATGAATGAAACCCTGCGGCTGGTGCACCGCCTGGGCGGCCGGATCACCGACGTGTCGGTCAGTGGTTCCGATGCCTCGGGCTCCTCTGAGAGCGCACCGCGCAAGGCCACCCGCAAGGCCGACGACTGATCGTTGGCAGCGCCGCCTCCAGCAGCGCTGCGGCGGCATCGAACCAGCCGATCCACGGGCCCCGAGCAGGGGCCCTTTTTTCGTGCCGGCAGCCCCGCAAACCGTAATGACCGTTTGTTAAGTCGGTCACACCCGGAGCAGGGAGCCACCAACAATGGATGGGTCAAACGAGGTGTATACGGCTACAGCACCATGTGATCCAACCCCTGGCGTCAGCCAGTGGCCCCGCTGGCGTCAGCCAGCGACAAGGATCCTGGGGCCGATGCCCAAGACCTCCGGCGATGGAAGACTCTCAAGGCCCACCGAGGTCCAGCCCCGGCACCCCTGAGGGTCCTCACCCCCCTTACCCACCCACTCCCGACTCCGAGGTCAGGAACAGGAGCTAACCAAAATGTTCGACGCCTTCACCAAGGTCGTTGCTCAGGCTGACGCCCGCGGCGAATTCATTAACGCCGGTCAAATCGATGCCCTCGCGGCCATCGTTGCTGACAGCAGCAAGCGCATGGATGCCGTGAACCGCATCACCTCCAACGCTTCCTCCATCGTCACCGGCGCCGCTCGCGAACTCTTCGCTCAGCAGCCCGCTCTGATCGCCCCCGGCGGCAACGCCTACACCCACCGTCGCATGGCTGCATGCCTCCGCGACATGGAGATCGTTCTCCGCTACATCACCTACGCAGCCTTCACTGGTGACGCTTCCGTCCTGGAAGATCGCTGCCTGAACGGCCTCCGCGAAACCTATCTCGCCCTCGGCGTTCCCGGCGCTTCCGTCGCTGAAGGCATCCGCAAAATGAAGGATGCGGCCATCGCCATCGCCAACGATCGCAACGGCATCACCCCCGGCGATTGCTCCGCCCTGATGTCCGAAATCGGCACCTACTTCGATCGCGCAGCTGCTGCTGTCGCCTGATCCCTCGGGCTCTCCGATCCGGTTCACCTTCATCCTTCTCTTCCAACAATGAAGACTCCCCTCACCGAGGCCGTCGCTGCCGCCGATTCCCAGGGCCGCTTCCTCTCCAACACCGAAATCAACGCTGCTTTCGGTCGTTTCGAGCGCGCTGCCAACGCCCTCCAGGCTGCCAAGGCTCTCACCGCCAACGCTGACTCCCTCGTCAACGGCGCTGCCCAGGCTGTCTACAACAAGTTCCCCTACACCACCCAGATGCAGGGCAACAACTACGCTGCTGACCAGCGTGGCAAGGACAAGTGCGCCCGCGACATCGGCTACTACCTCCGCATGGTCACCTACTGCCTCGTGGCAGGTGGCACCGGCCCCATGGATGAGTACCTGGTCGCTGGTCTCGACGAGATCAACCGCGCCTTCGAACTCTCACCCTCCTGGTATGTCGAGGCCCTGAACTACGTCAAGGCCAACCACGGCATCTCCGGCGACCCCGGCGTCATCGCCAACAACTACATCGACTACGCCATCAACGCTCTCGTCTGAGCTTCTGGCTTCTCGATCTCCACGGGGCCCCTCTGGGGCCCTTTTTTGTGGGCTGACGATGGCCGAAAGCGGTGTCCGCGGCCCCACCTGTAACGAACGATCATCCGTGAAGGGCAGATCCCGGCAAGGCCCATAGGATCCAATCGGTGCACGGAGCATGCGTGCAACCCTCCCTTTTCTGGCCCGCCATCCATGACACTGGTCAATGCGCCCTATCTGGGCATTGAGCGATTTGCCAACGATCGCAACAAAGAGAATTGGTCAAATTCCTCCGAGGAGGATAAGCGCACGATCATTCGTGCTGTGTATCAACAGGTACTAGGCCAGCAGTACGTTCTGAAAAGTGAGCGGCTGACCGGCGCCGAATCCCTTTTCCGCACTGGCTATCTGAGCGTGCGAGAGCTGGTGCGCACCATCGCCAAGAGCGGACTCTACCGGTCCCGCTTCTTTGAAAACACCAATCCATATCACTTCATCGAACTGAACTTCAAGCATCTGCTGGGCCGTGCTCCCCAGAATAAGGCTGAGATGCTGCATCACTTCACGATTCTGCAGGAGCAGGGCTACGACGCCGAAATCGATTCCTACATCGACAGCGCCGAGTATCAGGAACGCTTTGGTGAGGAGGTTGTGCCATACCTGCATGGCTGGGATTATTCCAAGGGCCATGAAGGGCGCCAGTTCTCCTGGTTGATGCAGCTGGCCCGTGGTGCCGCAGCCTCCGTGAAAGGTGACATGGCCGGCACGAGCTTCCGGCTCGGCAAGGCCCTCCACCAGGATCGCGCCGTGCCCGTGGTCAGCCCGAACAGCGGTGGATCCGGCGTGCAGCCCGCCAACATCCCCGCCAGCGCCATCACCCAGAGCGCCCGCGGCATCGGCCAGAAGGCCCGTGTCTACCGCGTGGAGGTCACCGGCCTGACCAACTACCGCCTGCACAAGCGCAGCAACAGTGTGCGCTTCGTTCCGTTCAACAAACTGCTGGAAGCCCAGCAGGCCATCCACCGCCAGGGTGGCCGGGTGGCCAGCGTCAGCCCCGTGAACTGAGCCAGGCCGGGCTGCGAGCCCAGCCAGAGCGGCCCGGCAGCGACCACTGCCGGGCTTTTGCATGCTTCGACGGCGGCCGAGGCAACGACGACAATGAGCTGGATCCAGTCCGAAGATGTTCAGGCAGATACATGATGTCTTCGCTGCGGATTCGGGAACCGATCAGCGCTGAAATCAAGGCGCATTGGCAGGCCTGGGCAGGGCAATCAGGGTCATTCAAGAAGCGAGAGTGACCCTTTGTGAAGCCAACGGATGGCCAAGAGATTCTCCGAGAAGATATCCCGGTGCCTGGCGGCACACCCGAGGGGGCCCCAGGCAACCTCATCACCCTTACCCACCCACTCCCGACTCCGAGGTCAGGAACAGGAGCTAACCAAAATGTTCGACGCCTTCACCAAGGTCGTTGCTCAGGCTGACGCCCGCGGCGAATTCATTAACGCCGGTCAAATCGATGCCCTCGCGGCCATCGTTGCTGACAGCAGCAAGCGCATGGATGCCGTGAACCGCATCACCTCCAACGCTTCCTCCATCGTCACCGGCGCCGCTCGCGAACTCTTCGCTCAGCAGCCCGCTCTGATCGCCCCCGGCGGCAACGCCTACACCCACCGTCGCATGGCTGCATGCCTCCGCGACATGGAGATCGTTCTCCGCTACATCACCTACGCAGCCTTCACTGGTGACGCTTCCGTCCTGGAAGATCGCTGCCTGAACGGCCTCCGCGAAACCTATCTCGCCCTCGGCGTTCCCGGCGCTTCCGTCGCTGAAGGCATCCGCAAAATGAAGGATGCGGCCATCGCCATCGCCAACGATCGCAACGGCATCACCCCCGGCGATTGCTCCGCCCTGATGTCCGAAATCGGCACCTACTTCGATCGCGCAGCTGCTGCTGTCGCCTGATCCCTCGGGCTCTCCGATCCGGTTCACCTTCATCCTTCTCTTCCAACAATGAAGACTCCCCTCACCGAGGCCGTCGCTGCCGCCGATTCCCAGGGCCGCTTCCTCTCCAACACCGAAATCAACGCTGCTTTCGGTCGTTTCGAGCGCGCTGCCAACGCCCTCCAGGCTGCCAAGGCTCTCACCGCCAACGCTGACTCCCTCGTCAACGGCGCTGCCCAGGCTGTCTACAACAAGTTCCCCTACACCACCCAGATGCAGGGCAACAACTACGCTGCTGACCAGCGTGGCAAGGACAAGTGCGCCCGCGACATCGGCTACTACCTCCGCATGGTCACCTACTGCCTCGTGGCAGGTGGCACCGGCCCCATGGATGAGTACCTGGTCGCTGGTCTCGACGAGATCAACCGCGCCTTCGAACTCTCACCCTCCTGGTATGTCGAGGCCCTGAACTACGTCAAGGCCAACCACGGCATCTCCGGCGACCCCGGCGTCATCGCCAACAACTACATCGACTACGCCATCAACGCTCTCGTCTGAGCTTCTGGCTTCTCGATCTCCACGGGGCCCCTCTGGGGCCCTTTTTTGTGGCGCCGCTTCGGCAGCAGCTGCCGCGGCCAATGGCAGCATCAACCACGTTCCTCTGATCCGTCGACTCCAGGTTCTCCATGGCAGCCGCGCTCCACGACACCCCGCCCGCCCCGGGCTCCGGCCTGGGCGGTGAACCGATCAGTGAGGCCGAGGCCCTGGCCAGGCTGCGTCAGACCGACGACCAGTCGGCCCAGTACTACGCGGCCTGGTGGCTGGGTCGCATGCGCAGTCAGCATCCGGAGGCGGTGCCGCTGCTGAGGGCCGCCCTCGCCCAGCGGCAACCGCGGGACCCCGCCGCCGGCGTGGAGCACAACGCGGTGGCCCGCAATGCGGCCCGGGCCCTCGGCAAGCTCGGCGATGCCGCGGCCATCGCCGATCTGCTGGCGGCCCTCGACGACGACGATGACGGCCTGCGCGAGGCGGCGGCCCGCGCCCTCGGCGAACTGCGGGCGGCGGAGGCGGTGTCGCCCCTGCGCCGGCGCCTGGCCAGCGGGCCGGCGGGGGCCGGTGCTCCCCGCCCCGACAGCCCCCGGCTTCAGGAACCCTGTGAAGCCCTGCTGGAGGCCCTCGGCGAGATCGGCGTGGCCAGCGGCGAGGTTCTGGCTGTGATCGAGCCGTTCACGGCGCACGACCGGCCGCTGATCCGCAGCGCCGCCTGCCGTGCCCTGCTGCAACTCAGCGGGGATCCCCGCTGGGCCGAACCTTTGCTGCAGCTGCTGCAGGATCCCCAATTGCAGGTGCGACGCGCGGCGCTGATGGATCTGGGCGCGGTGGGCTGGCGGCCGGCCCTGGAGCCGATCTGCCGCACCCTGGCGGAGAACAGCCTCAAGCTGATCGCCCTGCGGGGCCTGGTGGAGAACGGCGGCCAGCACGGTGACGACCCTGGCCCGGTGCTCACGGCGATGGATGCGCTGCTGTGAGACTGACCCCGCTCCCCGACCAACCGATCACGCCCTGCCTGCGATGACGACAAGCGCGACGACCAGCGATCTGATCAGGGCCGTGGAGCAGGCCAGCAGTGCGGAGGCGATGCTGCTGGCCACAGTCAGGCTCGCCGACGCAGCCAGCAAACGGCCTGAGCAGGCCGCCGTGGACTGCCTGGTGGGCGTGCTTGGCTTCAACAACCCAGGGGCGGCCGTGGCCGCGGTAGAGGGCCTGATCCGCCTCGGCGAGATGGCCGTGACGCCCCTGCTCAGCCAGCTCGACCCGCGCAACTACGGGGCGAGAGCCTGGGCCGTGCGAGCCCTGGCCGGCATCGGCGACGTGCGGGGTCTGGAACTGCTTGAGGAAGCCCTGGCCAGCGATGTGGGACCGAGCGTGCGCCGGGCAGCCGCCTGCGGCCTCGGCCAGCTGAAACTGAAGGGCCTGCCGCCCGGCCAACGTGTCGAGGTGAGCAGCCGCTGCCTTGAGGCCTTGGTGGCCGGCCAGGAGGATGGCGAATGGGTGGTGCGTTATGCGGTGGTCGTGGGCCTGGAACGGCTGGTCGGCCAGTTCGAGGGGAGCGGTGATGGCCTCGCTCGGGCCCGCACCACCCTGGCCGGGCTGGCCGATCCCGGCCGGGAAGCGGTTCCGGTAGTGCGTCTACGGGCCGGGCTGGCCCTGGAAAATCTGCCCGGTTGAGCACCCCATCCCCCTCCAGGAGAAGGCGTTGCCCGCCAAGCCCTGAACTGAACTCCCCCCAAAGCCTGGTGCCGCCATGCCTGCCCCCACCACCCGCGTGCTGTTCGTCTGCCTGGGCAACATCTGCCGCTCCCCGGCGGCCGAAGGCATCTTCCTGCAGCTGCTGGATCACAGGGGCCTGCAGGCGCACTTCGAGGTGGATTCCGCCGGCACCGGCAGCTGGCACGTGGGCAGGCGCGCCGACCCGCGCATGCGGGCCGCCGCCGAGCGCCGTGGCATTGATCTGCCGAGCAGGGCACGGCAGCTTGTCCCGGGCGACCTGCGGCACTACGACCTGATCCTCACCATGGACGGGGACAACCTGGCGGCGGTGCGCCATCTGGCCCGCCAGACGGCCCCCACCGCCACCATCACGCCGATCACCGCCTATTGCCGGCGGCCGGGCCCCGCCGACGTGCCTGACCCGTACTACGGCGGCGCCCAGGGCTTCGAGCAGGTGCTCGACCTGCTGGAGGACGCCTGCAGGGGTCTTCTGGACCAGCTGCATCCGCCTGCAACCAAGGGCTGACGGGCCGGGCAGCAGGGGCCCCGAGGCCAGAGCTCAGACGGGGCCTGGGCCGGGCCAGGCCTCCTCGGGCACCCGCTGGCGGAACAGGTCGACCAGGGTCTCGATGACCGCTTCGATCCCCAGTCCATCGGTGACCAGTTCGACCGCGTCGTCGGCCTGGCAGAGGGGGGCGACATCGCGGGAGGAATCGCGGTGATCGCGGTCGGCGATCTGGGCCTCGAGCTCGGCCAGCTCGGGAACGGGGAAGCCCCGCTGCTCAAGATCCTGGGCGCGGCGTCGGGCCCGTTCCGCCACCGAGGCGGTGAGGAACACCTTGCACTCCGCATCCGGGAACACCGCCGTACCGATGTCGCGCCCCTCCGCCACCAGGCCACCGCGCCGGCCCATCGCCTGCTGCTGGGCGGTGAGGGCCTCGCGCACGCTGGCATGGGCGGCCACAACGGAGACCTGGGCGGTGACCTCAGGACTGCGGATCGCCGTGGTGACGTCCTGGCCGTTGATCTGCACCCGCTGCTCACCGTCGGCGCCCGTGTCGAGGCGGAGATCCAGGCCCTCCAGCTGGGGAGCAACGGCGTTGGGATCGGTGAGATCCACGCCACGGTGCTGGAGCCACCAGGTGACGGCGCGATACATCGCCCCGGTATCGAGATAGATCAGGCCAAGACGGCTGGCGAACGCACGGGTGACCGTGCTCTTACCGGCACCGGCAGGACCATCGATGGCAACGATTGGGGAGCGGCTCATCAGGAAGACGTGATCGATCAGACGGCTGGCACCGCAGTGGACGGCCGCCGCCAGGAGCGCCAGGCCGCCGATCCGCTGCATCGGTTTCAGAGTATGGGCCTCCACAAGCTCCACGTAGTCGACCTCCAGGCCCGCCGTGGCGAGTCGGCCGCGCACCAGCTCCAGGAGCGGTGCCCCGTCCAGGCAGCCGCTCTCCACCAGAGCCGCAGAGGCCCTGAGGCTGCTCTGCAGGGCCCCGGCGCGGGCCAGCTGGGCCTGATCGAGGTACCGGTTGCGGGAGCTGCAGGCCAGCCCGTCGCCACGGCGCACCGTGGCACATCCATGCACCTGCAGGGGCAGGCCCAGGTCGGCCACAACCTGGCGCAGGATCAGCAGTTGCTGCCAGTCCTTCTCACCGAGCCAGAGACGATCGGGCCGCACCAGGGCCAGCAGGCGGCAGACCACGGTGGCCACGCCGTCGAAATGGCCGGGCCGGGAGCGCCCGCACAGCACCGACTGAAGCTCGCGGGGCGGTTGCACCCGGGTGATCGCCCCATCGCCGCCAGGAAACACCGCCTGGGGCGAGGGGGCGAACAGGGCATCGGCCCCGGCGGCCTCCGCCAGGGCGGCATCACCGTCAAGGTCGCGGGGATACCGCTCGAAATCCTCGCCGGCGCCGAACTGCAGGGGATTGACGAAGACGCTGATCAGCACCCTGGGCCGGCCTTGAGCCCGCTCGGCGCCGGCCCGCCGCAGCAGCTGCTGATGCCCCTCATGCAGGGCCCCCATGGTGGGCACGAAGTGGAGTGGCCGATCCGGTGCCAGCCGGCGCCAGGCGGCCAGATCGGCCGGGGTGCGCAGCAGCCGCAGCGAAGAGGTGGCCATCAGACAACAAAAGACCCATCCGCCAGATTGCCGGATAGGTCTTTGCAGGGTTCAGACCTGACCCCAGCCCCGCCCGGGGGCGGGTGTGGCCCTGACGCACAGAGCTCAGCGCAGCACTTCAAGCTTCACTTCGGCCACACCGCTGGCGGTGACTCCAAGCTCCTGGGCGGCACCGTGGGCCAGATCGATGATCCGTCCGCCGTGGAACGGGCCCCGGTCGTTGATGCGAACCACTGCCGAACGGCCATTCCAGACGTTGGTGACGCGCACCAGGGTTCCGAAGGGGAGGCTGCGGTGGGCGGCGGTCAGGGTGCCGGGCCGGAGCACCTCACCATTGGCGGTGCGGTTGCCGTAAAAGCCGGGGCCATACCAACTGGCCTGACCGTTGATCACACGGCTGACCGCCAGGGTGGGGGCGGTGGCCATCAGCCCGGGAATGGCGGCGGAAGCGAGCTGATTCTGGGCCAGAGGCGCCGGCGGAATCTGCCTGAGGAAATTCTGCTCCCAGGTGGGGGAGAGATCGGCCTGCCGGATCGCAAGCTCAGAACCGGTGGCGGTTGAGCTGCCGCTGCTGGGGAGGGAAGCTGCCATGGCAGGAGCCATGGTGCTGCTGGTCATCAGGAGGGCGGCGACGCCAAGGAGGTGAGTACGGGGCATGACAAGCGGAAATCGATGGCCGAAAACCGGATGTCGAGACCTTGCTGGCCTGCTGATGACATCTGGAGATTCGCTGCCGCAGGGATCTCACAAAGTGAAATCCGCTACATCTTTGGGATGGCTGCGTATGGCGAATTTGCCGATCGAATTCCTGACACGAATTAACAACGAGGCAAACGTAACCGGAACCCCGGGGGCGAAAGACTCAGCGAATCAGACGGATTGACTGATCAGTTTTCATCATCGTTAACAGCCGCACAAGCTCCCACTGACTTCTCGGGCGGCCACCCCAAGCACCTTCCATCAGCAGATCCGATCGAAAACATCAGGCCGACTGATGGCACCCTGGGTCAATCACTGGACCGTCCACCCGCATCCAGTGGTAGCGGCCGGCCGGCCCAGCCCCCAGCGGCGACCGGCGCCATTGCAGGATCGGATCCGCAGCAATCGGATCCGCAACAGCGGATGGTTCCCATGGATTACCGCACAGCCGGCGTGGACGTGGTGGCCGGGCGAGCCTTTGTCGAGAGGATCCGCCGCAGTGTGGAGGCCACCCGCCGCCCGGAAGTGGTGGGAGGCCTGGGCGGCTTCGGGGGTCTCTGCCGCCTGCCGGAGGGCCTGCGCCGCCCCCTGCTGGTTTCCGGCACCGATGGGGTGGGCACCAAGCTCGAACTCGCCCAGGCCCATGGCCGGCACCACGGGGTGGGCCTCGACCTGGTGGCCATGTGCGTCAACGACGTCATCACCAGCGGCGCCGAGCCCCTGTTTTTCCTTGACTACATCGCCACCGGCAAACTCAGCCCGGAGGCCATGGTCGAGGTGGTGGAGGGGATCGCCGAGGGCTGCCGTCTCAGCGGCTGTGCCCTGCTGGGGGGCGAAACGGCGGAGATGCCGGGTTTCTACGGGCCGGGTCGCTACGACCTGGCCGGCTTCTGCGTGGCCGTGGTGGAGGAAGACCTTCTGATTGACGGCCGGGAGGTGGTGGCCGGCGACCGAATCGTGGCCGTGGCCAGCAGTGGCGTGCACAGCAACGGCTTCAGCCTGGTGCGCCGCATCCTTGAGATGGATGGTGCCGACGCCGATTCGCCCCTAGAGCCTGGGGCCCCCCCCCTGCTGGAGGCGCTGCTCACCCCCACCGTTCTCTACGGCGCGCTGGTGAAGGGTCTGCTGCTGCAGTCGCTGCCGATCCATGGCATGGCCCACATCACCGGCGGCGGCCTGCCGGAAAACCTGCCGCGCTGCCTGCCGGAGGGGCTGCATGCCGTGGTCGATGCCGGCAGCTGGCGCCGTCCGGCCCTCTTCCAATGGCTGCAGGCCCACGGGGATGTGCCGGAAGCGGACATGTGGAACACCTTCAACCTGGGGGTGGGCTTCTGCCTGGTGCTGCCCGAGGAGGCCGTGACCACCGCCATCGGGATCTGCCAGGACCAGGGCTATCAAGCCTGGGTGCTGGGCCACGTAGCCGACGGTTCCGGCCCCGTCGGCAGGCTGGCCGGATTGCCGTACTGAAGCCCGCTGGTTGGCCCCGGGGCCCCTGCTTAAGGTGCCGCTTTGTTTTCCGCGATACCGGAATCCGCCCTAATCTCGTGGGTCGGGCCCGGCCCACCTGCCTGTTGCGGCGCGACAGGCGCCCATCTCCGGATCCATACCTCCTCAGTCCATAGATCCTCAGTCCATAGAAAAGATGTTCGATACCGCCTCCAGGATCACCCGTCGCCGCAGTTCGGCGGGTCCGGTGCCCCCCCAGCGCCCCCAGCAGCCC
>Ga0208249_1000065_pt1 | contig 32160 bp, 36 predicted proteins | sample CryBogmetaGMA1M_FD_184546 | JGI IMG/M metagenome (GOLD analysis project Ga0208249, IMG submission 184546) | Freshwater microbial communities from Crystal Bog, Wisconsin, USA - MA1M (SPAdes) | ecosystem: Environmental > Aquatic > Freshwater > Lake | place: Crystal Bog, Wisconsin, USA | collected...
CGCCCGCATCCCCGCCAGGCCCGCCGCCCCCTCCCGCTTGCTGAGGCGCCGGCCATCGGCATCACACCAGAGCGGGATGTGGCCGTAGCGCGGCGGCGGGGCCGCCAGGGTCGCCATCACGGCCACCTGGGCTCCGGTCGACGACCAGAGGTCCTCTCCGCGCACCACATCACTGATCCCCAGCAGCAACTCATCGACAGCCGTGGCCAGGTGGTAGGCCACCACCCCATCGGCTCGGCGCAAAACCACATCGCCCACGGCCGTGGCGGCCTCCAATCCGCCCTGGCGGCCGTGGCGTTCCGGCCAGGACAGTCGGCCGGCTGGCAGCAGCAGGCGCCAGCTGGGCAGCCGTCCCTGCCGGCCTGGCCCCCAGAGGGGCGGTTGGCCGCGACAGAAGCCCGGATACACCGCCAGACCGCCATGGGGAGCGGAGACATCCACCAGCAGCCGCCGGCTGCAGCGGCAGGGATAGAGCACCCCAGCCCGCCTCATGGCGGACAGGACCGTGGCGTAGAGCCCGCGCCGCTCGCTCTGGCGAACCAGCGGACCGTCCCAGTCCAGGCCAAGCCAGCGCAGATCAGCCAGGATTTGCTCCGCGGCACCGGAGCGGTTGCGGGGCCCGTCGAGGTCATCAATCCGCAGCAGCCACTCGCCGTGGTTCAGCCGCGCATCCAACCAGCTCACCAGGGCGGTGCGCAGGTTGCCGCGATGCAGATCACCACTCGGGGAGGGGGCGAAACGCCCCCGGTAGCCCCGCTGGCGCCTCAGCAGGCCATCGGCAAGCTGCCGGCGCAGGTGATCCGGCAACAACGGACCCGCCTGGGCGGCGGCGGCCGGCGGTGGGGTGGAAGGCAGGGGCATCCAACAAAAAAGCGGCCCCCGGGGGGACCGCTTGGCAGGGGACAAGGGAACCAGGCCTGCGGATCGGCGGCGCGGGTCAGCCCTGAACGCGGTCCTTGAACAGCTTGCCGGCGGTGAAGGCGGGCACGCGCTTGGCCTCGATCTTGATCTTTTCACCGGTCTTGGGATTGAGACCCTGACGGGCAGAGCGGTCGCGCGGCTCAAAGGAGCCGAAACCGAGGATGGACACCTTTTTACCTTCGACCACCGAATCAATGATGGTTTCGATGGCGGCATCGACAACAAGAGCCACGTCGGTCTTGGTGAGTTCGGTGCGTGCGGCAACCAGGTTGACGAGATCAGCTTTGTTCATCGGACGAAATCTGAGGGGTTGGCGGCTGGATCAGGGGATCGAGTCGGCGGTTGTTGGGAAGCGAATCGATGGTGGCCCCCACCGCCAGATGGGTTTAGCGCGCCAATCGTATGGGGCCTGGCCCCTTGCTGCAACCGAAACCTCAACTGTTGCCGAGGTTTCTGACCAACTCGGTGAGCATGGACGCACCGGACAGGACGAGTTTGTCGCCCCTCAGAGCCCCCAAGCCGGCTCCGGTGGCGATCCAATCCGGTGAACCGGTTGGAAGCCATGACACGAGTTTCTCCACGTTAGCCAGCTGCCTTGGCCAGTGAAAACAGCGGCGGCCGCGCAAGGGTGCCAGCCGGCCAGGGGCCTGCGGCACCAGCAGCCGGCCGCAGAACAGGCCATCACCGGCCAGGGGGCTGCTGGCATGGATCACGCAGGCCCCCGGACTCGGACCGGGTGTCCAGAGCAGCTGCACCCCTTCCCCGAGGTGGTGCTCCGCCCCGAAGCTCTCGAGCCGGCTCACCCCCGGCAGCAGATAGGCCTCCTGCTCCTGGACGAGCACCCGCCAGTCAAGCTGCTCCTGAAGCCGCCGCAGCCGGCCGTGGCCCTCCCGACCGGTGAGCACGATCGTGCCCGACCGCTCCGGCCGGGAGCGGCCGAGCAGGAAATCCAGATTGGCCTGCGTCAGTCCGGGGACATCCACCAGGACATCACCGGTCGCCGTCTCCAGCAGCCAGGAACTCCCCCCCAGGCTGTCGCGGTGGGGAGCAAACAGCCACAGGCCGGTGCGCACCGGCTGCGGTGGCCGGCCGGGCTCGCGATCCGGCACGGGAACGGAAAGGGCCAGGGGGGATACGGACGGACCTGCGGAACCGGTTCTAGCCTGGCTCCACTTCCGACCAGGCCCTTGCCCGCGATCCGGATCGGACATCCCTGGCCGCTGGGGGCCTCAGTCACCCCCCGTGGCGTGAATTTCTCGGTGGTGGCCCCCCTGGCCAGCCGCATCGAACTGCTCCTGTTCAGCAGCGGGGCGGCGGCGGAACCGACCCGGGTCATCGAGCTCGACCACCGCCACCGCTCCGGCGACCACTGGCATGTGGAGGTGGAAGGGGTGGGGATCGGCTGCTGCTACGGCTACCGGGTGTTCGGACCGCTCCAGCCCGGCGGCCACGGCTTCAACCCCTCCAAGGTGCTCCTCGACCCCTGCGCCAGGGCGATCGCCGGCTGGGAGGTGTACGACCGCGGTGCCGCCGTCGGTGCCATCCCCAACACCGCCTGCTGCCTCAAGGGGGTGGTGACCGAACGGGAGCGCTTCGACTTCAGCGCAGCGCCGCGGCCGCGCCACCGCTGGCAGAACAGCGTGATCTACGAGCTGCACGTGGGCGGCTTCACGCGCGGGGCGGGGGTGCCGGTGGCGCCGGATCGGCAGGGCACCCTGCTGGGCCTGATCGACACCCTCCCTTACCTCAGCGATCTGGGCATCACAGCGATCGAACTGCTGCCGGTGATGGCCTTCGATCCCCAGGACGCGCCGGCCGGACGGTTCAACCACTGGGGCTACAGCCCCCTGAGCTGGATGGCTCCCCACCCCGGCTACCTCAGCGATGCCGACCCGCTGCGGGCCCGTGATGAGGTGCGGCAGCTGGTGCGGGCCTGCCACCGGGCGGGGCTGGAGGTAATTCTTGATGTGGTCTACAACCACACCACCGAAGGCAACCAGGCCGGACCCACCCTCAGCTGGCGCGGCTTCGGCGATTCGCTCTATTACCACCAGAACAACCGCGGCGACTACCTCGATGTGAGCGGCTGCGGCAACAGCATCGCCGCAAACCGCCCCCTGGTGCGGCAGCTGATCTTGGAATCGATGCGCTGCTGGAGCACGGAGCTGGGCATCGATGGCTTCCGTTTTGATCTGGGCATCGCCCTCAGCCGCGGCGAGGAACTGGCACCGCTCGACAACCCGCCCCTGTTCGAGCAGATGGAGGCCGATCCGGAGTTGGCCGACCTGAAGCTGGTGAGCGAACCGTGGGACTGCGGCGGCCTCTACCGCCTTGCCGACTTTCCGGCGCGACGGGTGGCGAGCTGGAACGGCCGCTTCCGCGACGACGTGCGGCGCTTCTGGAAAGGGGATGAAAAAACCTGCTGGCCCCTGGGCCAGCGGCTGGCGGGCAACCCTGACCTGTTCGGCGGTCAGAGCTCAGCCCTGGGCCGCACGATCACCTTCCTCACCGCCCACGACGGCTTCACCCTGGCCGACCTGGTGAGCTACGACCGCAAACACAACCTGGCCAACGGCGAAAACGACCGCGACGGCGACAACCACAACAACAGTTGGAACCACGGAGTGGAGGGTCCCTGCAGCGACCATGCCGTGCTGGCCCTGCGCGACAGGCAGATGCGCAACCTGCTCGCCTCGCTGTTGCTGGCGCCCGGCGTACCGATGCTGCTGATGGGCGATGAGGTGCGCCGGAGCCAGGGGGGCAACAACAACACCTGGTGCCAGAACAATCCACTCGGCTGGATGCACTGGCAGCCCGATGACGCTGACCGGGCCCTGCAGCGCTACCTGAAGCGGCTTATTGCCCTGCGCCACCACCTGGCGGCCCTGTTCAACCCCGAACTACCGGTAAGCGATAGCCCGCAGCGGCGCAGCGGCGAGGCAGGCCACCTCTGGCGGGAGTGGCATGGGGTCGAGCTGCAGCGGCCCGACTGGGCGAACTGGTCCCACAGCCTGGCCTGGAGCCTCAACGACGCCCAGGGGGGCCCGCTGGTGTGGTGCGGCATGAACGCCTTCCACCGGTCGATGCATTTCGATTTGCCCGCCAGCTCGGCCGGCTGGCTGCGGGTGATCGACACCGGCCTGCCCGCCGGCGACGACCTGCCAGCCCGACCCGAGCCGTGGCGGCCCCGGGGGGCGCCGCTGGAAAGCCGCAGCCTGATGCTGATGGTGGCGGCGCCGCTACTGGAGGGCCATGATCTCGACCGCTGAACTTCCCAGCAGCTGCTGAATCCCAGCAAGTCGCAACCACGGGCTTTCCAGCGAACACAACCAGGTGTCCTCCCAGGTCATTTCTGGGATTGAGGCGTCAAGGTTCTGGAGCTGCTGCCCAGCTTTCGTGGAACGCCCCGGCGTTTTCCATCCGGAGGTAGCTGCTGATGGTCTTCTGGAACACCGCACGAAGCAGGTCACGGCTGGTGGCAAAGCTCTGCCAAGGGAACTGACGCTGCCGGGGGGCTGAGCCGGCCTCGGCAAAACGAAAGCCAAACGGAAGATTGCTCACCCAACTGGGTGAGGAGAGCCCGGACTCCCGGACAAAAACGGTTGTTAAAGGCACAATGCGTTAGTCAATCTCCTGTTATCCACCTTGCCTTTTTCCATCGTGCGCTGTCTTCCGATGGCCATCGGCTTGGTCAGCCCCTGCTTGCTGCAATCGGTCACCTTGGCCGTGCCCATTCAGAACATCAATGGCGTGGCTGGACCTGCGTCAAAGGAAATCTCCAGCGGCCCCAGGCGTCCCAGCGTCCTGCAGCGGTCCTCCGCCAGCGGCGGCAGTGGCCCGGTCGACCTCACCCAGCAGCGAGGCCGCCCCGTGCCCGGCCTCAGCGGCAATCATGCCAACGGCAGGACCCTGGCCGAAGCTGGCGCCAATCCAACGCGGATTGAGTAGGCGAACAAGCAGACCCTGGCCTGGTCCAGAGACTTCCCGCTGGAGCCGCGCCTTGCGTGGCTGACAAATACAGGGGCCCCGAGTGGCCAACCCAGGGAAACTCCGACAGAAAGATGAACAAAAAAGCGGGCGGCGGGAATCGAACCCGCATCATCAGCTTGGAAGGCTGAGGTTTTACCACTAAACTACGCCCGCATTGGCACAGATGTACTGCCGACTGTGACAGCTGTACGCGGCAGCTGGTCGCGAGGTGGAAGCAACTCCAACCCCAGTGATGGCCGGGAAACGCCCCAGCTGCAGCATTATGGCCTGCTCAGGGGCCAGAAAGCCTTGACCAGCACCGAAGCCCAGGCCTACGGCCCCAAACCCCTCGACCTGGCGGATGCCAGACCAGGCCAGCAGCTGCGGCTGATGTGGGCCTATGGCATGGGCGATGCCGGCACGGGAATGGCCGCTTCCCTGATCGGCTTCTACCTCTTCATTTTTTACACCGCCGCCGCCGGGCTGCCCAACTGGATGGCGGGCCTCGTGCTGATGCTCGGCCGCCTCTGGGACGCCATCAATGATCCGATCGTGGGATGGCTGAGCGACCGCACCCGAGGCCGCTGGGGGGCGCGGTTGCCCTGGATGGTGTGGAGCGCCCTGCCCCTCGGGGTGTCGATGGCCCTGATGTGGTGGCTGCCACCCGGGGACAACTGGGTGAAATTTTTCTTCTTCCTGGCCATTTCCGTGCTGGCCAACAGCCTCTACACCTGCGTCAACCTGCCCTATGCGGCCCTGGCCGCCGAACTGACCACCGAAACCCCCCTGCGCACCCGGCTGAACACGGCCCGCTTCACCGGTTCGATCATCGCCAGCCTGATCGGCATCGTTCTGGGCGGCCTGCTGCTGCGTGACCACAGCAACCCGGGCAACTACTGGCAGGTGGGCCTGCTCTCCGGAACGATCATCACCCTCTGCACCCTTGTTTGCGCCTGGGGCGTGGCGCCGGTGGCCCGCCGCTGCCAGCAGCCCAGCAGCAAGCGGGGCTCCACCCGCAGGCTGCTGCGCCGCATCGGCGACAACCGCCGGTTCCTCAAGGTGCTGGGGCTCTATCTCCTGCTCTGGTGTGCCCTGCAGCTGATGCAGACCGCCGCCCTGATCTTCCTGCCGGTGGTGATGCACCTGCCGGAAAGCTGGAGCAACTGGATCCTGCTGCCGTTCCAGATCAGCACCCTGGCGGGTCTGCAGATCTGGACCGGGGTGGCCCACCGCCGCGGCCGGGTGGCCGCCCTGCATCGGGGAGCCTGGCTCTGGATCGGCGGCTGCCTGCTGGCCATGCTGCTCCTGCCGCTCAATGCCGAGCTTTCCCCCACGGGCTCAGCCGCCAATCTGATCAGCCTGACGCTGTTGGTGATCACGATCGTGACCGTGGGCCTGGGGGCCTCCACCGCCTACCTGATTCCCTGGTCGCTCCTGCCCGACGCCATTGATGCCGATCCCGAGAAGCCCGCCGGTCTCTACAGTGCCTGGATGGTCTTCGCCCAGAAGATCTGCATCAGTTTTGCCCTGTTCTTTTTCGGTCAGCTGATGAGCCTGAGCGGCTACGTGGCAGCCCACAAGATCCTTCAGCCCGGCAGCGCCCTGCTTTCAATCCGCCTGTGCATGGGGCTGATTCCAGCCGCTCTGGTGGTGCTGGGGCTGGTGGTGGTGCGCAGCTGGCCCGAGCGCAGCCCGACGGCGTCTGACGCCTCGACGCTCCTCCAACCGTGACCCTGCCCCGCTGGATAAGAAGGCTGGGCGTCAGCCTGATGATCGGCGGCCAGGCCGTCAGCGCCATCGCCAGGGGTCGCATCCGCCTGGTGGATGTGCTCGACCAGATGCACGAAGCCGGACCCGCCAGCCTGCTGATCGTGCTGATCTCAGCCCTGTCGGCCGGCACGGTCTTCAACGTGCAGATCACCTCGGAACTCAGTAAGCAGGGGGCCACCTCCGGCGTGGGGGGGCTGATGGCCCTGGCCCTGGCCCGCGAAGTGGCGCCGGTGTTTGCCGCCACGATGCTGGCCGGCAAGGTGGCCACCGCCTATGCAGCCGAACTGGGCACCATGAAAGTGACCGAACAGATCGATGCCATCACGATGCTGCGTACCGATCCGGTGGAGTATCTGGTGGTGCCCAGGGTGCTGGCGATGGTGGTGATGGCTCCGGTCCAGTGCCTGGTGTTCTTCTGGCTGGCCCTCTGGGCCGGCCAGGTGAGCAGTGCGCTGATGTACAACATTCCTCCAGCCGTCTTCTGGAATTCGGTGCGCAGCTGGATGACCGTCGATGATCTGCCTTCGATGCTGATCAAAGCCTTGATCTTCGGCCTGCAGATCGCCGTGCTCGCCTGCGGCTGGGGCCTGACCACCCGCGGGGGCGCCAAGGAGGTGGGCACCAGCACCACCGGAGCCGTGGTGATGATCCTGATCAGCGTGGTGCTGATGGACGCCGTGCTCACCAAATTCATGTACTGCTGATGAGCGCTTCAACGCCCACCACTCCCGATCCGGCCAGCCCCGCCGATGGGGCCGCGGCCGTCGTCCTGCGGCCGCGGCCCTGGGTGCCCCTGGGTGTGCTGCTCCTGGCCGGCGCGCCCCTGGGGCTGTTGCCGCTCTGGCGGGGCTTCCTCTGGCTGGCCGCCCTGATCGGGCTGTTCGCCATCTTCCTGCTGGTGCAGGCGGCGACGCTGCGGCTGGAATTCGACAGCGAAGCGCTGCTGGTCAAGCGCAATGCCAGCCTGATCCGCCGCTTCCCCTATGCCGAATGGCTGGGCTGGCGACTGTTCTGGCCGCCCCTGCCGGTGATCTTCTATTTCCGCGAACAGAAGAGCATTCACTTCCTGGCGGTGCTGTTCGATGCCACCACACTGCGCAGTGAGCTGAAGCGACATCTGCCTCACCTGGCCGAGACCGCGTCCCCATGAGCGACCTTCCCGAACCCCTGGCCGGCCCCAGCGCCGCCGCCACGCCTGCCGCCGCCACGCCTGCCAGCGACCTGCTGGAGCTGGCCCTGGTCGATCTACGCAGCAGGCGCGAGCAGCTGCAGCAGGAGATCGGCGAGCTCGAACAGCGGCGCGACCAGATCCAGCGGGAGATCGGCAGCAGCTTCAGCGGCCAGTCGGATGCCATCGCCCGCCGCCTCAAGGGCTTCCAGGAGTACCTGGTGGGGGCCCTTCAAGACCTGGCCGTCTCCGCCGAACAGATCGAGCTGGTGGCCCAGCCGCTGCTGGTGCAGCCCTCGCCCCTCGATGCCCAGGCCAGCACCGCCGCCGTGGCGGAGCCGCCGGCACCTGCCGCCGCCGGCCTGTTCAGCCAGGACGAAACCCTGATCCGCGGCCAACTGGAGCAACTGCAGGGCCAGCCGGACTTTTCGGCACCGCCATGGCGCCTGCGGCGCAGCCTGGAGAGCTCCAGCGCCGACCTCCTGGCGGAATGGTTTCTCGCCCAGGGGGGGCGGGGCGCCCAACCGAGCGCCGGCAGCCGCAACCGCAATGCCCTGATCACCGCGGCGGCCGTGTCCATTCTTGGCGATCTCTACGGGGAGCGCTTCCAGACCCTGGTACTGGCGGGCCAGCCCGAACGGCTGGGGGAATGGCGCCGTGGCCTCCAGGACTGCCTGGGCCTGACGCGGGAAGATTTCGGCCCCAGCAGCGGCATCGTTCTGTTCGAGCGGGCCGATGCCCTGATTGAACGGGCCGATCGGCTCGAGGAACGGGGCGAACTGCCCTTCATCGTGATCGATGCCGCCGAACAGGTGGTGGACATCCAGGTGCTGCAGTTTCCCCTCTGGCTGGCCTTTGCGCCCGGTCCCGGGGAGATCGACCAGGACAACGACCTCTACTGAGCCCTTCCCCTTCGCCGCTCCGCCTGCTCCCCCATGTCCCTCCTGCTCGCTTGCGCCGTCCTGCTGGGCGGCTACCTGCTCGGCTCGATTCCCAGCGGCTGGCTGGCGGGCCGCTGGCTGCGGGGCATCGACTTGCGCCAGGAGGGCTCCGGCTCCACCGGGGCCACCAATGTGCTCCGGGTCGTGGGTAAGGGCCCTGCCCTGGTGGTCTTCCTGGTGGATGTGCTCAAGGGGAGCCTGGCCGTGCTGCTCGCCAAGGGGCTGCTGCAACCCGGCGGCTTCGATCCCGTCACGGACTGGTGGGTGGTGGCGACGGGCCTCGCGGCCCTGGCCGGCCACATCTGGCCGGTGTGGCTGGGCTGGAAGGGGGGCAAGGCGGTCGCCACCGGCCTGGGCATGCTGCTGGGGCTCACCTGGAGCGTGGGCCTGGCCTGCTTCGGCATCTTCCTGGCCGTGCTCACCATCAGCCGCATCGTCTCGCTCTCCAGCGTGGTGGCAGCCCTGAGCCTGCCCCTGCTGATGCTGGGCTGGTTCGGCTCCGATGGGATGCGACCCGCCTATCTGGCCCTGGCCGTGCTCACCACCGTGCTGGTGGTGTGGCGGCACCGCTCCAATCTCCAGCGGCTGCTGGCGGGCAGCGAACCGCGACTGGGCGAAGCCCGGGGCAGCGCTGAAGGGAGCGGTGGCCCCGGCAGCCCCTGAGCAGCGCTGCAGGCCCGGAAAGCCGGCCTGGCGATCCAACGGGGCTCGAAGCCGCAAGGGCCAGGGCCGAACGTAAGACCCAGGGGAGGGATCTCAGCCCAGCTGCTGGCTGCGTTCGGCCGCAGCGACCACCGCCTCGATCAGGGCCGAACGCAGCCCTGCACGCTCCAGCTGCCGCAGGCCGGCGATCGTGGTGCCGCCGGGACTACTCACCATGTCCTTCAGCTGGGCGGGGTGCAGGTGCTGCTGGTGGAGCAGGGCGGCGCTACCGGCCAGGGTGCGGTGGGCCAGATGATGGGCCAAAGCCCTCGGCAGACCGGCCGCCACTGCCCCATCGGCCATCGCCTCAGCCACCAGGGCCACGAAGGCGGGCCCGGAAGACGTGAGCGCCAGGAAGGCCCCCAGCTGGCTTTCGGGCAGCTCCAGCACCTCACCCACCTGGGCGAACAGGCGCCGCACCCAGTCACGCCGCTCCTGCTCCACCCCCTCACCCCAGGCCAGGGCCGTCAGGCCGGAGCGCACCAGGCAAGGGGTGTTGGGCACGGCCCGCACGCAGCACCAACCCGGGAAGAGCCGCTGCAACCTCTCGATGGAGACGCCGGCCAGCACCGAAATCAACAGCCGGCCGGGCACCTGGGGGCAGACGGCCTGGGCCACCGCCACCTGCTCGAGCTGCTGCGGCTTGACCGCCAGCAGCACCGCCTGACACGACCAAGGACCGGCAGGATCGGTACCCACTACCAAGCCATGGGAACTGGCGAGCCGCTCGGCCGAAGCCTGGCTGGCCACAGCGGCCCGCACGGCAGGCGCATCAATCAGACCGGCCTCGATCAGTGGAAACAGCAGAGCCCGGGCCATCTGGCCCAGGCCCACCACTCCAAAATTCAGCGGGCTTGGCTCCAGGGGCTCAGCCGAGGGCATCCGTGCGGCCCCAGGCCGGGCTGGGGGCGGCATCCTGCTGGTCGGCGATGCTGCCGCGGTTGGTGACAACCGTGGGGGAAGAGGCTTCCTCGCTGCCGGTGGTGGTGACGGTGACGCAGCTGGGGGCGAACAGGAAGATGCTTTCGCCGACCCGCTCCTGATGGCCATCGATGGCAAAGGTGCCACCGGCCACGAAATCAACGGCCCGCTGAGCCTGATCGGGCTCCATCATCGTCAGGTTGAGGATGACGGTCTTGCGTTCACGCAGGGCCTGGATGGCCCGGGGCATTTCGTCGAAGCTGCGGGGTTCCATCAGGAACACTTCGGCCACGGAGCTGCTGATGCCGGGCAGGCCGATCACGTTGGTGCCGGCGAACGGATCATCCGCCACCTGGAAATCGGTGCTGATCGCGAGGGCCCCGCTGCTGCGGGGGGCAGCCGCCGCCGGGGCGCCGACGTCGCCGGCGTCGTAATCGAGGTCGTCGTAGTCGCCATCAAGGTAGTCATCCCCTGAGACGACAGCACGCAGACGGGAGAACAACGACACGGAGGGAACCTCGGCTTGAATGCTTGAGACCTGAATAGCGTCCCACGCCAGCGGTGGCAAGAGCCTCAGGGAATGTTCGTCGTCGGATCCGTCCCCCGCCCTCTTGCCTCAAGCGCAAATCCGAGGTCGGCGAACAGGGCGCTGCCGATCCGCACCCAGGTGCTGCCGGCCGCCACGGCCTCCGGCCAGTCGCCGCTCATGCCCATCGACAGCTCCGGCAGGCCCAGATCGGCCGCCAGAGCAGCACAGTCCCGGAACAGCGCCGCCCGCTCGCTCGCGCCCAGCCCCAGCGGGGCGATCGTCATCAGACCGACGAGCCGCAGGGGATTCAGCTGTTGCAGGCGAGGCCAGATCTGCCGCAGCTCCTCCGGTGCGAAGCCGGTCTTGGCCGGATCGGGACGGAACTTGACCTGCAGCAACACCGCTGGCGCGAGGTTCTCTTCCGACGCCAAGCGCTGCAGTCGCTCGGCGAGGGCCAGGCTGTCGACGGAATGGATGGTGCCGAAGCGGCGCAGCACAACCCTGGCCTTGTTGGCCTGCAGCCGGCCGATGAAATGCCAGTCGAGGGGAGGGAGATCGGCCAGCGCCTCCTGCTTGGCCGCCGCTTCCTGGACCCGGCTCTCGGCAAAGCTGCGCTGGCCGCAGGCCACGGCCGCACGGACCGCTGATGCCGCCTGGCCCTTGCTGACCACCAGCAGGCGCGTCGTTGACGGCAACTGGAGGCGGATCGCCTCAAGACGTTTGGCCAGGACCTGGTCGCCAGCGGGGGTATGGGCCATGGACGCCGCAGCGCTCAGATGAAAGTCTGATCAAACAACTGGCGCCAGCGGGCCTGGGCATCAGGTCCTTCCCGGCGGGATCGGGCCAGATTCTGCTCAGCCAGATGGCGGGCATCCATTAAGGGAATCACCTCAAAGGAAGCACCCCTGATCTGAAGGGTGACGACAAAAAAGATTCTCTGCGCGTAGAGCGTGGCGTACAGATCGCGCGTGTCATCCACCGGCGAAACTCGATAGAGCATGCCGAAGGTGGGATGGTTGAGATAGCGTTCTGCGCTCACGTCGGCGAACGGGCTTGGGCCATTAAAGAGCACCGACGGCACAGCGCAGCCCCACAAGCACCGCCAGGGCCGCCCCGGCCAGAACCGTCACCGGCGCCGAGCGCGCTGCCTGCTGATGCAGTTGATCGGCCGGCAGGCAGCGGCCACCACGGGCCAGCAGGGCCTCAGCTCCCTGTTCTGCGCGCAGCAGCACGTTGGCCAGCAGCCGTTCCCCCACCGCCAGCACCAGGCCAAGCCCCCGCTTCCAACCCATGCCCCGCAGGTTGAGCGCCCGGGTGGCGATCGAGCGCAGGAGATTCTGCAGTTCCTCCTGCACCAGCGGCAGAAAGCGCAGGGAGAGCAACAGGGTGAAACCCAGCCGTTCGGTGGGATAGCCGAAGCGACCAAGCGGGCTCAGGCACCAGCTGATCGCCCAGACCAGTTGTTCCGGGCTGGTGGTGAGCAACAGCAGATTGGCACTGTGAATGAGCGTGAAGATCAGGGTGGCGGAATTGAGCCCGAGCTCGGCGGAGTGGCGGGTGACCACCAACGGCCCCAGGGGCAGCGGCCCCAGGGAAACCGGCCCCCAGCGCAGCAGTTCCCAGGGGGCACCACTGCGCTGGGCCGGCGTTCCATCGGCAGCGGCGGGGGCCAGCCGCAATTCGCTGGGGGGCCGCTGCAGGCTGGCCGGGGGCACGGAGCTGGTGGGCAGCAGCGCCGCCAGCAGACCGATCAGCAGTGCCAGGCCGATCAGCAGCGGCAGGGTGCGTCGCCAGATCCGGCTCGGCAGGCCGCTGGCCAGGGTGATCAGCAGCAACAGGCCCACCAGCGCCAGGCGCCAGCAGGGACCGGCCAGGATCGGTGTCATCAGGAAAGCCAGGGTCCACAGCAGCTTCAGCCGCGGGTCGAGGCGCTTCAACCAGCTTGTTGAGGCCGGGCCGGCCCCCGCGCCAGCCACACCTGCGGCATCACCGTCAGCATCGCCGCCGGGACCCTCATCGACGTACTGACCGATTGGAAATTGGCGCAGCCAGTCCATCAGCGCCCCCTCGGCGGCATGGCCTCAACGCCCCCTGGAGGCGGAGCGGGCCAGATCCCTTTCGGCGTCGCGTTGCTGCTTGCCCCGCCAGAAAAGACGGATCGGGGAGCCCTCGAAGCCCAGGCTCTCGCGGATCTGACGTTCGACGTAGCGCCGGTAGGTTTCCCCGAACAGCTTCGGATCATTGACGAACAGCGTGAAACTGGGGGGCCGGCTGGCCACCTGGGTGCCGTAATAGAGGCGGCCCTGACGGCCCCCGCGGGTGGTGGGCGGCGACCGCCAACGCAGGGCCTCCTGCAGCACTTCGTTCACCACCGAGGTGCTCACCCGGCGGCGGTGCTGTTCCACCGCAAGCAGGGCGAGGGGGAAGATCGCCGTCACCCGCTGGCCGGAGAGGGCGGACGTGAACAGCATCGGCGCCCAATCGAGGAAATAGAGCTTGGCGCGGAGTTCCTTCTCCATCGCCGGCATCGTGTGGCTGTCCTTCTCGATGGCATCCCATTTGTTGACGACCACCACGCAGGCCCGGCCGTCCTCCTCGATCCTGCCGGCCAGGCGCTGATCCTGCTCGGTGACCCCGTCGAGGGCATCAATCACCAAAACACAGACATCGGCACGCTCAATGGCCTTGAAGCTGCGGTTGATGCCGAAGTATTCGGGGCCGTAGTTGACCGAGCGGCGGCGGCGGATGCCGGCGGTGTCGAGCAGCTTCCAGGTCTTGCCCTCCCGCTCGATCGTGGTGTCAATCGTGTCGCGGGTGGTGCCCCGGATCGGACTGACGATGGCCCGGTTCTCGCCGCAGACTGCATTGAGCAGGCTGGACTTGCCCACATTGGGCCGACCGATGATCGCCAGCTGGATCGGCTCCTCGCCATCCTCATCAACGCTGGCGGGCAGGAAGCTGATCACATGATCGAGCAGGTCGCCGGTGCCGGCGCCATGGATGGCCGAGATCGGCCAGGGTTCCCCCAGGCCCAGCCCCCAGAATTCGGCCGCCATGGCCAGGCCCTGATCCGGTGATTCGCACTTGTTGACCGCCAGCAGCACCGGCACGGCCTGCCCCCGCAACCATTCCGCGATCGATTCATCGGCGGCGGTCAGCCCCTGCTGGCCATCCACCACCACCACAGCCACCGCGGCCTCCGCCAGGGCCAGGTTGGCCTGTTCGCGGATCTCCGGCAGAAATTCGCTGTCGTCGTTGAACACCAGTCCGCCGGTGTCGACGACACGGAACTGGCGATCGGCCCAGAAGCCCTGCTGGTAGGTGCGATCCCGGGTCACCCCCGGCTGATCGTGCACGATCGCCTCCCTGCTCTGGCAGAGCCTGTTCACCAGGGTGGACTTGCCCACGTTGGGGCGCCCGATGATGGCGACGACGGGAAGCGCCAAATCGTAGAAGTCCTGGACGGTGAGAGATCTGAATTGACCCTACAGCCCGGCGCCGGAGCCGCCGGGACCGGATCAGCGGCTCAGCGCACCGGCAGATCGCCGGGATGGCCCGCCACGGGGTCCGCGGGAGGGGGCAGCAGCGGCGGCAGCAGCCCCTGCTCCGGCAGCGGCTCCCCCCGGCCGGCCAGATCGGCCAGCAACCAGTTCACCGCCGTGGCCCGGCGGGTGCGGCGGGGGTAGAGGCCACCGATCCGATAGCCGGCGAAGCCCAGCTGCTCCTTGAGCAGTTGCTTGAACGGGGCCGGAATCGAGCGGGTGAGCCGGACGCTGGGCGGTCGCTCGGCAATCAGCTGGGGCTCCTGCGGGAAGGCCTCGGCCCAGTCCGCCGGCGTGGCGGGCCCGGCCCCCCAGAGCCCGTCCTCAGCGCAGCGATAGCCCAGGCGCCACCAGACCAGCTCGCACACGAACCGGTCGCTGGTGCGGTCGGCCAGCACCGCCTCCAACAAGGCACGGCTGAGGGGATAGGGAGCGGACGGGAAAGGCGGCGGAGGCGCGGCGGGCACGGCGGGAGAGGGCGGGGACCGTCGAGAATGGAGCCACGATGATCGCCTCCGCCCGCCAGAGCGCTCCCCGGTCCTTCGCGACGCCGCTCGAACTGCACGGCGGCGCCGCAACGCGGCAGTTGCATTGCCGGGTGCTGCAATCTCCCCTCGCCGGCGTCAGCGACCGCATCTTCCGCAGCCTGGTGCGCCGCTGGGCCAGCGATGCCCTGCTGTTCACGGAGATGGTGAACGCCAGTTGCCTGGAACGGGGCCATGGTGCCGGCAAACTGGCGGACCTGGCCGGCGAGACGGGACCGATCGGGGTGCAACTGCTCGACCACCGCCCAGCGGCCATGGCGGAGGCGGCGCGCCGGGCCGAGGCCGCCGGTGCCTTCCTCATTGACATCAACATGGGCTGCCCGGTGCCCAAGGTCGCCCGCAAGGGGGGCGGCAGCGGCCTGATCCGCGATCCCGATCTGGCCGCCCGGATCGTCGAGCGGGTGGCGGCGGCCGTGGCCATTCCGGTGACGGTGAAGACCCGCCTGGGCTGGGGCGGCCACGGGGCCAGCGCCTGGGACCAAGGCTCCGCGGCAGGCAACGACGGCGGCCCGGACGAGAACGCCAACGCCGCCCAGGCCGTGGCCTGGTGCCAGCGCCTCGAGCAGGCCGGCGCCCGGTTGCTCACGCTCCACGGCCGTACCCGCGAGCAGGGGTTCAGCGGCCGTGCCGACTGGAGCGCCATCGCCCGGGTGAAACGGGCGCTCACCATTCCGGTGATCGCCAACGGCGATGTGCGCAGTCCGGAGGATGCCCGGCGCTGCCTGGAGCAGACCGGCGCCGATGGGGTGATGGTGGGTCGGGGAACCATGGGGGCCCCGTGGCTGGTGGGCCAGATCGATGCGGCCCTCAGGGGGCGGCCGGTGTCGGCCACGCCCGCAGCAGCCGAGCGGCTGGCCCTGGCGGCCGAACAGCTCCAGGCCCTGGTGGCAGCCCGCGGCGATCAGGGCCTGCTGATCGCCCGCAAGCACATGGGCTGGACCTGCCAGGGCTTCGCCGGCGCCCCCCAGCTGCGCCACGCCCTGATGCGGGCGCCCACGGCCGGGGAGGCCCTGGTGCTGCTACTGCAGGCCCGGGCCGACCTGGCGGGTTAGGTGCCAGGCAGCATCCGCAGCAGATCACGGCTGCCGGTGATCGCCTGCACCGCCAGCAACACCGCCATCAGGAAGGCGGCGGCCACATGCAAGCGCCGCAGGCGCAGGGAGCTGGCGATCTCCGGCTTGGCCGCCATGCCGAACAGCAGCAGGCCGCACAACAACCAGCCACTCCAGTGGTGGGAGCCCCAGAAGGCGAGGTTGCGGGGATCGTCGCTGCCGCGGAAGACGGCGGGCTGCAGCCCCAGGGCCAGCAGGGCCAACCAGCAGAGCAGGGCGAAGGCTGCCCGCAGACCTGCAGCCCGCACCCGCCAGAGGGCGAGACAGCTGCCCAGGCAACCCGCCGCCACCAGCAGCAGCGGCAACAACCTGGCCGGCGGCAGCCCTGCCACTGCATAGCTCCAGACCAGGGCGATCAGCACCGCCAGAACGGTGCCCGTGGTGACCCAGCGGCCATGGTCGGCGTGCTCCACGGGCACCAGGGCCGGTTGCTGGGTGATCCCGAGCCGTTGCTCCCGCACCAGGATGCCCAGCCGGATCGTCGCCCCCACCACCGGATAGACGAACAGGATCATCAGCACCGGGTGCAGCAGCGCGAACCAATCGGCGAGGGTCATCGTCATCGGCTCAGGGCAACAGATCCGGCCAGGCCTGCCGGATCAACAGGAGTGAAAAGTAGGGCTGCTCCTCCGCCGGCACGGCCGCCGCGGAGCACAGCAGCTGATCGGGCCAGCCGACCCGCTGGGCGAACAGGGCCTGATCCAGCAGGCCGCGGGCCGCCAGGATCGGCCGCACCCAGCGCCAGCGCCGGCCCAGCTTGAGCAGGGCCAGCACCGTGGCCGAATGGCGCGCTTCGCTGAGCAGGGTCTCGAGCTCCCCGGCGCTGTCGGGGGTGGGGCGGATCAGGAGAGCGTCCTGCTGGAGCGCCAGGGGCCAGGGGGAGCCGAGGGCGGTGGCTGCAGCGGCGGCCGCCGCCACCGCCGTGATCCCCGGAATCACCGCCAGCGAACAGGTGGGATGGAGGCGGGCCAGCGCCAGCAGGGCATAGGAGGCGCTGGCGTAGAGGGAGGCGTCGCCCTCGCAGAGCAGCACCACCGCCCGACCGGCCGCCGCCTCAGCCGCCAGGGCAGCGGCGGCGGCGTGCCAGGCCTGCTGGCGCGGCAGCGTTTCCTCCACCATCGGGAAATGCAGAGGCAGGCGCCGCTGCTCCGGCCGGATCCAGGGAGCGGCGATGCAGGCCGCCATGCCCTCCGCCCCGGGCCGGGCCACGGGATAGGCCACGACCGCCGCGGCCCCGATCGCCCGCACCGCCGCCACCGTCAGCAGCTCCGGGTCGCCGGGCCCCACCCCGACCACCGTCACCCCGGCGGGGGCGGGGCCATCCCCCGGGCCGAACAGGCTCTCGTTGGTGGTCACATCCTGGTCGCCGCCAGCCCCTTTCTACGCTGCAGCCCCAGTGGGCAACCCCGGCCGATGAGTCTTCTGCGAATCTTTCCGGCACCTGGCCAGGATGCCCCCCTCCCCAGCCTGGAGAGCAACGATCCCGGGCTGATCAGCACGGCCCTGGCGGAGCGGGGGATCGGCTTCGAGCGCTGGCCGGCCCGGCAGGACCTGGCCGGCGACCCGGATCCGGCGGCGATCCTGGCGGCCTACGCCCCCGAGATCGCCCTGGTTCAGGCCAGCGGCACCTATCCCACCGTGGATGCGATCCGGATGACACCCGACCATCCCGACCGGCAGGCCCTGCGCTTGAAATTCCTGGCCGAACACACCCACAGCGAGGACGAGGTGCGCTTCTTCGTGGAGGGGCAGGGCCTGTTCTGTCTGCACATCGGCGCGGAGGTGCTGCAGGTGCTCTGCGAACGCAACGATTTCCTGCGGGTGCCGGCCGGCACCCGCCACTGGTTCGACATGGGCAGCGCCCCCCGCTTCACCGCCATCCGTTTCTTCGACAACCCGGCGGGCTGGGTGGCCAGCTTCACCGGTGATCCGATCGCGGAGCGCTATCCCTTGCTGGATTGATCGAGTACTGGATGGATCGAGTACTGGATGGATCGGGCTGGTGAAGCCGGCGCTGGCAACCTTCAGAAGCGATCCGTGTGGTGAAGCACCACCCGCCACTCGCCGGCTTCCTTGCGGAAGATCGTGGTGGCACGGATGTCCGTGTTGATCGCTTCACCGGCCTTGGTCATGCCGCTGGTGCGCTCCACGCACACCATGTAGCCCATCTCGGGAGTTTCAAAGAATCGGCGCTCTTCCGCCACCAGAGTGCCCTGGAAACCCATGGCGGCCTCCCGGGCGAACTGCTCCATCAGCGCGGCCCTGCCGACCCGGGTGGCACCGGTGGGCCCCATGTGGGTGACATCGTCGCTCTCTGACCAAATCGCGGCGAACGACTGAAGATCTCCCGCCAGCATTTTATTGCCCGCCGCATAAAACGCATCGGCGGCTTCCTGGAGCGTGGCGGACATGACAAGTCAGGCGGAGGAAGAGCCCTCACTATGCCCCCCGTGGCTCCCGCCGGCCGCGATCGGAAAGAGCCCAATCAAGCCAACGCACGGCCAACGCCAACTGCCATCAGAGCGGCAGGTAAAGTTCGTACACAGTCAGCATAGAAGCGTCAATACCCATGCCCACACCCCAATCCAACGAGCCCGCACCCCTGACCGCAGACGCGAAGGTCAAGCGACCTGAACCCGGCTGGATCGGCGAGGCCCTGGGAACCACCGTGAATAGCCTGGAAGCACAACTTCTGGGAGAGAACCGGGGGTTTCAATCGACCACATGGCGGCTGTCACTGAACTGCGAGCCTGCCGATACCGCTCCCAGCAGTGTGATCCTCAAGAGTGAAACAGCCAACCAGGACTTCAACGACTTCAGCCGCCTGAACAACGCCTTCGGGCGGGAGGTGGGCGTTTACACCCACTGCACCCCCAGGCTTCCGGATCACCAACCTCGGGTATTTGCCTCCCATGGCAGCGAACCCTGCTGGCTGCTGATGGAAGATCTCACCCACCTGCGCTCGGGCGATCAGGTGATCGGTCTGAGCTATGCAGAAACCCTGGCCAGCGTGGAACGCATGGCGGCCATCCATGCCGAATTCTGGATGGACCCTTCCTTGACGAAGCACAGCTGGCTCCCTGAACATGGCTTCTGGTTTGCCGATCCCAAGGCCGAGATCGTCGATGATTTCTTCGCCACCTACGGCGTGCGTTTCGGCCCGGAAGCCTGCCGGCTGTTCCGCGCCGTTCTGGAGCAGACCAAAGCCATTGATCAGGCGATTGAAGAACGGCCCTGGACCCTCGTCCATGGTGATCTCCGCGCCGACAACCTGCTGTTTGACCACGCGTCGGAAGATCCGAGCTCGGTCATCATCGATTGGTCCTGGGCCAGTCGCAGCATGGCTGCAATCGATATCGCCTTCCTGGTGGGGGGAAGCACACCACCGGTGCAGCGCCTGGGCAGCCATGACACCCTGCTGCACACCTGGCACCAGGCCCTGATCAAGCATGGGGTGCGCGATTACCCCCTGGAAGAGGCACGTCGCGACCTGCAGTTGGCGGCATTGCGCTGTATCACCACCGGCGTGGCGATGCATTCCTTCTCAGCAGCACCTGAGACCCCTACGCGAGCCGCCCTGTTCATGGATGATGCAATCCAGCGCCATGCCGCCTATGCAGTGGAAATCGCGGCCTGGGAAGCCCTCCCCGATCCGTCGGGGTTCTCAAGCAACCGCTGAAGCCGGTCTTTCGATGCGAACCACACTCCTGAAGATCGCTCGATCAGTGGCGGCCGGCGTCCACCATCAAGCCGCCATCCACCATCGAGAAAGACGACTTCATGACCACCTTCTACGCCATGCTCGGCCAGTACGGAACCCCCATCGACCCGCCAGCCCCCTTCGATCCCATGGGAACAACCATGGATCAGTTGCCCCATCACGCCCTGGCCGTGGATGACATCAGAGCCTGGGAGAGGTGCATGGGCGGGTTCCCCCAGGAGCCTTCGCCGCACTGCGCACCGATATGTCCAAGAACTGGCGAAGCTATGAGGAACGCTTCAGGCGTTACCTGTTCCCCGCCTGGTTTCGGGAGGCGATCGGCGCGATGATCGTGGTGAGCTGGCCGAAGCTGGAGAACCGCTTCGGGTTCCGGCGCGGGCCTCAGCCATTTTTCCTAATCAGCCCGCTTCGACTCCCACCGAGTGCATCCTGACGTTGTCGGGCCGCGCCAGCGTCCCACCCAGGGCGTGAACTTCCACCGCCGCCAGCTCCTCCAGCCGGGCCACCGTGGCCTCACGGCCATGGCGCTGTTCGCAGAGCAGCCAGTAGAGACCGAAATGGCGTGCCTCGCTGGCCAGCAGCTCGCCGTAGAGCCCCCGCAACTCGCCATCGGGGCTGTGGCTCGCCAGAAGGGCCATGCGTTCATGGCTGCGGGCCTCGATCAGGCCGGCCACCAGCAGCGCATCGAGCCGGCGCGCCGGCTCCTCCCGCCGGACGGCGGCCGTGAGGGCAGCGCCATAGCCCGGTGCCGGCAGGGGCCTCAGCGGGATCCCACGGCGTTGCAGCAGCTCAAGCACCAGCTCGAAGTGCTCCAGTTCCTCCCTGGCCAGCGGGCTCAGCTGCGCCCCGAGCTCACCGTCGGAGGGGTAGCGGAACATCAGCTGCAGCGCCACCCCGGCGGCCTTGCGCTCGCAATGGGCATGGTCGAGCAGCACCAGATCGGGCCTGGCGATCGCCTGCTCCAGCCAGGCAGCACTGCTCGGGGCCGCGAGCCAGCGGATCCGGGCCGTGGGGTTGGTGACGGAGGCGGTCATGCGCCGCCCCGCAGGCGGCCCACCAGCCCGTCCAGGGCCAGGGTGTAGCTGGCGGCCCCGAAGCCGCAGATCACCCCCAGGGCCATGTCCGCCAGGTAGGAGTGGTGGCGGAAGGGCTCACGGGCATGGGTGTTGCTCAGGTGCACCTCAACGAAGGGGATCGCCACCCCCAACAAGGCATCCCGCAGGGCGATCGAGGAATGGGTGAAGGCGCCGGCGTTGATCAGGATGCCGTCAACTCCGCCGCGGGCGGCATGGAGGCGGTCCACCAGCACACCTTCGTGGTTGCTCTGGAAGCAGGTGAGTTCCACGGCCAGCTCCCGGGCCCGGGCCGTCAGGTCGGCCTCGATGTCCGCCAGGGTCCTGGACCCATACAGCCCCGGTTCCCGCAACCCCAACAAATTGAGGTTGGGGCCGTTCAACACCAACACATGCATGGGAACCGCCGGCAGACCGGAAGCCACTGCTGGAATCGTAAGGAGTGGCGCCAACAGGGGACCGACCGGCTGGTAAATTCCTGGGGTGTGGTTCGGGTCGGTGCCCGAGTGGTTAATGGGGGCGGACTGTAAATCCGCTGGCTCTGCCTACGCTGGTTCAAATCCAGCCCGGCCCACCTTCCACATGCCCTTGTAGCTCAGCGGTAGAGCACTCCCTTGGTAAGGGAGAGGTCACGAGTTCAAGTCTCGTCAAGGGCTTCATCAACATCCAGGCACCGGATGTTTCCCCTCCCTCAGTGTTCACCCGAACGCATCACTCAGGGATTGTTCATGATGTTTTCGATCTGATCGATCCGGCCACCCATGGGATCCACTCGCCATCCCGGTGGTGCCGCCCTGCTGCTGCTGCTTCTCCTGCCGGGGGGCTGCAGTTGGCAACGGCCACCGGACGAACTGATCGAACTCCGCGCGGTGGCCGACCCCCTGCTCCGCGCCAACCACGTCCGCAGCGGACCGATCCATTTCACCCTCGAAAGCGGGGAAACCGCCCCCTTCTGGGCCACCCAGGCCGGCCTGTGCCCCACCACCGTCCGCAGCCAGGCCAAGGAGAACGACAGCGATCCGTGCGAGAGCTGGGCCCACGATGCCCCGGGCCAGAGCAGCAATGAGGGCCGGCGGCGGGTGGAACGGCTGGCCTATCTGCTGGGCACCGCCGGGGTGCGCACCTACGCCCACGGGCTGATCGGCTTTGATCGCTCCTACTTCCTGATCCACCGACACGACCCTGCCGGCCTGCGCTGTGTGATCGCCCATGAGCTCACCCACTTCCTCCGTCGCCATGCCTATCTCTCCTCCCGGATCGCCAGCGAGCGCCCCGAGGGGATGGCGGAGGAGGCGCGCCTGCGGGCTGATGCCAGCCTGAGCCAGCAGCAGGAGCTGGCCGCCGATCGAAACGCCATGCTGATGACGGCCATCGCCGGCCACGACCCCGCCGACTGCATCAACGCGTTGCAGACCGACGCCGAACTGCTGGCCGACCATCCCGCCGAGGATCCCCTGGGCACCCATCCCGGCCACCGCCGCCGCATCGCCGCCGCCAGGGCCTACCTACGCCAGGGGCTGGCGAACGACCTGCGGATCTGGCGGGAGCAGCATCGGCGCCCACCCTCGAGCCAACCCAGCTGGACCTGGAACGCCGCTGACCAGCTGCTCACGGTCGAGACCCTGCCCGTCGCGCCCCAGCCCGCCGGAGGGGAGACACGACGTTGACCCTGCCGCTCCGATTTGTGCCGCTCCGGTTTCTGCTGCGGGGCTGGTGGGGTCCCCTGATGGTGGTGCCGCCGCTGCTGGGCCTGAACTCATCCGGGCCCGGGGACGGCCCGGATCAGCTGCAGGAGGAGCGCGCCGAGATCTGTGTTCTCGCGCCCCAGGTCGGCAGTGATGGCAGCGGCCGGGCCAGCGCCATGGTCCCCCTCAGCCGACCGACGATCTTCGCCGCAGGGCGCTTCGCGGAGATGCGCATCGAGCAACAGGGCCGAGTGCTGTGGCAACGCCTGGCGACCGGGGACCAGCCCCTGGAGGGGCCCATCCCCTGGCCGCTGGCGCCGATCCAGCCCGGTGAGAACCTGCTGCTGCGTCTGCGGCCCAGCGGTGCCCCCAGCAGCGACTTCGCGGCGATCGGCCTGATCGGTGCCTCCGCCGGCGTGATGCGCAGGGCCGACACGCTGCTGCACGGGCTCGGCAACAGCCCCAGCACCTGGGTGGATGCGGTCCGGCTGCAGCTCGATGCCGGCGATACCGCCATGGCCTCCGCCCTGCTGTTCGCCAATGAGGGCCCGAACGACCCGGCCCTGAACAGCCTGCGCCTGGAGGTGCTGCGCCAGAGCTGCCTGTTGCGCGACGCCCCCGGCCGCTTCGCGCCCCTCGGCGACCCGGCCCCGGGGGGGCAGGTCCGCTGAGAGGCTGGCAACACGCCCTGCCGCTGCTCCCGTGCCCCCCCAGCCCTTCCCACCGCCGGCCGCCCGGGATCTGCCGCTGACCATGCCGCTCGCCGCGATGCGGGAGCCGGTCCGGCTTGGCCATACCCGCCCCCTGGCCTGGCGGCGCCTGCAGCTGGAGCGGGTGGAGGCCCTGCTGCAGGCGGGCGAAGCGGATATCGCTGCGGCCCTGGCCAGTGACCTGGGGCGGCCGGCGGTGGAAGCCCTGTTCGAGATCGGCTCGGTGCGCGCCGAACTGCGCCAGACCCGTCGCCACCTGGCCGGCTGGCTGCGGCCGCGGCCGTTGCCCCTGGCGCCCTGGGCCCTGCCCGGCCGGGCCAGCGTGCGGGTGGAGCCCCTCGGCTGCGTGCTGATCATCAGTCCCTGGAACTATCCCTTCCAACTGGCCATGCAGCCGCTCATCCATGCCCTGGCGGCAGGGAACAGTGTGGTGATCAAGCCGTCCGAACACGCTCCGGCCATGACGGCGCTGCTGGCTCGGCTGGTGGGGGAGCACTTCCCCGCCGAGGTGGTGCAGGTGGTCCCCGGCGACAGCCAGGTGGCGGCCAGGCTGCTGGAGGAAGCATTCGACCATGTGTTCTTCACCGGCGGAACCGCCGTGGGCCGGTTGGTGATGGCCGCCGCCGCCCGACAGCTCACCCCGGTGACCCTGGAGTTGGGGGGCAAGTGTCCCGCCATCGTGCTGGCCGATGCCGACATCACGATCACCGCTCGGCGCCTGCTCTGGGGGAAGAGCCTCAATGCCGGCCAGACCTGCGTAGCCCCGGATCACCTGCTGGTGGAGACATCGGTGCGCCAACCCCTGATCGATGCCATGGCCATGGAACTGGTTCGTTTCCACGGCGATGATCCCCTGGCCAGTCCCGACCTGGGCCGCATCGTCAACACCCGCCAGTTCGAGCGGCTGGAGGGCCTGCTGGCCGCAGCACGGGCCAGGGGCCAGGTGCTGGTGGGTGGCAGGAGCGATGCGGCCACCCTGAAGATCGAGCCGACCCTGCTGGCGGTGAGCGATCCAGAAACGGATCCGCTGATGCAGGAGGAACTGTTCGGCCCCCTGCTGCCCCTGATCGAGATCCGGGATCTGGAGGACGCCCTTGCCCGACTCCACCCCCGGGCCCGCCCCCTGGCGATCTATCTGTTCAGTGAGGATTCGGGCGCCCAGGAACGGCTGCTGGCCGCCAGCAGTTCCGGCAGCGTCGCTTTCAACGATGTGGTGATCCAGGCCGGCATGGCCGGCCTGCCGTTCGGCGGCGTCGGGGAGAGCGGCATGGGCCGTTACCACGGCGAAGCGGGGTTGCTCACCTTCAGCCAGCAGCGCACCCTGCTGCGACGTCCGCTCTGGCCGGACGTGATGCTGCGCTACCCGCCCTACAAGGGCCGCCTGCCCTGGCTGCGGCGGCTGCTGGGCTGAGGCTGATGAGATTCGTCCCGGGGACTGGGCGAGGCGGGATCCGCCCCTTAACCTGCCGCCATACATCTGTTGCGTCCATGCGCCGCTTTTTCGTCGCCTTGGCCTTGGCGCTCGGCTCAGGCCTGATGCACCCCGGTGCTGCCCTGGCCGCCGAGGTCGTGGTGAAATCCGGCGAAACCCTCTCCGAGATCGCCGATCGTTTCAACATCAGCGTCAGCACGCTGATGAAGATGAACGGCATCAGCGATGCCGACCTGATCGAGACCGGCAGGCGCCTCAAGGTGCCGAGCAGCAGCGGTGGCACCAGAGCCGGCTCCGGCTCCGGTGGGGCAGGCCAGGCCACCGGCGGGGCCACGGTGGTGGTCCGCCCGGGCGAAACCCTGTCGGAAATCGCCGATCGTCACAACCTCAGCGTCAAGACGCTGATGAAGCTCAATGGCATCACCGATGCGGACAGCGTGGAGGCCGGCCGCACCCTGGTGCTGGGCAGCGCCTCCGGCGGCCGGCCAGCAGGCACCACCAGCACCGGCACCAGCCCCTTCAGCTACACCCGCGGCGCCAGTGTCCATGTGGTGCGATCGGGCGAAAGCCTCTCCGGCATCGCCGATGGCTACGGCCTGCCCCTGAGCCGCCTGGTGGCCCTCAACGGCATCAGCGACCCCGACAAGGTGGATGTAGGCACCCGACTGAAACTGAAGGGGAGCGTCCCCAGCGCGCCCGCCGCCCGAACCGAAACGGCAACCGCCAACATCCAACCGGCCGCCGCCAAGCCCGTCCCCGTCAAGCCCGCCGCGGCCCGGCCGGCCACGGCCAGCGTCAGCCCCACCCCCGCCACCAACCGGCCCGCCGGCACCCCGGCGCCAGGCACGGGCACGACGGGGGGCAGCACGGTGGTGGCCACCGCCCCCCGCAAACCCAGCCCGGCCGCCGGCATCAGCAGCGGCACCGTCGCTGCGGCCTCCCGACCCGACTGGCGGACCTACGGCCCCCTGCAGGTGGATTGGTCGAACTGGCAACCGATGGGCGGCAGCCTGGTGGCCCCCACCCTCAATGGCGAAGGCCAGTCGCTCTACCTGGCCATCAACTGCAGCGCCCGCAAGCTGAATGCCACCAGCCAATCGGGCCAGTGGAAGACCTGGGATGATCCCCAGGCCGATTTCGAGCAGCAGCTGATCAGCGACCTGTGTAAATCCCGCGGAGGCTGAGCCCCGGCAGGCTCAGGCCGCCCAGGGCAGCGGCCAGGGCGAACGCAGGTAGTGGCGGCCGCTGGAGCGCAACCACAGCCTCTGGGCGCCGTCATCGCTCTCGTTGATCAGTTCCTCCTGAACCAGGCGGCGGGCCAGCCAGGCCCAGCGCTGCTCGTCACGGCCGTAGGCGGTGGCCAGGGCCTCACTCAGGCTGCGCAGATCCCGTCCCCCACGCTCCGCCAGCATCTCCAGGAGCAGGCCGGCCTGCTCCGACCAGTCCAGGGGCGGCGCCTGGCCCAGACAGGTGTCGCAGCGGCCACAGGGATCGGCCAGCTCCCCCACGCAGATCAGCAACGCCTGCTCGCGGCAGCCATCCCCTTCGGCCACCGCCTCCATACGTCGGAGCTGCTGCTGGGCGTGCTCGAGCCGCCGTTGCTCCCGCTGCCACCCCTCCGCTCCGGTGGGCTGGGCCGCCGAACGCATCGCCCAGCCGAGGCTGATCCGATCTGCCGGATCAAACAGCACCAGGCAGCGGGCCGGCAGGCCATCCCGCCCGGCCCGGCCGGATTCCTGAAGATAACCCTCCGGGCTGGCCGGCAGATCGAGGTGCAGCACCAGGCCGACATCAGGCCGGTCGACGCCCATGCCGAAAGCGACGGTGGCCACCAGCACCGGCCTGGGCTCCCGCTGGAAATGCTCCAGCGCCAGCTGGCGGCTCTGGGCGTCCATGCCGGCGTGATACGCAATCGCCTGCACCCCGGCGGTGCAGAGCCGCGCCGACCATTGCTCCACACTGCGGCGGGTTCTGGCATAGATCAACACCGCCCCACGGGCGCCGTTCACGGCGGCGAGCACCTCCTGAAGTGGATCGGCGGACCGGAGCCGCATCGTGTAGCTGAGGTTGGTGCGGCGGGCGGAGCGCACCTGCACCAGGGGTCGGCGCAACTGGAGCAGGCGAATGATGTCGGCCCGGACCTGGGGCGCTGCCGTGGCACTGAGTGCCACCAACGGCACCCCGGGGCAGAGGCTGCGCAACTGGCCGAGCCGGCGGTAGTCGGGCCGGAAGTCATGGCCCCAGGCACTGATGCAGTGGGCCTCGTCCACCGCCAGGGCCACCAGCTGCCCCGCCTCACGCAGATCGTCGAGCAGCTGGCGGGTGGCCTCCACCTGCAGCCGTTCCGGAGCCAGGTAGAGCAACCGCAGCCGGTTGTCCCGCAGCCGCTCCAGCAGCCGGCGCCGCTCCAGCGGCTCCAGACCCCGGTGCAGGCAGGCGGCGGCGATGCCCCGGCGCTGGAGCTGGCTCACCTGGTCCTGCATCAGCGCCACCAGCGGCGAGATCACCAGCACCAGGCCCCCACGGACCAGGGCAGGCAACTGATAGCAGAGGGATTTACCGGCGCCGGTGGGTAACACCGCCAGGCAGTCCCGACCGGCCAGCAGGGCTTCGAGCACCGGCCGTTGACCGGGGCGGAATGCCTCCCAGCCGAAATGGCGCTCCAGGGCAGCCGCCAGGGGGTCGGCTCCGGGCGCGGAAAGGATCTCGGGCAGGGGGATGGCGTCGGCGAAGCCCTGATCCGCCACAACCCCTCCAGCGATGGTGTCGCCCGACCCTAGCGGGCACCAGATACGGCCATCGCCCCGCTCAGGGGAGGGGCGGCGGCTGCAGCTGGTCGGGTGATTCCTCCACCAGCTGCAGCCGCACCCTCTTGCCGCCGGCCAGCTCGCCGAGGGACACCCGCAGGGTGCTGCCGCTGAGGCTCTGCAAGGCGGTCAGCAGTTCCCGCAGATGGGGCGTGCTGCTGCCGCTCTCAACCCAGAGGCGCTCCTGGAGGCCCCCGAGGCGGCGCCAGCTGGTGTGCAGCTTCAGCACCGCGTTCTCCAGGGCCTGGGCCTGGCCCACAGCGTCGGCCAGCAGGCCGAGGGCATCGAGCCGCTGGGCCTCCTGCAAAGCCTTGTCGAAATCGAGCTGCTCGTACTGAAAAGCGCGGACCGCCTGGGCCGCCTCGGCGGCCTTGCCCAACCAGCGGGCGGTGTTGGTCACATCCCTGACCCGGTCGAGCTCGGGCTCATCGCGCAGCACCCGACGCAGATCCTCCTGCTGCTCCTCGGGCAGCTTGGAGAGTTCCCGAACCAGCGGGGCCACAGCCCGGGGGGGCAGCAGGTTATCCGCAGTCCGCTGCCGGATCTCCTCGGGCAACAGCGGACTGGTGGCAGCCATGAATTCATCACTGAGCTGGCGCACCTGCTTGCGGCTGATCTGCTGGCCGCCATTGGCCGCCTCACTGATCATCAACTGCACCTCGGGATCGGCCTGGGCCGTTTCCAGAAAAGCCCGTTTCGAGAAGTTGTTGACGCTGTCAGCCTCCAGCATGCCCTCGCCGATCAGCCCCTCCGCCGACTCCGCCAGCTGAATCAGGGTGTAGGCCCGGGTCTTGCTGATCTCCCGCTCCCTCAGCCACTGCAGAAAGCCCGTGCCGCGCCCCTCCCCACCGCGTTTCTCGCGATCACGCACAGCGCAGAGGATCCGGCCCCGCCAGATCTCGGTCTGCAGGTCGAAGCGATCGCAGACGGCCCATGCCTCCTCCAGGCGGGCCAGGAACTCCATCGTGCTGATCGCCTCGTTGCCCGGATCAGGAAGCTGCAGATCCAGCACGGGTGCCTCGCTGGGGAGCATCGGAAGCGACGGCAACAGCGAAGCGATGCTGCCACGGCCCTGGCAACGGCAAGCCGAGGCGGAGGTGGCAGCCGAAGGGACGACGAATCGTGACGCCCGCGTCCTTTGGGCCCATCGCCGCGGGTATGGTCGCAGCGACAGCCACCCGATCACAAGCGCAGCGATGGCCATCTCCCGCGGCGACAAAGTGCGCATCAAGCGCCCCGAGTCCTACTGGTTCAACGAAGTCGGCACGGTGGCTTCGGTGGACACCTCCGGCATCCGCTACCCCGTCGTGGTGCGTTTCGAAAAAGTCAACTACAACGGCTTCAGTGGCTCCGAAGGGGGCATCAACACCAACAACTTCGCCGAAACAGAGCTCGAAAAAGCCTGATCCTCCACCCCGTCTCCCCCTCTGGCAGGCTGAGCGTCATCGCCCAGCCTGTCTTTTTCTGTGCCTGAGCTGCCTGAGGTGGAAACGGTGCGGCGCGGCCTCGAGCGCCTGATCAAGGATTTCAGCATCAACCGTGTCGAGGTGCTCAGGGCCCGGGCCATCGCCAGCCCCGGGGATCCGCAAGGCTTTTGCGATGCCCTCACAGCCTGCAGGGTGGGCCAATGGCGGCGCCGGGGCAAATACCTGCTGGCTGGGCTGGAGGGCCCCAATGGCCAACCGGCCGGCCAATGGGGCGTCCACCTGCGCATGACCGGCCAGTTCCTCTGGATCAGCGATGGCCGGCCGGCCTGCGCCCACACCCGCGTACGGCTCTGGGGATGCAGGGGCGGTGGGGAAAGCGGCGAGCTGCGCTTCGTGGACGTCCGCAGCTTCGGCCAGATGTGGTGGATCCCGCCCGGGATCGCCGAGGGGCAGGTGATGCAGGGGTTAACGCGGCTGGGACCAGAACCCTTCAGCGAGGAGTTCAGCGTCACCCACCTGCAGCAACGCCTGAAAGGTTCGCTCCGCCCGATCAAATCCGCCCTGCTGGATCAGTCACTGGTGGCGGGCGTGGGCAACATCTATGCCGATGAATCCCTGTTCCGCGCCGGCATCCCGCCCCAGACCGCCAGCGGACGCCTGGGGCGGGAGCAGCTGAGCCGATTGCGCGACGCCTTGATCGATGTGCTCCGGGTGAGCATCGGCGCCGGCGGCACCACCTTCAGCGACTTCCGGGACCTGAGCGGCACCAACGGCAATTACGGCGGCATGGCGTGGGTCTATCGACGCGGCGGCCAGCCCTGCCGGATCTGCGCCAGTCCGATCGCCCGGGAACGGCTCGGTGGCCGCAGCAGCCACTGGTGTCCCCGCTGTCAGCCGGCATGAGGGGTGCCGGCAGTGGCAGCCAAGGCTTCAGACTCAACGAAGGGCCGGTAACGGAAACAGAGGGAGGTTGGCCATGGCAGAGATCGAAGTTGCGCAGCACGCCCCAGGGAGCGGTCCTGCCCCAGGGCCGGATCCACTCGCCGCAGCCCTATGTTCGGCGATGGCGGCCATTCACAGGCGGGGCTGGTGTGACGGCACCGGCGGCAATTTCAGTTGTGTGTCACATGTTGATCCACTGCGGCTGCTGATGGCACCGAGCGGCGTCGACAAGGGATCCGTCTCGCCGGAGGCGTTGATTGTGGTCGACGACGAAGGGCAGGTGATCCGGGGTCGAGGCCGGGCCAGCGCCGAAACACTGCTGCACTTAGCGATCGTCCAGATCACCGGAGCCGCGGCGGTGCTCCACACCCATTCGCAGGCGGGCACGTTGTTGTCGCAGCTGTACAGCCCAGGCGGATCGACCGAGGTGGGGATCCTCAGCCTGAAGGACCTGGAGATGCTCAAGGGCCTGGAGGGCGTCCTGAGCCACGCCTCCAGCGTGTCCCTACCTGTGCTGGCTAACGACCAGGACATCCCACGCCTGAGCCGCCAGGCGGCGCCGGTGCTGAGCGAGGCACCCCATGGGCTGCTGATCGCCGGCCATGGGCTCTATGTATGGGGGAAAGATCTGACGAGCGCCAGCCGCCACTTGGAGATCTGGGAATTTCTGCTGGAGCAGCACTGGCGGCAATTGCTGTTGCAGCAGATCCTTCGCCCCTGAGCCCTGCCATGCCCGCCCCAAGCCCACCAACAGTTCCCCAATCAAGACGTCTGAGAGGCATCAGCCATCTGCTGCTGGATATCGAGGGCACCACCTGTCCGGTCAGCTTTGTGGCCGAAGAGCTGTTTCCCTACGCCAGTCGTGAACTGCCAGCCTTTCTGCGTGAGCGCGGCCACGAGCCGCAGATCCGCGAGCTTCTGCTCGAAACCGCCAGGCACTGGCAAGCCGATCCCGATCCGGCTGCACAGAAGCTGTGGCAGCAAGCCAACCAGGCAAGCGATGGCAGGCGAACCAGAAAAAATGAGCCCGGCGGAATGGCCGAGTTTCAACACCAGGAAGTCGAATCCCATGAGCGGGGGCTAAAAGAGATGGCAACTCAGGCAGCGGAATCTCTGCAAGCACAGCCCCAGCTGCCAGAGGATGTGGAAGAGAGGTTCCTCGACGAGAGCGGAGTGGATCCTCTGTTGCACTATCTGGAATGGTTGATCAGCGGCGATCGCAAGGTGACGCCATTGAAGGAACTGCAGGGACTGATCTGGCAGCAGGGATACGCGAATGGTCACCTGAAGGCCCCCCTCTACCCTGATGTGGCCGCAGCACTAAAACGCTGGCATGGGGCTGGGGTAGTTCTCGCGGTCTACTCATCAGGCTCGGTCACAGCCCAGCGACTGCTCTATGGCCACAGCAGTACGGGAGATCTCCAGCCCCTGTTCAGCTATTGGTTCGACACGCGCTGGGGTAGCAAAAAGGAACCTCAGAGCTATCAGAAAATCGCCTCAATCATGGCCTGCCCCGCCGAAGCGGTGCTGTTCATCAGCGACGCCACAGCAGAACTGGAAGCGGCCGAGGCCAGCGGAATGCGCGTTTTATTCAGCGATCGCGACGGAAACCCCGAGCGCGATGCCGGCCGGTTTGAGAGCATAAGCACGTATACCTCCCTAGAGCTACAACCATGACCCTACCCACCCGCGATCAGGAACTGCTTGCCGTGAACCAGGCAATGCTCGACAGTGTCAGCCGAGGCGACTGGGACACGTACGCTAGCTATTGCAGCAACGACCTCAGTTGCTTCGAACCTGAAACCAATGGGGTACTCGCCGAAGGCCTGTCCTTTCATCGCTTCTACTTTGAAGCAGAAAATTCTGAAATACCCGACAAAACCAGCGATGCCAGGCCCCCGCAGATCACGATGGCAAGGCCCCACTTACGCTGGCTGAGCCCAAATGTCGCAATCATCAGCTATACCAGGCTGACCCAACACCTCATCGATGGAGAGGCAACAACCAAAAGCTGCTGCGAAACCCGCATCTGGGAGCAGCATAAAGGGTCATGGAAACAACTCCACGTCCACCGCTCCTAGGCAACAAAAAAGCCATTCCCCAAGGGGTGGCTTTCAAGTTTCGAGTGCTAAACTCTCATCAAACTTTGTGCTCTTCAAGCAGTAAAAGAATGAATGAGAACGCCCGTGGGGAAATGTTTTACCTGGCATCGAGCTATTTTCGCAGGGGGCTACCCCCCAACT
>Ga0208249_1000066_pt1 | contig 31553 bp, 17 predicted proteins | sample CryBogmetaGMA1M_FD_184546 | JGI IMG/M metagenome (GOLD analysis project Ga0208249, IMG submission 184546) | Freshwater microbial communities from Crystal Bog, Wisconsin, USA - MA1M (SPAdes) | ecosystem: Environmental > Aquatic > Freshwater > Lake | place: Crystal Bog, Wisconsin, USA | collected...
CGCCGGGCAGGAGGACACCGTCACGCGTGAACGACAGGCTCGTCGTCCCCAGAGCGGCCACGGTGAGCGGCAGGCTCGGAAGCCTCGTCTCCGTGCCGAGCCCCTCGGCGGCGAATTGATCGAGCGAGACGGTGTTGCGGAAGCTGCCGCTGGCCGGATGGGGGGCGCCGGTGAGGAAGGCGATGTCGGCCGCATGGCCCCCGTCGACGTCGGGGTGGGAGAGCCCGGAGCAAATCGTGAGCCGGTTGCGGAACGGCTCGAGGGGGGTGAGGTAGGGGGAGGCGGTGTAGTCGTGGCCGATCCCAGCCGGGAAGAAGTATTGCGGCAGCAATCCCATCGTTGTCTCGATGGCCACCAGCCGCAGCGGCGCGCGGGGCTCGGCGGCCTTGGCCCGACGGGGGGCAAGCGCCTCGAGCCAGGGAAGAGCAACTCCGACGCCGCAGGCGCGGAGGAGAGCGCGTCTGGAGACGGTCGTCGGTGTGGAGAGAGGCATGAGGAGGCCCTTCATTGCTCGAGGAACAACGGGCTCGAGACGACGGCGTGGATCACCGCGCGGACTCCGCCCCCGGCGGCTTCGGCCTCGTCGACAAGACGATTCATGGCTTCGCCGTCCGTGGCGGAGACATCGGCACCCGTGGCGTAGGCGACGAGGTTTCTGGCGAGCGCGCGGCGCAGGGCACGATGGTCGATGACGAGCGCATCGCGGAAGTCCTCGAAGGACCTGCAATGGCGTCCATCGGCGAGCGTGCAGGAGTCGTCGATGGCCGGGCCATCGACGGGCAGGGCTTCGGAGTCGTCGGCGAAGACGCGGTAGCGATCCCGCCACCGGCCGACCGCATCGAAGACCTCGAGGGCGAAGCCGGGGGGATCGATGCTCGCATGACAGGAGGCGCACGTTGTGTCGGACGTGTGCCGGGCGAGCTGGTCGCGGATCGAGACCGCACCGCGGACGTCGGGATCGACCGCGGCGACACCGGGAGGAGGCGGGTCGGGGGGCGCATCGAGTAATTCCCGCAGCACCCAGACGCCACGCTTCACCGGCGAGGTCACCGTACCGTTGGCGGTCACCTTGTGGATCGCCCCCTGTCCCAGCAGTCCCCCGCGGTGGCTCCCCGCCGGCAAGGACACACGCTGAATGGCGACGCCCTCCACGCCGACGTCACCCCCGGGGAAGTAGTGGGTGGCGAGACGCTGGTTGAGCATCGCGAAGTCGGAGCGGACCAAGGCCGTCACCGGCTCGTCGCGGCGCACGAGCTCGGCGACGAAGGCCCGCGTCTCGGCCCTCATGGCGTCGAGGAGGACACGATCGAAATCGGGGTAGAGCGTGGCGTCTGGCGTGGTGGCCTCGAGGTCGCGGAGGTCGAGCCATTCGTCGGTGAAGTGGGCGATGAACCGTTCGGCGCGGGGATCGTCGAGCATCCGCTCCACCTGGGCCCGAAGGACGTCCGGTTGTGAGAGCTGCCGCCGCCGTGCCAGGGCGAAGAGCGTTTCGTCGGGCATCGAATCCCAGAGAAAGTAGGAGAGCCGCGATGCCAAGGCCCAATCGTCGAGCGGGCCAGGCAGCCCCCCGAGAAAGAGGAACTCGGGGCTGCACAGCGCCGCCTGGCAGGCGGTGCGGATCGAATCCTCGAACGAATCCCCCTGTTTGATCCGCTTTGCGACCAGAGCCGTGGCGACCGCGAGTTCCCCGGCGGTTGCCGGTCGCCGGTAAGCCCGGGAGAGGAAGGCCGACAGGAGCCGCCTGGCGTCGGCTGCCGGGTCGGCCGAGGTGACGGCCCACGGCTTTCCGGGCTCCTCACCCCTGGGGAGCGCGCCTGGAAACAGCTGTCTGGCGACAGGTCTGGATGGCTTCGCCCCCGCCCGTTCTGCCAGCGGCAGCACGGGAAGATCGCCGAAGATCCGTTGGTGGCTCTCGGGGGGCCATGCCTCGTGGAGCGGCCCCTCGACCTCGATCCAATCGACCGCCACCCCCGGTCCGACGTACTCCGCTGCCCGGCCCGGCATCTGATAAACGCGGGCCGGCGGAAGCGAGGCCGCCGTGAACAGGATCCGCTCGCCGGGGTTGAGCCAGGTGTCGATCGTATGCACCGTCGGCTCGAGCGACGGTGCATCGACATAGGCGAGCAACCGGTCGTCGGCGTGGAGGCTGACGGCCTCGGGAGCCGGCCGCGGCAGGAGCTTTCCCCTGTCCCATTGGAAGCTCCAGGTCGAGATCCGCAGCCGGTAGCGGCCGGCGCGGATCGGCGCAAATCCGGTGAAGAACAGGGCAAAGTGATCGTCCACGGCTTGGCGGCGGAAGACCCCGACCGAGTGCCGGTAGGGGAAGAGCCCCGACTGCTCGTAGTGGGCGAGCTTGTGCGGGAGTGCCGCGTGGACGATCGGCAACGCCTCGTGGTCGTAGGCGCCTCCGCGAAGGAAAACGGCGTCCCCTTCGAGGAGGGCGAGCTTGAAAAACTCCTGGGCGCCGGGGAAGAGTGTCTCGTGGACCGGCTTCGGAGCCGTCGGCTGCGGCGCCGTCGCCATGCCGAGGGCCGCTTCGGCGGCCGCGTACCAGCCGGCGACGTGGACGTGCGAGACGTCGAGGGCCGCCGCCGACTTGTCGAAGCCGTGGGCCCGTCCGTCTTCGGGAAGGAGGCCATGGACCTCGAGGCCGGGAAGGGCGAGGAGATCGCGGAGGGTGTGTTCGTGCTCGATCCGTGTCAGCCGTCGGATCGGGGCCCGGCCGACCGACGGGGTGGCCAGGGCTTTCCGCGCCGGCGGGGCTGCCGCCGCAGTCCCCATGCCGAGGACGAAGGCCATCACGGCGGCCATGAACGCCCCGGTCACGCCGCCACGGCAAGCCGCCGCGGTTCGCAGCCGAATCGGCGGTGAAGCTCCCTTGAGTCCTTGGGGACGTCGCATGCTGCTGGTTGCAAGGGATCGGTTTGGACCTGGCCCCGTCGCCTGGCTCCTGTGATCTTTTCGGACTATCCCTGCCCGAAGAGCCATCGCCGCGACGATCGTTGCAACGGTCTGTGCAGCCCCCCCCGCCGCTACCGGCACGGCCTTCGCCTCTTCCCCAAATTAGCCCAACTTCGCACGACTGAACCGCGGAGCCTCGGGTCAGACTCCCGCCGGGAGGCAGCGGAACACGGCGACGCCGTTGGAACGGATGACCGCGGGGAACGTCGCCTGGGGCGCGGTGGCGACGAACTTTGTCGCCGATGTGGAGCGACTCTTGGCGTAGTTTGTCGTGGGGACGGAGCGATGGTCGTCGTACCGGTAGAGCGTGTAGGGCTTTCCGGGAACGAGCTGGGAAATCGTCACGACGGCGTCAAGCGGTTGCGGCGCCGCCCCGGCGATGACGTCGGGCTCACTGGCCTTTCCAATGGCGACCTGCACCGGGAGAGCCTGTCGCGACAGATCCTGGATGCCCGTGACCGCACAGCCGAAGCAGGTCGTCTGGGGGATGCAGACCTCAAACCGGGCACCGTTGCCGCGCATCGGCCGGGTGTCGGCCAGCGTGGCGGCAACCCGAGCGTTGACGACAAGGCTCTCCGGATCATTGAAGAAGAGTTGGTCTGTCGGCAGGGTGCCAGGACCCCGGGATTGAATCCCGGTAGCGAGCATGATGTGGTCGTAGTCGGAATCGTCGAGCCCTTGCACATAGGCGACGATCATCACCGGATGCAGGTTGAGGAGGTGCTGCTTCACCCAGGTGAAGTAGGCGGGGAATTGCGGCTTCGCCACCGAGCGAGAGTCGAAGGCAGCGGATGTGAGCCGGAGGGCCGAGAGGACGGCCCGTTCGTTCACTCCCACGAGGAGTTGACTCTGCTGATCCGGTTGGATGATGCCACGGCAGGTGAATTGTGAAACGTAGGTGCCGAAGAGGAGCGCTGCCTGCTGAATGACGCACTCACCGCAGTAGCCATCGAGGTCTTCCCATTGGAGACGGGGGGGGATCGGAAGACGGACCGTCGTCGGCGTGGCCGTCGGGGAGGCGCCCAGGGAAATCCTTCCGCCACACGCCACGGCGGCGGCCCCTGCCAAGGTGAAGCAAGCCTGGCGACGGCTGGTCTGAACATGAAGCGACATCGTTTCCTCGATGGATGGGGGTTCAATGGCAGGGCGAACCCGGTTTGTGGCGATCGTCGATCGCTGGCTTGAGCAACCGTCATGCCGACCGACGTTTCTTCTGCCGGCAGGGTATTTCCGCCCGGAATCGTTCCCGATCGCGCCGTCAGGCCTGACGTGGCCGAGTTGCTGCCGGTGCGATTTCGCACGTTCTGAAGCAAAATGCGCCACTCGGGACGCCGGTCCGGCAGAAAGAAATTGTTCGACACGCGAATCGCAAACCGGATCGTCAGCGGGCCGGGCTCCCGAACACCTCATCGAGGGCATCGGCAAAGATCCGGTGGCCGGTGACGTTGGGATGGTTGATGTTGTTCTCCATCAGCGTCAGGTAGGGGATTCCCTGGCGCCAGAGGCGGCCGTAACGCCGCGCGGCATCGGCCAGTGCCACGTGCTCTGGGTGGGCGGCAACGAAGGTCTTCAGTCCGGCGACGTAGGGACGCGGATCGTCGTCGATGTCACGCTGGCCACGCTCGACAAATCCCGGCCCCATCCATTCCGGCATCACGTAGTGGGGCGTGAGGATGATCCATTCGGCGCCGATGCCGCGGAAGTCGGCGAGCAACCGTCCATACCGCTGCTCGACGTCTGCCGGGGCCATGCCGGCGTCGTTGACAAACTCGGAGACGATCAGGTGCGGGCGAGCCTCGAGCACCTTCTCTCGGTAGTTGTGCTCGCTCTCGGGGGGCTCGGCGAGGTAGCTGCCGGTGTTGCGGCCCCCCCAGGCCTCGGTGACCAACTCGATCTTGGACTGTGGATAGCGGACCTTGAGTCGCTCCACGAACATCGCCTGCCAGCGGCCGTAGGTGGTGACGCTGTCTCCCCAGGCGAGGATTTTCAACGGCTCGCCCGCCTCGAGGCGCCGGAGCGTTTCGGGGAGCCGGGCCTTGGCCAGGGACGGTTGATCCGATTGATCCGGGTGGTCCGGGGGGAGCGGCGGACAGCGGTCTTCGAGGATCGGGAACAGGTTTGCATCCGAGAGCTTCTCGATCCGCCCGGGAAGATAGACATTCACGAGTCGTGCACTTCCGGCCGGGATGGAGGGGGGTTCGCAGAGAACGATCTGCGGCTCGCCGCGCACCAACTCGAGCGTGCCATCCGTGAGACGGACGACCGAATCGATCCGTCGCCGGGCGGCGCGGTAGCTGGTCCACACCGGCTCCCCCTCCCCGATTCGGCCGCCGGCGAGACGGCCGATGGTGCCCCATTCGATATCGGCCTCCCAGTCGCGGCCGCGCTCGAGCACGTCTCCATCCGCTCCAGGAGCCAACTTGACGACGAGCGACTCCGGATCGAGGGCTCGGATCACGGTGCACTCGGCCGCCTTCACCTCCTCGAGCGCCACCCCCTTCACCCAGCCGGGAACGGCGGGGTTGAACGGCGGCAGCGAGGGGATTTTCTCATTGAGCACCTCGACGCCGTCAGGGGGATCGATGAGGAACGTCTCTGTCGCCGTGACGCCGGCGGCCGTGTCGGCAACGCGGACTTCCCAGTCGCTGGCAAGTTCGACGACCACCTCCGCAGCCGCTCCGGGGAGCGTCGGGAGAGCCAGGGTGACGATGACAACGGCAAGGATTGACGGTGAGAGACGGGGCAACGCAAAGGCTCCGGGAGACAGGGATGGCGGAAGGACGGTCATTCGATCCGGTAGAGATGCCCCTCGGTGCGGAGGAAGAACGCCCCCTCCGCCGGTGCGAGTGACGCGAGCACCTGCTCCCCCATGTCGCCGCTCCCGAGTTCGCGGTATTCGGTGGGATCGGCGGCGAACGCCGTGCACACCCCCTGCTCGCTCACGATCCACAACGTCCCGCCGGCATGGACGAGCGACGACGAGAAGTTGCCGCCGAGGCGGTGGCGCCAGTGGAGCTTGCCCGTGACGGCATCCCGGCAGGAAGCGATGCCATTGTCGGCCACGAGGTAGATCGCGTCACCGACGATCACCGGCGAAGGATTGTGGGGAATGTTGTCGTCGGTCTTCCAGACGACGTGGCTGTCGGTGACGTCCCCTTCTCCATCCGGCTTGATGGCGAGGAGTTCGGCCGGCCCGTCGTAGCCGGTGCAGACGAAGACGAGGCCGTGGGAGAAGATCGGCCGCGGTACGACCGACCACTTGTTGGGGTAGCGGACGCGCCACAGTTCCCGGCCGCTGTCCGCATCGTAGCTGCAGACCATGTGCCCGGCCGGACTGACGACCTGCCGGCGGCCGTCGGCTTCGACGAGGAGGGGCGTGCAGAACGACCACTTCGGATCGGGCATCTCGGGGCGGGCTGTCCTCCAGGAAAGCGCCCCGGTGCCGCGGTCAAGCGCGGCGATGAACGGATCGGCGACGCCGTCGCCGGTGAACGCGAGCAGATTGCCGACGAAGATTGGCGAGCTTCCCGCCCCATGTTGCGGGTCGTATCCGAGTGAGTCGTTCGACCAGACGGGGGTGCCGTCACGGTCGACGGCGGCCGTGCCGTCGGGGCCGAAGTGGAAGAAGACATGCCGGCCGTCGGTGATGCAGGAGGGGCTCGCAAAGCTGTTCTTCGTGTGACTCTTTGCGGTCGTCATGTCCTTGGAGAACAGCTCCCGGTCCCAGAGCGTCTTCCCGGTGGCGGCGTCGAGGCAGAGGGCACGCAGCGACTGCTTCGCAGGAGGCGTCTCCCCCGAGGGGACGGCCGTGGTGAGGAACACCCGGCCTTGATCGATGATCGGCGTCGACCACCCCTTCCCCGGGAGCGCCACCTTCCACCGGACATGGTCGCTGGGGGAAAACGACGTCGGCAGGTCGGCCGTGGCCGAGTGCCCCTGCCCCGAAGGGCCGCGGAAGTCGGGCCAGCCCTCGGCCCCACAGAGCCCGGGAGCGGCGACGAGCAAAGCGGTGGCAAGCAGGCCGACGAGCACTGGCCCGCGGAACGATGAACGCATGGTTTCCCCCTGGAGTCAGCTGGACAAGATGAGACCGATTTTAGCGGACCGTGGAAAAAGTCATCTCCGGCGTTTTCCAAGGTGTCGCGCGACGGAAAAGTCGCGGGATTCCTGGATCGACGGTCGCCCAATTTTCGGTCGCCCGAGCCTCCAACACTTCCGTGAACGGTTGAGGAGTCTTTACCGGCGACTTCGGTTCTAACGACCGTAGGATCGGGGGGGGGCGGTGGGCTGAATCGGGCCTGTCTGGCCGATAGGATGGATGAGGAGTTTTCGGCCGTTATCGATCGGCGGCGGACGCGTTTCCCCGGGTCGACAACGACTTTGGTGTCGCAATCCTCGCGCCATTCCTGTGAGCTCAAGCCCCCATGCGACGCGTCAATCTCCCCTTCTTCTTGGGTGTCCTCGGCTGCTTCCTGGCGATCGTTCTGGGCGTTGTCGGGCTCTACTTCTTTCAGATCCACCGCAGCGCCGACGCGATCATCGGAAAAGTTGACAAACTCCGCTCGGAAGGAAAGCCCCGCGAGGCACTCGGACAACTCGCCCGATACCTTCAATTTCGTCCGCGTGACAGGGAGCGAAGGGGCCAGTTCGCCAGGCTCGCCGTCGATATTGCCAAGCAGCCCGGGGCGTCGGCGGATGACATCCGAACGGCCATCCGCGGGGTGCAGTCGGCGGCAATCCTCAGTCAGGACGATGACGAACTGCTGGAGGACGGCGCCGACTTCCTCCTGCTGGCCCGCGAGTATTCGACGGCCTACATGTATCTCGCGGATATTCGGGTACGTCCCGGTCGTGACGAGGGGCCACTCGACAATCCCGGCGAGGATCAAAAGTCGGTCAAGATCAACACGATGTTCGCGAAGGCCTGTATCAACCTCAGGAGGGACGACGAGGCGATCGAGGTGCTCTCCGGGATCGTCGGGTATGTACCGAGCGTGCGGGCCTTCGACACGTCGATCAAGCTGCCTCCTGGGCGGGCCGAGGCGTTCCTGCTCCTGGCTGGCATGTTGGACCGGCAGTACAAGGAGCCGGAGGCAGCCGAGGGCGTGATTCAAAGGATGACCGAGGTGGCTCCCGACGATCCGGTTGCCTGGCGCTACCTGTCGTGGTGGCGGGATACTCACGGCGATCTCGATGCGGCCGCCGCGGCGATCAACAAGGCGGTCGAGCTTTCTCCCCGGGACCAGGAGTCTCTCTACCAGGAATTCTGCGTCGCGATCCGGCAGCGTCGCTTGGAGCGGGCGGAGACGATCATCAACGGAATTCTCGGTGACGTTGCCGATAGTCCGGCTTTCACCATCGCCCGCGCCGATCTCGCTCTGGCCAAAGGGGATCCGGACGGCATGATCCGCGTGCTGGCCGATGGAGCCGAGCGGTTTGCCGACGAAACGCGTGTCCTCACGAAATACGTCTTCGCGTTGGCTGACCTGAAACGATTCGACGAACTCGAGATTGCGGTCGAGCGGGCCCGCGACTTGATGGGGAGGGGGTGCGTGCCGGCGCTCTATGCCGATGCCGTCGTGGCAATGGACGAGCACCGGTGGATCAAAGCCCTCGGGCTCTGGCTCAGGCTCCGTCCGCTCCTGACGGGCGACGTTGCCTACACCCGGATGATCGATCTCCGTCTCGCCGCCTGCCACGACGCCCTCGGCGAGTCAGATCGGACCCTCGGGGCCGGATTCAGGCTCCTCAACGAAGATCCGAATCTCATCGAGGCGCTGCTGACGCTCGCGCTGACCTACGAACGGGCGGGGTGGTCGGAGCGATCGCTCGAGCTCTGCGAGACGATCGCCCGGGAGATGCCAGTCGAGCAGTTGGCAGGCAGGCCGGCCGTTTTCGTCCCGCTCATCCGCATGCGGCTGTGGGAGCAGACCAGACGCCCTGCTCCCGAACGTGACTGGGCCAAAGTCGAGACGCTGATCAACGATCTCAAGAACGCGAAGCCTGCCGAGCCGATTGATTCGGCCCTCCTCGAGGGCCTGGAAATCGACGTCATCGAGGCGAAGGGGCTCCGGGATCAAGCGATTTCCCGTTCCTCGATCGCGGTCGCCACCCATCCGCGCTCGCCGATCCTGCTCGGCCAGCGGGCGGTGCTGCTCGGGGGGGATTCGGCTCTGCAACTCATCGACGGCGCCCCGGACGAGTTGCGCAACGCTGCTGAAATGCTGCGGGCCGCCATCCTCATTGCCCTGGAATGTCCGCATGACGAGGCATCGCGTCGCCTCGAGGACGTCGAGCAGCGGGCCGGCGCCCTCTCCGTCACGACTGGAGGAAGAGTGCGGCAGGAGCTCGTGGCCGGATACCTCCAGATCGGAGACGTCTCCGGGGCCCGGCGGGTGGCCAAGAGCATGGCAACCGTGAACCCCGAGGACCTCTCGAGCTTCATGATGCTCATCGATCTGGCGTTCATCGAGGAGGATTTCGCTGCCGCCCAGGCCCATGCAGAGTCGCTCGTGTCGATGGCCCATCCCGATGACGCCAACGGCCGCTACGCCAAGGCCGTGAAGCTCGTCGCCTCGGTGCTGGAGCGGCGTCGCGACCGGCTCGCCGGCGACGCCCTGGGAGCAGCGCAGACGCCGGACGAACAGATCGATCTCGAGGAGGCAAGGCACCTCCTTGTCGAGGTGACGAGCGATCGCCCACGGTGGGGCATGGTGCCGAGGTTGCTCGCCGAGATCGCCGAGATCCGTGGGGATCGCAGCCTGGCAATCGGGGAATTGCAGCGCGCCATCGATCTCGGGGGCCGGCAATGGGCCACGCTCCGTCGCTTGGCCATCATGCTCCATGCCGCGGGCCGCTACGACGAGGCACGGGAGGTGATCCGCGATCTGGAAGGGCACGGCGGCACCGCCGTCGAGCGGATTGTCGCCGACATGGAGGCCCGCGGAGGGAGAGTGTCGGCGGCGCTGGCCAGGGGGGAGCGGATCACCCCGGAAAAGTGTCGCGACCCGCTCCAGTGGATGTGGTACGGAAGGCTCCTCGGCAGCTGTGGCCGACCAATCCAGGCCGAGGCGGCGTTTCGGAGGGCGATCGACGTCGCGCCCGATCGCCTCGACGCCCGGTTGGCCCTGGTCCGCTATCTCGTTTCGCAGGGTCGGCGCGGCGAAGCCCGGGAATCGATTCGCCGGGCCGAGCAGGCGATCCCAGCGGAGCGTCGGGATCTGTTCACCGTCCGCGCCCTCGAGACGCTCGAGGACATCTCCGGCGCCGAATCGTTCCATCGCGAGAAAGTCGCGGCCGCTCCCGGAGACCTCGACGCGGCCAGAGGATTTGCGGAGTTCCTGATCCGCTCCGGCCAGGAAAACCAGGCCCGAGTGGAACTGCGGAGGATCATGGCTCTCGAGGCCGCCCAGGGCACCCCGACCCTTGCCTGGGCGAAGCGGATGCTCGCCATCCGATTGGCGAAGGAATCGTATCCGGAGTTCCAGGAAGCCCTCAGATTGCTCGCCACGAACATCGATGCGAAAGGACGCCAAGCCGAGGAAGATCTGGCGATCACGATCGACCTGTTGCAGTCGCGGAGCGAGCCCGTCCACTGGATGCAGGCCATCGAGCTGCTCGCATCCCTTGCCGAACGGCGTTCACTCACCGTCGATGAGCGGTTCACGCAGGCTCGAATGGAGGCTCGCCTTGGTCACTGGGAGGAGGCCCGGAAGGTCCTCCTCGACATTGCCCTCACCGAAGACGCAACGCCGGCCCTGCGGGCGTTCTTCGTTGATGGGCTCATCGATCACGGTGATCTTCTCGCCGCGCGGCAGTGGATGGACCGGGCCCGTGTCGGTGACAAGGATTCACCGTCCCTGCGCCGACTCGAGCTGAAACTGGCGGTTGCCCAGGGAAACCAAGCCGACATCGAGCGGGCGATGAAGAGCCTGCTCCCCGACGAGCGGCTGCGGAAGGAAAACATCGACCGGCTTCTGGCGGGGGCCAAGATCGCCGAGGAACTCGGCTTCGTAGAACCGGCAGGGAGATTTTACGAGGAGTATGCGTCGCTCGCCCCGCTCGGTGGGCTCGACCGCGTCGCCTTTCTCGGTCGCCAGCGGAAAACGGCTGAAGCGGTCGACATCCTCATGGGTCTGCTCGGCGATTTCCCGGCCCCCCGCATCCTCGGAACGCTCCAGGGCATCATCAAGCAGGTTCCCGGGCCGCTCGATCAAGCTGTCGTCGCTCGGGTCAACTCGATCATCGACCGGGCGCGGCGGGAGAATCCCGGCAACCTCGAGCTCGAGTTTCGGGCCGCATCGATCTCGGAGCGAATCGGCAGTCCGGCCGAGGCCGAGGCGATTTACCGCCAGCTTCTCGCTTCCGGGAGTCTCGATGAGGAGCAGATGGCCAGGGTGTCGGCGAATCTGGCTTGGCTCCTGACGAGCGATGCGACGGCCCAGGAGGCCTTCGAACTCCTCGACCGGGCGATCCGTCGCCTCGGTCCCGATCCGGAGCTCCTCGACACCCGATCGTTAGTCAGGCTGTCGCTCGGGCAGCCGATCCGGGCGCTCGAAGACATCCGCGAAGCGGTGCTCGAGCCGACGGCGCTGCGGTATCTCCATCTGGCGATCGTCGAGGCGGCCAATGGCCAGATTTCCGAAGCCCGTGCTGCCCTCGACAAGGCCCGGTCGAAGGGCTTGGCTGATCAGTGGCTCTCCCCGGCCGATCAGCGACGCTTGGACGAGATCGAGAAGCTCGTCGCGGAGCCCGCGGAAGCCTTTACGCAAAACGGTCCGCCAGATCTTTCCCCGGAATGATCGATCGGCGAGCGATCGCGCTGGGGAAAAGACGGCAAGGGCTGTCGGCCTGAAAACCGGCAGAAGAGCCGCAACTTCCCGGTCCCCGGGGCCCACATCACGGCCCGAGTCAACGAACTCAACCGCATCTTGCCGGCGGGCCGTGGGTCGGCGGCCTTCAGATCAGGCGCCGCAGCGGACGGTCCGCGCCGTGTGCCGATTGGCGGCGGCCCGGGCCTTGTTGAACAGCGAGACGAGGGCATCGCCAGAAACGCTGCCAGAGAGATGGCAGAAGGCACCGTGGCAACGGGCCCACACCTCGTGCTCGATCGCATCCTCTTCCCCACAGACCACGAGGAGCGTCTCGGGGCGGCTGGAGATCTGCTCCGCGGCCTGCTGGGCCAAGGCGAGATCGCCGCCGAGCGGATGGACCAAATCGACGATGACGAGGTGGTAATCGCGGTGGGCGACCGCGTCGAAATCAAAGCGGTCGGACGGAGCGTCACAAATCGACCATCCGGCCAGTTCCGTGGCGGCCTCGAGACGTCGCCTCACCGAAGGATCGGCCGAGAGCACGAGCGAGGACAGGTTCCCAGGCACGCAGGCGAGCCGCGAAAGAAGAGCCTGGCGACTCCGGATCGTTCCCCGGTCGACCGAAGCCTCAACGTCGAAGAAGACCATCATGATCGGATTCCTTCACGAAGCAGGAGTGAGAGATCGGAGTCTGAATCGAACGGCACGTCAGCCAGCAGTGATTTCAACGACGGGCGATCGCGAGCCGGAGCCGGGCGAGATAGCCACGAACACGGCGGTGGCGAGCCATCGCGGCTACGACAGCCATCCCACCCATGGCGATCGTCGACGGCTCGGGGACCGACACGATCTCCATGGAGACACCAGCGATGGGCGGGTTGGCGAAGTCTGCGCTATCGACCACCCTCGTCCGGAGCACAAAGCCCTGTCCGCTTGAGGGCAGAAGGGTTGCAGCTCTCGCCTGTGATTCAGTGAGATACCAATTAGTGCTGCCAGGGAGAAACTGACTCCCCCCAGTAGTACCATCCGCGACCTGGAAGTAGTAGGTCACCGTCGCTCCAGCGATAGCCGATGCCATCACCTCGGGATTGGTGTTGTCGGTGAAAAATCCACCTTGGAGCGTCGTCCAGGCTGCTGCCGTAAAACTGGAGGTCACACCCTGAGAGAAGTAAAAGTTGAGGTTGGTAGGAGGCACGATCGGGTCCGCGGTCGCGTTGCCCGCCATATTGTTATTGGAGAACGGAGAGGGGATGTTCGTGAGCCGCCACACGTCGTTGCCAGAGTCGCCGGTACCCGCGTTCCAAATGGGCGCTCCAGTCTTGGTAAACTCGAAATCGTAAGTTGCGCCCACCGGGTTGACCTGGGCAGTCGTGTCGATGCCGGGACTGTTACCGGGGCCGAATCGGCCTGGACCTTCAACAACACCGTTGAAGTTGAAGCTGCCGCCGAGCGACGCTCCGGCGTCGATGTAGATCCGCGGCGAAGAGAGCGAGCCGTTAATGACAAGCTTTCCGCTATGGATCCAGGTGCCGCCAGCGTAGGTGCTGTCGCCACGGAGGGTCAGCGTGGCATTCCCGTCCTTGATGAGCCCGCCGGCACCGGAGAGGCCGTGTTCAAAGACCGTGTCCACGTTCGTCGTGATCGTCTGGTTGCCCGCTGCGAGTTCGTTGCTGGTACCGAGGAAGCGAACGGCTCCGCTGTTGGTGTTTTCGCCGATCGTCGCACTTCCGTTGAAGATCGTGTTGTTGGCGATGGAGCGGGCGTCGTTACTGGCCGAAGCCAGGGTTCCACCGTTGAAGGTGATCGTGCCGGTACCGAGGGCGGCGTTGTTGGCAAGGCGGAACGTTCCCGCCTGAATCTCCGTGCCGGCGTCGTAGGTATTGGCGTTGGTGAAGGTGAGATTCCCCGTCCCCTGCTTGACGACGCTCGCTCCCGCCCCGTCGATCACGCCGCTGAACGTGGTGTCGGCCACCGTGTTGAAGACGTGTCGACCGGACGCAAGCGAGGTGTCACCCGCGAACGTCAGGGCATCGAGATGGGAGGCGTCGCCAAACTGGACCGTTCCGGCCGCCATCGTGACGAGGTTATTGAACGATCGGCTGCCGCCGGCGGAGCCGAGAATACCGCCGTTGAGGTTGAGGATGCCGGTGCCGAACGCGAAGTCGCTGCCAGCAAAAAGCGAGCCTTCGGAAAGCGTCGTGCCCCCCGCGTAGGTGTTGTTTCCGGTGAGGGTCAAGGCCCCCAGACCGTCCTTGGTGATCCCGCCGTTGCTGATGACGCCAGAGAAGGTCGCATTCGACTTGGTGGTGATCCGGCGATTCTCGCCGCCGAGATCGACCTGACTCGTGAACGTAAGTTCCCCGAGTGAATCGATGGAATCTCCGGTCGTGAGGTCGCCGACGAAGACCACGGAGTTGGCGAAGGTGTGCGGCGTGCTGTCGGCCGAGCCGATCGCACCACCCTTGAACAAGAGGGCCCCGGTGCCGAAGGAGTTGTCGGTTCCGGCGCGGGTGAGTCCGGAAGCGAAGGTCGTCCCGCCGGAGTAGGAATTGCTGCCAGAGAGGGTCAGAATGCCATCGCCGAGCTTCGTCAGGCCGGCGCCGCCGGTGATGCTCCCGGCGAACGTTGTCTTCGCGTTGACCGTGAAGGCTCGGTTGTCTCCCGTGCTGCCCAGATTCGCGGTGGTGACAAAGAGCAACGCACCGTTGTTTTGACCGTTCCCGAAGGTGACGTCGCCATTGATCGTGACGGCGTTCGCGAAGGTGCGGGCCGCAGATTCACCACTCCCGTCCGACGAGATCGTCGGGGAGGTCGTACTGCCAAGAGCCAGCCCGCCGGTGCCGAGGGCACCATTGTTGGCCGCGAACAGAACGCCCTCGGTCAGGGTCGTACCGCCGGCGTACGTGTTGATTCCGGTCATCGTGAGCGCTGCAGCACCTGCCTTCACGATGCCGCCGTTGGTGACCACGCCGTCGAAGGTGACGTTCGCGCTGGTCGTGAACGTCCGCACGGCACCTTGGAGGTCGATTCCACTGCTGAACGCGATGTTGCCGGGGTTGAGGGTGTCACCGAAAGTCATGTTGCCGCCGACCAGGACGTTATTGGCGAATGTCCGAGTGTTTTCTTCGGGACCCGCGGAGGAGAGCGTGCCTCCGTTGAGAGCCATGGCCCCGGTGCCAAAGGCCCGGTTGTTGCCGGCGACCAGCGTGCCCTGAGAGAGCGTGGTCCCGCCGGTGTAGGTGCTGGCATCGTTGAGCAGCAGCGCCCCGACGCCCGTCTTCGTGATCTTCGAGACGTCGCCGAGGGGATCGACGATCTGAGCATTGACCACCAACCGCCCCGATCCATCGATCTGCCAGTCCCCGGAGCTGGTGATCGTGCCGGCGTTCAGCGACTGGCTGCCTGCGGTCAGCCCCGTGCGGATCACCGAGGACGGCCCTGAAAGCGCCAACACACCGGAGTCCGTGGCGCCGATCACCAAGCCGTCGCGGGAGCCATTGAGTTGGAGCAAGCCCTGGCTGAAGGTGGTCGCCCCGGTGGAGTCATTGAGCCACAGCGTCGCGGCCGGGGAATCTGTGGCGGCGGGAGAGGACCAGCCCACTTCCGCCGAAAACGCTGCCGTTTGGGCGAGAAGGGAGAGGCTTGCAGCAATCAAGCCGGCGATTCGGAAGTGATGTGAACTCTTCATGAGTCAACTTCTCTAAGGGGCTTCGTGTCAGAGCGATGGTGCAAACAGTGGACGCAGTTTGAAAAACACCGCTTCCCCCCTGTCACTTCGCGGTCAGCACATTTCGCCTCGTGCGAAGCGAACCGCGAATCGAAGGAGAGGATTTTGAAAATTGGGAGGGATTGTTTACTTGTCTTTTGGTGCCCGAGCATTGGGCCTTGAAGAGTCATGCCCGAAACGATTGCCAATGCAAGCACCCCTCGCTCGCTTCTCACGATTGGCTTTTCCGGCAATTCCAAAGACTTGCGTTTTCATCGGGAAAACCGCTGGTCTGCGACCGCCCGACCCTTTCCCGATGCGAGGATGCGAGGGTCGCCATAAGACACTTTGCGCAATTGACCAAGCGCATTGCGAAGTGCAGAAAGCGCAATCCCGCGTCACGCGTTCTGCTGCGGGCGATCTACGTCGCGCAGATCACGGCGCGTGTGCTGCGGTAAAAAGTCCACTCCGTGGCGGTCTGCCGCGGGCAGAGTGCCTCACGCAACGTGCCTCAAGCGAATCGCTCGGCGGCATGAGACCAGGCGAAGAGAAAATCGCGATCGGCCTTCGTCTGCTCGCCGCATTCGTGGCAGCCTTCGGCACGATCAGGGGCAACGCTCGACGAGCCCCCGCGATCTAGCCGGAGATCAGGCGCGGCGGCGTTCGAGGGCTTTGGAAGGTTGTTCGCCGAAGCGCGTGGCGTATTCGCGGGAGAACGTGGAGAGGCGGGTGAAGCCGCAGCCGGTGGCGATCGCGGCCACCGAATCATCGGGCTTGGCAGTCTCGAGCCGTTGGCGGGCAAGATCGAGCCGATGATCGCGGATCCAGCGGGTCGGGGAGACCCCGAGACGCTTCAGGAAGGCCATCTGGAGGCTCCGTGCCCCCCTGCCGAACACTTCCTCCAGGTGGGTCAGGGTGAGCGGCTCGGTGATGTGGGCCTTGATGTGCTCGCAGACCTGACGGATCCGGTTGGCGTCGTCATCCGACTCAGCCGCCAGGAGCACTGACGGCAGGAGGGTTTCGGGGGCCAGAGCCATGGCAATCGTGCGATAGAAGGAATCGTCGATGCCCATCATCAGGAGCACCGCCGGTTGGCGGACGTGGGCGTCGACGGTGTTGCAAAGCCGGCGGATCGTGGTGTCGAACGAGATTCCGCCGTGGATGAGGGGGACGGTCCGGTCGCGATCGAGGTCGAACGGGAGTTCGGCGTCGGGGGAGAGGCCGAGCATGTCGCGGACGGTGCTGGCCAGGCGGTTGACATCGAGGGCGATGCACAGCGACGAACGCGGCCCCCGGGTGACCGTGTCGCCGGATCGGTGACGGCCACGGACGAAGATCGCCGATTGGCCGGCAGCACTCGTGAGGCTCAAGTTTCCTGATCGGAGCGTCGTGCTTCCATGGAAGGGAACGAGGAGGAGGGTCTGGTCGTTTCGTTCCGCCTTCGCACTCATGGCCGACGTTGCCGAAGCGACGAGGCACATCTCCTTGATGCGGACCGCGATCGCTCGCTGCCGGAAGTGGTCGGGGTTGCCGATCGGATCGCACGACCGCAGGGACGGGATCGCCTCACTCAGCGCCCGTTGGCAGCCGGAGGTGTCCTTGCTGACTCGGGCCACGGAGTCGCCGAAAGGAAGGGGCGGGAGCCAAGTGGAGCTTCGTGACATGAGAAAATTGCAGGTGCGTGGGGGGCTGACAGGCAAAGGCAGGGTGCGAGAAGACGACGCGAACGATCCGAGTGGCCCGCGCGACATTTGCCGCGTCGCGGCACTGGTCTCTCCACTGGAGACTTCGACGCCTTCGGATCGCGTCAGACACCCAAAACCGATCGTCCGTCATCAAAAAGCCAGGGGAGGACGAGACGCCGATGGTGCAGCCACTAAGTCGGGAAAAACCGGACCTCAGGGCCGCTGAAGGGGCGGAATGGGCCGCCCGAAAAAAAGATCAGCCGTACAACCCGCTATCGCGGACTGTACGGCTGACCTGTGCCAAAACCGAATACCCCCACGGGGAGTCGAACCCCGGTTTTCGGGCTGAGAACCCGACGTCCTGGGCCACTAGACGATGGGGGCGTGAGGACCTTTGAACTTTTAGCAGCAGAGCCGCGGGTGTCAAGCCGGCGATTCTGCAGAGAGGGCCTTTTTCTGGCGGCAAAACCCTCGCGAGTGTTCATCGACGGGCCCGGGACTGGAGCTTGATCGAGCCAACGATGGGCCGCAGGACCGATGCGGGCGGCACTTTTTATCGGGAAGGCAGCCGAAACAACCGACTGCGTCGGGGCGGAGTTCGGCCGAGGATGAATCCCACCCCGAGTGCCGCGAAAGCCACCGCAGCGACGCTCATCCACGATCGACGGGTGGCCTCGGCCTCGTAACGCTCGCGCTCCATCGCCGACTGGAGTCGGAGCGTGGCGTTGCGCACTTCGTTCGTCGCCAGAGAGGCCCTCCGGTCGGTCGTCCGCGTGCCGTCGTGGCTGGAACGCTCACGAAAATCCTCCACGCCGGTGCGGAACCGGCCATCCGGCGGGGAACTCCCGTCCGACCAGGCCAGAGGGGATTTTTGTCGACGGAATCCAGGAAACGCGGCCTCCTCAGCCGATTCAACCGCGTGGAGGAGGTCGCCAGGCGACTGGTAACGCTCGTCCGGCGATTTGGCGAGGAGCCGGAGAACGATGGTCGTCAGGGATGCGGGCAGGTCGTCACGGTGGAGTTCGAGCGCTCCAGGCATCTCTTTGAGGTGTGCCAGGGCCACTGCCACGCTGGTCGAGCCGCCAAACGGGGGCCGTCCGGCGAGAAGATGATAGAGCGTGGCTCCGAGCGAATAGAGATCGCTGCGCGTGTCGACCGCACGACCCTCGGCCTGCTCCGGGCTCATGTAGAGGGGAGTGCCGAGCGCCGTGCCGTCTTGAGTGAGCTCTGGCCCCTCCGCGACGGCCGACAACACCCTCGCCAGGCCGAAGTCGGCCACCTTCACTTCCCCGGCGGGCGTGACGAGGAGGTTTTCCGGCTTGATGTCACGGTGGACGACCCCTTGCTCGGCCGCCCGCTCGAGGGCCGAGCCGACCTGGGCCAGCACGGCGAGGGCCTGTCGGGCATCGAGCGGGCCACGCTCCTGCAACCACGTCCGGAGGGTCGGGCCGGCGACGTATTCCTCGGCGAGAAAATGATGCCCGTCGATGCAGTCCACCTCGTGGATCTGCACGATGTTGCCGTGCACGAGCCCGGCCGCAGCGCGGGCCTCCTGCGAGAATCGGAGGACGGCATTCGGCCGGGCGGCCGTCTCGGGCCGGAGGACCTTCACGGCGACCGCCCGCGACAGCGACGCCTGTTGGGCGAGATAGACGTCGGCCATCGCTCCACTGCCGAGGCGACGGAGCAGCCGGTAGCCCCCCAGACGCGTGCCGGACAGGTCGCTGGGGCCGGGGATGGGAAGGTCGCTGTGCATCACTCAGCCAGTATCGGACCGCCACGCGGTTTCGGCAATTCAATCATCCCCGATCCAATCGTCGCGCGTCGGCCGCCGGCGTCGGCCGCCGCGTCTTCCCCCGAGCACCGTTTTCAAGCCGAAGAGAGTGAGCGCAGCGCCCCCCGCGGCCACGAGAATTGCCCGGCCGTTGGTGCGGACGTCGAGGAGCTCATCGAAGGTCCTGCCGACCGGTCTCCCTTCGGGGAGCTCGCCCCAGGCTGGAGGCGGCGGCGGAATCGTCGCCGAAACCGGGGCCGTCGACGTGACAGGAGGCACGAGCTCCGGGGAGACATCGGAACGATCGCCAGACGGAGGGATGGCAGGGACAGCGCCAGTCGATAATTGAGAAGGCAGTGCCGGGGCCGCCGACGCCTCCTGGGGGGCCATGCCGATCGCCGCCGGAATGGCCGGGGGCATCGGCGCGGACGCTGTCTCCGGCGGGAGTGACAACGGCAAGGTGGGGGGCACCGCGGTTGACGGCATTCCGGGCGGTGCGGCGGCGAGGACTGCGGCCCCCCCTGCCCCGACGGTGCCTGAGTCTGCCGGAAGGGAAGCCCGCAGGGATGCGGCCATCTCGGGAGTCAGCCCCTTCGAGCCAACGCTGGCGAGGAACGTTTGGACGCGGGTGGAGCAGGCCCCGATCGTGTGCCCCTGGGCCTGGCCGAAGAGGATTCCTGCCAGCTCACCGCGGGCGTTGAGAATCGGGCCACCGGAATCACCCCGGCGGGCAGTGGCCTGGAGTTCAACGAACTCCAACGGATACCCGCTCCCCGGAGCCAGGTATTGAGTGCAGGGCCCGGCCTCCGATCGGAAGGGACCCTTGCCATAGCCGGCGATCGAGAGTGGCTCACCGATCGCCGGTGGAGCCGGCGCGATCGGGATCGGCACAGTCCGCGGTCGCCAGATGGCGACCGCCGCGAGATCCCAAGGCTCGTCGTGGCGGATCACTGTTCCAGCCGTCTGAAATCCGTCCGGAAACTGGACGAGGACCGCCGACGTCGCCCCTCGGATGACATGCCAATTCGTGAGGACAAGGCCCTGCGAAGGGTTGATATCGACAAGCACGCCCGAGCCCATCGAGGTGCCCCCGTTCTCCGGAGCGATGATGCGTACCACGGCCGGGTGGGGAGGCTGCCCGCTGCCGAGGTAATCGGCAAAGACATCCGGCGAGAACGATTCCTTGGCGGGAGTCTGCGGTGACCAGCCCCAATTCCACGGCGCGAATTGAGCCGATGCCGTCGGGGCCGTCGCCACCAGCCATGACGTCACGACCAACCGCGCCAGTGCCCGAGCGAGACTCCGCATCGGATTCCTTCCCCGGCGTCCATGTCGGCGCGACCTCAGGTCCGCCCCGATCGTGTTGGCTCAGCGTGGAGCGCGCCGCATCGCCTGCCTGCGGATCTCCCTGGCGAGGATCCGCTGGAGGAGCTCCTCGCGGAGCCGGGCCCGTTCCTGCTCGACCTCGGCCGCCGCGCTTGCCGCCTTGCGTCTCAAGCCCTGACCAGAATGCGTCACCATCTCCCGGTCTCCTGGAACGGGGGCGCGCGCCGCCTCCCGATGGTCGTGTCATCGGCGGGGACGGGGACACGGAGCCAGCCCCAGCCCATGGAGCGGAAACGTCCGCTTGGTCGTCATCCCTTCTCCAGCTAGCCCAGAGGGCCCAGAGAGAGCAGGGAAGAAAGCGGGAGGAGAGAAGAGCAGCCGCGCGTGCTCGTCCGCGTGGGATCGCTCAACATCCAGAGGCTGGCGAGACGGCGAAGCCGTCGTCGAGGAGACGTTTTTGGAGCGAATCCACCTGGGCCTGATCGGCTGTCTGTACCGTCACCTCGACGGTCACCGAGAACACATCCGCCCCGGAAAAGGTGCGGTCGTGAACGATCTCGAGAACGCTCGCACCGGCGGCGGCAATCGTCGCGGTCAGCCTGGCGATGCCACCGGGACGGTCGACGATGCGGGTCCGGAACCGCCACAAGCGTCCATCGACCGCCAGGCCATGGTCGATGACCCGTCCGAGCGTCGACATGTCGATGTTGCCGCCACAGAGGAGGAGCACGACCCGCTTGCCGCGAAGGTCGGCCAATTCGTCGCCGAACGTGGCTGCCAACGCCGCCGCCGCTGCTCCTTCCACGACCGTCTTCTCCAGTTCGGAGAGCCGCAGAACGGCCAGCGCCAGGGCCTGTTCGTCGACCGTCACGACCCGGTCTACCAGCGGCGCTGCCAATGAAAATGCCACCTCTCCCACCTTCCCCACCGCCAGCCCATCGGCGAGCGTCGGCCGGAGCGGTACCTGAACTGGGTGACCGGCCGCGAGTGAGGCCGAGAGGCTTCCGGCGGAGGCTGGCTCCACAGCAATGATCGAGATCGACGGTCGCAGGGCTTTGGCCGCGATCGCCACCCCGGCGAGGAGCCCGGCCCCGCCGGTGGGCACGATGATCGCGTCGGCATCTGGCACGTCCGCGAGGACCTCCAGGGCCATCGTTCCCTGCCCGGCGATCACCCGCGGATCATCAAACCCGTGGATTCTCTCGAGCCCGTCGCTGGCAGCAATCTCGACCGCCTTCGCCCGAGCGTCCTCGAACGACTCTCCCTCGAGAATCACCTTGGCACCGAGACGGCGGCAGGTGGCCACCTTCACCAGCGGGGCGAAGCGGGGCATCACGACCGTCACGGGAATCTCGAGCAGCCGCCCGTGCCAAGCCAGGCCGAGGGCATGGTTGCCGGCGGACGCGGCGACCACGCCGCGGGACCGGGCGTCGGCGTCGAGGAGTTCCAGGGCGTTGCGGGCGCCTCGTTCCTTGAACGAACCTGTCCGCTGCATGAGGTCGAGCTTGCACCAGATGCGCAAGCCGGTCAGGTCAGAGAGCGGGATGCTCGGCGGACAGGGGGTGCGGGCGATGCCAGACGCGATCCGTTCGTGGGCTGCGCGAATGTCATCGATGGTCACCGCCGGACGTGGTCGCCGGCTCGTCATGGTGTGATCCGTTTCGGGGTGTGGAACGAGCGGACGTCGATCCAGTCCATCCCGGCGCTCGTGGCGGCGGCGATGCCGAGGTCACTGTCCTCCCAGACGACGCACCGCTCGGGGCGGACACCGAGACGCCGCGCCGCTTCAAGGAACGGGTCTGGGTCCGGCTTGTGGCGGGCCGTGTCTTCGCTGGCGACGAGCAGGTCGAACGCGCCGGAGAGCCCGATGTGGGCAAGGATCCTTTCGCACACGGCCCGGTGCCCCCCGGTGACCACCGCGATCGGGATTCGCCCTCGCGAGCGACGCACGACGTCGACGACCGGGTCGATCGCCGCGACATGCTCCAGTCGGGTCAGAAACGACTCCTCCTTCGTCCGCACGGCCGCATCGAGGTCGAGGTCGACACCGGCCTCGCGGGCTAGCGTGGCCACGATGTCAGGGGTTGGGCGGCCCCCCATGGCGTAAAAGCGGTTCTCGTCGAAGGATAATCCGTGCAGATCGGAGAGATGGAGCCAGGCGAGGAAGTGGGCCGGCATCGTGTCGGCGAGCGTCCCGTCGCAGTCGAAAAGCAGGGCTTCGTGGTTCTGGAGGTGCCACATGATGGGATCGCGGGAGGATGTCGTTCGGGCTTTCCGGAAGGGAGTCCCCGGAGCCAGTTATACGGGTTGGGAAGGTTTTTCGCCCGATCCAAGCCAGCCGCCGGCCGTGGAAGTAACCTAAGGTTGTGCAGTCGCGGAGGTGTTGCTCCGGGACGTGTCTTCCCGTTTGGCCCGGCATCGTTGTTCAGCCATGCGCCTCCCTGCCATCGGCATCCGCCCCCGGATCCTCGTTCTGGGCGCATTCACGCTCCTCCTGCTCACGCTCCTCGTGTGGGGCGGCTACCGTCGTGGCGTGGAAGTGCTCGGTGAATCGGCCGAGGAAGCGATCCGTGGGCAGGCCGCGGCGATCGCCGCCGAACTGGATCGCGGCACCCTCGAGGCATTGACGGCGGCCCGGGGCATGGCGTTGGCCGCTGCCCAGGGGTTGGCCAACGATGAGGCATCACTGGGCAATCTCTCCCGGGCCGTGCTCGACGGACAGCCAAGATTCGTAGCGACCTGGTACGTCATCGAGCCGGAACAGGGCAGCACGGCGACCGCGGCGCGGGTGCTCGGCTGGAACCGCGATCCCCTCAATCCAGGCACGATCAATGCCATCCCCGAGGGGGCGGCATCATCGCGCTCGTCGCTCGATGCCCGTGGGCATGGCCGCAGTAGGATCCAGGCCGAGGAGAACGTCCGCACCGATGTCGGAATCGTCACGGAGCCCCACGAAGACGGCGGCGTGAAAGTCATCGATCACACCTGGCCGATCGTCGTTGCCGGGCGATTCCAGGGATCTGCCGGCGTGAGCTCATCGCTCGAGGATCTCGATCGACGGCTCGACAAAATCCGTGACCGACTCGCCCGGGCCGGATGGTCGGCAGCGATCTCGGTGGTGGGACCCGAAGGCCGGATGATCGCCAGCACGGAGGCCAAGGCGGACGAGAGTGGGCAGGCACTGGCCGAGACGGCCTGGATGCGGATTGTCGACCTTCTCGACGGGGCACAGTCCTCGGTCATCCGCGGCCCCGATGTCGAGACCGGTGCCGACTGCCTGTTCGCGGGCGCCGAGGCACCGAGCACGGGTTGGACGGTCGTCGTGAAGCTCGCGTGGCGAGAGATCACCGGCCGTGTCCAGCGGCCGATGTTCGACATCCTCCTCGCCGCCGGTGCGGCACTGGCCCTGCTCACGGCCCTGATCACCTGGCTGGCCAACCGGGTCAGGCGTCGCGTCGCCTCGGCCGCCGCCGTGGCGCGGCGCGTGGCTGCCGGCGACCTCACTGGAGGCTTCGATCAGCGGGGCGGCGACGAGACGGGGCAACTGCTGCGGGATGTCAGTCACATGACGCAGAGCCTGCGGAGCATCGTCGAGCAGGTGAAGGATGCCAGCCGTGAACTCGGGGCCACGTCTCGCGACCTCGCCACCGCGGGATCGCACCAGGAGGAGGCGATCAATTCTCTTGGCGCCAGCACCACCGAGGCGGCGGCGGCCAGCCGCGAGATTTCGGTCACCGGGCGCGAACTCCTCGCCACGATGAACGACGTGGCCGCGGTCGCCAACGACACGGCGGCGGTGGCCGATGCGGGGCGTGAGAATCTGGGAGAGGTGGGGGAGACGATGCACCACCTGGAGGAGTCGACGAACCAATTCAGTGAGCGTCTGGCCCTCATCCGGGAGCGCGCGGAGGACATCAACATGGTCATCACGACGATCACCAAGGTCGCCGACCAGACCAATCTCCTCTCCATCAATGCTTCGATCGAGGCCGAAAAGGCGGGCGAGTATGGGCAGGGATTCATCGTCGTGGCCAGGGAGATCCGCCGGCTCGCCGACCAGACGGCCGTGGCGACCCTCGACATCGAACGGCTCGTCGAACAGATGCAGCAGGCGGTCAGCGCCGGTGTCTCGCAAATGGAGACGTTTGCCACCGAGGTCAAGGCAGGGGTGGAACGCGTTGCCGGGATCAGCGGCCAGTTCGCCGACGTGATCGGCAAGGTGCAGGGTTTGTCGACGCGATTCGATCAGGTGAACGAGGGAATGCGGGCCCAGGCTACCGGCGCCCAGCAGATCGCCGAGGCGCTGGTCACGCTCACCGACGGGTCACGGGCGGCGGCCGAGGCGCTCGGTGAGTTTCAGGAAGCGTCCAGCCACATGGCAAGGGCTGTCGACGGCCTCAACGAATCGGTGAGCCGCTTCCGTCTTGACGACCTCGATGGCTGAGGGCCCTTGGACGGCATCCGCGTGCCGCCCCCCCATCGGAAGATTTCCCCACGGTCGGGCCAGCGCGCCAGACTCGATTTCAACCGTGAATCTGCGCGGTTTGAGGGGGCTTCAGCCCGTTTGAGAGCCCGACCGGCCCGAGCCGAGGAAGGGGAGGCAATCTGGGCCGATCGCCTCGACCGCTCCGCGCCCGGAGGTTGTTCCGGAAATGCTCATGGTAAGGGGCGGAGCGGGTCGATCACTGCTGACGATCATGCCGGTTATGAGGCGCTCGGTGGAAATCCACCGTGCGAACCGGCCACCGACCGGAATCCGAATCCAATGAAGAACACAGCGCATCGTCCTGCCGGCAGCGGTCGCTTCCGCCCGAAGGCCAGTCGTGGCCGCTTGGCCATCTGGCGGCGGCGCGTCCGCGAGATGACCGCCTGCATGCTCGTCGCAGCCGCGGCGGCGGGGCATTCCGGCACGGCCCTCGCCCAGACTGGGCAGATGGGAATGGCTCCGGTGGGTGGCGTCGTGAACCGGGCGGCAGCCGGGTTTGCGAACCTCAACAACAACGGTCCGGGGTGGATGTACTACGGCCTCAACGCCGCCGACCGCGGTCTCGGCTATCAAGGTAGCTACATGACGCTCGGCGGGTTCATTCCCTACGCCGAGGACGATCTGGGCGGATTCTGGTCGGCGGATCTCCGCGGCCACCTTTCCAACTACGGCGGATTCTTCTCCAACGTCGGTATCGTCCGCAAGCAGTTCATGGGCGGCACGATCGGCGGCATCGGCGTCTACTGGGACTACGACGGCGATCAAAACCAGTACGCCAACACCACCATCAACGATGCCAGCGGCAGCTACCTCTTTCCCGGCGGCATGTCCTACAACCAGGTGGGCGTGTCGGCCGAGTGGCTCACCGATTACGGCAATCTGCGGAGCAACGGCTACATCCCCGTCGGCACCACGGCGACGACGATGGGGCCGTACGTCGGCAATTCGCTCCTCGGCGTGCTCGGCGTCAATGCGGGCCTTGCGGGAGCCGATCTCGAAGTTGGTGCCTACGTCCCCGGTTTGTCCGATTGGGCCGGCATGGTGAGCGTCGGCGGGTACAGCTTCGGCAATGCCCGCTACAACCTCCCCAGCGGTGCCGACGTCGTCCCGTACTTCGGCGGTGTGTACACCCGGCTCGACATGACGTTCCTCAACAACTGGGACTTCTCCCTCCAGGCCAACAATGACAGCTACTTCGACTGGACTGGCTTCGCCCGGTTGACCTACCGGATGGGTGGCTCGAGGCGGCGGAACGTCTCCGACCAACTCGAGCAACCAATGATGCGCAACGAGCACATCGTGCGTGCTCACCAGGCGCCGGTGCAGGCCTTGAATCCCTACACGAACACCCCGTGGAACGTGATCCAGGTCGACAGTGCCGCGGCTCCCGGGACGGCCGCGGGGCCTCAAGCGGTCTCCGCGATGGCGGCTACGGGGCTCGGCACGGCTGAGTCCCCGGTCGCCACGCTCGCCGAAGCCCAACTCCTCGCGACGAAAGAATACGACATCATCCTCGTTCATCAGGGGATCAGTGCGAATCAGCCCTACGCGGGCGGATTCCACTTCTCGGCCGACCATCAGTTTCTCGTCGGACAGGGATCCGCCATGCGGCTGCCGACGGCCAACATGGGGCTGGTACCGGTGTGGAGCGGTGTGAAGAGCACCGACTATCCCGTCATCGCCTCCGGTGCAGCGCCCGCGATCACGCTCCGCAATGGCTCCGTTGTCGATCACCTCCAGATCACCGGATCGAGGGTCGGCATCACCGATACCGACATCACCAACCCGGCGAGCTTCGTGATCGTCAACGACGTGCGGATCGTCGGCAGCGGCCCGCAACAGACCGGCGTCGTGATCAACGACGCCAGCGGCTCGAACTCGACGCTCAATTTCTCGAACATGTTCCTTACAGGGCTGACCGCCGACGGTTTCGTCGTCGACGCTGCTGGCTCTGGGGCGGGCGATCCGAAGGTAAACATCGACAACTCGACGTTCGTCAACACCAGCGGGTCGGCCGTGGTCGTCAAGGATCTCTACAACGAAGGGCGAGTCGAGGTCACGAACTCCACGATCGAGGGGACGACCGCTGCCGGTGTCCAGGTGACCAACGGTCAGGCCTACATCGCCAACACCACGTTCGACCGGATCGGGACAGCGGGTGTCGATGCGACAGCCGGGACCGCGCCAGGGATTTTCGGCACCGAGGCGACCGTTCAGGTGGTCGATTCGACGTTCACGCTGGTGCCGGTGGGTGTCCGGGCGCAGGCGACCGAGAACGGCGTCATGAATGTGACGGTCAATGGTAACCATATCGTCACCACGGGGGGCAACGGGATCATCCTGTCGGTGGCCGACGCACCGGGAGCCGTCGTGAACGCGAGCGTGGTGGGCAACCGGGTTGCCGGCGCTGCGACGATCGTGTCGGGTACCGTCGCCACCACCAACGGTAACATCCTTCTTGACTCGGTGGGCTGGACGTTCGACGCCACCAATGGCGTCGTCATCCCCGGCCAGGGGATCCTCAACATCCGGGCCGCCAATGAGGCCAATCTCCAGGGGCTCAACCACAGCACTTCGGTCCAGGACATGCCCGCGGATGTCACCGATGGCGACGGCAACATCCTCATCCCGCCGCCCCCGTTCTACGATCCGGCCCTCTACGTCCGGCTGCCGCCCAACTGACCGACGGCCAGCGGCCCTCACGAAACGCCAGGGTGGGCGACCGGTTCGATCCGGTCGCCCACCTGCACGTTTCCACCCTGCCCATCACCGACGGTGTTGATCGCCAAGCGGTAGTAGCTTCCCCAGCCGGCCGTATCGACATCGCGGGGTATTCGCCGCCGCCGCCATGCCTCGAACACCTCACGGAAATGTTCCGTGATCGTGCCGTCGGTGGAGTTCCGGGTCGGCACGGGACATCGTCGACAGGCGTTGACGGCGGTGAAGCCGGCCCCGCCGACCCGAAACGCCAGCGGCGGAAGCGGGCTTGACTCTTGGCGGAGTTCGTCTGGCGTGGCTGGCCCGGTTGCCTCGAACGGAGTCGGCCTGAGTGGGACCGCCGGGCTGGCGAGCGTGTCCTCCCAGAAGGGCTCGCAGTCGCCGACCTCGAGATTGGCACGGAACCGGCGACGGACTTCAGCGATCGGCAGCGAGAACCAGCGGGCCACCTCGGCCAGGGACGCTCTGGACACGAGCGTCAGGCCGGCGGCGTCGCGATCGTCGGGGAATCCGCCATCGGGGCGTTCCTGAAGGAGAACCTCCATGCCGAGCGCCGCCGACAACCACCGACTAGGGCCGGTCGGCCCCGGGAGGAGGGGGAAAACATCCGGGGCTGGAGGCGACGGGGCGCTGCTTCCGTGTGCCGTCGCCCCCGCCGAGAGCCTCACTGTCGGGGTGGCAGAGAGTTCGAACTCGGCGCGGATCCGATGGATCAGCGGCGTTCGTTTGGCGTTGACCACCCCCCCGTCGAGGTCGACCAGACGCCAGCGGCGGTCGTGAACCAAGGCTCCACACGGGAGCACGCAGGCCCGATCGACGTCGAGGCCATCGAGGCTCTTGACCGGGTGGAGGGTGATCCGCTCGAGCTGCGGCATGGGTGGCGGGGGCTGTTGAAAAGGCCCCACAGGGGCAGGAAATCACATCCGGAAGTTGAACGTCTGCCAGAGGAGACGCAGCAACCAACTGCCGACGGTCCGCTGCCCCACGCGGATCCTCGCCGAGCCACGCATCCCGGCGGTGAAGGAGCCGTCGGCGTCGTTGACCGCCATCAGGGCCTCGTAGCTGGTAGAGATTGGCAGCTCCCGACCCGACTCGTCGGTGCGCGTGGGGACCTGGCCACCGGCCTTGACGCTCAGTCGCTCCGATCCTGACTCGAGATTCGTCTCGGCGATTTCGTCGACGGTTCCCCGGAACGTCTGCCATGGCATTGCGTCGAGCTTGAGATCGACCGGTTGCCCGCGCGACACGAACTCCATCTCCGACTGATCGACGACCATCACGGCCTCGAAGGCCTGTGGGTCGCCGACGAGGCAGAGCACCGTGCCCTCGGCGAGGGTGGCGCCGATGTTCCGCTCCTCGAGGACATGGCCACTCCATCCGGGGAGCCGGCCGGTTCCGTCCGGAGGCGGTTTGACGGCTGGCGACGGCAGCACGACGCCGCCACGCGGGGCGGTAAGCACGAGATCCGCCCGGTCCTTCCGCTTGCGGCCGAGTTGCTCCTCGACGCTCTTGAGCGATTCCTCGACGGTGCCGATCTCGAGGCTGGCGGCGGGATCGGTGAAACGTTCCCGCTCCAGGCTCGCCAGTCGCGCCTTCGCCTGGGTGGCCTTTCCGTCGAGGTCAGCAATCGCCAGATCGAGGTCGATGCTCGACAGCCGAGCGATCTCGGTGCCGGCCTCGACCACCGTCCCTGGCTTTACCGCGATGCTCTCGAGGACGCCGGCGACGGAGACGTACACCGTTTCCTCCGCCCGGGGACGCAGTTCAGCGGCACACCATACCCGCTGGGGGAGTGGAATGAGCGCCACGGCCGCCGCGAGGGCAGCGGCAACGACTCCCGTGGTGACAAGGTTACGGAACTTCACTTCCTCGCGCCTCCCGGGAACATTGAGAAACTTGACGATGTTCTGAATCGGACGGACGACGAGTCCCCACAGCGCTCCCATGGCGAGCATCTGCCCCAGCACCTCGAGGCGGTAGGGTTTGAAGACACTCCAGACGAACAGGAAGATCGACGCCGTCACCATCCAGCCGTAGAGGCTCGAGGCGACGGCAAAGAGAGCGAACAGGCCCCGGTTGCGGGTGGGGAGGAACGCATCCTCCGGTTGCTCGATGCCAAGGCACCACTGCGAGGCGAGCCGGCCGAGGATCGTCGTCGCCTTCTGGCGGAGATTGGGGATCTCAAGGAGGTCGGAGAGGATGTAGTAGCCGTCGTAGCGCATCAGCGGGTTGGCGTTGAACATCAGCGTCGAGATGCTCGATACGAACATCACGTCGAGGCAGAGCTGATTGAAGACGCCGGGATGGGAGTTCCACCACAAAAAAGTGGCGATCGAGGCGAGGATCAGCTCGACATACATCCCCGCCGCGCCGATCGCGGCCCGCTGCCACTTGCTCGGCAGCATCCAGCTGTCGGAGACGTCACAGTAGAGACACGGAGTGAAGACGAGGAGCATCACCCCCATCTCGTGGCACTCTCCCCCGAAGTGCTTGCACGACAGGCCGTGGCCGAACTCGTGGAGAACCTTCGTGAATCCGAGGGCCACGGCCAGCCAGATCCAGTTGCCGGAGGCAAAGAACTGCTGAAATTCTGGGAGCTTGGACCGGAACACGTCGAAGTTCACGAGCACCAGCAGCAACGCGCTCGACACCAGCACGGAAACTCCCGCCAACGCGGGAACCGAAAAAAGCCAGCCGAACGCGGGGTCGATCCGGTCGAGGATCCGGTCGGGATCGATCCCCCGGAAACGCATCGACATGATGTTGGCCAGCCACGCCATCCATTGCCGCCAGATTCGCTGCCGGCGGCGCTCGAAGAGCTGTGGCCCCTGCCCCGGGCGGTCGCCGATGACGAGCCCACTGCGGTGGAGCGTGGCCACGAAGCGGGCCAATTCTTCCACCGTGATGCGCCGGGGGGGGAAGCGAGCCTCGAACTGCTCCTTGAGCCGCTCCAGACTCGCCTGGCCATCGAGCATGTCGAGGAGGGCATACTCCTCGGGGCGGAAACGGAAATAGCCGAGCGAGATCGGGTCTTTCACGACCCACCAGATCTGTCCCTGATAGGACTGCCTCGTCGCCACGAGGTCACCGCGCCGGCGGAGGCCGACGGGGCGCGTGGTACTCGATCGGAAGGCGTCCGCGGCGGTCGACATGGGCTGGGGAAAACTTTCCGCAAAAGGCTATCGCGTTACCGGCGTCAGGGGCGCCTGGCTGGAATGGATCGTCATCGTGGCCGACTGGCCGGCCCGGAGAAGCCACTGCGTTGAGTCGCCGATCCGCCGGTTCTCCACCTCCGCCCAAACACGGTAATCGCCGCCGGAATCAACGAGCGGACTGGTGAACACGATCCGCCCCGGGAAGGACTCTGTCCGGTTGTCGGCGAACACGACATCGACCGTCACCGGCCGATCTCGCACCGTCTCCGGATTCCAGCGGGCCGAGTCGACGTAGCCCTCGACGCGGAGCCGGTCGGTCTGCACGACGCGGGCGAGGGGATCGCCCGGCTGCATCCATTCCCCCTGATGCGGGAACACCTGGACGATGGTGCCTTCGAGGGGGGCGGTGATCGTTCGCCGCTGGATGGCATTCTCCGCCGCATCGACCTCGACTTGCTTCGAATCGGCGGCGAGAGCCGTCATCTTCCGCTCGAGTTCGGCCTGCTCGATCTGCAACTTAGCCTTCCGCTCATTGAGCTCGAGCCGGTCGAGTTCCACCTGGGTGACGCTTCCCTGGGATCGGGCGTTGGAGAGCTGGGCTTTCTCGAACTCCGCTGCGGCGACGAGATCCGAGGCTACCGCGAACCGGACATCGACATCGCTGCTGGCCTTCGCCACCGCTTGATCGTGTTCGGCTTTGGCCTTGCGACGTTCGAACTGGGTCTGGCTGTCGTCGATCTTCGCGATCACGTCGCCGGCCTTGATCGAATCCCCCTCGCGGACGAGGAGGTCGATGAGCACCCCCCCTTCCCTCGCCGGCACCTTCGCCTCCTTGAGGACCGACACGAGGCAGTGTTCGAGGACCGGCTCGGCTCCGCTCCGCGGCGTGCCGGATGGGGCGGGGGCTGCCGGGGGGGCCGCGGTGAGCG
>Ga0208249_1000067_pt1 | contig 31475 bp, 15 predicted proteins | sample CryBogmetaGMA1M_FD_184546 | JGI IMG/M metagenome (GOLD analysis project Ga0208249, IMG submission 184546) | Freshwater microbial communities from Crystal Bog, Wisconsin, USA - MA1M (SPAdes) | ecosystem: Environmental > Aquatic > Freshwater > Lake | place: Crystal Bog, Wisconsin, USA | collected...
CCACCTCCGCCAACTCGCCACGCTCGACGCGACCGTTGTGGTTCCCATCAAAGGCGGCCAGCGGACTCCCGAACGGGAAGCCGCCCCGCCCTCCTCGACGCGGCCCACCGGGACCCCCGGGGCCGCCGTGGCCGCTCGAGAAGGCTTCGTTCATGTCGTGCGGGATGAGGTGAAAGCGGCCGTCGGCGTCGGCGAAGAGCGTGTAGTCGCTGGCCCTCGTCCAGTAGCCGTCGCTGTTGACCAAGGTGTTGTCGAGGGCGAGGAACCAGAGGATGCCGTCGAGATCGAGCACGGACGCCAGGTCGGCCTCGATCCGTTCCGGTGGCGTGTCGGCGAGCCGTTTGCAGGTGTCGATCAGCCGCCGCCAGGCCTCGGGCGTGTCCTTCGTCTTGAGTTCGTAGGTCGTCGTGTAGGCGGTCGGATCGTCGCCGAAGTATTCGAGGCCGCCGCGGCCACCGGGCCGGCCCTTCACCTTCCAGCGATCACCCTTGCCGTCGCCGAACGCGCGTTTCAGGAAGTCCTTGTTGGCCTGCTCGACGTTGGTGTACACGCCCCAGTCTTCGCCGTTGATCACGAGGCGGACGAAGTTGGCCCGAGGCGTGGGGATCCGCCTGCCGGCGATGTGCGCGTAGAGCACGGTGCTCATCAGGCTCGGATCGCCGTGGCCGTTGAGCAGATTGAGGGTGCGGTAGCCGAGCAGACTCGCCTTGGGGTCGGTGTGATCGATCGCGATGTTCAGCGATCGCTTGAAGCCCTCGCCCACGCTGAAATACGACGAGGCACCGCGGAAGTGCACGCCGACGCCCTCGATCGACCGGCCATCGACCGTGATCGTGGCCGGTACCTCCACGTCGGTCCCGTAGAAGTCGGCGAGTTCCTTCTCCCAGTCGTCCTGGGAAAAGTCGAGAAAGATCGTTCGCAGCGCCGACGGGTCATAGAGGTCGATGCCTGGGTAGGCGCGTGCCTCCTCGCGTTCGATCCGCCGTCCCGGTTGCGGTGGTGGCCCGCTCTCGCGACCACGTCCGAAGCCACCGCGGCCGCCGCCGCGGGTGGCTCGCTCCGTCGTGGCCGCCGCTCGGGCCTGTGACCGTTCGGCGTCGTCGAGCCGGCCGTTCGCGTCGGCGTCAAACCGCTCCACCAGTTTCAGGTCGGGGCCGCCCGGGGGACCGAAGCCTCCGCGGCCACCGGGAGGTTGGCCGAACCCCTGGCCGCCGCGGACCAGGAGCATGGCGGCGACCATCAGAACCTGGGTGTTCCGGATGAGATCTCGCCGCATGAGGCCTCAGGCAGCCGCCGCCCGCCGGCGACGCAGCACCAGAAAGCCCAGGCTGAGGCCGGACACGAGGGCGACGCACGAGGTGGGTTCGGGCACGACCGACAACACACCGGTCGACTCGGTGAACGTGGCCGTCTGCGGTCCGGCCGACAACTGCCAGACGCCGCTTCCGAGGTTCGACCAGGTGCCGGCGTAGTAGCCGCTCGAGGAGATGCCCGCGAACGACGAACTCGGCGTACCGGTGAAGCCGAACACGTTGAGGATCGTGTTGTCGGGCAGCGCCGAGCCGCCGAACACCAGCGCCATCGTGCCGCCGTAGGTGAGGCCGCTCGGGCCCGTGATGTCGATGGCGTCGTAGTCCACGCCGCGGGTGCCGGCACCGACAACGTCGATCAGCGTCGTGCTCGACGGGTTGAGCGTCAGCGAACGGAGCGTGATCATGCCAAGGGTGTTCCCCGGGGCCAACGTGCCGTTGACAGTGGCTCCATTCGCAAACGTGCCGGAACCTCCGAGGACTGCCGCTGAGTTCACGGTGACGCCACTGCTGGCCAAGGCGCCGTTGACCAGCAGCGTGCCTGACGCGACGGTCGTGGCACCCGTGTACGTTCCATCGCCATTGAGGGTGAGTAGGCCCGCCCCAGCCTTCGTGAAGGCGCCGCTGCCGCCGTTGCCGAACGGATTGGCGACCGTGATCGTGTTGCCGTTGGTATCGATCGTGCCACCGCCGGCGCCGATCGTCACCGGCCTGCTCAGTGTCGTGGGATCCGTGGTGCCGTTCAGCAGCACCGACGCGTACTGGAGCGTGCCGCCGTTGAACGACAGCCCCTGGTAGTTCGCGCCGCCGAGTTGCCACTGGCTGTTGATGTTGAGGATGCCCGCGTTGATCGCGGTGGTGCCCGAGTAGGAGTTGCCGGAAGGTGCCGACAGGACGACCGTGCCCTGGCCATCCTTGCTGAAGCCGCCTGTGCCACCGATGGCAGCCGACACGGTGATCGTGCGACCGCTGTCCGCGGTGAAGCTCCGCGAGCCGGTCCCACCGAGCGTGAGCGTGAGGCCGTTTGTGCCGGCGATCGTGAGGTTCGTCAGGGCATCCAGGTTCTGGATGGTACCGCCGGTCCAGTTGAAGGTGCGGCTCGACGTGCCCGTGCTCGAGCTGTTCGCCCCGGCCTGGATCGTCCCGGAGCGGAGGGTGCCGCCCGCGAGGTTGTAGGTGCCGGACACGAGCCCCGTCCCGGCGCCCGTGTAGTTCACGAAGGTGATCGAGTTGAGGGTCGCCACGCCGCCGTTCTGGTTGATGATGCCCGAGGAGTTCGACGGCTGGGCGTTGGTCTGGCGGCCGAGCGTCACCGCCGTGGCCGACAGCGAGCCGGAGTTGGCGAGCATCGTGATGGTGCCGACGGCGGTCGAGGCGGCGCTCGAGGTGGAGCCCGCGGTCCCGGCAAAGATCGTGCCCGTCGTGATCACGCCGGCCCCCAGCGTGATGGCACCGTTACCGCCTCCCACACCACTGCCAGAGGCCCCCTGGCCGATGGTCGCCGTACCCAGGCGTGCGTCCACGGTGCCGGCCGAGAAGTCGAGGATGCCGGAGGGGGTGATGCTGGCGGAGTTGTTCAGCGAGCCGGCGACCAGATTCGCCGCGCCCGTGCCCGCCCGGTCCCGGATCGTGATCGTGCCGTTGCTGACGCCCGACTGGAACGCCATCGTGCCACCGGCACGGACCGTTCCCACGTTGATCGTGTTCGCGTTGAAGGTGTTGGCGGCCCCGAGTCCGAGGAAGGAGTCGTTGTTGGTGCTGGTAGCCGTGCTGTTGCCCCCCACCGTCAGCGTCAGGGCGGTGATCGAGTTGCTGGGGGAGAGCAGGACGACGGCGGCATTGCGATCCTTGGTGGCCATGGTGAAACTGCCCACGTTGGCCGAGAAGGACCCGAGCCCAGACATGTCGAGCCTGGTGATGACCTGTCCGCCCGCGCTTCCGGAGGCCACTGTGAAACTCGCGGTGGTGCCCCCCGTCACGGCCAAGGCCCCGGATCCAGTGATCACGGTCGATGTGGCCTGGTTGAACGTGGTGGTCCCCGTGATCCCGACGTTGAAGGCGACACCGGTGCCGCCGACGGTCAGCGTCTGGCCGGAAAGAATCTGCGTCGTCTGTGCGGTGCCCGTGTACTGGTAGTTCAGCGTGTTGACCGTCACGCTCGCATCCACGGTGTTGGTGACCGTGCCGAGGCTCGCGGTGCCGGTGTTGGTGAACACGATGTCGTTGCCGCTGGGAGCTCCATCGGGGTTCCAGTTCGTCGAGTTCGACCAGAGCTTGTCGCCTCCACCGTTATCCCATGTCAGCACGGCAGCAGCTGCCGGACGGCAGGCCATGGCGACCGAGGCGATGACCAAGGCCACGACGCCCGCGCGACGGGTCAGAGTCTCAAACGCGGCCCGGATGACGGCGATCGCGCCGACGACGTCCGGTTGGTTTGTCAGCGGTTCCCGCGACGACGACGGGGTGAGACGAGTGGAACGAATCGAGGCAGCCATGGTTCTTTTCCGAAGAGATGAGAAAAACTCGATTGCACTGGGGCCCGCAGCACCACCACTCGTGCGATCAAGGGTTCAATCTCTGGCGGGCGGGGCTGCATGGCAACTCTCGAATTCTGCAAAGTGACGAATCGGGCACCAGCAGGGACGAATCCGCCGAACGCTTGGCCGATCCGCCAGTCGGACCGGGCCGGCGGCCGGCTGCCGGCCGTACACTGGATTGGCGTGGGCGTTGGGGCACCGGGTGGTCGGCCTCCGCCGCCCACCGCAAAGACAGGGTATGGCGCACGATCTGAGCGAACGGCACGATGCGGACGAGGTACTCGGCCGGAGGCCGGTGCGCCGGATCGCCCTTCTCATCGAGACCTCGAACGGCTACAGCCGTCAACTGCTCGCGGGCGTCTACGAGCACATGCGGTCCGACGGCCACTGGGCGACGTTCCTTCCGGAGCACGGTCGGGGCATGCCGCCGCTGAAGGAACTCGCCCGGTGGACCGGCGACGGCATCATCGCGCGGATCGAGAATCCCGAGACCGCCCGCGTGATCGAGCGGCTAGGGATCCCGGCCATCGACATCAGCGCCGGCCGCCTGCTGCCGGCGGTACCCTACGTCGAGACCAACGATGCGGAGATCGCGGAACTCGCCGCCAGACACTTTCTCGACGATGGCTTTCAGCACTTCGCCTACTGCGGCGATCGCCGCTTCCGCTGGAGCGAGAACCGGCAGCACTTCTTCCAGAACGTGCTCGCCGCCAGGGGGCACTCCGTGCACGTGTTCCAGGAGCCTGCCAGGGCTGCCGCCTCCACGGAGGACACGCTGTCCCGGATCGGCGACTGGCTCGTGAGCCTGCCGAAGCCGGTGGCGGTGTTCGCCTGTTACGACGCCCGTGGGCGGCAGGTGATCGACGAGTGCCACCGCGTGGGCCTGCGGATCCCGGACGACGTGGCGGTGCTCGGCGTGGATGACGACGAACTGCTCTGCTCGCTGATGAACCCGCCGCTCTCGAGCATCATTCCCGACGCCCGCGGGGCCGGCAGGCTGGCCGGCGAGCTGCTCGATCGGCTGATCGACGGCGAAAGCGTGCCGATGGAGAACCTGCTGACTCCGCTGGGGGTGGTGGTGCGGCGGAGCACCGACGTGCTCGCGGTGGACGACCCGCTGATCACGGCGAGCGTGGCCTTCATCCGCGCGAACGTGCACCGGGGAATCAAGCCCGAAGACGTGGTCGCCGCCGTCGATTCGACGCGAAAGATGCTCGACCAGGCGTTCGTGCGCAGGCTCGACCGCACGATCCACGAGGCGATCCTGCAGGTGCAGTTCCGGATCGTAGAGCAGCTCCTCCTCCAGACCGACCTCAAGCTGGCGGCGATCGCCACGCGGTGCGGATTTCGACACCCCGAATACATGACCGTGGCGTTCACCAAGCGCTACGGCCTGTCGCCGAGTGAGTGGCGCAAGGAACACCGCCGGGGCTCCTGAAAGCGGGTGCAGGTTTTCAACCTGCACATGAACCGCGACCCGAGGTGTTCCGCAGGTTGAAAACCTGCGGCCACTTCAAGACGAGGGCGGGCTCCGCAGGTTAGAAACCTGCGGCCACTTTGAACCTGAGGCCGCTTTGGATCAGGCCGGCTTGCGACGGCGGTGGATGGCGAGGCCCGCGAGAAGTGCCGCAACGCCCGCGAGCGTGACCCCCGGCTCGGGGACGGCTGCGATCGCCCCGGCCTGTCCGGGTGGCGGGTTGTAGGTTCCCGCGTCGAAGAGGCCGTTGGAGAGGAAGGCCGCGGCGTCGAGGATGTCCACGTAGCCGTCGTAGGTGAAGTCGCCCTGGTTCCACGTGGCGAGGCTGCCGCTGTCGAACTTGCCGCCGGAGAGGAAGTTGGCGGCGTCGAGGATATCGACCTGCCAGTCGAGGTTGGTGTCGCCGGCTGCGGCGAAGGCGAACGTGACCGTGCCGTCGCCATTGTCGAGCCAGCCGACCGTACGGTCACCGCCGCTGGCGGCGGCGACGCTCGAGGTGATGCCGCTGGTGCCGTTCCAGGTGCCATCGCCGAGGCCGGTGACGATGGCGGTGACCAGGTCGGTGGCCGAGAGGCCCGCCGCCACGGTCACCATGCCGCTGCCCACGTCGGTGAGGCCGCCGGCATTGGGTGCCAGGCTGCCCACCGTGGTCTGGAGATAGGGCGAAAGGGCAAGCGTGCCGCCGACGAGGGGCACGACCTTGCTCGCGCCGAGGGCCGCGCCATCGGCCAGTCGGAGCACGCCCCCCTGCACCGTGGTCGAGCCAGTCAGGGTGTTGGCCTTGTCCACGAGCAGCGTGCCCGCGCCCGTCTTGATCACGGGCACCGTGCCGGAAAGCGTCGGATACCCGGCCTGCGTCTGCGTCTGCGTGCCGCTGGCCACGTTGATCGTGATCACGGCCGGCGGCGGCGCCGTGAACACGAGATTCAGGTCGTTGCCGCTCTTGGCCAGGCTGAAGGTGCCTCCCGTGAATGCGTTCGCGAAGCCACCCGTGCCGTTGGTGGCGGACGTGCTGATCAAGAACTTGTCGGTCGAGAAACCGGTGATCCCACCGGCGGCAGACGCGATCTTCCAGGTGTAGTTCTGCGCGGGGTTGAAGTTGGCCGCCGAACCACTCGTGACCGTGCTCCCAGTCGTGAGAGTCCAGAGATCGATCTGGAACGGGGCCGCCGAGGTGGCCGCGATGTCGAGCGTGCCGCTGACCGAGAGCAGGTCCCAGCCAGTCGCCGACCCGGCGGTACCGGTGGCGTTGGTGAGCTGCCAGAGGTATCCGCTGCTCCCCGTGAGCGACAGGTTTTGGGCGACCGTGAGCGTGCCGAGGCCGTTACCGGGCGACACGAGCGCTCCGGCCGACATCGTCACGGCGCCGACGGTTCCGGAGCCGCCGAGGGTCGCACCGGCGGCCGTCGTGATCGCCGTCGCGGTCAGGTTCGTGTTGGCGAGCAGTGTGCCGGCCGACACCGTGGTCGGGCCGGTGTAGACGCTCGCTCCATTGAGCGCCAGCGTGCCGCTGCCGGTCTTGATCAGGCTGCTGGCTCCGGCCGACCCGGAATCAGTGATGGTGCCGGCGAACTGCAGCGTCTTCCCAGCGGCCACGTCGATCGAGCCGCCATTCTGAATGCGGACGTTGACCGCGGATGCCGTCGAGGTCTCCGTGACGGCGAGAATCGTGTTCGGACCATCGAACACCCACGACCCCCAGTCCACGCTGGAGCCGCTGCTGGCGAGCAGACCGCCGTTGAGCGTGACCCGGCCCACGTGGACGTCGGCGCCGTTGTCGGCCGTCAGCGTGCCGCCCGCGTTCACGGTGATGTCCTTGCCCTGATTGGCATTCCAGCCGAAGAGGGCGTTGGCGCTGGAGCGGAGCGTGCCGCCGTTGTTGATGGTAATGCTCGAGGTCTGGGCGATGCCGCCGGTGTCACCGTTGGGCGAGTTGACATAGAGCGTGCCGCCGCTGACCGTCGTCGCACCGGTGTAGGTGTTGGTGCCCGTCAGGGTCCAGACGCCGGTGCCGACCTTGGTGATCGCGGCGGGCTGGACGGCGCTCGACACGAGGCCGTCGCGGATCACGCCGGCGAAGGTGGCGTCGGTGTTGCGACCGCCCACGCTGTACAGCGCGATACGACCGGAGTTGACACCCCCCTGGCCCTGAACGGTGGAGGTCGCGTCGCCAGACAGCGCGCCGATCGTGAAGGTGGTGGGGCTCGACGCGTAGTTGATGACGGGATACATGTTGACGCCGGGGCCGAGATCGACCGCGGCCGTGCCGAAGCCGGACGTGTTGTTGAGACGGACGTCGCCGGAACCGGCCCGCGTGGTCACGTTGATCTGGCCGGTGAAGCCCGACCAGTTGCCCGAGAAGTCGTCGCGGACGTACTGGACGACGACTCCGAGGGTGCCGGAGCCGGTGAGCGAGGAGGCGATCACGCCGCGACCCGGAAGCGCCATCGTGCCGCTCTGGCCGGCGGGCACCACGAGCGCGTTGGTGAGGGTGCCATAGCTCGTCGAACTGGGATTGCTCGCGTAACCATTGAGGTTGAGGACGGCGCCGTTCTGGAACGTGACCGTGCCGGTGCCGATGCCTTGGAAGCCATTCGCGATGCCGCCGCCAAGCGTGACCGTGCCTCCGGCGAGCGTCAGACCGCCGGTGAAGTCGGTGTTGGCGCCGGCGAGGAGGAGCGTGCCGGAGCCACTCTTTGTGAGCAGGCCGGCTCCCGTGACGACGCCGTTAAGCGTGACGGTGTCGCCAGCACCGACCACGTCGAGGCCGCTGGCGGCGCTCGCGGTCACCGACCGGGCGGATGTAAAGCCGGCCGTGGCCCGCAGCGTGCCGCCGTTGGCCACGATTCCCGCCGAGGCATCGCCGAGGTTGGCGTCGGCCGCCACAGCGACGACCCCGCCGCTGAGCGTGGTCGGACCGAAATAGGTGTTGGCACCCTGGAGCGTGAGCGTGCCGGAGCCGGTCTTCGTCAGGCCGCCGGCGCCGAAGTTGCCGACCGAGTTGGCGAACGTGACGTCGTTGCCCGCCGTGTCGACCGTGCCGCCACCCGTGGCGAGAGTCACCGTCTTGATCGACAAGTCTTCCGTGTTGCCGCTGGCGTACTTCACGCCGCCGCCGCCAAGGGTGAGCACACTGCTGCTGATCGCGCCGGTTGTGAACTCGATCGTGCCGCCCGACACCGTGGTCGGCCCGCTGTAGGTGTTGGAACCGCTGAGGCGGAGTGTGCCGCCGCTGGTCTTCGTGAGGGCTCCGGCGCCGCTGACCGGCCCGGTGAGAGCGAGCGTCTGGCCGCCGAGCACGTCGGCCGTGACGTTCGACGCCAACGCCACCGGCGCGGTGATCGCGTGCGAGCCGGTGATGACCTGGATCGTCTTGGTGCCGGTTCCGTCGCCGATCGTGAGCGACTGGGCGGCGGCCGGAGCGAGGGTGTAGGAGTTGGCGTTGTTGAACACCATGTTGCCGATCGTGCGGTCGGCGTTGAGCGTGACGGTCCGCGGTGCGGTGATCACTGAGCCGAAGGTGGCCGTATCGTTGGCGCCGTTGGGCTCGCTCGGAGTCCAGTTGGCGGCCGTCGTCCAGGTGCCGCCGGCATTGACGTTCCACTGGGCGAGCAGGCCCGACGAGGCGATGGTGAGCGTGACGAATCCGCCCGACTCACCGAACGTGTAGCTCTTCCCGGCGGCCGGATTGCCGACCGCGAGCGAGCCGACGCCCGTGCCCTGCACGGCGCCGGAGTACTGGATCAGGTTGTAGGTGCCGATGGTGCCGAACGGCGTGGCGGTGCCTTCGGAGTAGAGGGAAAACGTGCCGCCGTTGATCGTGAGGCCGTTGGCCGAGGTGACGACGACCCGGTCGTTGGCCGGCGACGAGTTGAACTCCCAGATGAGCGACGACCCGCCCGACGTGGTCAGGGAGCCGAGCGTGAGGGAGCCGACGGCTGCGTTGCCGGGGGACAGGGTCGCCCCGTCAGCGAGGGTGACGGCGCCCGCGAGCGTGCCGCTGCCGCTGAGCGTGGTGGCGGAGGCAAGGGACACCGTGGGCGACGAGAGCGGGCCGTTGACCCGCAGTTCGCCGCCGGTGACCGACGTGGCGCCGGCGTAGGTGCCACCGGCCGCGAGCGTCAGCCGGCCGGAGCCAGCCTTCGTGAAGGCTCCCGCGCCGCCGCTACCGATCGAGTTGGCGAACGAGACGTTGTTGGCCCCGATGTCGATGGTGCCGCCCGACGCCCCGAAGGTGACGGCCCGCGACGACACGTCGGCCGTGTTGCCGCCGGCGTAGGCGAGCGACCCGCCATTGAAGTTGATCGCCGCGCCGGCGCCGAGATTGCTCGCAGTGCCGAACACGAGGGTGCCCCCGTTCACGTTGACGGGCCCGGTGAACGTGTTGGTTCCCGAGAGGGTGGTGCTGCCCGAGCCCATCTGCGTGAACTGGCCGCCGCCACTGATGACGTTCGGGATTGAGACGGCGTTGGATCGGTTCACCGCGAAGGTCGCCCCGGTCTGGGTGACGATGTCGACCGTGCTCGCGATCGAGCCGGTCGTGCTGCCGGAGCCGAGCTGGAGGATGCCGTCGTTGACGAACGTGCGGCCCGTGTAGCCGTTGGCGCCGTCGAGCACGAGCTTGCCGGAGCCCGACTTGACCACGGAGACCGGGGCACTCGACGACGCGTTGGGGATGACCGAGCTGATGGTGAGGTCGCCGAGCGTGCTGTTTTGAACGATGCTGAAGCTGGCGCCCGCGGTGCTGACGCGGTTGGGCCGGATGTTGCCGCCGCTGATCGTCACCGCCTGGGCGGTGCTCGTCATCAGGATGCCGCGGAACGTCTGCGTGGCGGTCGACGCTTGGGTCACCGTTACCGGCCCGTCGGCGTTGTTGAACCTCACGCTGCCGAAACTCGGGTTGCCGGTGCCGGAGGCGTAAAGACCTGTCGTGTCGACGCTGACGTTGGTGTTGGCCACGAAGGTTCCGGAGCTTGGCGCCGTGTAGGTGGCGGCGATCACATTGCCGCTGGAGTCGGTCGCGGCCCAGTTGTCCAAACCGTAGGTCACGAACGGATTGCCGCCGCCATCGGCGATGACCGACGTAGCAGCCGTGCCCATGCGAATGATGCCGCTGGTGCTCGCCTTGATCAGGCCGCCGACGTTGTTGGTGTTGGAGCCGGCGTTGCGGACGGGCACGGCGCCCACGGCGAGCGTGCGGCCGCCCGCGACCGTCCAGTTCTGATCGCCCGTGAGGATCGTGACGCCACTGTTGATCGTGAGATTCTGCGTGGCGGTCGCCATGTCGATGCCGGCGGCTCCGAGCGAAAGCCCGCTGCCGCTGATCGTGACCGGTCCGGTCGGATCGACGACCCGGAACCCGCGGACGCTGGTCGTGGCCGTGCCGTTGGTGATCGCCAGGTTCTGGGTGGACGAGGCGTTGAACACCGCGGTGCCGCTGGAGCTGGGCAGGGCGGAGTTCCAGTTGGAGGCGGTCTGCCAGGTGGCGTTCGTGGCGCCCGTCCAGGTCTGGGCATGGGCCACCGGGGCGACACCCAGGATCAAGGCCACCATCGCCGTGATCTGAACGAGGCGAATACCGGCAACGCGAACGCGACAAGTCATGGAATCATCCCTCCCCGAAAGCACCGGCCGGAGTCGCGACATGCGACATGACGGTCCGGGAGATTCGACACTCTGACAGTATCGCGGGCAAGCCCCGCCATGGCCATTGGCGGATCGGCCAATCGGCGCAACTAGAGGGAATCCTTGGGCTCGCGGCCCGCGGTCACGCGTACGGGCCGCTGTCGTAGAGGTTCGTCGCCAGGAATGCCCCGATGTCGAGGATGTCGCAGACCCCGTCGTAGTTGAAGTCGCCGTCGGCCCACCCGCCGACGACGACGGTATCGAGCGTCCCGCCGCCGATCAAGGTCGAGAGATCGACCACGTCGACCTGCCCGTCGAGGTTGACGTCGCCCGCCGCCGCGTAGGCGACGACGATCGAGCCGTCGTCGTTGACGAGGAAGCCGAGCCCCAGGCCGCGGTCGGGCACCGCCGACCGGGTGACGAAGCCGCTGCTGCCATTCCAGCCGCCGTCGCCGCGTCCCGCCACGAGGAGGGCGAGCACGTCGGCCGCCGACGCCGCTCCCGCTGCCAGGATGATGCGTCCTTTCCCGAGGTCGAGCTTGGCGCCCGTTTCCAGCGCGATCGAGGCGAGGGGGATCGTCCCTGAGCCCACGTCGAGTTGCACCGTCGCGCCGGCCTTTACGCGGAGCCCGCCTGAGCCAAGCCCCTGCACGTTGCGGACGATCACTGTGCCGGCGTTGACGACGGTGCCGCCCGCATGCGTGTTGGGCTGAGCGAGCACGAGCGTCCCCGGGCCTTCCTTGATCAAGGCCCCACTGCCGGTGCGGAGCCCGTCGGTGACGGTCTGCCCGGCGGCCACGGTCACCGTCACGTCGGGAATCGCCAAGGCGGCCACCTCGGCCGCGGTGAGTCCTCGTGAGACGATGCGGAAGTCGTCCACCGCGGCGGCCAGAGCAGGGTCGGCGGCGAACTGGCTCTTGCCGATGAAGTTGTTCGTGGTTTGTCCGAGCGACGAAGGACGAAGCGTGACGCCGTTGTTCGTGCCGACGGCGGTGCCGTTGAGGTAGATCGTGGCGGTGCTCCCGCGGAGCGTGACGGCGACGTGCTGCCAGACGCCGATCGAGAGCGGCGTGACGGTGTTGACCCGCTGCTCACCCGAGCCAGTGGTGATGGCGAACCGCAGTCCACCCCCCGTGGTGAGCTGGGTGGTGAGAAACATGTAGGACGACGTGGAGCTGCCGAAGTCGAAGATCCGCTGCCAGGTGGCGAGCGAATCCGGCTTGATCCAGGCGGCGATCGTGAAGTCGGTGAGGCCGCTGACGATGCCCGTGGGAAGAGAGGCATAGCCACCGGAAAACTTCACCGCGTTGCCCCCCATCCCGGCCACGAACGAGGTCGATCCCGCGAGCGTGGCGGCGTTGCCGTTGCCCGTGGCGTCGGCGAGTGTCGTGCCGGCCGCCTCGTCGGCCAGGAGCTGCGTGTCGGCATTGCGGACGACGAGCGAGGTGTCACTCGTGACGACCCTGCCGGTGGCGTCGGCGATGGTCACCCGCAGCGCGTAGGTTCCGGCGGAGGCGAAGGTGGCGGTCGTTGACTTACCGGCGTTGGTGCCGTTCGCCGCAGAGAACGCGACCGCCCCGGGCGGGGTGCCGACCACGCTCCAGGTGTAGGTGAGCGCCGCCTCGCCGCCGTCGTCGGCGCCGAGCGCGGTGAGCGTGGCGGCCTTCGTGTAGCTGGGATTGGGCGCCGCGGCGGCGGCCGTCGTCACGGTCGGCGTGAGTCCCACGACCGCGAGCCCGGTGCTGCCGGTGGCCGTCACGGAGTCGGTGATCGTCGACGAGGTGCCGGTGCCGGTCGAGTAGCCGGGGGTGCGGGTGATCGTGGCGACGGCCGTGACCGTGTCGGTGCCCGGAGTCGCCGGCGCCACGTAGCCGCCATTGGGGCCGATCGCGCCAAGCGCCGCCGACCAGTCGAGGTTGACGGCCACCGTGCCGCCGGAAGAAGCCGTGGCCAAGGCGGCAAAGGCCTTGGAAAGCCCCACCCCGACGGTGGCGTTTGCCGGCGTGACCGTGACGGCGGAGATCGTCGGCGGGCTCGCGGAGGTGGTCGGCACGAGGTCGATCGCGTCGAACACGGCGTTCGGGCTCAGCCACGTCTGGCCGCTGGCATAGCTCCCGCTGATCATCTCCATGTCGATCGTGTTGGTGCCCGCACGGAATGCCGTCGAGGGAATGCCGAACGTGTAGAGCTGGTTGTTGCCGCGCCACGTGCCGCGGGTGACACCGCGGCTGTTGAGGTCGCTGCTGGCGGTCGGATTGCCGCTGGTCCACGCATAGCTCTGGCCGGCGTTCACCGTGATCTTCGGCCGGGCCCCCGCGAAGCCGAGGGTGATGCCGACGCGGAAGGTGAGGCTCTGCACTTGGGCGGCGGTGAGCGTGAACGTGAACCGCTGGCTGTTGTTCACCCCCATGAACTGGGCCATGGGAAACTGGGCGTCGGTGTTGGTGCCGACGACGAAGTTGGGCAGGCCCGCCCAGTTGGCCATGCGGACGTCGGACGGGTGCATCGTCTCGATCTTGTCGGCGTTGAGGAACCCGACCGGCGAGCCGTCGAAGGTGCCGACCCGAAAGATCGGATTCGACGGCAGGGAATAGCTGCTGGCGATGCTCGCCGTCGTCGTCGCGCCCGCCGCGACGGTCACGGTCCGGCGGCCCACCTCGAGCTCGCCGTCGTAGAGCGTCTCGGTGTAGGTGCCGGGGAGCACGTTGGGAATGGTGAAGCCGCCGGACGCGTCGGCGACATCCCAGTACTGGGCGGCGGCGTTGGCAAGGCCCACGGTGATCTCGTGGCCGGCGGCGATTCCCGTGGCGGTGCCGGCGACGCCGCCCCGCTGGCTCACGGGAATGAGGCCCTGGATCAGCGGAGCGTTCGTGGAGACGTTCCGCAGGTTCTCCAGCCACGCATAGTTCGGTTCGGTTGGCGCTTGGCCACCGTTCACCTGGAGCGCGTAGGTGTGCAAGCCCGCGCGATACGCCTCCGTCTGCGTGTGGCCGGTGAAGATGCAGTTGTAGATCTCGACCGCGCTGCTCGACTGGTAATCGATGTCCTTGAAGAACGGCCCGCCGGACGACCGTTCGCGACTGCCCATGAACATCCACGCCCCGACCGGTGTGGATCCGGCCGTGCCGGCGAGGCCGTGGTAGACGTGCTCGATCTGCCGGCGTCCGCCCACGTTGTAGAACTTCGACGACGTGGTGCCGTCGGCATGGCCGAAGACGTCGCTCCCCTCGATCGCCCCGGTCGTGCCGTCATTGTCGCTGGGCGCCTCCGGATTCGTGAACACGGACCGGCTCAGGTAGGCGATGAACCGCCCCTCCGACGTCGGGGTCGGCACGTACGACGCGAGGTAGAGGTTGGAGTCGTTCTCGCGGACGGCGTAATACTGCACGACTCCCGCGCCGCCGGTGGCGGTGTCGTCGCAGGCGACGAGGATCCACCGCGAGCCGGTCGTGCCCCCGGTGGCCGTGGTGATGACGGCCGTGCTGCCGAGGCCCTGCTCGTAGTGCGAGTAGCGGCTGGTCGTGGCGTAGGGGGCGAGCAGTTCCTGGTTTTTGTAACTGAGCGACGTCAGGTCACCGAGGTGGATCGTGCTGCTCGTGGTGCCGCCTTTGAGAATCGCGCACTTGAGGTCGCCCCCGTTGTCGATCACGTAGGTCTGCTGGCCGGTCGGCGTGGTCGACGTGGTGATGCCGAAGGCGAGCATTCGCCGGCCCTCGAGCCGCTCCACGGCGAGGCCGCGACGGGGGGCGACTCGGCGGTGGTGGCGCGTACGGTTCATGACCTGCCTGCCGACATCCAGATGCCCGGTCGTTTCCGGCCGCGGCTCCCCCTTCTTACGGTGATCGGCCGCCGGCCGTTCGGATAGTGGCGGATCGGCCAATGGTTTCGGATTCCGGGCATACAATCCAGGATTGGAAGTCCCGGCGGCGTGCCGGCCCCCCTCCCGGTTTGGAGAACCACGGCATGGCCCCGCTCGACCGAGGCATGAATCGCTCGCCCGCGCGTCGGCGTCGCGGGCCGGTGGGGGTGGTCTGGCCGGTCGGGCTCCTCGCCATGGTCCTCGGAGGATTCACGATGAGCGGTCCGCGCAGCCACGCCGAGGACGCAAGCGCCGGTCCCCGGGCCGCCGTCTGGCAGCAGGTCGAAAAGGCCCTGGCCGAGGGAAAGCCGAAGTCGGCCGCCGAGGCCCTCGCGGGCGTCGAGCAGGGGGCCGCGGCCGAGAGGGCGTGGGCCGAGGTGGCCCGGGCGATCGCCACGCGGATCCTCGCCGAGACCGGCGACCGCGCCCCGGATGACCCCGAGCGGATCGTCCGGCTGGCCGCGGCCATCGAGCGGGCCCCTGCCGAGACGAAGCCCGTGCTCGAGGCCATCCAGGCCAACTGGACCTGGGGCTACTTTCAGATGAATCGCTGGCGATTCCAGCAGCGGACCGCGGGGGGCGCCGACGTCACCGACCTTGCGCGGATGGGCGAGTGGGATCTGCCCACCGTCGTGGGAGAGATCCGCGTCCGGTTCGCCGCGGCGCTCGATGGCGGCGACGGCTTGAAGAAGCTCCCCGTCAGCGAGTGGTCGGCGATCCTGACGAAAGGCACGATGCCCGACGCCTACCGGCCCAGCGTCTGGGACGTCGTCGTCCGCGACGCGCTCGAGTTTGCCAGCTCGGGAGAACGAGGCCTGGCCGATCCCGAGGACGCCTTCGAACTCGAGGCGACGAGTCCGGCCCTCGGCCCGGCCGCCGAGTTCCGGGCCTGGAAGCCCGAGGACGAAAAGACCATCACCGACGCCGACTCGCCGATCCTCCACGCGGCCCGGCTCTATCGGTCGCTGCTCGACTTCCACGCCGCCGACGCCGACCGCACCGCGTTTCTCGCCGCCGACCTCGACCGCATCGTCTGGGCCGCCGGTGTCGCGGTCGATGCGGGCGACGTGACCGCGACCGACCGCAAGGCGGACGCCCTCCAGGCGTTCCTCGACGCGGCCGGCGACCACGAGATCGCGGCGCTGGCGGCGCATGCCCTCGCCGAGATCGCCCGCGAACACGACGACTTCGTCGCAGCCCGGGCGCTCGCCTCGCGGGCGGCCGAGGGCCACCCCGACAGCCCGGGCGGAAAGCTCTGCCGAAACCTGGTCAAGGAGATCGACGCCCGCGACCTGTCGCTGGTCACCGAGCGGGCCTGGGCTGCCCCCTGGCCTGTGATCCGCGTCAGCTACCGCAACCTCGCGAAGGTGCACCTCAAGCTCGCCAAGGCCGATTGGCCGGCACGGCTCCGGGCCGGGAAGCCAAGCCCGGGCTGGTTGGACGACGAGGATCGGGCCACGATCCCCGCGCTGCCGGCCATCAAGACGGCTGCCATCGACCTGCCCGCCGCGGACGACCATCGCGAGCGGCATCACGACGTGCCGGTGACGCTTCTCGATCCGGCGTCGCTCGAGCCGGGGGCGTATTGGGTGATCGCCAGCCACGATCCCGGCTTCGGCGACACCGACAACGTGGTCCATGCCACGCTCGTCTGGGTCACGCGGCTGGCGCTCGTGTCGGAGCATGCCCAGCGGCCAGCGGCGCCGGGCGAGCCGCTCTCCGGGCACGTGGTCGACCTCGCCTCGGGCGAGCCGGTCGCCGGCGCGACCGTGAAGACGTTCGTCCGCCAGGAGCGGGGCAACCCGGCGGGGTTCGTCGAACGGGCCTCGGCCACCACCGATGCGCTCGGCCGCTATGAGATCGCCGGTGAGCAGGGCCGGGAGACGATCCTGGTGGCCACGGCCCCGATCGCCGGGAAGACGCACACGATGCCCACCGAGTCGCTGCACGTTTGGCGGCACGAGCAGGAAAACCGGGGCATCTCGGTCGTGCTCGTCACCGATCGCGGCATCCATCGGCCGGGGCAGACGGTGTTCTACAAGGGCATCGCCGGATCATTCGACCACGACCGCCGCGACACCCACGCGCTCGCGAAGCGGCCGATCACGGTCACGCTCCGCGATGCCAACGGCCGCGAGGTGGCGAAGGCCGACCACACGACCAACGACGTCGGCTCCTTCCACGGCTCGTTCCCGATCCCGACCGGCGCGCTGCCGGGCCAGTGGATGCTGCTCGCCGAAACGCAGGGGTTCAACGGCGGCGTGGGCGTGCGGGTCGAGGAATACAAGCGGCCGAAGTTCCAGGTGACACTCGCACCCTCTGCCGACACGGTGCGGCTCGGCGAGGCCGTCACCGTGCCGGGCAAGGCGACGACCTACACGGGTCTTGCTGTGGCGGGGGCGAAGGTCCGCTGGCGGGTCGAGCGGCGGATGCGGCTGCCGTTCTGGTGTCGCTGGTGTTTTCCCTGGCTCCCCTTCGGCGACGAGGGGCGAAAGATCGCCCGAGGCACCGAGGTGACCGGGGCCGACGGCTCGTTCACGATCCGCTTCCCGGCGATTCCCGACCGGAGCGTGCCGGAGGCCGCACTGCCGGTGTTCACCTACGTCGTGGTCGCCGACGTCACCGACTCCGGCGGTGAGACGCGGAGTGATTCACGAACCGTGGCCGCCGGCTACGCCGATGTCGAGGCCGCGATCGAGCGGAGCGACTGGCAGGCCGTGGACGCCGGCGTGCAGGACGACCGCGGCCGCCCGGCGGCGAACGTGAAACTCACGCTGGCCACGACGTCGCTCGACCGCGAGCCCCGGGCCGCGTCGGGCACGCTCGCGATCCATGCGGTCGTGCAACCGGCCGAGGTTGACCGCGGCGACTTCTTTCCCGATCAGCAGCCGCCGCGACCGCGGCCCTTCGGCACGCTGCGGAAGGCGCGGTCCCTCGCGGCGGCCGGCGCGTCGCTGCCGAAGCCAACGCCGAATCCCGCCGATTCCGACACCTGGGAGCTCGGCGAGGTGGTCGTCACGCGGGCGGTCGCCACCGACGCGACGACCGGGAAGATCGAGATCACCGCCCCGCTGCCGGTGGGCATCTATCGGGCCGTGTTCACCGTGCCCGGGAAGGGCGGTGGGCCCGAGGTCCGCTCCGAATCGACGTTCACGGTGATCGATCCCGCGGCGGAGCGGTATCCGGTGAGGCGGCCGTTCGCCATGGCCGCCGGTGAGAAGTCGGCCGAGGCGGGCCGCGAGTTCCGAGCGATCGTCGGCACGGGCTACGATCGCGGCCGGGCGCTCGTCGAGATCTCGCGGGCGGGCCGGGTGCTGAAGCGGTTCTGGACGGAGCCGGGCCGCACGCAGTGGCCGCTCGCGGTGGCGGTGGGCGACGACGATCGCGGCGGCTTCACGCTCACGACGTGGCTCGTCCGTGACGGCCGGCTGCACCGCGAGCAGCGGACGGTGGAGGTGCCCTGGACGAACAAGAAGTTCGCCGTGACGTGGGAGCGGTTCACCCGCCGCGTCGAGCCGGCGGCCCAGGAGGTCTGGCGGGCGAGGATCACGAGCGTGGCCGACCCGCTCGCCGGCCCCGAGGCTCCGGCCGTCGCCGAGATGCTCGCGCTGCTCTACGACCAGTCGCTCGACGCGCTCGCCGAGCACCAGTGGCCAAAAGGCGGTCTGGAGGGCTTCTTTCGCAGCGAGTGGGGCGCCGCCGACGTGGCCTTCACCAACGCGGCCAACGGCTTCAACGGGGTCCGCGGGAACTGGGCCCTTTCGCTCGACGGCGTGGAGATCAGCTACCGCGAGCTCCGCGACCCGTTCGGGCCGCCCGCGCGTGCTGGCCGGGGCATGTGGGGCTTCGGCGGCGGCAGACGGTTCGAGCGGAGGCGCGGCGGATACGACGAGTTGCTGACGGCCGCCGTGCCGATGGCCATGGCGGCGCGCGAGTCGGCCGGCGAACCGCTGTTTCGAAAGACCGCTGCGGCTCCGGCGGCCGACGCAGCGGACCGCCAGGGCAACGCCTCCGGACCCGGCGCGGGCAAGGGCACGGCGGCTCCCCCGCCCCCCCGCACGAACCTCGCCGAGACGGCCTTCTTTCTCCCGACGCTGGTGTCGGGCTCCGACGGCGTCGTGACGATCGAGTTCACGCTCCCCGACACGCTCACGACCTGGCAGTTCAAGGGGCTGGCCCACGACGCCGCCCTGCGGAGCGGCATCCTCGTCGATCAATGCGTGTCTACGAAAGACCTGATGGTCGAGCCGCTCGTGCCGCGGTTCCTCCGCGAGGGCGACGTCGTGCAGATCCCGGTGAAAGTGAGCAACACGACGACCGGCCGGCTCGCGGGCAGCGTGCGGTTCGCCCTGGCCGACGCGCGGACCGGCGACTCCCGCGACGCGCTGATCGACGGGCCGCGGGAGCAGCCGTTCGACCTTGCCGCGGGCGAGTCGGAGCCCGTCGTGTTTCGTGTGAACGTGGCCGATGGCACCGACGTGCTCCGCTACACCGCGACGGGGGCGACGACTTCCGCGGCGAAGCGGGCTGCGGACGGCGAGGAGGCGCTCGTGCCCGTGCTGCCGCGACGGGTGCCCATCACGGAGACCGTGCCGATCACGATCCGCGGCCCTGGCGAGCGGCGGGTGAAGCTCGATCGTCTGCTCGCCTCGGCGGGCACGGAGATCGCGAGCGAATCGTTCGTGGTGCAGGCGGCGTCGAACCCGGCCTGGTATGGCGTGCTCGCCCTGCCCTCCCTGATGGAGGAGAACGACGAGAGCATCGAGACGCTGTTCGCCAGGCTCTACGCCAACGCCTACGCCCGGCACGTGGCCACGGCCGATCCGCGGATCGCGAAGGTCTTCGAGCAATGGAAGGGCAGCGCCGCCCTGGAGAGCCCGCTCGAGAAGAACACCGACCTCGTGAAGACGCTGCTCGCCGAGACGCCCTGGGTCCGCGACGCCGTGGACGAGCGGGAAGCGCGGGCCCGGATCGGCCTGCTCTTCGACCCCACGCGGGCCGAGAACGAGGTGCGGGCGGCCTTCGCGCGGCTGGAAACGCTCCGCAACGAGGATCATGGTTGGCCCTGGTTCCCGGGCGGCCGATCGTGTGATCCGGTCACGCTCGCGATCATCGCCGGCTTCGGCAGGCTGCGGGCCAACGGCGTGGCGATCGACGTGCAGCCGGCGGTGGCGGCGCTCCCCTGGCTCGACGGCCGGCTCGTCGAGGAGCGGCGGCGGGCCGAGACGATCGACGACCCGGTGCTCACGCCGACGGGTGCGTATGCCCTGTTCGCGCGGAGCTTCTTCAAGGGCGACGCCCCGCCAGACGGCGCCACCGCCGAGGCGATCCGCTGGGGCCTCGACATCGGCCGGAAGACGTGGATGAAGCTCGGCCGCCGGTCGCAGGGGCACCTGGCCCTCGCGCTCCACCGCGAAGGCGACCGCGACACGGCCCGCTCGATCGTCGACAGCCTGAAGCAGCGGGCCGTCGATGCCGACGTGAAGCCGGGCACCGAGCAGGATTCCTGGCAGGGCATGTGGTGGCGGGATCCCCATCCGGTCTGGTGGAGCTGGGCCTCCGCGCCGATTGAAACGCAGAGCGTGATGATCGAGGCCTTCGATGAGATCGCGGGCGACGCGGCCGCCGTGGAGGCGCTGAAGGCGTGGCTGCTCGCGCAGAAGCGGACGAGCCGCTGGCCGGGGAGCATGGCCACGGCCGACGCGGTCGGCGTGCTGCTCGGTCGCGGCAAGGATCTGCTCGGATCGAGCGAACTCGTGACGGTGCGCGTGGGCGGCGAGACGGTGAAGCCCGGGACGATCGAGGCGGGTACCGGCTTCTTCGAGGAGCGGTTCGTGCGGCGTGAGATCGTGCCGGCCATGGGCGAGGTCGCGATGACGAAGCCCGACGCGGGGCTCGCCTGGGGGGGAGTCCACTGGCAGTATCTCGACGACATCGCGCATGTGCCGGCGGCCGGCCGCGAGGAGCTCGCGATCGACAAGCAGCTGTTCGTGAAGCGGTTCACGAAGGCCGGGGCGGTGCTCGAGCCGGCCACGGTCGTCGAGCCCGGCGACGAGCTGGTCGTGCGGCTGGTGGTGACGAGCGATCGGGACTATGAATACCTCGAGCTCGCCGACCACCGCCCGAGCCTCACGGAGCCGGTGGACGTGCTCTCCGGCTGGCGATTCGGCGACGGCGCGGCCTGGTACCTCGCCGTTCGCGACGCGAGCACGCAGCTGTTTTTCGAGCGGCTGCCCCGGGGCACGCACGTGTTCGAGTATTCGCTGCGGGCCGCCCACCGCGGCTCGGCGTCGAGCGGGTTCGCCACCATCCGCAGCCGGTACGCTCCGGAGTTCTCGGCGCACTCGGCCGCCGTGCCTCTGGAGGTGAAGTGACCCGACGGCTGGTATCCTGCCCGGCATGACGTACGTGCCCGACAACCCCTCGTCGCTGCCCAACGAACTCGCCCGCGAGCGGAGTCGCGAGGCGGCCGACCGCACGCTGCTGGCCTGGATCCGCACGAGCCTGGCGATGATCAGCTTCGGATTCGGGATCGAGCGGCTCGGCCAGGCCGCGGTCGATCTCGACGGCAAGCTCCGCGGGTTCTCGCCGCTCAAGACGCGGACGGCCGGGGCCTTGCTCGTGGCGCTGGGCATCGCGGCCACGATCGCGGGCATGTGGGAGCATCGGCACGTGCTCCGGGCGATCGCCCGCGACGATTACCGCTATGCCGAGCGGCCGGCCATCGCGCGCTGGATGGGGGCGACGCTCGTGGCGGTGGGCGTGGCGGCGCTCGTGACGATGCTGGTGGGATTCTGAACGAACGGACGAGGGACGGTCAGGCACCGGAGGGAGTGAGCATGAGCGGTGATGGCGACGGGGCGACGACGGCAGGGAAGACCATTCGGCCGCTCGACGCGTTCGAGCGGCGGGTGCTCGGGGTGCTCATCGAGAAGGCCAAGACGACGCCCGACCAGTATCCCCTCTCGCTCAACGGCGTGGTGACCGGCTGCAACCAGAAGAGCAACCGCGATCCGGTGATGACGGTTGACGAGGAGCAGGCGGCTCGCGCGCTCGAGGGGCTGCGGAAGTGCGGCGCGGCGGCGGAGGTGTTTGGGAGCGGCAAGCTGCCGCGCTATCGCCACCTCGCCTACGACTGGCTCGGCGTCGGCAAGGAGGAACTCGCGATCATGGGCGAACTCCTGCTCCGCGGCGAGCAGACGGAGGGCGACCTCCGGGGCCGGGCCAGCCGGATGGATCCCATCGCCGATCTCGACACCCTCCGCGGCCACCTCGACCGGCTCGCCGAGCGCGGGCTCGTGATCTGGCTCTCGCCCCCGGGCCGCGGCCGGATGCTCACCCACGGCCTCCTGCCGGAGGAGAAGCTCGAGAAGGTGCGGCGTGAACTCGGCCTGGCGATGGCGGCCGCCCAGACGGCGGCGCCCGTGGCCCAGGCGGCGGACGACGACGAGCCGGAGGTGAAGATGCCCGCGGTGGTGGCCGAGCGTGCCCCCGTTCCGCCGCCCGCGGCGCCGGGGCCTTCAGCGGCGGAGTTCGAGCGACGGATCGCCGACCTGGAGACCGACGTGGCGGCGCTCCACGAGCGTCTCAAGGCGCTCGAAGACGCGCTCGGCGGCTGACGCTCGCGTCGGCGCCGCCGGAAGTGGGTGCAGGTTTTCAACCTGCACAAGCAGCACCCTCGGCAGGGAGAATCCGCAGGTTGAAAACCTGCGGCCACTCAAAAACCTGCGGCCACCTGCGAACGCTCCCGCGGGCGGTCAGTCGTGCTTGCCGAGCCACTTCTCGCGGATCCGCTCGAGGGTGCCGTCCTCGCGCATCCGCAGGATCGTGGTGTTGAGCGGCTCGCGGAGCGGGCTACCGTTAGGCAGAGCGATACCGAAGTCGAACGATTCGAACATCGGCCCGACGATCTTCAGCCGGTTGCCGCCGACCTGCTTGATCATCACCATCAGCGACTCGTTCTCCCCCGCCACCGCCTCGACCATGCCGAGCGACAGGGCCTCGAGGGCGTCGCGAACCGTCGGATAATCGCGGACGATCGCCCCGCGCTGGGCCACGCAGGCGGCCGCCACGGAGGCCGTCTGGCAGCCGACCGTCCGGCCCGCCAGGTCCCGCGGTCCGTGGATCACGCCGGTCACCTGCTCCGCCGTGAGCGTGGCGGTGAGGACGCTGGTGAAGGCCGCGAGCAGGCCGATGCCCCCCACCATCCACGCGAAGGCGATGAGCCGCCCCAGCGGTCCGTCCACGTGCTTGTCGTCACAGCCACCGGTGACGATCGTCGAGGCGATCCACCACAGCGCCTCGAGCACGCCGCGTGGATACTCCCGCGGGAACGAGTGGGCGTTGCGGGACCGCTCGGTCCACCAGAGCAGGTGTCCGGAGAGCAGGGCCAAGGCGAGCACGAGGCCCACGAGTTCGAGGAGCTGCCAGGAGATGAACGAGCGGATCGCCGACAGGAAGCCGGTGTCGTTCTTCTGCCGAACCACCAGCCGCAGGCCCGAGTGGAACACCGGATGCGTGAGGTCGAGGGTCCGTTCCCGGTCCTCCGTGATCGCCAGCGGCCCGAGCGCCAGGTCGACCTCCCCCTTCGCCACCACGGTCATGAGGTCCATGAACGTCGGCTCGCGGACGAAGTCGGTGGACACGTCCAGCCGCCGCGAGAGCTCGGCCCAGATGTCGATCATGGCTCCGTACGGCTTGTCGTTGGAGAACTCGACGGCCGTGACGATCGGCGCGATCGCCACCCGGAGCGTGCGTCCGGCGAGGGGTTGCGGATCCGCGGTGGGTTCGGGATCGGCGGCATGCCCGAGGCCGGGGGCGGCCCATGCCACTGCGACGGCCAGGAGGATTCGCCAGCGGACCCTGGTCGATGTCGTGTGCATCATGAGTCTTCCGAATCGGGATCGCGGGTGCGTCGGGCGAACGCCACGAGCGCCGCGCCGACGGCCAAACATCCTACCGCCACGGCGACACTTCCCGGGGGGAGGCCGCCCTCACCCTGCACGGACGACGCGAGTTCGGCCTCGCTCGCCAGGGCGACGAGGAGCACCGGCGTCGCGTTGTGCGCCGCGTGAGCCACGATCGCGGGCAGGATGCTGCGGGTGGTGAGCGTCAGCCAGCCGAGCACGAGGCCGAGCGCGAAGGTCTGTGGCATTCGCTCGGGGAGCAGGTGGAAGGCGGCGAATGCGGCGGCCTGCGCGACGATCGCCAGCGCGGCCCGACGCGGCGCGGGTCGCGGGCCGGCACAGGCCGACAGCACCCAGCCGCGAAAGAACAGCTCCTCGCACACCGCCGGCATGACGGCGAGCAGCAGCACGGCCGGCACGAGCGTGCCGCCGCGAATGAGCTCCACGAGTTGGGAGGCGAACTGCTTCGCTTCGGCCGAGACCTCCCCGCGCCAGGCAGCCAAGGCCACGGCGGCACCGACGACGAACAGCCCGCCGCCGACCAGGGCCCCCCCGGCGACCGCCGCCAGCGCCCGCGGCCATGTCGATCCAGGCCGGCGCAGGGCGAAGGTCTCCCGGGCATCGACTCGCTGCCACCAGGCGAACGCCGCCAGCGGCGCGAGCACCGCGACGGCCTGCTGGACGATCAGCGCCGGCACGAAGTCAGGAGGCGCGAGGCCCTGCGCATACCAGAGCGCCGCGAAGCCGAGGGCCACGAGCCCTCCCCCCTGCCAGACGGTCGGCATGCCACGGGGAGCCGGCCGTCCGAGGCCGCGGGTCGCCTCTTCGGGCCCGCGAAAGAGGATCTCCTCGTCGCCCACGAGCTGCGCCGTGACGCGGAGCAACAGCCACGTGATCGCCAGCGACGAGACCAGCGAGATCGCGACCGCCCAAGGCACGTGCGCGGCGGTTTGGGCGGCGTGGCCCGAGGAGCGATCGTCGCCGGCCGAGCCGGTGAAGGTGGCGAGGAGCGACTTGGCGACGGCGACGTGGCCGGCGAACGGCACCGCCGGCAGCCAGCGATGGGCTTCGACGCCCGGCACCAGGGCCGCCCCCGCGAGGGCGGCGATCAGCATCACCACGGGCGTGAGCGTGTTCTGGGCCTCCTTGGCGCTCTTGGCCGCCGCGGTGACGGTCAGGCAGAGCGCCGCGGCGACCGCCGCGAGCCCTCCGTAGGCCACGAGCGTGAGCAGCCCGCAGGCGAGGAGGTCGCCGACGTGCAGGTCGGATGCGATGCCGCCCGGCAAGAAGCGACCGAGCACGCTGGAGGTGAGGGCGATCGAGATCGCGTTGGCGGCGAGCGTGGCGAGGGTCACCGCGAACACGGCCAGGAACTTGCCGACCACGACGTCGAACATCGGGCAGGGAGCGATGAGAAGCGTCTCGATGGTCCCGCGTTCCTTTTCGCCGGCGATCGCGTCGATCGCCGGGTAGAAGGCGCCGGTCGCCGTGAGCAGGGCGAGGAGCACGAGCACCGCCGAGGTGATCGCCGGCAGGATGTCGCGGACGGCGGCCGCGGGGCTCGGCGGCGCGTCGCCGCTGAAATCGAGCCGCAGCGGCTCGATCAGGCTCGCCGGCAGGCCGACGCGGCGGAGCCTGGCGCGCCGGACGTCGTCGGCGAGGCTCCGCATCACCGCCAGCAGGCTCTCCTTGACCCGCCGATCGGGCTGCCGCACCGTCGAGAGCCGCACCGCGAGCGGCAGCGTCTCGGCGCCGTCGAGCGTGGCCAGGCTGCCGCCGGGGACGTCGATCCAGGCGTCGGCGGCCCCCTCGTCGATCAACGTCTGGGCCGTCGCGGGATCGACCACGCGGCCGGTGACCTCCTCGGGCCAGGCCTCGGGCCGTCCCTCCGCGCGGTCGGCCAGGCTGCCGAGCCGGGCCGCGAGCGCCGCGGCATCGGCGCCCGAGAAGGCGACGTCGAGCCGCCGCGACTCCTGGCGGCGGTCGAGTTCCACCATCGCCGTCCGGAGCCCGAGCGTGCTCGAGAGGGCGAGGAGCGGATACATCGCCATCGGCATCACGAGCGTGATGAAGAGCGCCCGCCGGTCGCGGACGAACTCCACCAGATCGCGGCGGGCGATCGCCAGCCTGGCAGGCCAGCCGCCGGTCGGCTGCGGCGGCCTCATGCGCTACCCCCGGCGATGGTGGCGAAGAAGGCCTCCTCGAGCCCGCCGGGGCGCCCGCCGACGAGTTCGGCCCGCGTCCCATCGGCGACGATCCGGCCCGCGTCGATCACGACGAACCGGTCGCAGCGGTGCTCGATCTCGTGGAGCCGATGGGTGGAGAGGAGGATCGTGCGGCCGTCGGCCCGCAGCTGCTCGAGCACCTCGAAGAGATGCCGGGCGCCGACGATGTCGAGCGTGCTGGTCGGCTCGTCGAGCACGAGCACCGGCGGGTCGTGGACGAGGGCCCGGGCCAGCGACACCCGCTGCCGCTGCCCGGACGAGAGGCGGCCGCACGGCCGGTCGAGGAAGCTGGCGAGATCGAGCGATGCGGAGAGCGAGTCGATCCGTTCCGCGAGCCGCCGGCGGTCGAGGCCGTGAAGTCGGCCCGACGAATCGAGCACCTCGCGGGGGGTGAGGCGATCGGGCACGCCCGTCGTCGCCGACACGTAGCCGAGGCTGCGGCGGACGCCGATCGGATCGGTGCGGACGTCATGGCCGGCGACGCGGACGACGCCTGCCGTGGGCGCGAGGAGCGTGGCCACGATCCTCATGGTGGTGGTCTTGCCGGCGCCATTGCCGCCGAGCAGGCCGACCATCTCGCCGTCGGCCACGGTGAACGACACACCATCGACGGCCCGGACCGCCCGGCCGCCGCCCGCCCGGTATTCCTTCACGAGCTCGCGGACTTCGATCATCGTCGGCCTCGACCTGCTCGCGGCCGGATCACTGCTCCATCACCTCGGCTTCCTTGGTCTTCGCCAGGTCGCCGACGCTGCCCTCGTACTTCTTCGTCAACTCCTGCACGTCTTCCTTGCAGGCGTCGCAGTCGTCCTCGGTGAGTCCGCCGTCCCCCTTCTCCGTGTCGGCCGCCTTGTTGGCGTCGCGGCGGACGTTGCGGATCGCCACCTTCGCCTCCTCGGCGAGCTCGCGGATGCGGGCCGACATCTTCTTGCGGACGTCGGCCGAGAGCGGCGGGATCACGATCCGGATGAGCCGGCCATCGCTCTGGGGATTGAGGCCGAGGTCGCTCGCCTGGATCGCCTTCTCGATGTCCTTGATCGTGCCGGGGTCGAAGGGCCGCACCACGATCTGATTGGGCTCGGGCGCCCCGACGCTGGCGAGCGCCTTGATCGGCGTGGGCGAGCCGTAGACCTCGACGCGAAGCGAATCGACCAGGCCCGGATTGGCCCGGCCGGTGCGGATGCCGGTGAGGGCGTGCCGGAACACGTCCACCGCCTTCTCCATGCGTTCTTCGGCGTCGAGCAGAATGTCGTCGAGCGGCATCGGCGGGGCTCCTGGGTTCACGGACGCCCGGAGTATACGCGCGGCCGCCAGGAAGTGGCCGCAGGTTTTCAACCTGCGGTGCCTGGCTGTGTGGTCCGCTCCGCTCGGGGCTGCCCATGCCCGTCGCCGGACGCTCGCTGCGGGCATCCTGCCCTGCGCTCGCTCGATGCTGACTTCGCTTCGCCATCCATGGCTGCGCTCGTCAGCAACGCCGGCTCCCGGGCATGGGCAGCCCCGAGCTCGCCGATTCGCGGGCCGCCGAGCTCGCCGATTCGCGGGCCGCTCAGCGCCGCGGGCCGACGATCGTGCCGAGCCGCTCCCCCGCCACCGCCCGCTCGATCGTGCCCTCGCGGCGGTAGTTGAACACCAGGATCGGCATCCCGTGCTCCATGCACTGCGAGATCGCCGTGCCGTCCATCACCCGCAGGTTCTGCTGGATCACCTGCTGGTAGGTGAGTTCGTTGTAGAGGACCGCGTGCGGGTTCTTTTCGGGGTCGTCGGAATAGACGCCATCCACCCGCGTGGCCTTCATGAGGATGTCGGCACCGAGCTCGAGCGCCCGCTGGGCGGCCGCGGTGTCGGTGGTCACGTAGGGGCTGCCCGTGCCTGCCGCGAGGATCACGATCCGCCCCTTCTCGAGGTGCCGGCGGGCGCGGCGGCGGATGTAGGGCTCGGCCACGCCGTCCATGCGGATCGCGGTCATCAGTCGCGTCTGGGCGCCGAGGCTCTCGAGGGCGTCTTGGAGCGCCAGGCCGTTGATCACCGTGGCGAGCATGCCCATGTAGTGGGCCGTCGCCTCCTGGATCGCGGCGTTGCCCGCCGTAAACGATCCGCCGCGGAGGATGTTGCCCCCGCCGATCACGATGGCGAGCTGCGTGCCCTTCGACGCCGCCTGCACCGTCTGCCGGGCGATGTGGACGACCTCGTCCATCGAGATGCCACGTTCGCCCTGCCGGGCGAAGCTCTCGCCCGAGAGCTTGAGGAGCACGCGGCGGTAGGCAGTCGAGTCCGTCATAGCGATCCTCGGATCCGACACACGGATGAACACCTCCGGGTTGGGAACGCTCAGCGGCCGCAGGTCCGCTGCAGCCGGCGGAAAGGGCTTCGCCGGTTCAGCCCCCCAACTTCCAGTTCTCCACCGACTTCACCTCGAGCCCGGCCGATTTGGCGAACTGGCCGACCGTCTGCTTGTCGTCCTTCACGAACGGCTGCTCGAGGAGCACGCACTGGCTGAAGAAGTTCCGCAGCCGCCCCTCGATCATCTTGGCGATGATGTTCTCGGGCTTGCCCTCCTTGCGAGCGGCCTCCGAGAGGATCTCCCGCTCCTTGTCGACGACGGCCGGATCGAGATCCTCCTTGCGGATCGCCTGCGGGGCCAGGGCCACGACGTGCATCGCGACGTCCTTCGCCACTTCGGCCGCCTGGGGACCGGAGACGTTGCCGGAGATCTCGATGAGGGCGGCCTTCGAGCCGTCGTGGTGGGCGTAGCCGCCGCACGGGCCGTCGATCCGCTTGATCCGGGAGAGTTCGAAGACTTCCCGCATCCGGTTGAAGAGGTCGTCCTTGAGTTCGCCGAGCGTGCGGTCGGGGTGCGAGACGCTCTTCTGGGCGAGCAACGCATCGGGCGTCGCGGCCCCGGGGCCGAGCGCGAGCGTCTTGGCAATGTCGTTGGCGAGATCCTTGAAATCCTGGCTGCCCGCGACCGGCGGGCTCTCGCACTTGAACTCGATGATCGTGCCCACGCCCTTGGCCGGATCGGCGTAGACAGCGAGGCGCCCGCAGGAGGTCTCGCGGTCGGCCCGCATCGACTGCGTCTTGATGCCCTGCTTCCGCAGCCACTCGACCGCCTGGTTGGTGTCGCCACCGCACTCCGCGAGCGCCTTCTTGCACTCCATCATCGGGAGGCCGGTCTTCTCTCGCAGGGCCATCACGGCGGCGGCAGTGATCTCAGCCATCGAAGGATCTCCTGAACGTGGATCGGGGACGAAAGACGTTGCCGCCACGGGCGCTCGCCATCGGCGGCGGCCCGCGACGCTGGAGGCCGGCCGGACTTCTGGGCCGCACCCCCGGGAACGGATCGGACGCGAAATCAGGCCTTGGGCTTCTGCGGCACCGATCGCTTGGCGACCATCGGCCGGGCCTTGGGCTTCGCCTTACCCTCGCCCTCGCCTTCCGCACCCTCGGCCGAGACCTGCGCCTCGGTGGCGGACTGCGACTTGCCTTCGAGGATCGCATCGGCCAGACGGGCGGCCACGAGCTCGATCGACCGGATCGAGTCGTCGTTGCCGGGGATCGGCAGATCGACGAGATCGGGATCGCAGTCGGTGTCGATCAGGGCGACGGTGGTGATGCCCATCTTGCGGGCCTCGTTGACCGCGTTCTTCTCCTTCTTCGGATCGAACACGACGAGGCATTCGGGCAGCCGCGACAGCGTGCGGATGCCGCCGAGGTTGCGGAGCATCTTGCGGTGCTCGCGGCGGAGCGACGACTGCATCTTCTTCGAGTAGGTGCCGAACGCGTCCGACGGGATCAGCGTCTCGAGTTCCTCGAGGCGGGCGAGACGGTTGCGGATGGTGCGGAAGTTGGTGAGCGTGCCGCCGAGCCAGCGGTCGCTCACGTAGGGCATGCCGCAACGGGCTGCCTCGCGGGCTACGGCCTCGGCACCCTGTCGCTTCGTGCCGACGAAGAGGATCAGGCTACCGGTCGAAGAGACCTGCTTGAGGTATTTCTTGGCGCGAAGCAGGCCGCGGATCGTCTCGCGGACGTCGATGATGTGGATGAGGTTGCGACGGCCGTGAATATACGGCTTCATCTTCGGGTTCCACCGGCTGGCACGGTGGCCGAAGTGGACGCCGGCTTCGATCAGTTCCTGGGCCAAGACGTTCGACACGCTTACACGCTCGCTGGGACGAAAAAGGGGTAAGGCCGCACAGTGCGGAGCACCGCAAACTATCGGCTTTTTTCCCGCCCTGTCAACGTGCCTCGGCCGCCGGCGGGCAGGATGGGGGTTCCAGGGGGGCGTCAGGCCCCTGCGGGCCGATCAAGGCTTGAATGCGTGGGTTTCGGCTTACTAGACTCCGCCCTGCCCCGCAGCGACGGCATTTGTCCGCCGACCCGCCTGCCCGTCCGGCCCGGAATCCGTCGCGAGCCATCCATGCGTCACGTCCTCTCCGCCACCGTCCAGAACGTGCCCGGTGTGCTCGCCCATGTCTCGGGGATGCTGGCCTCGCGGGGCTACAACATCGACAGCCTCGCCGTCGGCGAGACCGAGAACCCGCGGTTTTCCCGCATGACCTTCGTGCTTCGCGGCGACGACCGCGTGCTCGACCAGGTTCGCCGGCAGCTCGAGAAGATCGTCACGGTCGTGCGCGTTGACGACATCAGCAGCCGCAACTACGTGGAGCGGGATCTGATGCTCATCAAGATCGCCGCCGCCCCTGGCCCCGACCGCACGGAGGTCAAGGAGCTGGCGGAGGTCTTTCGCGGGCGGATCGTCGACGTCGCGGCCGACAGCGTGATCGTGGAGGTCTCGGGCACCGAGAAGAAGCTCGAGGGCTTCATCGAGCTCGTGCGTCCCAAGGGCATCCTCGAACTCGTCCGCACCGGCCGGATCGCGATGGTGCGAGGAAGCCCGCCGACCCGCGAGCTTACCGAGGCCGCCGACGGCGTCCGCGCCGCCGACACCTCACCGGGCGAGTCGCTCGCCTGACGCCGCGCCGCGTCCGATCCACGACCCTTCCCCGTCTTCCCGACCGAATCACCACCCCCGGAGCGATCCCTTGGCCGCCACCATCTACTACGACGCCGACGCCGACCTCAAGGCCCTCGAGGGCAAGACCATCGCCATCATCGGCTATGGCTCGCAGGGCCACGCCCAGGCGCAGAACCTTCGCGACAGCGGCCTGAAGGTGGTCGTCGCCCAGCGTCCCGGTGGCCCCAACTACGAACTCGCCAAGAAGCACGGCTTCGAGCCGATGAGCGTGGAGGATGCGGTCAAGCAGGCCGACGTGATCAACATCCTCTTGCCCGACGAGCTGCAGGGCGACGTCTACAAGACCTCGATCAAGCCCAACCTGAAGAAGGGCGCCGTGCTGATGGCCAGCCACGGTTTCAACTTCCACTTCGGCCAGGTCGAGCCGCCGCCGGGGCACGACATCCTGCTCGTGGCTCCCAAGGGCCCCGGTCACCTCGTCCGCAGCGAATACGTGAAGGGGGGCGGTGTGCCCTGCCTGATCGCGCTCGGCCCCGGCGCCAGTCCGGAGACGAAGAAGAT
>Ga0208249_1000068_pt1 | contig 31194 bp, 34 predicted proteins | sample CryBogmetaGMA1M_FD_184546 | JGI IMG/M metagenome (GOLD analysis project Ga0208249, IMG submission 184546) | Freshwater microbial communities from Crystal Bog, Wisconsin, USA - MA1M (SPAdes) | ecosystem: Environmental > Aquatic > Freshwater > Lake | place: Crystal Bog, Wisconsin, USA | collected...
GGTGGGCAGCCTGCCTAGGGTCAACTCCATGCTGAAGCCTGCGCCGTCGAGCCCCCCCGCCCGCGCCGTCAGGCCATCGGCGGGCCTGGTTCTGGCCCTGCTCTCGGCCCCGTTGCTGCTTCCCCTGGCTGGCTGCGGCCCCAGCTCTGGCTCCCGGCCGACGGCCTGGCAGGAGGCCCCCTCGCCCGGGATCGCCGCCCCGCCGATGATCCGGTCACCCTGTCGCTCTGGGGCTAACGAACTGGCACCGCTGTTGCGGCAGGGTGAGGGGCTCGGGCCTCCCCCCCACTCCAGGGGGCGCTGCTGCGCTGGCTGGCGGCCCAGTGCCGGATCAACCAGGCGCTGCAGGCGGTGCAGCGGCGCCATGGCAAGCCGGTGGACGCGGAGCGGGATCTGGGCCGGCCGTCCTATTGCCACGACCTGGAGCTGGTGCGCCGGCGGTTGTGAGCCTGGAGGGCCCGACCAACATGGGGGGGGTGTCCGTGTCGTTTTCCGCCGATGACCCATCACCGTTTGCTTGCTCCGACCAGTGCCCGGGCTTGTGCGGGTGCCCGCGCCGCTGCTGCCAGCCTGCTGGCGGGCACGGGCCTGGCGGCCCTGCTGCTGGCCGCTGCGCCGGCCCGGGCCTCTTCTCCCCAGGCCTGGGCAGCCCTGGGCAGGGAGGTGACCAGCACCTGCCTGGCTCGCAGCAGCCTGCGCCAGCCCCGGCCACTCGGCGAACGCGTGGATTTCGAGGAGGTGTCGCTGCTGGCGATCGGAGGCACCTATCCCCAGGTCCACATGGGCAACCGCCCCGGCATGGAGCTCTGTCTGTTCGATCGCCGCACCCGCAAGGCCTCGGTGGTGCCCGGTGAGCGGCTGATCCAGGAGCGCACACCACCGGCGCCCCAGCCGCGCTGACCGCCGGGCCAGCCAGGGCCATTATCGGATCACCATTCAGGCAGGCGGTGGGGGATGCAGCAGCACAGCGAGAGCCGGCGCCGGGCCGCGGCCGGTCGCGCCGCCCAGCTGGAGCCGGAGCTGCGGGCGGCGGGGATCCGCCGCCTGGCGGTGACCTTCGTGAACCACAGCGGCCAGGCGCTCGTCAAGGTGGCGCCCCTGGCGCAGCTCGTGGCGGCGGCCCGGGACGGCCTTGGCTTCTCGCCGGTGGCCGACGCCTTCGGGGTGGATGGAACCATCGATCCGCTCCATCCGCTGGCCCGGCCCGATGGGGATCTGCGGCTGATCCCAGATCTCGATGGGCTGCTGCCGCTCAGTGCCGCCGAGGGCTGGGCCTGGGCCCCCGGCGACCGTTACAACCGCGATGGCACCTCCTATGGCGCCGACCAGCGCGGTTTCTGCCGGCGCCAGTTGGCGCTCCTCGGCCAGGACGGGCTTACGGCCGTCGCCGGTTTTGAGCTGGAGTGGCTTGTGGCCGCGCCATCACCGCAGGGGGGATGGCAGCCGGCGCTGGCGGGGGGCCCCTACGGAGCGGCGACGTTGGTGGAGGGTCTCGACTACGCCGCGGCGATCACCGACGCCCTCGATGCCGCCGGCCTGCCCTGGCTGCAGTGCCATCCGGAATACGGTCCCTCCCAGTTCGAGCTCTCCCTGGCCGCGGCCGATCCGCTCACCGCCGCCGACCGGCTGGTGGCCGCCCGCCTGATCATCCAGCGGGTGAGCCGTCGTTGCGGGCTGCGGGCCAGTTTTTCGCCCCTCCCCTTTGCCGATCAGGTGGGCAATGGCGGCCATCTGCACCTGAGCCTGCAGCGCCATGGCCAGCCGCTGCTGCAGGGGGGGAGTGGCCCCGGCGGTCTCACCGTTGCGGGGGCCGCCGCCCTGGCCTCTCTCCTCCAGGGGCTGCCGGCGCTGCTGCCGATCGCCTGCCCCCTGGAGGTCTCCTACCGGCGGCTCGGGCCGGGGCGCTGGTCGGCGCCGTTCCAGGCCTGGGGGGTGGAGAACCGCGAAACGGCACTGCGGCTGATTCCCAGCGCTGACGATGGGGCCGCCGCCCACCTGGAGCTGAAGGTGGCCGATCTCAGCGCCAATCCCTACCTGCTGGTCGGAACGCTGCTGGCGGTGCTCCGTGCTGGCCTCACCAACTCGCTGCCGCTGCCGGCGCCGGTGGCGGGTGATCCCGCCCGCCTGGGTGAGGCCGCCCCAGCGCGGCTGCCGGCCACGCTGGCCGAGGCCAGCACGGCCTTCGCCGCCAGCGAGCTGCTGCGGGAGGCCATGGGTGAGCCGCTGCACAGCAGCCTGGTGGCGAGCCAGCAGGCCGAACAGCGTCGCTGCGCGGCGATGGACGGGGAGCAGCTGATCGCCTCTACCCGCTGGTATCCCCTGCTGGCCACCTGACGGCGGTGATCGCTCGGCGCCGTCAGTCCAGGTAAAGGTGGCGGGCCTGCTCGAGGGTCTGGCCCAGATCGGCATCCGAGAGGGCGAGGGCCTCTGGCCAGTGGGGGGCGAGCCAGCGCCGGAAATGGCCGATGGCGTCTTCGTCGGGGCTCGCTTCCAGGTCGGCGAAGAAAGCCCCCTGGGCTGCCAGTACCCGGAACTTGAGGAACTCCAGCAACCTGGCCCGCAGCCGCGCCGCCGCTGCTCCATCCACAGCCATCACACCATCCACAGCCATCACACCATCCACAGCCATCGCTGCTGTACGAAAGCCCAAGCCTGATGGATTGTTCCAACCTTGGGCGGGGGCATCACCAGTCGCTGTGAATGGTCCCTTAACCACACGTTGCTCGACGAGCAAAGCTCGCCCCCCCCCTTAAAACTTTATTGATATCGGGATCGAATGATGGCGGGCCATTTACAGGCACTTACGCTGAAAACAGTATTTCCAGTACATCGTCATGCGCAAGCCGGTTCAGGATTTCTTTCTTTTCCTGGTGGGAGGGGCTCTCTTTGCGGCGGGAATCTTTCTGTTCACCAATCAGGTGATGGTGAACTCCGGTTTCCACGGCATGGGATGGGGCAGGAGCTATGGCGGCGGACTGGGATCGTTCTTTGGCGGAATGTTTGCCTTTGGCGCCGGCCAGGGCCTGGGGTTGTTGATGATCCCCTTTGGCGTTGGAGCCGGACTCCTGTTGGCTGATGCCTACCGAAGAGTTGGCTGGTTCCTTGTATGGGCTTCTTCAGCCGCACTCGGGGTCGGGGTTCTGCAGAGTTTGCTCTTCAGTTTTAGGCCAACAAGCCTTTGGAACTTGATGACAATGGTGCTAATGATCGCGGCTGGCGGAGGCCTGATGTTCAAGTCCCTGCGAGATTATCAAGTAGAAGAGAAAGAGGAGAGGCGCGCTGAAGCGGGCGACGCCAGGCAGAGTCTCGATGAAATCAGAAAGGAACTTGAGCAGCTGAAATCCAGAATCAACAAGGATTAATTGCGATCGGGGCTTCTCAGCTCAGCTCAGCTAGCTCAATTTTGAAGAAGTTGATTTTCAGAGGGCTCCTTCTGATCCCTTGAAGTGAACGTCTTTCACTTTCCCCTGGCGATCAGTGAGGCAGCCCCAGGGAGCAGTGGCTTTGGGAACTTTCACATCGACGTTGATCCCCGTCGCATCGCTCGTTTGATGGATCACCTTCAAGCTGCCGCTTGGGCCACCCACCACTTTGGCAACGGATGTGAGGCAGTTGCTCCTGGCTTTCATCAGCGCCTCGGCCGAGACGGGCTGGGCTCGTCCAGGAGCAGAAAAACCAGTGACCGCCAGTGCCACCGCCATGGCTGCAACCACGCTTAAAGGGCGGATCATGGCTTTCTCCGTCAACAATGTTGAACTTGCTCTCTTCACCATACTGGTTCGGCACCTCCGCTTGAATGGTCGCTGGTGGTCGAAACGAACACACCTGGCAATGTGATCCCCCTAGTCGTCCGTTCTTTTGACTGATCGGAGATCCCATCGACAGCAAAAAGTGTTTTCGGGTGAACACGTTTTTGATCCGCAGCCAGCTGGAAACGATGCTTGGCAGGACGAAAATCCGCCCATCTCTGAGCCGTGGTATCCCCTGCCATCTTGCCCGCAGCGCCTTACGGCTGGATCAGCCCGACACGGTCGGCATCCACCCCCAGCTCGAGTGTCGAGCCAGGCGCCAGTCCCTCGATCCAGGGGGCCAGCACCTCCACCAGGCCAAGGGGCTGGAAGTGGCGGGCCTTGGTTTCGGGATGGGGGCGATAGATCAGCGCCGGCCAATCCTGCCCGCCTGGGGTACCCGTTGGCCGCCTAAGGCGGCAGCGCCAGAAGGAGAACGTTTCGGGAGGATGCCTGTCGGTCCAGCGCAACTGCTCCACCAGGTGATCGGGCCGCTGTAACCGCCATTCCCCCTGACGGGCCTGCAGGTTGAGGGTGCCGGCGAAGTAAGGCGCCAGGTCCAGGCCGGAGGCCAGAAAAAAGGGAGCCTGCAGGGCGATGCTGCCCGCGGGGTAGGGGCTGGCCGCCGCCTGGCCTGAGGCGATGCCGTGGCCGGCCACCAGCCGGCAGGGCACCCAGAGCCAACCAGCCCTTGCCGCCATTTGCACCCCTTCTGCCTTGCAGCAGGGAGTGTGGCAGGGCCTTGGCCGCTGGGACGGCGGTGGCATTCACAAAGCAGTGATCCCGCCGCCATGGCCCGCTCGCCCGCCTGTTCCAACCCCAACCCCAACCCCAACCGCAACCCCAATCCCAGCTCCAGCCGCAGACGCGGCCCCAGCCTTGCCCAGGAACGCCTGGTGGCCGATCTGATCAGCCTGATGGAGGCGGGCAGCAACCCCTGGCGGCGGCAGTGGGACCCCCGGGGGGGCGGCCATCAGGCCAACCTGTTCAGTGGCCGTCGCTATCAGGGTGCCAATCCGGCCTTGCTGCTCCTCGGCATGCAGCTGCGGGGTTCGATGTTGCCCTGGTGGTGCGGCTTCGGCGAGGCCCGGGCCCGGGGGCTGGTGCCGCGGCGGGGCTGCCGCGGGGTGCCGATCCTGCGGCCGCTGCGGATCCCCCCTGCGGCCGAGCCGGCCTCGCTGGCCCCCGGCAGCACAAGTTGCAGCGACAGCCCAGCTCCTGCCCCCACCGGACGGATCCTCTATCGCCCGGTCGTCGTCTTCAATGCCATCGATCTGCAAGGGGAGGGTCTTGAGGCCCTGCTCGCCAGTCGCCGCCGCGCCGGCCGCCAGGGGGCCAGGCCGGAACCGGAGCGGCTGGAGGCGGCGGAGGCGGTCCTGGCCCGTTGGCCGGTGCCGGTCGCCCATGGGGGTGACCAGGCCAGTTACCAGCTCCAGGCTGACCGGATCACCATGCCCCAGCGGCAGGACTTCCACAGCGCCCCGGCCTACGTGGCCACCCTGGCCCATGAATGCATCCACTCCACCGGCCATCCGTCCCGCCTTGGCCGTGACCTCTCTGGACGTTTCGGCTCCGATCCCTATGCCCGCGAGGAACTGGTGGCTGAACTGGGGGCTGTGCTGATCGGTGAGCGGCTGGCCATCGGCAGTGACACCGCCAACCATGCCGCCTATCTGGCCCATTGGGTGAAGCTGCTGCGCGCCCAGCCGGCCCTCCTCTACGACGTGCTCGCCGAGGCCAGCCGGGCCGCCGATCTGATCGTGCCGGATCCCGGCTCGCCGCCGCCGGAGCTGGCAGGCGAGGCGATGGCCGACCAGGGCTGAGGCGGCCGGCGTTCCGGCCTAGCCGCACACGTCCTGCCACCAGCGCTCCACCACCTCCGGGCTCCCGTACCAATGGGTCCCGAAGAGGCCAGCGTGGGCCACCCCGGGCAGCACCACCGCTTCCGATCCCGCCAGCAGGGCCGATGCCACTGGCACCAGGCCATCGCCGCGGGCATGGCGATCGCCGCAGTTGCTCTGATAAGCCCCGGGGGCCAATCGCCTGGCGGTGTCCGCCGCCGCCGGTGCGTTCAGGTCGAGATCGCCGGCCACCGATACGTAGCGCACGTCCAGGGCGAAGCAGGTACCGGGCAAGCGCTCATCCACCAGTTGGCGCAGCCGTGAGGCCCGGCGCGCCGTGTGGGGGCTGCCCAGCATCACCAGGGTGTTGGCCAGGGCCCGGCCGTTGTAGCGGCGGCCCTGGAAAGGCTGGTCATCCAGGAAGAGGCGCAGCATGATTCCGCCCGAGCTGTGGCCGATCAGGGTCACCGCGCCGGTGGCGGAGCGGGCGGCCTGGGTCGCCACCTCCAGGGCCACCCGGTCGAGGATCCGGGCCCAGCGTTCGGCGAACACCGTGAGCAGCCATTCGGGCTTGCCCACCGGCACCAGGCTCACCGGCTGGCCGCTGAGCCTGGCCAGCCGTTCCCGCATCGGCCCGTAGCTGGCCGGGGCGATCAGGAAGCCCCCCAGCAGCACGATCGGCTGGCGGCAGACCAGTGGTGAAGGCTCAGGCGGCATGAGCAGCGGGGACAGGGCGGACCCTGGCCAGATTGCCAAGGAAGCGGCAGTGGGAGCTCAGGCCCTCTCGGCGTGCCACCAGTGCCAGCCCTCCAGATTGATCAGCAGGCCGATCAGCACCAGCACCAACATCAGGGCCACCTGATCGCTGCGGGAATCGGGCACCAGGATGTCGGCGATCAGGTGCGGAAGGTTGGTCAGTGTATAAATCACACTGATCCAGAAGTGCCCCTGTCGCCAGCGCCGCCAGCGCCTGGGATGGGAGGGATCACTGGCGGCATAGGCAGTCAACAAAATCGCCAGGAGGGGCAGCAGAAAATAAACAAGCATTCCCCAGAAAAGAAGCGGCAAGCTGTTCTCCGGCACCTGGCTTTCGATTTTTGGCGAGAGGCCATGGAACAACGGCATCAAGCCAAGATCCACATGGAACAGCATGCATAACATCCAGCAGATCCAGAGGCTGCGCAGTCGCAGAGCGTGATCAATGGAGGTGGTCATGGCCGGCCGGGTGGTCAGGCTCCTGCGATTTCACTCTGGCCCGGTTCCGGCCGTCGGGCATCACTGCCAGCCCGGGTGAGTGGGCCTGCTTCGCCGCACGGGTTCCGGCGGTCGCCGCATCTGCGGCAGATCTGCCGGTGTGCCCCTGATCGGCGGCAGGGTCCTGCTTCGCTGTGGCCCTTGCCCGCTCTGCCGCTGCCTTCCGCTTCCCATGGTGATGGACACTCCTTCCCCCCGCGCCGCGGCGAGCGCGGCCTACGGCGCCGCTCCTGAGGCGATCCAGCCGGCCGACGACTTCGGCTCACCCGGTTCCGGGCCCGCCGGGGGCGCCGGTGAGGTGTTTCAGTCGCTGGCGCTGGCCTGCTTCGGCATCTACGCCATTGCGGTGTTGCTGGGCGTGCTGCCGGTGCGCCTGATGCAGGCCGAGTGGCAGATCCGCTTCGGACAGGCCCTGATCGGCCAGGCCCCCCTGGCCCTGCTCGGGCTCGGTTTCGCCCATCTGGCGGCCTACCTCGACCCTGATGCACCGCGGCTGCAGGCCCGGCTGCTGGCGCTGCGGAGTTGGTCGGTGGCGGTGGCGGTGGCGTTTCTGCTGCTGGTGCCCCTGCAGCTGCAGGCGTTCTGGAGCACCGTGCGGCAGGATTTCAACGGCTTCGACCAGCAACGGCAGCAGCTGGATGAGCGCCATCGCCAGCTGAGCCAGGCGGTTCGCTCAGTTACCACTCCCCAGGAGCTGGCTCTGACCCTGGAGCGCCTGCAGGGCCCGCGGCTGACGCCTGCGGCCCGGGTGCTGCCCCTGGCCAGGCTTCAGCAGGAGTTGCTTCGGTCGGTGGATGCGGTGCACAGCGGCATGGGCCGCCGGATCCGCGCCGAGGTGGACCAGCTGATCGCCTCCCGGGTGCGGGCCGCCGCCGGGCTCGTGCTCTCGGCCATGGCCCTTGGCCTGTGCTTTGCCGCCTGCGCCCAGCGGCGCTATAGCCCCCTCTCCCTGCTGCAGGAATGGCTGGCCCTGGTGATGGCGGCGGGGGCACTCCTGCCCAGTCGCCGTCGCGACCGGCGCTTTGTAGACAATGATTATCTGGAAGCCCTCTGCGCGCAGGACCTGGCCGATCAGCCTGCCTTTGAGCTGGGTTCAGAGCAGGGCATTCAGCCTGTTCCTTCAGGGGATTGCGGCGGATCTGCCGGGAATTCGCCGACGGCATTCAGGCCTGAAGTCCTGGAAGCTCCTTAGACATGGATGAACAAGATTCTTCGGTTTCCATATGATGCGACAGCCCGATGAATGGCCGCTCACCCATCCTGATAGCCCGGCTCCCCGCTGCGATCAACGCAACGCCACGTCCTGGATCTTTTGCTGGTCTGATTCCCTCGCTCTGGCGAGCCATGACCGGGATTCGATCACGGGGAATGTTGTGGAAGCAGGCCTGATTGGTCTGCAGCAGGCCCCGCCGACCGTTGTCCCCCGCCAGTTCCCGGCTGAGGATCTGCCGGGCCGGCCGGCCCCGGGGTCCCACTCGGGCCCAGGGGTGGTGCTGAACGTGCTCTGGTCCCGGCGGTTGCGGCGGCGGCGGCAGCTGCAGGTGGCCGGCGCGGACTGATACATGGTGCCGTTTGGCGCCGGGTCGGCACAGTTCTGGCCTGGCCCGGGGGCGCTGTCTGGGAAGATTGCCCGGTTAGCGGCCTGGTCTGGTCAATGATGACCAGGTCAGTCGTCCGCCTGAGGGTCCGTCGTCACCATGACCACCTCCGCTTCCACGTCCGCGAAGGGGCCGGGCTCCACCGGGGCTGACGCCGGCAAAGGCCCCGATGCCGGTAAGGGAGCCAAGGAAACCATCCTGGTCGTCGACGACGAGGTCAGCATCCGTCGCATCCTGGAAACCAGGTTGGCGATGTTCGGTTATCAGGTGGCCACGGCCGCCGATGGTGAGGAGGCCCTGGAGCGCTTTCAGGCCGTTGAGCCCGATCTGGTGGTGCTTGACGTGATGATGCCGAAGCTGGATGGCTACGGCGTCCTGCAGGAGCTCCGCAAGGTCTCCGATGTGCCGATCGTGATGCTCACGGCCCTGGCGGAGGTGAAGGACAGGATTCTTGGGCTGGAGCTCGGCGCCGACGACTACCTGATGAAGCCCTTCAGCCCCAAGGAGCTGGAGGCCCGCATCCGCTGCGTGCTGCGCCGGGTGCAACGATCAGGCGCCGCCGCCGGAGCGAGGGCCGCCAACACCAGTGTCATCGAGGTGGGAGATCTGCGCATCAATCTCAATAAACGTCAGGTGTTCCGGGGAGAGGAGCGGATCCGGCTCACCGGCATGGAGTTCAGCCTGCTGGAGCTGCTGCTCAGCCGATCCGGGGAGCCCTTCAGCCGCAATGACATCCTCGCCAAGATCTGGGGATACACCCCCGAGCGCCATGCCGACACCAGGGTGGTGGATGTGCACGTGTCCCGGCTGCGTGGAAAGCTCGGCGATGATCCTGAGAACCCTGAGCTGATCATCACGGCCCGGGGCATGGGTTACCTCTTTCAGCGCATTCTCTGAGCCGGCACCCCGGCTGGATGCGTCGGAGCTGACCGGCATGCTTCCTTCAGCCCACCAGCAGCTCGTCGGCCGCCAGGGCGGGGAAGGTGGAGCCCATGGCGACCTTGAATTCCTCCACGACCGGATGGCCTGCAAAGCGGCTCAGCAGGGGGCTGTGCAACAGGAAGGGTGCGCCATAGCACTTCTGCTGGACGCTGTACTGCCAGAGATCGCCCGCCAGGGGATGGTCACAGGCGAGGGCGGCCAGGGCCCACAAGCATGGTTGCGGCAGGGTCCCCTCCTGCAGGTTGACGCCAGCGAAGATCCGGCGTGCCGCGCCAGGCTGACCCGCCGTTGCCAGCACGAAGGCGCGGACCGGCGGAATCCGGTGGCCAAGCAGCAGGGCCCCCGGTGATGCTGCCGCCGTATCCAGCAGCGCCAGGGCCGTCGCGGTTTCCCCGAGGTGGCTGAGCAGCACCGCCACCGAAAGATTGGTGGCGCTTTGCAGGGGGCGGATCGTCAGCAGATGTTGCAGGGCGGCGAGGGCCCCATCGGCATCGTGCATGTGCAGCCGGGCCATGCTGGCCAGCAACCAGCCGAAGGGCAGTTGCCGGTGCAGGTGGGGCGCCAGCAGCTCCAGGGCCTGGTGGGGTCGGCCGGTGGCCAGCAGGTGACGGCACCACGATTGCAGGGCCTGGCCGCGGCCCATGGCCACTGTCTGGTGGCTCCGGTAGAGCAGTTCGGCCTGCAGCGGTTTCCATTCGAGCAGGGACAGGCTCTCGGCCCGTAGCTGCTGCAACCCCTCCGGCCGGTTGCCGGCGGCATCCGCGGTGGCGGCCAGCTCGCTGATCAGGCGGGCACAGTTGCTGGCGGGCTCCAGCCCCCAGACTGCCTGCTGCAACAGAAGCCAGCCCAGCTCCACCCTGGCCTCCTCCTCCTGATGATCCAGTTCGAGGCAGCGTTGCAGGTGTTCCAGCGCGGGTGCCACCAGATCGGGATGGTTCAACCGCAGCAGCATCAGCCCCTCCTGCCTGTGCTCCACGGCCAGGGGGTTGGGGGCGTAGCTCCGCTCACTCTGCGGGGTCATGGCTGGCTTGGGCTGACCCCAGGGGTCGCTGCTCAGAGCCGAGACACCGATGCTGAAGGTGTAGCCCCCGCCGTAGACCGTGACGATCCTGTCGCCGCCGATGCCGATGGCGTCGAGCACCCTTCGCAGGCTGTGAATCGCCCTGGCCAGGCTTTGCTCGGAAACATCCTGGCGCTTCCAGACCTCCTCCACCAGCTGCTCGCGGCGCACCAGCTGGCCGGCATGGCTGCAGAAGGCTTGGAGCATCCGCCGCTGCAGGGGCGTCAGATGGATCAGCTGGTCATTACGCCAGAGGGTGCCATCAGCGCGGAACACCAGGTCGGCAATCCGCCAACCGATAGGGGTTTCTGCGCCAGCACCCATGGGGTATCACACCATTTTTTGACGTTTTGACGGTACCCGTCACCGCTCAAGACAGCCTGCCCCATGTCACGGATCGATCGTCTTTCAGGCCTTTTATGCAAAATCTGCTCTGGGGGCGGCCGCAGCCCCGGCGTGGCGATTGCAGACTTCCTGCAATCCGCCGGATAAGCCCGCAGCGATGCTTCCATCCGCTCTGGCCCACTCCTGTTACCGGCTGCAGCACTGGCGCCGCCAGCTCACCGTTCCCCAGTTCACGGTGGTCAGTGGTGCCCTGCTGATTGGCCTGGGCACCCTGGTGTTGGCGGCGCCGCTCTGCTCCAGCGACGCCGTAGGCCTTTGGGAGGCCCTGTTCACCGTCACCTCGGCGATCACGGTCACCGGACTTTCGATCATCGATGTGGGAGTGGAGCTCACCGGCTTCGGCCAGGCGCTGTTGGCCGCGCTGATGGTGGCCGGTGGCCTGGGCCTGATGGCGATCACCACTTTTCTGCAGGGGTTTGTTCAGGGGCGTTCCGGGCTGCGGCAACGCCTCGACCGGGGCCGGGCCCTCGATGAATTCGGGGTGGGCGGCATCGGCCCCACCTTTCACCAGATTCTGATCACCGCCAGCTGTGTGATGGGGGTGGGCACTTTTATCCTCTACAGCTTCGGCTTCAGCGATATCCCGGATCCAGGCCGGAGGCTCTGGGCTGCGCTGTTTCACTCCATCAGCGCCTACAACAACGCCGGCTTCAGCCTCTGGAGTGACAACCTGGTGGGTTATCAGGTCAATCCAGTGGTGAATGGGGTGATCGCTAGCCTGATCGTGATCGGCGGGATCGGCTGGCGGGTCACCAATGATCTCTGGGTCAACCGCCGCCGTCTCCAGCGCTTCCGCCGCCTGAGCCTGCACACCCGTCTGGTGATCACCAACACGGCGGCCCTGATTGCCCTAGGGACCTGCGGGTTGTTGTTCACCGAGCACTTCGCCCCCGATGGGGTGGTCAGTCGCCTGGGTTGGGCCGCCAGGCTGCAGGTGACGATCTTCCAGTCGATCACCACCCGCACCGCTGGCTTCAACACGGTGCCCCTTTCGATCGAGACCCTCTCCGATGCCGGTCTGTTGCTGATGATTGTGCTGATGTTCATCGGGGCCAGTCCCGGAGGCACCGGTGGCGGCATCAAGACCACCACCTTCGCGCTGCTGATGGGGGCCACCCGTTCCACCCTGGAGGGCCGCTCCGAGGTGGTGATCCGTCGCCGGGAGATTCCGGTGGAACTGGTGCTGAAGGCGGTCGCTGTGACCCTGGCCTCGGGCCTGTTCGTGCTGTTGATGGCCCTGGTGCTGGGCCTCGGGCCGACCGCGGGCGGGGTCCCATCGGAGCGGACCTTCAGCTTTCTCGAGAAGCTGTTCACCTGCATGTCGGCCTTCTGCACGGTGGGGCTGGATGTGGGCATCACCGGGGAGCTCAACCGCTGGGGCCAGCTGGTGCTGATGGTGGGGATGTTCGTGGGCCGACTGGGCATCCTGCTGCTGCTTTCGGCCCTCTACGGCAGGCGCCTGAGCTCGCGGGTGGGCTACCCCCGCGAGGAGGTGTTCCTCTGAGGGGGCAGGCGGTCTCCCGGCTGGCACGAGCGGCTGGGGTTGCAACAGACCACTGCTATTGAGAATCGCTTGCAATTTGGTGCCGTTCCTGTTTAGGTTGCGAGTCATTCGCAATAGCCCCGCCCACGGGCGCCTCTTCCCTTTCGATGAGCCTTCGCTTCCTGTCTGACGACGCCGTGCCCGCCGTGCGCATGCCCGCCGGCCAGTCCGTGTTGATCGACCCTTCGTTGCGGCCCGGCGGCAGCTGCCTGGAAGTGATCGATGGCATTGCCCGGGTGTACTGCCCGTGTGAGGAAACCGAAGGCATGACCCTGGCCTTCCTTCAGGCCGGCGACCAGTTGCGCACCGATCGCCTCTGCAGTGAAGGGGTCTGCGTCGAGGCCCTCACCCCCCTCTGCTTCCGCAGTGATGTCAAGCCACCGGAGGGCCATGGTTTCGATGCGGTCAATGAATGGACCCTGCAGCTCCTGCGGATCCGCCACCTCGGCAGCGCCGAGCAACGGCTGCATGCCCTGCTCAGCCTGCTGGTGCGCCGCATGGGCCGCCGCTGTGGCGCCTGGTGTGATCTGCCCTTCCGCCTGACCCACGAGCGCATCGGTGAGCTGATCGGCACCACCCGGGTCACCACGACCCGGTTGATCTCCCGGATCCGTACCGCCCACCTGATTGAGGTGCCGACAGGCGAGCCGGGGCTGAGACTGGCCCCTGAACTCGTGGATTCCGCCCCCCTGGCGGCCTGATCGATGGCACTGCTGCTGGCCCATCTGCTCCTGTTTCTGCATCTCCTGGGCATGGCGGTGCTTGTCGGTGGCTTCAGTGCCCAGCTGTCGACGCGGCCGCGCCGCGTCACGCCGGGCCAGTGGCACGGCGCCCTGCTTTCGCTGCTCAGCGGCCTGGCGCTGGTGGCTGTGTATGAGCTGAACCCCGACCTCGGCGAGCCGCTCAACCACGCCAAGGTGGCCATCAAGTTGCTGGTGGCCCTGGCGATCACGCTGCTTGCCTGGCGGGGCCGGCGGCAGCCGCAATGGGCCCGGGGGTGGCTGCTTGTCGGCCTGTTGGCGCTCCTGAACACGGGCCTGGCCGTGTTCTGGTGAGTGGCTGAAGCTGAGCGGCAGAATCGGCTCCCTTGCCTTCAGCCTTGCGGCTGGATAAGTCCCCAGGCGCGACGCAGGCCCCGGCGGATCCTGCGGTTCAGCGATCGATCCATCTGGTTGCGCAGCACCAGGCCTCGGAACCAGTGGTCGAAGGTGTATCTGTCGGCCTGGCAATCACGAAGCACAAAGGACGGATGACGCAACGGCATCACCTCGCCCGTACCCATGACATTGAGGGGCCCCTCCGCGCTGGTGTGGGTGGAATCTTCGCCGTAGCCGATATTGGCCACCAGCGTCACATTTGGAGTGATCGTCAGCCCGCTGTTGGCAAAGCAGGTGAGGGCCCATGGATAGTCCCAGGTTGCTGGTTTCCCTTCTGAGATCATCTGATCCCAGATGCCAGACCAGTAGACGCGTTCGACGGGATCCTCAAAAATAGTCTCAAGGAGTCCTGAAGATTTAAGTGATGCCCAACTCTTCATTTCTGGGTCATTTTCAATCCAGCGATCACGCCAGGTTGCCCAACCCCAGGAGTGATGATATCGGCTAAAATAGTAGCTAGCTGAACCTCTCCACTGATGGTCTTGGTAATTTGTTCCTGTGACGCTCCATACGCGTCTGTCCAGGCGGTAAATATTGAGCAGTTCGGCGCAGAAGGGTAAAAAATCAGCCCTTGGCACACAATCATCTTCAAGGATTATTCCTTCGCTTACGTTCTCAAAAAACCAGCTGATAAATCTTGATATCCCAAATCGACCCCCAAGATTAGTTTCGCTGTGGTAGAGCTCAAGCTTGCAAGGCCAGTCTATTTCACGGCTTACTAATTCTCGGGTGGCGTTGACTTTTGCTGCTTCATCGGGATGGTCAAGGGGGCCATCAGAGGCCACGAAGACACGTGATGGAGCAACCGTCCGAAGGCTGTTGATCACTTGGCGTGTCGTGCCAGGTCGCCTCCAGGCAATCAGGAGCACAGGGGTATCAAAGCCCAATGCAGTTCAGCTGCAATACAGAGACAACCTAGCAGTGAGCTTGGTCGAATTGAGCATGGAACGGATCTAGCTCAGCTTGGGGCGGCAATCCCTCTGGCGTGGCGGCAATTTGCGCTATAGGAAAGGCCCCTATCTCAATCAAAACCCAGCAGGTCGAAAATTTCGCGATCCTTCAGGGATTCGGCCTCCAGGGGTTCGACGCTCTCCAGCATGGCGCTGGCCAGCTTCAGGTATTCCTGTTGTACGGCCTCCACTTCAGGTGTGGCTTCCATCTCGAAGATCGTGCATTTTTTCAGGCGGGAACGGCGGATGGCGTCGAGGTCGGGGAAGTGGGCCATTGTCTTCATCCCGACTCGCTCATTGAATCGATCAATCTGGTCGGTATCTTTGCTGCGGTTGGCCACGACGCCGCCAAGGCGCACTTTGTAATTCTTGGCTTTGGCCTGGATGGCGGCGATGATTCGATTCATCGCAAAGATTGAATCAAAGTCGTTGGCTGTCACGATCAGGCAATAGTGGGCGTGCTGCAGGGGGGCGGCAAAGCCACCGCAGACCACATCACCAAGCACGTCAAAAATCACCACGTCGGTGTCTTCAAGGAGGTGGTGCTCCTTAAGCAGCTTCACGGTCTGTCCAGTGACATAGCCGCCACAGCCGGTGCCAGCCGGCGGCCCACCGGACTCCACACACATCACGCCATTGAAACCTTCGAAGACAAAGTCTTCCGGCCGAAGTTCTTCGGTGTGGAAATCAACGGTTTCGAGGATGTCGATCACCGTCGGCACCATCTGCTTGGTGAGCGTGAAGGTGCTGTCGTGCTTCGGGTCGCAGCCGATCTGCAGCACCCGCTTGCCCAGCTTCGAAAAAGCCGCAGAAAGATTTGAGGAGGTGGTGGATTTGCCGATCCCGCCCTTTCCATAGACGGCGATCACCAGGGCTCCTTCCTCGATGTGCATGGACGGATCCTGATGCACCTGCAGGCTGCCTTCACCGTCCTCGCGCGCTCCGCTGGTGCGGCTGGGTGAACTGAGGGTGCTTGTCATGGGTTGGGAGCTATGGGCGGAGTGGCCTGGGTGGCCGTGGTGGGCTGGGTGCTCGGCGTTGTCAGGATGTAACGGCCTCAGGAGCGAAGGGCCGTCATTAGGTGGTGATCTCTCACCATCTAAAAGGTTTGTGGGGCTGCCTGTGGTCTGGGCGGTGCAATCCGCAACAACTGGAGTTGATCAGGTGTTGAATAGCCCATCGTGCTGGCGCCTTCGGTCTTAGGTATGGATACTCATCAGCTGGTCACGGTTTTGTTGTGGCTGGCTCGCTCATTTTCGATCGTCCAGGTGATCGTGCGATAGATAGGAACGATTTTCTCGTATTCGTGAACATTCAATTGGTCTTCGTTTCGTGTATTTGGCATGATCTGATGGATGAATTGAATTGCTGCGCTGACGCAGGGCCGGCAGTAACAGGGGGCTGACGTGATCAATCTCTTTTGTGATCATCAGCGGCTGAAGTGAGCCTTGGCGTCATAGAGAGCTTCGGCATCGATCTGGGCGAGCCCCCGCTCGCGGGCAAACAGTTCGGTGTTCCTCCGCACTTTCCCTCGCACGAAGAATGGGATCCGGGCCAGTTCCGCCTCGCCGTCCGCCGTCCAGGCTGCTACTGCCACAGCAATAGCCGCGGCAGGATCCGCCTCCGGCATGGGGGATGCCCCTGTCACGGACGCTTCTGTGGAGACTGGGGCAGGCGCACTGTCACCCAGATGGCTGCGGTGGCCGTCCACGAATTCGAAATCGTGGCGGAACATGCCGATCAGGTGCTCCTCCAAGCCCATCATCAGCGGATGCACCCAGCTGTCGAAGATGACGTTGGCCCCTTCCCAGCCCATCTGGGGGGATCGGCGGGCCGGCACATCCTGAACGTGCAACGGAGAACTGATCACTGCGCAGGGAATCCCCAGCCGTTTGGCGCTGTGTCGCTCCATCTGGGTGCCAAGCACCAGTTCCGGTGCCGCCTCCGCCATCGCTTTTTCGACCGCCAGGTAGTCATCGGTGATCAGCGCTTCCAGCCCCAGTTCCGCCGCAGCGGCACGCACTTCCCTCGCCTGTTCGCGGCTGTAGCTGCCCAGGCCGACCACCTCGAAGCCCAGCTCCCGGCTGGCGATTCGGGCGGCTGCAATCGCATGGGTGGCATCGGCGAAGATGAACACCCGCTTGCCGGTGAGGTAGGTGGAATCCACCGAGCGGGAATACCAGGGAAGGCGCGATTGGTCTTCGTGGAGTTGCTCCTCGGCCAGCTCCATTTCGAGAACGGCATGCACCTCCCGGAGAAACTCCGTTGTGGCGCCGATGCCGATCGGCACGGTTTTCACCACGGGCATGCCGAAACTGCGCTGCAGCCAGCTGCAGGCCGGTCCAGCCACCTCCGGGTACAGGCAGATGTTGAGATCGGCCTGGGGAATGCGCTGCAGATCAGCCGGCCTCGCCCCCAGCGGCGCCACCACCGCCACTTCGATGCCGTGCCGTTCGAGCAGCCCGGTGATTTCGGCTACATCATCACGGCAGCGGAAGCCCAGCAGGCTGGGTCCCAGCAGATTGACCCGGGGCCGACGGCCCTCCTGCCGCCAGCGGCCAGGGGAAGGCCTGGCTTCCCCCGCTGGCGGCAGCTGGTCCTTTAACAGGCCCCGGACCAGCTGATAGAAGGTTTCAGCGGCGCCCCAGTTCTCCTTCTTCGAATAGGCAGGCAATTCCAGGCTCACCATCGGGATCCCGCCCAGATCCATGCCGGCCGCCAGGGCCCCCGGCTGGTCCTGGATCAGTTCGGCGGTGCAGCTCTCCCCTACCAGCACGGCCTCAGGCCGGAAGCGGCTCACCGCATCGGCGATCGAACGTTTAACCAGCTCCGCCGTATCGCCGCCGAGGTCGCGGGCCTGAAAGGTGGTGTAGGTGACCGGCGGCCGCCGTCCGCGCCGTTCGATCATCGTGAACAGCAGGTCGGCGTAGGTATCGCCCTGGGGGGCATGCAGCACGTAATGCACCCCTTCCATTGAAGTGGCGATGCGCATGGCCCCCACGTGGGGAGGTCCTTCGTAGGTCCAGAGCGTCAGTTCCATGCGGGGGCCGGGGCAGTGGGAAAAAGGGTTGGAGAAGGGTGAGGGAGCGGGAACGACTCAGGCGCCTGCGATGGGGACCACTCCCTGGTGCGCTTTCAGTTGAAATGGAGCCGGGCACGGCGGCGCAGGGAACGGGCGAACAGCTCCGCCAGGTCACCGGCCTGGTCGCAGCCGTGGATCGGGCTGAACACCAGTTCGATCGACCACTTGGTGGCAATACCCTCCGCCTCCAGTGGATTGGCCAGTCCCAGACCGCAGACCACCAGATCCGGCTGGGCCGCCCGCAGCCTTTCGAGCTGACGTTCCACGTCCTGTCCCTCGCTCAGCTGGGTGCCTGGGGGCAGCAGCTCCAGTTCAGCTGCCATCAGCTGACGGTCGAGGTACGGGGTACCCACCTCCACCAGCTCCATGCCGCATTCGCGGCTGAGGAAGCGGGCCAACGGGATCTCCATCTGGGAATCGGGCATCAGGAACAGGCGCCGGCCAGCCAGCTCCTGGCGATGGGGTTCCAGGGCTTTGCGGCCCCGCTCCACCAGAGGATCAAGCACCGTTGCCACCCGCTCGGGGTCCAGCTCGAAGGCCTTCGCCGCCGCCTCCATCCACAGCCGACTCCCCTCGACGCCATAGGGGAAGGGGGCCTGGATCAACTGCGCCCCCCGGCGCTGAAGGGCCCGGGCCGTATCACTGAGGAATGGCTGGGCCAGCAGCACCCGGCTGCCCGGACCCACCGGTGGCAACTCGGTGGAGCGCCTGGGCGGCAGGCTGTGCACCACCGGGATCCCCATCCGCTCAAAGAGCGTCACCAGCCTGTCCTCGACAGCGTCAGCCAGGGTGCCGACGATCAGCAGCTCCTGGGCCCGCTCCGCCGGAGCGGAGGCCGGCAGCAGGGGGGTCAGGGCCAGCAGGGCCTGGTCCTCGCCCTGGGTGAAGGTGGTCTCGATGCCGCTGCCCGAGTAGTTGAGCACCCGAACCCGGCCCTGCAGGCGGGCGGTCAAGCGTTCGGCGGCCCTGGCCAGATCCAGCTTGATCACCTCGCTGGGGCAGGAACCCACCAGGAAAAGGGTGCGGATTTCCGGGCGGCGTTCCAGCAGATCGGCCACCAGCCGATCGAGCTCATCGTTGGCATCCGCCAGACCCGCCAGATCCCGCTCGCCGAGGATCGCGGTGCCAAAGCGTGGTTCGGCAAAGATCATCACGCCGGCAGCGCTCTGGATCAGGTGGGCGCAGGTGCGCGAGCCCACCACCAGAAAAAAGGCGTCGGGCATGCGCCGGTGCAGCCAGACAATCGAAGTGAGCCCGCAGAAAACCTCCCTCTGGCCGTTCTCGCGGATCAGGGAGGCGGGATCTGCTGCAGGGGATTCCGGGCTGGAAGCCAGGGGTGTGGCGGGGGTCACGGTGGAACCACCCATAGGGGCGAGCGGAGGGGATAGCCCCTACGGGCTAGCGGTTTGGGCGGCCTGGGTGTCGGCAGGCTTCACATCTTTTCGGGATCACCGGCGGAATCCGGTCCTAGGGGCCGCCTCCGGGGCCGCCCCTTGGTCCCCTTCCGAGCGGCTCAGAGACGGCGCCGGAAGCCGTCGTTGAAGCTGCTGGCGCGGTTCGGTTCGTCACTGCTGCGGCTGAGCTTCCAGACGTTGCGGCTGATCCGGCGGGCCGTCAGCCCCCCCCGCTCGACCACGGGGGTTCCGGGTCTGGCCCCGAGCAGCTGGCTGACCTCCGCGGTGCTCAGGGGCGCGCCAGTCTGGATCGCCAGCTGGGTCAGTTCCAGCCGTTGCTTCAGGGCCGCAAGATCGGCACTGCCACCATCTTCCTCTTCGTTCCACAGCCAGGGCCGTTCCTGAGCGGAATCGCTGAGCCGCTGCATCAGCCCCAGGCCGATGAACGCCAGGGCCTGCTCCGGCTTGACTCCCTGCTCCACCGCTTCACTGATCCAGGTGGGCAGGTTGGCTGCGGTCGTGGAGGCCGCAGGCTCGGTGACGCGCTTTGTGGCCATGGTGATCCGGGGTGGTTGGCCGGAAGGTACCGGCTGTCCGGGCGGCCGCAAGGGTTGTGGCTGCTCCCGGGCTTTGCCGCCGCCGGGGCGGAGCGACAGGATCCGCCGGGGAGCTGATCGATCTGATAGTGAGCCCTGATCATTGACCCACCGATCCGGGCCGCCGAACGCCTGGCTTGGGGCCGGTGTCAGCTGCTTCGCGGGGTAAGCTCGCCCCACTGAAGGGAAGGTTGGAAACGGCGCCTTGATGGATCCCAGCCGCTCCCGCCGCCGTTCTTCAGAACTGCGTATCACCGGCACGATCACCGGCTTGGAGCCAGGTGGCGATGTCTCCGGTGCCAGCTGCGTGATCACCACCGACAGCGAGGGTCGCCGACTCAGCCGCCAATCCAGCCATGTGCAGTCGATCCAGCTGCGCACCTACGTCTTCCTCGATTCGCTGCAGCCCCAGCTGGCGGCCTACATGGGCACGGTGTCCCAGGGATTCCTCCCCATTCCCGGCGACGCCTGCCTCTGGCTTGAGGTTTCCCCCGGTATGGCGGTCCATCGGGTGACTGACATCGCCCTCAAGGCCAGCACCGTACGGCTCGGTCAGATGGTGGTGGAGCGGGCATTCGGCTCGATCGCCATGTATCACCGCGACCAGAGCAATGTGCTCCATTCCGGTGATGTGGTGCTGGAAGCGATCGGCAGCCGCATTGATCAGCGCAGCCGTTGCCAGGTCACCTGGACTGAGATCATCAGGGCGATCACCCCTGACCATGCGGTATTGATCAACCGCCAGAATCGCCGTGGCTCCATGATTCAGGCGGGGATGAGCATGTTCATCCTTGAAACTGAGCCTGCCGGTTATGTGTTGATCGCAGCCAATGAGGCGGAGAAAGCATCCAACATTACGGTTGTTGATGTGAAGGCCGTGGGTGCTTTCGGCCGTCTCACCCTGGCCGGCAGGGAAGGGGACGTGGAAGAAGCCGCTGCCGCCGCCATGCGTGCCGTGGCCCACATTAACGGTTGATTTCTGCTCCGCTCACCTGGGGGGATTTTCCATGAGAAATTACTGGAAGGGGCTGATCCAGCAGCAGATTGTTCCCGGATCAAGGGGCCTGGAGATCGGTCCTTTCTGCAATCCACTGGCACCGCGCAGCCTGGGCTTTAACACGATTATTGTTGACATCCTTGGCCGTTCAGGCCTGCAGGAGCTTGCTGCCAATAAAGCCATGCCTGAAGCGGCCATCGCCGCGATCGAGGAGGTGGACGTGGTTGGGGATGCGTCGCGGCTGGGGGAATTGCTACACAGCCATGGGCTGGCCGGGCCCCTGAACTGGATCATCAGTTCCCACAATTTCGAGCACCTGCCGAATCCGTTGCGCTTCCTGCAGGACTGTGAGTCCTTGCTGGGCGATGATGGTCTGCTGATGATGGTGATTCCGGATCAGCGATACATCTTCGATCGCTTCCATCCCCACACCACAACGGCCCAGGTTCTGCGGGCAGCCGTCCAGATCCACGATGCCAGCAGCGATGCCTGGGCGATGTTTGAACAGGCCAGCCTGCGTGCCCGCCTGCAATCCCCGGACGGTCAGCTGCGCCCTGCCTGGAACCCTTCCCTGCATGAGGACCGGGCCCTGGTGATGGCCGATCCCCTGAGCCTGCACCATGGCCGGCTGCAGAAGCTGCTGGCCGCCGAGGATTTCAGCTTCAGTGGCCATCGCTGGCATCTGACGCCTGCGGTCTTCGAACTGCTGCTTTTTGATCTTGCCCAACTGCAACTCATCGGCCTCGGGCCGCTGCAGATTCAGCCGACGCGCATGTCCGACTTCTTTGTGGTCCTGCAACGCGGTTCCCACCCGCCCCTGAGCGATGGGGAGGCTGCAGAGCACCGACTCGCGCTCTGCAGTCGCATCGAGAATGAGCGGGCTGCCGCCTCTTCGCTTTGCCAGGAGCAGGCCCGTCGCCTCGAAGCCCAGGAGCAGGAGCTTGAGGAGCTGCGTCGCCGGCTCGCTGAGGCGGGCCTGGACGGGTCGCCGCAGGGCTGAGGTCTTCAGCGGATCCGCAGCAGCTCCCTGAGCCCCGGGGCCAGCTGGCGGGCGGCCTTGCCCCGGCTGCCCAGCCGCAGGCGCAGGTGCTCTCCCATGCGGGCGTAACTGCAGCCGGCCTCACGCACATGGAAGACCGGGTCGTAGCCAGCTCCCTGTCCATCCGGCTGGCGCAGGATCGTGCCGTGGCAGACACCGCAGGATTCCAGCACCGTCAACCCCTGGGGATTGGCGAGGGCCATCGCGGTGACAAAACGGCCGCCCCGATAAAGCGAATCCCCTAGCTCATGGAGGAGCCGGTGAATCTTCTCCGGATCACTGGGGGCGTAGCGAGCTGAGAAGAGTCCTGGAGCCCCATCGAGGGCGTCCACCTCCAGGCCGGAATCATCGGCCAGGGCCCATTCCCCGGTCAGGGCCGCCACGGTTTCCGCCTTGAGGCGGGCGTTGGCGGCATAGGTGTCACCGGTTTCCTCGATCTCGAGATCGCGGGGCTGGCTCAGCACCTCCAGCTCCACATCAGCCAGCATGGCGCCGATCTCAGCCACCTTGTGGGCATTGCCGCTGGCGATCACCAGCCGGGAGGGCTGGCGGCTGGCAAGGGTCGAAGCCGGGGCGAGTGGCAAGAGTCCATGGGTCGATGGCGGCAATTCTCGCCCAGCGTCCCCGCTGAACGGCCAGCCCGTCCCAGGGCCAAGAGGGTGAGGCGAGATGGGTTGAACATTCCACCCCGAAAGGATCCAGGGTTTCTCGCCTCGCGGGGACCTTAGGGATGGTTGCCGATGCCGGCGGATTTCTTCGCTGATCTGTGAGGGAGCGCTGATGGCCTGGCGACGGCTGGGCGATTAGGTTGCTCCCATTGCAAAGGAGGCAGCAGTTCATGCAGTCAAGCCTGGTTCTCCAGAATCTTCTGTCTCCGCCGGTTCTCTTCTTCTTTCTGGGGATGCTGGCCGTGTTGATGGGCTCCGATCTGGAGATCCCTTCCCCCTTGCCCAAGCTCTTCTCCCTTTATCTGCTGCTGGCGATCGGTTTCAAGGGGGGCCTGGAGCTGGCCCACAGCGGCCTTGGTACGCAGGTGTTGCTCACCATCGGGGCGGCCGTGCTGATGTCGCTGCTGGTGCCGATCACCAGCTTCCTGGTGTTGCGCACCCGCCTTGATCCCTTTAACAGTGCGGCGATCGCTGCCTCCTACGGTTCGATCAGTGCCGTGACATTCATCACGGCCCAGAGCTTCATGGATGTCCTGAAGGTGTCCTACGACGGCTTCATGGTTGCCGCCCTGGCTTTGATGGAATCACCAGCCATTGTGGTAGGCATCGTGCTTGCCAGGCTGGTGGCGACGCGTTCCAGAGATGGTGATGGCAGCAGCCTGAGTTGGCGCGAAGTACTCCAGGAAGCCTTCCTGAATGGGTCTATCTTTCTGCTCATCGGCAGCCTGCTGATTGGTTTTATGGCGGCTTACTTCAGCCCAGGTGGCGTGCACAAGATGGAGCCTTTCACTGATAAGTTATTTTATGGGGCCTTGTCGTTTTTCTTGCTTGACATGGGGATCGTGGCCGCCCAGCGGCTCAACGACCTGCGTCGGGCCGGCGCTTTCCTGATCGGTTTTGCGGTTCTGGCACCCCTTGTCCATGCTTCCGTGGGGTTGGCTATCAGCCGCGTTCTGGGCCTGTCCCAGGGCGATGGACTGCTGTTCATGGTCCTCTGTGCCAGTGCCTCCTACATCGCGGTTCCGGCAGCCATGCGCATGACCGTTCCCCAGGCTAATCCCAGTCTTTATATCTCTTCTGCGCTGGGTCTCACCTTCCCGTTCAATGTGGTGGTGGGAATACCGATCTACATGGCCATGTCGGGTGCCACCCTGTCCCCTGGCTGAACATTTTTACATCTGATCTTGTGCCCTGAGCTGATGAAGCGGATCGATCTCTTTCTGAATGAACGCGAAGTCAACCGCGTCTGCAAGGCTATTAAAAAAGCTGGAGCTCCGGGGTATTCGGTGATGCGCCATGTCACGGGTATGGGCGTGGCCGGCGAAATCTCTGAAGCCATGGACTTCAGCGGGCTGGGTGCCAATGCCCATGTGATCGTCTTCTGTGATCCGGAAATGGCCGAGGCGGTGCGCTCCGCCGTTAAGCCCGTCCTCAAGCTTTACGGCGGCGTGGGATTCCTTTCTGATGCAGATCCCCTCTGAAGGGGCTTTGAGGCTGTCCAGGCGCCCCGGATGGTTCAGCCCGTCCGGCTCCGCTGAGGGCGTCGCCATCGCGTTCGCCGTTTGGACCTTCATGGCGACTGCGGATGGGGCATAGACCGGCCTGGCCTTGCCGACGCCTGGATGTGGGGGTGCCCTGACCAAGGCATTCCTAACGTTCTGTGATGCATTGATCAGGCCTGCTTATCTCTCGTTGCGGGAACCCTGATGGGCTTTAGGGGGCGGATGGGTTGACGGGGGGTTTGGCGACGGAGCAAGGTTGCTGGCGAACATTCCACCCCCTCCTCCAGGAGCAGGTAATGGCAAACGAAACCATGGGCATCGCCCTCGGCATGATCGAGACCCGGGGTCTTGTCCCCGCGATCGAGGCGGCAGACGCCATGACCAAAGCCGCAGAGGTGCGCCTGATCGGTCGCGAGTTCGTGGGTGGCGGCTACGTGACCGTGCTCGTCCGCGGTGAAACCGGCGCCGTCAACGCTGCAGTCCGCGCTGGTGCTGACGCCTGTGAGCGCGTGGGCGACGGCCTCGTGGCTGCCCACATCATCGCCCGCCCCCACCGCGAAGTGGAGCCTGCCCTCAACAGCAGCTTCGGTCTGGGTTCCAAGGACTGAGCGGTTCGCGCCTGAAGCGCTTTCCCTCTGATTTCCCACCCGATCCCAAACGGAGAAAACCCCCATGAGCAAGAAGTACGACGCCGGGGTCAAGGAGTACCGCGACACGTATTGGACTCCTGATTACGTCCCCCTCGAATCCGACCTGCTGGCCTGCTTCAAATGCACCGGCCAGGAAGGCGTTCCCAAGGAAGAAGTGGCTGCCGCTGTGGCCGCTGAATCCTCCACCGGCACCTGGTCCACCGTGTGGTCTGAGCTCCTCACCGATCTCGACTTCTACAAAGGCCGTGCCTACCGCATTGAGGACGTTCCTGGCGACAAGGAATCCTTCTACGCCTTCATTGCCTATCCCCTCGACCTGTTCGAGGAAGGTTCGATCACCAACGTTCTGACCTCCCTGGTTGGCAACGTCTTCGGCTTCAAGGCCCTGCGCCACCTGCGCCTGGAAGACATCCGCTTCCCCCTTGCCTTCATCAAGACCTGCATGGGTCCTCCGAACGGCATCCAGGTGGAGCGCGACCGTATGAACAAGTACGGCCGGCCCCTGCTCGGTTGCACGATCAAGCCGAAGCTCGGCCTCAGCGGCAAGAACTACGGCCGTGTGGTTTATGAGTGCCTTCGCGGCGGCCTCGACTTCACCAAGGACGACGAAAACATCAACTCCCAGCCCTTCCAGCGCTGGCAGAATCGTTTCGAGTTCGTGGCTGAAGCCGTCAAGCTGGCTGAAGAGGAAACTGGCGAGCGCAAGGGTCACTACCTGAACTGCACCGCCGCCACTCCCGAAGAGATGTATGAGCGTGCCGAGTTCGCCAAGGAACTGGGCCAGCCCATCATCATGCACGACTACATCACCGGTGGCTTCACTGCCAACACCGGTCTTGCCAAGTGGTGCCGCAAGAACGGGATCCTGCTGCACATTCACCGTGCCATGCACGCGGTGATCGACCGCCATCCCAAGCACGGCATCCACTTCCGGGTGCTGGCCAAGTGCCTCCGCCTCTCCGGTGGTGACCAGCTCCACACCGGCACCGTGGTCGGCAAGCTTGAGGGTGATCGCCAGTCGACCCTCGGCTACATCGACCAGCTGCGTGAGTCCTTCGTTCCTGAAGATCGCAGCCGCGGCAACTTCTTCGATCAGGACTGGGGTTCCATGGGCGGCGTTTTCGCCGTTGCCTCCGGTGGTATCCACGTCTGGCACATGCCAGCCCTCGTCAGCATCTTCGGCGACGATTCCGTCCTGCAGTTCGGTGGTGGTACCCACGGCCACCCCTGGGGTTCGGCCGCAGGCGCTGCAGCCAACCGTGTGGCTCTCGAAGCCTGCGTCAAGGCTCGTAATGCCGGTCGCGAGATCGAGCGTGAAGGTCGCGACATCCTGCTTGAGGCCGCCAAGCACAGCCCCGAGCTGGCGATCGCCCTCGAGACCTGGAAGGAAATCAAGTTCGAGTTCGACACCGTCGACAAGCTCGACGTCTGAGATTGGCTGGCTGAATGACAGGGAAGCGCTTCCACTTTCGTTTCCCTGTCCCAGCCTTCCCGTTTCAGTTGATCGACTGATTTATCACCACCCTTTCCATCAAGGATCCCCATGCCCTTCAAGAGCACCGTGGGTGACTATCAAACAGTCGCCACCCTGGAGACGTTCGGCTTTCTGCCTCCGTTCACCCAGGACGAGATCTACGACCAAATTGCTTACATCATTGCCCAGGGCTGGAGCCCTCTGATTGAGCACGTCCACCCCAGCCGTTCGGGTTCGACCTACTGGTCCTACTGGAAGCTTCCTTTCTTCGGTGAAAAGGATCTGGGTGTGATCGTGAGTGAACTGGAAGCCTGCCACCGGGCCTATCCCGATCACCACGTTCGGCTCGTCGGCTACGACGCCTACACCCAGAGCCAGGGCGCTGCCTTCGTGGTGTTTGAAGGTCGCTGATTCAAGCGATCAAGTGCCTGGATCCCGGCAGTAGCCGGGATCCATCCCTTCGTAGCGATCCCCTGCCAGGCAAGGCCAGGTTCCCTTGTGGGGCCCTGAGGTATCGCTGCATCTCCTCGTCATTCATTACATCGGGCGGATATGGCCAGCTCATCCAGTCGTGAAGCAGCCCTTGAGCGCCGCAAGGCCCTCAGCAGTGGTGGCAAGAATTCCGCTGGCCGTTACGGCTCCTCACCCAGCCGTGTCCGCACGGCGGCCGACGCCCGTCCCACCCGAACCACTGCAGCACCAGTGCAGGCTCCGGAGGTCCCCCGGCCAGACCCCGTCAGCGCCCGTCCTGGCCGTGAACCCCAGCTCAGTGCTCCCCCGTCCGCTGCCCCCCGCAGCGCCCCGCGCCGTCAGCTGAATCCCAGCCGTGAACTGGTGCTGGCCCGTCGTGAGGCGATGTCCCGCCGCGGCAAACGGGCCGATACCTCCCGGGATCGGACCCGAGTGGAAGCGGTGCGTGCCCAGGCGGCTCAGGCCGCCGCAACGCCGGCCGCCAAGGATGCGGCCCCCTGCCGCTGCAAAGAACATTCCGTCGCCTCGTCTGTGCCGGCCACCCCGTCCCGCACCCGAGCCGCCACTCCCAGTCTTTCCCTGGCTGCCCGTTCCTCCAGCGGGGAGTCCACACCCCGCAGCACCACCCGCAAGGGCGTCGCCCAGCACAATCCCAGCCGCGCCCTGGTGTTGGCCCGTCGTGAAGCCCTCGCCAAACGGGGACGGTCTGCCAACACCAGCACGTCCAGGGGCAGTGCCGCCGTCGTTCGCCAGGGCAATCCCGATCTCAGCAGCCGGGAGTTGGCCCAGAAAGTGCGTGAGCTCAAGAGCCGCAGCGGCGCCGCGGGTACAGCCACCAGCACCCCCCGCCCCAGCGGTCCCCGTCGCAATGGCGCCCGGGATGCGGCCGCCGCTGCCGCCGCCGATGCCCATTGGAAGGTGGGCGCCAGTGAAACCAGCCGCGGTCAGGTTGTCACCGGCACCCAGGCCAACCGTTCTGCCAGGACCACGGGGAACGAAGCCAGCACCTGCCGTGCCATCACCGGCACCGAGTATCTCGGCGCCGAAGTCTTCCAGACCTTCTGCCAGTCGGATCCCGGCCCCCTGCAGCCCGCCAAGGTGCGCGTCAGCGCCACCAGCCATGGCAATCGGGTTACCGGCAATGAGGTCGGCCGGTCCGAGAAGGTGACCGGCGATGAGCCCGGTACCTGCAAGAGCGTCACCGGTACCGAGTACATCTCGGCCAATCAATCAGCCGCATGGTGTGGAGGTACCAGCCCCTCCCCCCGCAAGGTCGGCCACAGCAGCACGGCCGGCGGCCGCACCGTCTCCGGCGTTCAGGTGGGTCGTTCCGAGCGGGTCACCGGTGACGAACCCGGATCCGGACACCAGCTCACCGGCACCCAGTACGTCGGCGACCAGAGCCAGATCCGTGGTTCCGCTCCCGCCAAGGTGAGCAATCTCCACACCCTGCGGGGCACCTCCGTGACCGGCACCCATGTGGGACGCAGTGAGCACGTCACTGGTGACGAACCGGGCAGCTGCAGGATTGTCACGGGCGATGAGTACATCGGCACCCAGCAGTACGAAGGTTTCTGCGGCAGTCGTCCGGCCCCGGAGGCCCCCAAGGTGGGCTTCAGCGTCACCAACAAGGCCCAGGTGGTCAGTGGTACCCGCACCGGTCGTTCCGAAAAGGTCACCGGTGACGAGCCCGGCACCTGCAAGGCGGTCACCGGCACCCCCTACGCCGGTTTTGAGGAAGCAGGCAACTGGTGTGGCGGCAACGCCGTCAACGAAATCCGCCAGCGCACTCCGGCCAGGGCCCCCCTTGCCCGCCTCAGCGGTCAGCAGATTGGCAGTGGCGGCACCTACACCGGTCTGGAGCGGGGTGCCCAGGAGCCCGTCACCGGCACCCCCTATGGCGTCACCGGTCCTGCCGCCTCGGCCGTCGCTGGCCAGGACAGCGACTTTCCCCAGCCCCTGGATTCCCAGCCCTGGCAACAGTTCAGCATCCAGTCTCCGGCCCGCGCCGCCCATACGGCCCGCGAACATCGTGGTGGTGTGACCGGCACCAGCTACGAGCAGGGGAGCCGCATCACCGGCCCTTTCGGGATGGCCGACGACAAGATCACCGGCACTGAACAGTTCCGCTTCGATCGTCGTCCCCGCCAGGTTCCCGTGGCCGCAGCTCCGCAGGAAGCCGTTGCCGATGTCTCCGCCCGACCCGTGTCGCGGGTCACCGGCGAGGGCTCCGGCCATCGCATTACCGGCGACGATTGGGACCGCGGCGAGCGTGTCACCGGTACTGAGGGCAGCTCGGCCCGCCGTCGTAATCCCACCCGCACCGGTGCGATGTCGGCCATGCCCACCTATCAGAGCAAGCGCAACGACGATGTGCCCCAGCCGGTCAGCCGGGTCACTGGCTCCAGTGGCAGCACCGATCGCGGCTCCCTGATCACCGTCTCCGGTGGGGCCCGCGGCTGAATCCCTGATGCCCCGTCGCCCTGCCATTCCTGCACGCCGCCTGAGTCCGACGGCCCCGCGCCGTCGTCCGGGTGGGAGCGGCATGGTCCCTGATGAGGGCCTGCCGGTAGACCCTGCTGCTGCTGCTGAGGCCACCGCCTCCCTGCCTGCAGCCAGTCGTCGCCAGCTTCAGCGTGAGCTGGCGGCCCGCAGGCAGTTGGCCGGCCGCACCGGCCCCCGCAGCCGGGCCAGTACCCCAGCCGTCGTCTCTGCTCCATCGCGGCCGGCGACCTCGCTCGGCCATGGTCACCCCCTGGCCGATTCGGGCACCAATGCTGCCCTTTTGGCTTACGACCGGCAGGTGAAGGACGCATTCGATCGGATCGTGCCGGTCCTCCGTCAGCTGTCCGCCCTCCAGCACGAATCTGATTTTGTGGAAAGGGCCCAGAGCCTCGCCAGCCGCGAGTTGGGCTACGAGCTCCCCCTGCCGATCCTGGAGCAGGCCTGGGTCAGCCAACTGGACATGCGCACCCTGTTCGCCTGGTGTGTTTTTCAGACTTACGAGCAGACGAGCGGGGATTTCTTCAGCCACGATCCCCTCGGGGGCAAGCCCGGCAGCCCCGCTGCCGAGGCCTTCAATGCTTTTCTGCTCGATTGTGGTTTCCATCTGCTGGACATCACTCCCTGTGCCGATGGTCGCCTGGCCCACGCCATGGCTTACGCCCTCCGTTTGCCCTATAGCTCCGTGCGGCGGCGTCCCCACGCCGGTGCCCTCTTCGATGTTGAGAACACGGTCAACCGTTGGGTCAAGACGGAGCATCGTCGGTATCGCGAATCCCAACCTAATTCGCCACATTCGGATACGCGCTATCTGAAGGTGGTTCTTTACCACTTCAGTTCTCTGGATCCTGCCCACGAGGGCTGCGCTGCCCACGGCAGTGACGACTCCCTGGCTGCCTCCTGCGGCTTGCAACGGCTCCGCGATTTTCAGCAGGCTGTTCAGAACAGCTTTTGCTGCGGCGCCTCCGTCGATCTTCTGTTGATCGGTATCGATACGGACACCGACGCGATCCGGGTTCATGTGCCCGGCCTCGATGGCAGCGCCCGTCTGGATCATTGGCTTGATGCCCAGGATGTCTACGACCAGACCCGTTCCCTCGGACCTGAGGCTGGTCATGCCCTGATCCAATCGCTTGTCGAACAGGCCGCCGCCAGCAGCCCTGATCCTGGCCTGGTGCGCCTGGTCGCCCGTCTTCTTGAAAACAACATCTCCCAGATCGATTACGTGCGTCGCCACCATGGGGGGCATTACGCCGATGCCGGCCATGCGGAGCGTTTCATCGGTGTGGGGATTGGCTTCAAGGAGATTCATCTGCGCAATCTCACCTATTTCGCTTACATGGATACGGTCGAGGAAGGTGCTCCCGATCTCGATGTGGGCGTCAAAATCTTTAAGGGTCTGAATGTCTCCCGGGGTTTACCGATCCCTGTCGTTGTCCGTTTCGATTACAACGGCAATGTGCCTGGAGCCCGTGATCGCGCCGTTCGCCATGCCGAACGGGTTCTTGAGGCTATGGAGAGTCGCTATCCCGATCTCTTCTCCAGGGGACTGCTGCACGCCCTGCTCACCGTCAGGGATACCCATCGCCATGCTGCCGCCGAGGCGGTGGGCTCCACCATCACCTTTGCAAGTCCGGGGGGACATTGACATGTTGATCTGCAAGGTGCTGAAGCCACTGGTCTCCACCAATCGCATTCCTGATTTCGAGCACAAGCCACTGCAGGTTGTGCTTGATGGCAGCAGCCAGAAGGTGGCAGTTGATGCCGTTGGTTGTGAACCCGGAGACTGGGTGATCTGTGTGGGCAGCTCGGCGGCCCGCGAGGCGGCCGGAAGCAAGTCCTATCCCAGTGATCTCACCATCGTCGGCATCATCGACCACTGGGATCCCGACGCCGGCAAGGCCCCTGCTCCAGCTGGAGGCAGTCTCTGATGGAGATCATGCAGGTCACCGGTTCGATCGTTTGCAGCCAGAGGGTTCCCGGTCTCGCCCACCAACAGCTGCGGGTGCTGCGCACCTCCAAGGGGAAGCTGAGTGTGGCCGTGGATCCCGTTGGTGCCACCGTGGGCAACTGGGTGTTCACCGCCAGCGGATCCGCCGCCCGTTTCGCCACCGGAGATGCCGATCTGCTCACTGACCTCACCATCGGCGGGATCATCGACCGCTGGGATCCAGATGGCTAGCTGCTCCCATCCAGGTGGTCTCTGGCCTTAGCCCGTCACCGCCAGTTCCCCTGAGTCACCCGTCCGCCGTCCCCCCGTCCCTCCCTCCGAGCCATGGCC
>Ga0208249_1000070_pt1 | contig 30958 bp, 36 predicted proteins | sample CryBogmetaGMA1M_FD_184546 | JGI IMG/M metagenome (GOLD analysis project Ga0208249, IMG submission 184546) | Freshwater microbial communities from Crystal Bog, Wisconsin, USA - MA1M (SPAdes) | ecosystem: Environmental > Aquatic > Freshwater > Lake | place: Crystal Bog, Wisconsin, USA | collected...
GTCTGCTTCTTCGCCGTGGTGAGCTCGTAATCCGAGAAGCCAAGCTGCTTGCCGCCCATCACACCAGTCCTGGCCTGCGATCACAGAGCCATTGTCCCGCAAATGGCCTGGGTTTTCCAGGGTCTCCCTAAGTGAAAAGCTGCTTGATTGACATCCAACGCCTTGTGTTCCGGTTGGGTCGGCATCGGCGCCAGTCCGCTGATGTCTAACGTGATGCAGATCCGCTGTACCTCGCCGTTTCCCAGCCCACCCTTTCAAGCGCCCAACCGAGCAAGGCCGAGCTGCTGGCCGCTCTGCCGCCCGAGCTGCTTGACATCAACCCCCGCAAGGCCTGGACCGCTCTGGCCTGCTCCCTTGCCCTCTCCTTGCTGGCCTACGGGCTCGGCACCCAGATACCCCTTGCGCCAGCCGCGGCCCCCCTCTGGCTGGTCTATGGGCTGGTCACCGGCACCGTGGCCATGGGTTGCTGGGTCATCGCCCATGAGTGCGGCCATCAGGCCTTCCACCCCAACCGTCGTGTCGAGGCGTTGGTGGGGTTCGTGCTCCACAGCCTGCTGCTGGTGCCTTACTTCGCCTGGCAGCGCAGCCATGCCGTGCACCACGCCAACTGCAACCACCTGGAAGCAGGCGAAACCCATGTGCCGCCGCAGGCGGAATCGCCTGTGGGCCAGTTGATGCTGGCCGTGAACCGCCGGCTGGGCAGCGCCCTGTTCGGCAGCCTTGCGTTGGTGAACCATCTGCTGCTCGGCTGGCCGCTGTATCTGTTCTTCGGCGTGGCGGGTGGATCCGACTACGGAGCGCCGACCTCCCATTTCTGGCACGGGGCCCCTTTCCGCAATGGTCGCAGGCAGCTGTTCCCCGACTCTTACCGCGGATCGATGCTCCTCTCCAATCTCGGCGTGCTCACCATGCTGGTGATCCTGGGGCTGGCCGCCGTGCAGTGGTCGCCGGCGCGGGTGCTGTGCGTGTATGGCCTGCCCTACCTCGTAATCAACGCCTGGCTGGTGGGTTACACCTGGCTGCAGCACACCGATCTCGACATTCCCCACTTCGAGAGCGGCGACTGGACCTGGGCCAGGGGTTCCCTGCAGACGGTGGATCGTCCCTATGGCCCCGTGCTGAATTTTCTCCACCACGGCATTGGCTCAACCCATGTCTGCCATCACATCAACCCCCGCATTCCCCACTACAACGCCTGGCGCGGCACTGCGTTGCTGAGGCAACGGTTTCCGCTGCTGGTGCGCCACGACCCAACCCCCATCCATCAGGCGCTGTGGCGGGTCGCCAGCCGCTGCTCGGTGGTGCGCCAGGAGATCCCTGGTGAGGGCTATTTCTATCAAGCCTGAAGCCTCAGGACTCCGGCGACGAAGCCGCAAACAGGGTCAGACAGTCCTCCACCACCAGGCTCTGTTCGGCCTCGCTGTCGACGCGAAACCGTCCCCAGGTCGCCATCGGTTCTGGATGGAGCGATCGAAGCGGCCAGTCGAGGCGTTGGCCGCCATAGGTGAGCCCTACGCAGGTGAGGCTGGCATCGTCGCCCAGCAGGCTCCAGAGCACCGAGATCAAGCTGCGTTCGTAGGGCTCCGAGCCCAGCTCCTCGGGACAATCAGCGATCGAGCCTGGCTGCAGGCTGAGCCGAAGACCTCGCTCCCAGCTCAGAAAGCTGCCGTCGTGCGTGGGATAGAACCAGCAGGTGGCATTGCTCAGTTCGCTCAACGCCACGCGATCGAGGCAGTGCAGGAGATCGGGATCCTCCGCATCGCCTCGGTAGATCCCGAGCCAGTGCTGCTGCGGCTCGATCCGGATGATCAAGGCGTCACAGAGCAGCTGGGTTCCATCGTTGCCGCGGCGTTGCTCACCGGTGAGGCGACCATCGACGGGAAGCAGGCCCAGGTCGGGATGCTCGGCGCCCCGATTGAAGATCCGCAGGGCGAAACCGGTGGAAGGTCCTGAAGCCTGCGCCCCTTGCAGTTCCTCCCTAGAGGTGGTGGCTTCCGGCAGCTGGGAGGCCGGGGCCACCACGAAGATCAGCGGTGGGGTCATGGCGACAGCGGTGGAGTCACGACATTGTTATGGCAGCACGTGCTGCATCACCTCGAGCAGCCCATCCACCAGCGGGCGATGGCTGCTGAGCAGGCTGCTCCAGATCGTTCCCGCCAGCAGTTCCTCCCTGCTGACCAGGGCCATGTCCTGGCCCTCCAGCAGCCGCAGCTGCTCCAGCGGCACCGAGAGCTCGGCTCTGAACACGTGGGCCGTACGCCGGGGGATGTGGTGCACCATCACCGGCTCCAGGGTTGCCGGTTGCCAGCTGATCTCCTCCAGCAGCTCCCGCCGCAGGGCCTGCTCCGGCGTTTCGCCCGGATCGAGGTGCCCCCCGAAGAGCCCCCAGCAACCGGGGGCAACGATCGAGGGGATCTCGTCGCGGAGCTGCATCAACCAGCGGCCATCCCGCTGCAGCATCGCCAGGGCCACTTCTACGGTCATGGATCGGCCTCAGGCCGCCTGGGGCCGCCGCTGCTGCCGGGCGACAAGCGCCGCTCCCCCGGCCGCCAGCACCAGGCCGCCACTGATGGCCAGGAACACCAGGGTCTGGAGCAACAGCAGAACAATACCCAGCGCTGAGAAGGCCGTGATCTGAATCCTGGCCTTGATCAGCAGCGTCAGCAGCAGCAACACCGTGGCCTTGAGGGTCAGCACCTTGGCCGTGGTGAGCGGGCAAAAGGGGTTCAGCAGCACGGTGGACTTCCAGATCCCTCCATCCTGCTCACCTGAGGTCCATCCCGCGGCCCAGCTGCCAGCGATCCGAGGGGCTGGGCCGGAAATGCAGCACCTCGGCGCCGTCGCTGAACCAGGCCGCACTGGGGCTGACCTTCTGCCACGATTCACGCCTGCCACCCCTCTGGGGCGTGATCAAGGACGCCACTCCATCCCCCCACCCCCATGACCCCATCCACTGATCTGAGCCGCGGCGTGCAGGAGTATTACGGCGCCACCCTCGGTAGCAGCGCCGATCTGCGTACCGACGCCTGCTGTGACGCCAGCAGCGTTCCCGCCTCCCTGCGCCCCCTGCTGGCCCGCATCCATCCCGAGGTGCTGGCGCGTTACTACGGCTGCGGGCTGGTGGTGCCGCCGTTGCTGGAGGGTCTGCGGGTGCTGGATCTGGGCTGCGGCAGTGGCCGTGATGTGTATCTGCTGGCCCAGCTGGTGGGCGCCGCCGGTGAGGTGGTGGGGGTGGACATGACGCCGGAGCAGCTGGCGGTGGCCCGCCGGCACCAGCAGCACCACGCCGAGCGGTTCGGCTTCGCCAACGTGGAGTTTCTGGAGGGACGCATCGAGCAGCTCGACCAGCTGCCCCTGGAGCCCGGCAGTTTTGATCTGGTGATCTCCAACTGCGTGGTCAACCTCTCGGCCGACAAGCTGGCTGTGCTGAACGGGGTGCGGCGGCTGCTCAAGAGTGGCGGGGAGTTCTTCTTCGCCGATGTCTATGCCGACCGGCGGGTGCCCGAGGCGCTTCGCCACGACCCGGTGCTCTATGGCGAATGCCTCAGTGGCGCCCTCTACTGGAACGATTTTCTGCGCCTGGCCCGCCAGGCCGGCTTCGCCGATCCCCGCCTGGTGAGCGACCGGCCCTTGCAGATCACCGATGCCGAGCTGGCCGCCCGCACCGGCGCCATCCGCTTCTTCTCCGCCACCTACCGCCTGTTTCACATCTCCGAGCTGGAGGATGCCTGCGAAGACCACGGCCAGGCGGTGATCTACCGCGGCACGATCGCCGACCATCCCCACGCCCTTCCCTTTGACAAACACCACTGGATGGAGGCCGGCAAGGTGTTTCCGGTGTGTGGCAACACCTTCCGCATGCTTTCCGACAGCCGTTTGTCGCCCCATTTCAGCTTCATCGGTGATTTCAGCCGTCACTACGGCCTGTTCGCGGGCTGCGGATCCGCCCTGCCCTTTGACGGAGGGGGGCAAGAGGTTTCTGCCGCAGCGGCTTCCACGCCAGCCAGCGCCGCTGCGAGCGGCTCCTGCTGCTGAGGGGACTGGGGCGATCCACATCCGGCAGGGTGAGTGCCGCGAAGAAGCCGATCAGCGTGCTCAACACCCCAGCCAGACTGGCCTGGGCCTTAGCCTGGTATGACGTAAAACGCCTTAGTTGAGCGAGAAGAGAGAGTCGTAGGCGTGGTATTCCGGCTTGTGGAGGCCATCGTGCTCCAGAAGCTTGCGGAGCTGGATGATTTCGCGGCGTTGCGCAACGATGATGTCGCGGGCCAGGCGCTGCAGGCTGGGATTGCTGGACTTCTTCAGGGCGTCGTGGGCCATGATCAGCGCTCCGCCATGGTGCTGCAGCATCCCCTCCAGGAACCAGGTCACCCGGTTGTCCTGCGTCGGTGTGGAGTCCATCATCCGCATGCCCTGAATCTGAGCTGCGCTCATGCGGATCAGGTCGGCCATGGCATTGGGATCACCGCCTGTCTTGAGTGCCACCGGGTAGACGGGGGCCTCGGGGTACCAGGCCTTGCGCCACTGACCCATGGCCTTGATCTCCTGGGCCTGATCACGCCAGATGGCCTTGGCGAGCGCTCCCACACCCGGCACGCCGATGTCGAAGACGAACTCGCTCATCCGCAAGGCACCGGTGTGGTGCTGCACCATCCCGTCGAGCCAGCGCAGGTCGTAGGTGCTGCCTGGCGGGCCCACATCGTGGTGCTGGGCGCTGTGATTGACCGGCGTTGAGGCGGGTGGCGCTGAGGCCGGCGGTGCTCCCCCTGCAGGAGCCGGCGCCATCATGTGGTGGTGGTGATGGGGCTGAACCTGGTCCTGGGCCCGGCCGCTGGTCAGCGGCGAGAGCAGAACGGCCAGTGCCAGTGCCACCTGTGCGGCGCGCATCGCGTTGTTGTCGATGGAACTCACCCCACACCATGCACTCTCCTCCTACGGGAGAGTCAAGGGGCGCTGTGGTGTTCCCCCTCGCGGCGGCTATTCCTCCACCAGCAAGCGGCAGAGATCATTTCAGCCGGTTCCGCTGGAACCTGCACGGCAGGACGCTTGAGATCGCCATCAGCAACAGCGTCGGGGAAGGTCCGGCCTGGCGGCTCTGCTGCGCTGAATCAAGCTGGCTGGATGGAGCGATTCGCCATGACTTCCCTGCGCCAGGGTCAGCTGGCTGGTCTGGCGGCAGCCCTGCTGTTCGGTTGCAGCGCGCCGTTGATCAGCACCCTCACCGCGGCAGGCTCGGCCCTGAGCATTGCCGGCCTTCTCTACGGCGGCGCAAGCCTGGCCCTGCTGGTTCTGCGTACGCTCCGGGGCACCGTTGCGGAAACATCCCTGAGGCCTCAGGACATGCCGGCGCTCGCGGCACTCACCCTGCTCGGCGGCGTGGTCGGACCCTTGGCCCTGGTGCTGGGTCTGGTGCGCCTGCCAGCGGCCTCCAGCTCGCTGCTGCTCAACCTCGAGGCCGTGTTCACCCTGGCGATCGCCGTGCTGGTGGGGCGTGAGTACCTCGGTTGGCGCGGGCTGCTCTCGGCCGTGCTCACCATCGCCGGGGCGGTGCTGCTCTGCGAGGGTTCCTTCAGCGGCGCCAATGCCGTCGGCAGTGCCCTGATCGCCTTGGCCACGCTGGCCTGGGGCATCGACAACAACCTCAGCCAGCGCCTCAGCCTGCGCGATCCGATCCAGATCGCCACCTTTAAGGCGGCAGGCGCTTCGTTGCCGATGCTGGCCATGGCGTTGCTGCTGGGGCAGCCCTTCCCGGCCCTGCCGGGGACGCTGGCGCTGCTGGCGATCGGGGCTCTGGGCTATGGGATCTCGATTTGGCTGGATCTGCTCGCCCTGCGCTATCTCGGTGCAGCCCGCGAGGCCGTGCTGTTTGCCGCCGCACCCTTCGTGGGCGCCCTCTTCTCCCTGGTGATCCTTCGTGAGACGTTAACTTCCCAGCTGCTCGTGGCCGCTGGCCTGATGGCCGCCGGTGTTCTGCTGCTGCTGCGGGAGCAGCACAGCCACTGGCATCGCCATGAGTTGCTGCGTCATGCCCATCGCCATCGGCATGATCCCCGCGGCGGCGATCTCCATCACGCCCATCGCCATGAACCCGAGGAGCTGCAAAACGTCGCTGCCGATCAACCCTTCTGGCATGCCCATGAGCATCGGCATGGGGAGCTGGAGCATGCCCACCCCCACGTGAGTGATGCCCATCACCGCCATCGCCATTGATGGGCTGCCGCCCGCGACGACTCCGAGCATCAGGGCCGCGCCCTGGCCCAGGCCCTCCGGCTACTTACGGCGCCCAGCCCCGCTGGCGTTGCAGTTGTCCTGGCTGTCCCTGCAGCCAGCTCAGAAGCCTGAGCCCGGAGTCTGCAGAAAGGCCAGCTCTTCTGCGCTTGACACCCGCCCCAGGGCGATATTGCGATGGGGAAAGCGACCGAAGCGGGCGATCACATCCCGATGGCGGCGAGCGAAGTCGGCCGTGCGGGGATCGCTGAAGCGTGCAAACAGCGGCAGCGCCGCCTCCTGCACCGCCAGCTCTTCGCTGTGCATCAGTGGCATCAGCCAGAACTGCCGGCGCCCCTGCTCCGGTTCCGCCTCCAGCCAGCCCCGCTCCACCGCCCGCCAGCTCAGGGACAGGGCCTGGGCATCCCCCGCGAAGGCCATGGCGGAGTCGCGCCAGATCTGGCGCGGGAACTGGTCCAGCAGCAGCACCAGGGCCAGGGCGCTTTGCGCCGCGGCACCCCAGGCGGTGAGCTCGCCGGCGATCGCCTGCCGGGTCACAGCCAGGAAGCGTTCCCGCAGCAGCGCGTCAAAGGCCTGGTCCTTGGCAAACCACTGGCGCGGCTGCGTCTGATCAAACCAGAACTGCAAAATCGCTGCATCAGTTTCCTGGTGATCGGCCATCACAGCAGCGCCTGCCCACGGGCCACTCTGTCCTTGAGCGGCTGCTCCTCGTCGCTGGGGGTGTTGATCTTCATCCGTTTCGAGGACCTTCGAGACACCGGGCACCCACCCCTTTCGCCGTCGCCATTCAAGAGCGCACCAGACTGGGGGATGGGCTGGATCCTCAGCTGCCGCCGCGATGGAGCCCGTCATCACCACGGACGCCACCAGGGCCGGCGCGGCGGCGTGCCATGGCTGCCATCGCAACAGGGAAAGCGATGGGAGCGGCCACAGCGACACATCAGCACGGTGGCCGGTTCACGCAGCTGGAGCTCGTAGGACACCCGGCCGGTTCCCAGGTGGGCGCCATCACAGAACCAGCCCTGGCGGCTGCGACCGCAGCCGCAGAGGTGATGCACCCCAGCAGGCAACCCCAGGGGCTCCGGCCCAGGGGTGGAGTCCGTGGGTTCATCGATCACCGATCCGCCCGTCCGTTGAGGCCTGATCGCAGTCTGGGGCGAGTCAGCTGCAAGGCGTCATCTGACGCCGCAGGGGCCGTACCCCGGTGTTCGCTGGTGGCCGGGGCGTTTTCGGCTGGAACGCGGAACCCAACCTCACCCATGCAGGGGTATCTCCCTTGTCCCGGAGCCATTCTTGGCCTGTTGGGGCGATTGGGAAGGTGCGGCCGGATACGGCCAACTGCCCCTTGGATTGCCGCCGCGGCCGCAGCGCCGCGGTGAACCCCGATGGCACCACAGCCGCTGGCCTGGTAATCCCTGCGCCTACTGGCTTTCAGCTGGTACGGGAACAGGTACCCAAGCAGGTTCCAACCCAGGCACAAAAGGCGTAATTTGTAGTTGAGGGGAGGTCCGGGAGCCAACCCGACCCTCACCCTCCCAAAGAGTCCGGCCAGGGAACACCCGAGCCGGTGCGCCCAGCGGAGGTGCGCCAACGATGCGACAGACCAAAGGTGAACTTGATGGCGTGGCGCGAACGCCATCCCGTAGCCGCAGAGAGTCATACGCCACTCCTGTTTCCCGCGTCTTGAAATCCCGGGCTGCATAACCCGAGCGTTGATCACAGCTGAGAAGGTCAAGCTCCGAGCATCGCTTCTCCCAGACGTGATCCTCTTCCCTTACCTGCCAGGCCCCAGACAGGCGATGCGTGAATGACAGACACCCGATCGGATCAGGCCCTAGATGCCAGGGCGGTGAACCGCGACCGGTGCTAAGGCGCCCCCACCCGGGGCGCCTTGCTGTTGGCCCCGGTTGCCTACATTTCACGTCCTGTTGGTGAGCCTGGCTGCCCGTTTCTGGCCTGGGCAGTGCCTTCATCAGGCACTCCAACCGTTGTCGCCAGCGCAGTCCCACGCCATTCGTCAGCAAGGTCTGATGCAGTATGCCGGTCTGATGAAGTCAGTCCGGCGCCTTCCCTGGCGGAGGATCCGAGGCCCTCCCTGGTTTGTTGAAAGCAGGGCTGCAACCTGATGCTTGAGGAACATGCGCCTAGGTGGATTGGTCTTGGCGACACGAAAGTTGCGACCCCGGTGGCACTCTCCAGAGACCCTGGCCCATGGTTGCCCTAGTATTTCGATAAACGAGCGTAGAAAATGAGAAAATTCATCTACTGGCTCATGGGCGATCGGGCCGGCAGGGTTGTTGTGGGCTCCTGGCGCTGGCTCTGGGGGTTACCGGTGGAAGCTGGCGGTCGTGTGGCTGTGGCCGTGGCCGAGGAATCACTGCAAACGATGCAGGAGTCGGTGCAGCAATTGGCCAAGGCTGTTGCCTTGCAGGTGGGCGCCTATGACCGCGCTAGGAACAAGTATCAGGAGAAAACCAGGGAACTCAGAACCTACGAGCAGCAAGCACGCCTGGCCCAGAAGGCTGGCCAGCTGGATGGGGCGCGCCTGGCCATGAGCCGTGCGATTCAGATCGAGAAACTTCTCCCTGCTCTCGAACAACAGGTTCAACAGGCAGGCAGGTTTGTCGAGGCATCAAAGGACAAACTGAACCGTGAGCGCATCAAGCTTGAACAATACAAGTCCGATATGCAGAACATCAAGGACCTTGCCGAAGTCAATGCTGCCCTTGAGTCGATCGCCAAGGTGAACAACGACTTTGATATTGGATCTGCCCGGTCATCATTTGAGGCAGCAAAAAATGCTGTCGAGGGTCGGAATCTAACCAGTACCGCGTTGGCTGAACTCTCCGAGAATCCCCACGAGAAGCTGGCTGCTGATCTGGAGCAGCTCAGCCTTGATGAGCAGGTTTCCATGCGCCTTGAGGCTCTGAAATCCAACCCTCCCCTGCAACTTCCAGAAGCACAGCAGCCATGAGCGAACAACCCGCCGGTGGACCCAGAAAGAGCGTTCCACCAATTGTCTTCATCCTGATTGGCATCGCCGCCCTCTGGGGATTGCAATCCCAGTGGCCCAGGCTGATGGGCTGGCGAGCCTCACTTCCCAGCCTGCCAAATCTGCACTCTGGCAACAGTGGCCCAGGAGGTGAGTTTGCAGCTCAGTTCCCTCTCCAGCAGACCGTTCCGGCAGGGACCACGATCAGCATTGATGGTTCCACCAGCATGGTGCTGATCAATGAGGCTCTAAAAGCCGCTTTCCTCAGAACCTATCCAGGCGCCGTCGTCAACACTTCCGCCACTGGTTCGGATAATGGAGTCGTGGCCTTGTTGGAAGGCAACGTCAATTTGGCAGCCCTATCACGACCGCTGACGGCTGAGGAGAAAAAGCGTGATCTCGTTGCTGTCCCTGTGGCGCAGGATCGCATCGCCATCGTGGTAGGCATCAACAACCCCTTCCGTCGTGGTTTATCGAAAATCCAGTTGCAGCATATCTTTCGAGGTGAGATCACAAACTGGGCCACGTTCGGGGGTGCCGATCGCACCATTCGGGTTCTCAACAGGCCCAGCGTCAGCGGAACCTACAAGGCTTTCCACACAATGGTTCTTGACGACAAGGATTTCGGCTCTACTCCAAACATCAAGACCCTTGTCCGTGATGCCACCACACCCATGTTGCGGCAGCTAGGGGCAGACGGAATCGGTTACGCAACCTATGGGCAGGTGGCTGATCAACGCACGGTCCGGGTGCTGGCCATTGACGGCAGGACGCCGGAGGCGGACGCCTATCCGTTCCAGAGACCACTGTTTTATGCCTTCCGTAAGCCCGCTGATCCAGCGGTCAAGGCGTTCCTCGGTCTGGCTCTCTCAGCGGAAGGCAAAACACGAATCATCACCGCCGTGAAGGGATCCTGACGGCGGCTTCCCGGAATCACGGTCTTGATGTGGTGTTGAACTTGGAAAGGGATTCCGATGTTGAACATCGCGTTGACAGAAGATGCATTCAGCAGTGCCTGCAATCGAAAGCCTGAGGCAGTTGGCGTGCTGCACGTTGCCGGCAACGTCACGACCTGCCCAGAAGCCGGTGCGGACAAAGCGATTGGAAAACGGAGGGGGTGGGATTCGAACCCACGGACCCTTGCGGGTCGCCGGTTTTCAAGACCGGAGCCATCAACCACTCGACCACCCCTCCAGGGGTGGGTCGCCGCCGTAGCAGGCGACCGCTGCAGGATTGTCCCACGCGGGGCAGGACCGCCTACGGCTTGGCCAGCGGCAGCAGACACTTGTCGGAATCGCAGCCGGCTGGGCCCGCTTCCATCAGTTCGCCGCGGTCGTAACGCTGCAGGGCCTGGAAGAAATCGGTGTCGCGCCGACGCTCCAGCACCTCCGCCGAGAGCCGCTGGTAGGTGGCCGCATCGATCGGCTCGAACGGCAGCCGCGGAAAGGTGGCATTGGCATCAAAGCGGGCCAGCAGCGCCGCGGAGATGTAGCCCTCGCTGTTCTCGATCGCCTGATGGATGGCATCGGCCAACGCTTCGATTTCATCCTCGCGGAATTCCACCGTGGCGGAGGTGTTGTGGGCCGTGTAGTGCTTCTGCACCTGCATGTAGAAATCAAACTGGGCCATGGCCGAGAAATTGTTGATCTCCACCACATCGGCGCCGGGCAGGTTGGCCCAGCTCACTTCCGTGGGAATTTCCACCAGCCATTCGGTGCAGCGGGGATCAAATGGATCATCCAGCAACCGGCCCTGGTCATCCTTGTCGGATTGGCTGGGCACGATCGTGTAGCCGTAGTCCATGCAGGCGAGCGCCACCGGATCGTTCTTGCGGAAGGTGATGCGGCGGATGAAGCGCTGGGCCTTGGGCGGATGCCAGCCAGGCGAGGCACCCGTGAGCAGGCTCTTGGTACCGGCGGGCTGCACCGTGGTGCAGCGGTTGGGGCGGCCGAGGCCATGGCGATCGCAGTAATCCCACACCGCCTCGTTCACGATCCGTTTCCAACGGCTGAGGTAGTCCGCCTCAGCGGCCTTGAAGGCGCGTCCCTCCTCGCTGTCGGGCCGGCCGGCTTCCCACCACTGCAGCCAGGGGGTGCCGAAGGCATGCACGAAGAAATCGAACAGGCCGGTGAAGCTCACCCCCACAATCGGATCCCACTCGCGGCTCTGGCGGTAGCGCTCCACCTCGAAACGATGGTTGAGCAGGCAGGCCACGGCGATGCCGGCGGCGCGGAAGGCATCCTCCTGGGCCTGGTGGTCATCCGGATCGATCCGGTTGAGATGGATCTCGGCCAGGTTGCAGTGGAAGTCGGCGCCGAGAATCTCACCGCAGGGGTTGAGGCCGTAGCGGCCGAGTCGGTGCTCCAGCTCCGCGTCCGACAGAGCGGGATGGTGCAGTTGCAGCCAGCGGCCGGCCTCCTCGCGGCCCTGGTCGCAGTAGATGCCGATGAATTCCTCTTTCAGTTCGGGGCTGCTGAGCAGGTCGGCATTGGACCGGGCGATCGCCTCCGGCGCGAACTGGATCGCCCCCTCACCCGACTGGAACTGCTTGATCACGGCCTCGCGCACCACCTGCTGGGAGGGCCGGCTGTGGAAGACACGGGTGTGGTTGGCCATGCGCAGGGCATCGCGCTCGGGATCGATGCGCCAGTTGCCCTCGCTGTCCTGTTGCCAGAGGTTGTCCTTGGCGCCGGCGGCGGCCAGGTCGTCGGCGGCGAACTGGCGCATGCCGGCACTGCGGCGGATGTTGCCGGCCACGATCGTCACCGCCGCCTCATCGATCAGCAGGCAGCACTCCACCGAGGTGAGCCGCCGGCCGCGGGCCTTGTTGAGGATCTGGGCGACCCGGCCGTAGAGATCGCGCAACTTCACCGGGTTGGCCATGCCGCCGAAACCCTTGAGGCTTTCGCCCACCGGCCGTACATCCGAGAGGTCGACGCTGATTTCGATCGGGCCGTCGAAGCGCCCATCGCTGCTCAGCTCCAGCAGCAGGCGGTAGCTGTCCACCCAGCCACTGCGGGTATCGCCCACCTTGATGGCCACCCGCTGGCCCTCGATGCTGTGGCTGGTGCGCTGCTGGCGGGATCCCGCCGGGGTGCCGCCGATATCACTGACAACATCGATCTTCAGTGGATTGCGCACCACCGGCAGCCGCTCAATCAGATGGGGCTCGATGATGGCGCCGGTGCCGCAGCCCATCATCGCCAGGTCCATCATCAGGGCGAAGGCCTGCCAGTCCACCAGGTTGGTGGAGGTGCAGTTGTAGGCACCGGAGAAGTTCTCGGGGTTCTCGATCCAGTCGGTGCCGCCGATCCACAGCCAACGCCCCGAAGGCAGGGCCTTCTGCTGCAGCTGCATCCGCCGCAGCAGCTCCACCTCCTCACGGTTGAGGTGGCCGAGGCGGCGCAGGCCCTCGAGGTTCCGCTCACCCACCTGCTGCCAGCTCTCCCGGCCCTGGGGGGTCTTGCGGGAGTAGGTGCGGTAAAAGACCGGATTGGCAGCCGGTGCCGTGGCCGGGAAATCCCGCTGACCGGCGGCCGCCGCAACGGCTGTGGATGCGGGATCCGTGCTTGGGGCAGCGACAGGTGGCGTGGCGGACAGGGTCATCGGGTGTTGCGGATCCAGCGTGGCCGACAGCCTAGGCGCCACCTGTAGGGTCCGCAAGACACCAAAGGCACCATCGACAGCGCCCGGGCCGTCTCGGTCGAGAATCGGCGCCATGGAAAGGATCTGCGAGCCCGAGCTGATGGACGACGTCCAGCAGGCCCGGGAGTACTCCGAAGCCGACTTCAGTGCCAGCGACGCCCGCACGGTGGGTCGGATCTTCAGCCGCTTCCCCGATGGCCAGCTGGGGGCCCGGATCCTCGATCTGGGCTGCGGCCCCGGCAACATCACCTTCCCCCTGGCCGCCCGCTCGCCGGGGGCCACGGTGCTGGGGCTCGATGGTGCCGACGCGATGCTTGCCATCGCCGACCGACGGCGTCATGCCCTGCCCGGCGGTGCCGCCGGCGAAGTGGCTTCCCGGCTGGCCTTCCACCGGGCTGTGCTGCCGCTGCCCGCCACGGGCCTGGCGGAGCTGGGCGGTGCGTTCACGGCCCTGGTCAGCAACAGCCTGCTCCACCATCTCCACGACCCGCTGGTGCTCTGGCGCAGCCTGCGCCAGCTGGGGGCCCCGGGGGCGGCGGTCTATGTCTGCGATCTGCGACGGCCCGACAGCGAAGCGGCCCTGGCGCAATTGCTGAGCCTGCATGCCGCGATGGCACCACCGCTGGTGCGCCGTGATTTCGCCCTGTCGCTGCGGGCCGCTTTCCGGCCGCAAGAGATCAGCGACCAGCTGCGGGTGCTGGGGCTGGAGGCGCTGCGGGTGGAGAGCCGCGACGACCGCTATCTGGAGGTCCACGGGCGGCTGCCCTGAACCAGGCCGCCGATGGTGCTGGACATCGGCGGCCGTTCGGGCAATGGTGGTAGCACCCCCACCTGCTGCCGGTCTGGCTGATGGAGAGCACCGCCGTTGCCGTGAGGGACTGGAGCGAGGCCGCCCTGAGCAGCGCCAGCCGTGGCAGTGACGATGACGACCTGGTGCGGCGACTGCTGGAACGTTTTGGCCAGGGCCCGGGCGCCCCGGGCCTCGGCAACCGGATCGTGAATCTCGGCTGCGGCCAGGGCAGCCTCTGCTTCCGCCTGGCCGATCGGGTTCCTGAGGCCAGCCTGCTCGGCCTGGAGGAATCGGCGGACTTGCTGAGGGTGGCCGAATCCCGCCGCCGCATCGACGCCGGCTGGCGGCAGGCCGTGAGCTTCCGGCGCATTCAGCTGCCGATCGCCGACCTGGCCGAAGGGGCTTTCCCCACCGGCTTTTCGACGGTGGTCAGCCAATACCTGCTGCATCGGCTGGCGGATCCGCTGCTGCTCTGGCGCACCATCCGCCAGCTGGGCGCCCCGGGGGCGCTGGTGCTGGTCCGCGACCTGGCGCGACCACGTGACCGCAGCCACGCGGAAGCGTTGATCGCCCAGTTCGGGTATGCCCTCAGCGAGGGTGAGCGCCTGGAACTGGCCTCCTGCCTGGCGACGGCACCGGATGGGGCGGAGCTGGGCCGCCAGCTCGACCAGGCGGGCCTCCCCCAGCTTCAGGTGCAGCAGCCCGATGCCCTGCACCTGGAGGTGAGCGGCAGGCTGCCCTGAGCAGATCAGCAGGAACCGGGGGGCTCCTGGGGAATCAGGCTGCGCCGGAACCAGCCCTCCGGCACGACCGGACGCAGCAGGTGCCAGAGCAGCACTGGGATGGCGAAGCCTTCGAAGGCCGCCCGTCGCACCGGCCATAGGCCGTCCCGCTGGTATAGGAGATGGGCCAGCTGCTGCCGCTGCCTGGCCGAGAGGGGGCCAAAGCTGGCTCCCAGCCGCCGCCGGCCGGAGCGCACGGCGATCCGGCAGGGCAACAGCAGCGGCGGCTGGCCCTGGCCGGCGGCGATGCAGCCAGCGGCTGGGGCCGGCAGGCTCAGCCAACCTTCCGTTCCCGGGGCCGGTGGGAGCGCGGCACCTGCCCCATCCAGCCCCAGTTCCACCCCCTGCTCACTCAGGGCACTGATCCACACCGCCAGCTCACCGCCGGCAACGCGAAGGCGGGCCGGGAACCGCAGCTGGAACCAGGGCACCGTCGCCAGCTGGGGCCGCTCCTGGCAACAGCGGATCGAAACCAGCAGCAGCAGGCTGTTCAAGAGAATCCATATCAACAGCAGGCTCCGGCTGGCCGGCCCCGCCGCCGCCGCCCCCTGGGCCATTCCCCCGGAGAGCACCTGCACCAGGGCGGCGCCATGGACCGCCAGCAGCAGCAGCAAGGGCAGCAGCAGTCGCGCCTGGGGGCGCGGTGTTGCCCCGGGCGCCAGGGCCTTGGGGGTGACCAGAAAGGGCTGGGGCCTGCCGAGCAGGGTGCTGACCACCGTGACCCCAAGGGGTACCAGGAAGATCCAGCGGTAGAGCTCCGGCAGCACCGCCGTGCGCGATTGGCCACTCAGCCAGCGGGCGAGCAGCAGCTGGGCGAGCCAGAACGGACCGGCCATCAGCACCAGGGCCTCCCCCTGCACCCGCAGCGGCGAGACCCCCAGCAGGGTGACCAGGGCCGGGGTGAGCAGCAGCAGCAGCAACGGCAGACAGTTGAACCAGTGTAGGATCCCCTCGAGGAAGGCCAGGCGTTGCAGTGGCTTGAGTCCGGCGATGGTGAGGGGATTGGCGCCGGTGCGCAGGGTCTGCAGGCTGCCGCTGGCCCAGCGGCAGCGTTGCCGCACCATCGCCTCAGCGGTGAGCGGAGCCAGGCCGGCACTGAGCTTCTCGCTCAGGTAGGCGACCCGATGGCCGCCGGCGGCGATGCGGATGCCCGTGGCCAGATCCTCGGAGGGGGTGCCGGTCTCGAAGCCCCCCACCTGCTCCAGCACCCGGCGACGCACCACGAAGGAGGTGCCGACGCAGACCGCGGCACCGAGGCGTTCGCGACTGGGCTGGATCCAGCGGTAGAAGGGCTCCTCATCGGACATCAGCCAGCGCTCGAGCCGCAGGTTGCGCAGGATCGGATCGGCATTCATGTAGTGCTGCGGTGTCTGCACCAGGCCCAGCCGGGGATCGGCAAACAAAGGCAAGGTGCGGCGCAGGAAGCTGCGCAGGGGGACCACATCGGCATCGAAAACGGCGATCAGCGGCTGCTGGCCGAAGGGAAGGGCGTGGTTGAGGTTGCCGGCCTTGGCGTGCAAGTGCTCCTGACGAGCCAGATAGCGGCAACCCAGCTGCTCGGCCAACCGCTCCAGCTCCGGACGGCCGGCGTCATCCAGTAGCCAGATGGTGGTGGCGGGATGGTCGATCGCCAGGCAGCCGCGCAGGCAGCGCTCCACCACCGCCAGCGGTTCGCCGTAGGTCGGCACCAGCACATCCACCCCCAGGGCCTCGGCGGCCTCAGCGCTGAGCAGGGGCGCCGCCGCCGGTTCAGGCCGCAGGGAAAACCACAACTGCAGGAACGTCTCCAGCAGCAGTAGAAGCTCCGCCGCCAGCAGCAGCAGGCTGAGGCCGGTGCTGAGCGGGGTCTGCAGGTTGAGGCTGCTGCCCAGCCGCCAGGTGAGGTAGCGGGCCGCCAGCAGGGTGAGCAGCAGGACCGCCCAGGGGTGGGGGCGGGCCCGGGGCTCAAACCAGCGGTGCCCGATCGCGGCTGTAGAACAACGAACGGCCATGGGAAGGCTTGACGGCCTTGGCATGGTGCCTCGCCCTGGCAATCTGGCGCGATGACGAGCAGCACATCCATCCAATCCCCCCAGGGGGAGCATCCGGCGAGCGGCGATCCCCAGCTGGCCGATTTGGTGGCCGCCGTGGGCCGGCGCCGCAATTTCGCGATCATCTCCCACCCCGACGCCGGTAAGACGACCCTTACCGAGAAACTGCTCCTTTACGGCGGTGCCATCCAGCAGGCCGGGGCGGTGAAGGCCAAGGGCGAGCAGCGCAAGGTCACCTCCGACTGGATGGAACTCGAGAAGCAACGCGGCATCTCGATCACCTCCACCGTGCTGCAGTTCGATTATGCCGGCAGCACCATCAACCTGCTGGACACCCCGGGGCACCAGGACTTCTCCGAGGACACCTACCGCACCCTGGCGGCGGCGGATAACGCGGTGATGCTGGAGGATGCCGCCAAGGGCCTCGAACCCCAGACCCGCAAATTGTTTGAAGTGTGCAGGATGCGGGCGATCCCGATCTTCACCTTCATCAACAAGATGGATCGGCCCGGACGGGAGCCGCTCGAGCTGATCGATGAAATCGAGGCCGAACTGGGGCTCACCTGCTGGCCGGTGAACTGGCCGGTGGGCAGCGGCGACCGCTTCCGGGGCGTGATCGATCGGCGCAGCCGTGAGGTGATCCTCTTCGAGCGGGCTGAACGGGGCCGCCAGGCCTCGGAACGGCGGCTGGGGTTGGATGACCCCGCCCTGGAATCCCTGCTGGAACCGGAACTGCTGGCCCAGGCGCTGGAGGAACTGGAGCTGCTGGAGGGTGCCGGTGCCGACCTCGACCTGGAGCTGGTGCATGCCGGTGAACTCAGCCCGGTGTTCTTCGGCTCGGCGATGACCAATTTCGGTGTACGGCCCTTCCTCGATTCCTTCCTGGAGCTGGCCCAGAAACCCACCGCCCGCCAGTCGAGCGAAGGTCCGGTGGATCCGCTGCGGCCTGAATTCAGTGGGTTCGTGTTCAAGCTTCAGGCCAACATGGACCCACGGCACCGGGATCGGGTGGCCTTCGTGCGGGTCTGCAGCGGCCGCTTCGAAAAGGACATGAGTGTGCGCCATGCTCGCAGTGGCCGCACGATCAGGTTGTCGCGGCCGCAGAAGCTCTTCGGCCAGGATCGGGAGGTGGTGGAAGATGCCTACCCCGGTGATGTGATCGGCCTCAACAATCCCGGCATGTTCGCCATCGGCGACACCCTTTATGTGGGGCCGAAGGTTGAATACGAGGGGATTCCCTGCTTCACACCGGAAATTTTTTCCTGGCTTCGCAACCCCAATCCCTCGGCCTTCAAGAGCTTCCGCAAGGGTGTGAATGAGCTGCGCGAGGAGGGGGCCGTGCAGGTGCTTTATGACACCGACCCGAGCCGGCGCGACCCGATCCTGGCGGCGGTGGGGCAGTTGCAGTTGGAGGTGGTGCAATACCGGCTTGAGCATGAGTATGGCGTCAAGACCCGGCTGGAGCCGCTGGAATTCGCTGTGGCCCGCTGGGTGAGCGGCGGTTGGCCGGCCCTGGAGCGGGTGGGCCGCCTGTTCAACTGCCGCACGGTGCGCGATGCCTGGGATCGGCCGGTGCTGTTGTTCCGCAACAACTGGAATCTCAACCAGCTGGCGGAGGACCATCCGGAGCTGGAGCTGAGCGCCGTGGCGCCGGTGGTGAGCGGCGTCGAACCGATCGCTCTCTGACTCGCGGCCCGCCGTTCGCGGCACCAGAATGGTCGCAATAAATATTCATGCCACAGGGTGGAGCAACTCATGTCGCCATCCTCGAGTTCAGCTTCAACGCCAGCCGCCACGCCACCAGCCTCGCCAGCCGTCAAGCCCTCTTCCCTCTGGCTGGTGCGGCCCCGGAGTGATGGCGGCTGTGATTACGTGAGTTTCCTGCCGGGCCAGGGGGCCATCGATGCAGCCACTGTGGAGATGCGCGAGGGCAGCCACCTGCCCCCCCAGCTGCCGTTGCTCAAACGCCGCAGCCGACTGGGCATCCACGAGGCCGAAGCCTGCCGCCGCCGCTTGCAACAGGAAGCTGGATATCAACGCAGTGAACCCCTTTTCTGAGCGCGCCTCGATACGCTCAACCTCATGACAACAGGTTCCCTGCCACCGAACGGCCCCTCCGGGGGGTCGTCCCGAGATGCCTCTTCGCCTGGCGAGGGTGCTGACCCTTACCAGCGCCTGCAGGTGGCTGCGGACGCCAGCTTCGATGAGGTGCAGGCCGCCCGCCAGGCCCGGCTCGCTGAGGCCGGCGAGGATCCGTTGGCCCGCTCCCGCATTGAGGCGGCCTACGACGCCGTGCTGATGGGACGCCTCAAGGAGCGGCAACAGGGCAAGGTCAGCAGCGCCGCCCGCACGGCCTCCCAGCGTGAACAGGCGCCGCCACCGCCGAGCCGGCCGGCCCTGCCCGCCCTCAGCAACCTGCCCCAGCTGCCGGCGGTGAACTTCCGCGCCGCCGCTTCCCTGCCGGCCCTGGCCATGGCCACAGGCCGGGAACGCTGGTTTCCCCTGGCGGTCGATGGCGTGCTGCTGCTCCTGCTGCTACTGGTGCCCGCGGCTTCGCCGGAGCTGCTGCTGGCGCTTGCCACCCTGGTCACCGTGATCAACCTGCAGCGGCGGCGGGGGCGGATGCTGGCGGCCGTGGGCTTCAGTTTCGGGCTTCTCGTGCTCGGGCTGGTGCTGGGGGCCCTGCTGCACAGCGTGCTGAACAGTTCCCTTCCCCTAGGGCTGCCGCTTGGTGACCTGCAGGTGCAGAGCCTGCCGGCCCTGCTCTTATTACTGCTGGGTGCGCTGCTGATCGGCTGATTGTTCAGCTCCAGCACCTGTGAATCTGCGGCGGAATTTCAACCAATTTTCAGGGGCCGGCTCATTACGTTGGAAGCACCCCACTAGGGGAATTTTTCGCCTTCCTTCATCTCATGTTAAGTCGCATCATCGCCGGCTTTGGCCTTGCCATTGTCGGCTGCTCCATGCTGCCCGCCAGCGCCCAGCTCGCTTCATCGGCTAGCCAGTTCAAAGGATCGGTTCCGAAAATCTGTCAGATCGCCAAGGCGGTCAATACGGAGACCGCGATGAGCACCAAGGAGGGTGGTCTCTATGGCGAAACCGAACCCTTCAGCTATGTGAGCAACACGCCGGTGTCGCTGCAGCTGCGGCAGATCAAGGTGGAAGATCAGCCCGCTGGCAGCACGGGCGTGTACGAAGCGGCCCTCAAGGACGAGATCAAGAATCAGGATCTGGTCGTGGCGTCGGCGGCGCAGGCCTCCTCGGCCAGCAAGTTTGCCTCTCCCCTGATGGACAAGGATCAGTTCCGGCTGCGGCTGCGGATCACCCCCCAGAAGGGCGAAATGCTCACCGCCGGCAACTACCTCACCACGGTGACGGTTGACTGCATCAGCCCCAACGGTTGATCGCGTGATGCCTTATCGATGGGCCAGGCTCTTCGCTGGCCTGGCCCTGGTGACGGCGGCGGCGCCCGTGTTCGCAGAGGGTGTGGAACTGCCGGCACGGATACGGCCATCCCTTTCGGGTGACTACGTGCTGCGGGCCGTTCTTTCCACCAATGAATCCGTCAGGGGCCTCCGCTATAGCCTGCATAAGGTTGTCAGCGGAGGCATCAGGGAGGAGATCCCGGAGGTGGCCAGAAGACCCGAGGTTCTCAATACGCGCCCTGGGGAAAAACGCCCCGTGGTGTTGTCCTTCAAGTATCCGCTCAGCGGGCCCGAGGAGCTGGCCTTGTGCATGTACGCCGATCCACCGAATCCAGGCAGCAGTGGCTCCGGTTCCCGCTTGCGGGTTGCCTTTCGCTTCTGCAAATTGCTCACCCTGCAGCCCTAGCCCAGTCGGTCAGCCAGTCCCAGCAGGCGATCAACCTCTCCCCCACCACGGGGGTGAGCACCCTGGATCAGCTGGATCCCGCCAAAAGCGACAGTGTGGAGCTGGAGTTTCCCTCCGGCTTCCGCTGTCGCATCGGCGCCGGCGATGTGCCATCCCTGATCGCCTTCGCCGATCAGGGATCACTGGGGACTCTCAACAGCAGCTCCCTGGTGTCCGGGGCTCGGGCTGGCATGGCATTCATCATGCCGCTCTACCGCCGCCGCGCCGGCACCTGTGATCGCTCCATGCAGCTGCAGAACGCCCTCAGCCAGCTGGAGATCGCCGAGAAGCTGGTGAGCAGTGGTGCGATGACCAACGACGAATTTCTGCGGCTGGCTCGCAAGATCAAGGCCATGGTTTTCGGCGTCTGAATGCCGTCAGACCACCGCACCGAACAGCCGGCCCACCAGGGCCGTCATGCCCATGGCCAGGGCTCCCCAGAACAACATCCGCAGGGCCCCCTGCCGCAGCGGCGCACCGCCAGCCGAAGCGGCGGCGGCACCCAGGCCCACCAGGGCCAGCAGGGCGGTGAGGGTGGTGCCCATGGCGATCCGATCGGCGGGGGTGAGCAGCACCGCCAGCAGCGGCACCAGGGCGCCGGCCATGAAACAGAAGGCCGAGGCCAGGGCGGCCTGGATCGGCCGGGCCCGGTGGGTGTCGCTGAGACCCAGCTCATCGCGGGCATGGGCGGCGAGGGCATCGTGAAGGGTGAGCTGTTCAGCCACCTGCCGGGCCAGGGAGTGCTCCAGGCCCCGCTCCAGGTAGATCTCGGTGAGCTCCTCCAGCTCACCGGCCGGATCGCTCACCAGTTCGGCCCGTTCCCGGGCGAGATCGGCCTGCTCGGTATCCGCCTGGGATTGCACCGATACGTATTCCCCGGCTGCCATCGACATCGCCCCGGCCGCCGTGGCCGCCACGGCCGAAAGCAGGATCGCCGGGCGATCGGCCCCGGAAGCGGCGATGCCCACCGCCAGGCTGGCCACCGAGATCGTGCCATCGTTCGCCCCCAGCACCGCGGCACGCAACCAGCCGATGCGGTGGCTGTTGTGGCGTTCGTGGTGACGCTGGCTGGCGATGCGGCCCATGGGAAAGGGGAGTGGGGATTCAGGCGACGGCCAGCTCGGCGATCAGTTCCCGCAGCTCATCGGCCTCCACGCGGTAGACGCTGCTGCAGAAATGACAGGTGAGTTCGGCCTGGCCATCTTCGGCCAGGATGGCGCTGAGTTCCTGCTGGCCCAGCAGTTTGAGGGCAGCGACACTGCGCTGGCGGCTGCAGGGACAGTGGAAGCGCACGGGGGTGATGGCTTCGGCATCCTCCAGGGGCTGGGGATCGAGGTCGGGGAAGATCGCTTCCAGCAGGCCATGCAGCTGGTCGGCGTGGGCGAGCAGTTGATCGCTGAAGCCACCGATCTCCCGGCAGCGCTCCTCCAGGAGGGCCACCAGGGCCGGCTCCCGCGCCGCCTTGGGCAGCACCTGCACCAGCACGCCACCGCTGCAGCGCACGCCGCCGCTGTCGAGGCGCTCGCCCACGAACAGCGCCGACGGGGTCTGCTCGGAGTGGAGCAGGTAGGAGGCCACGTCCTCGCCGATGCCACCGCTCACCAGCTCCACCGTGCTGCTGAACGGCTCGCCTTCGCCCAGGTCGCGGACGACGTGGAGATAACCGGTGCCGGTGGCGGCGGTGAAATCGAAATGGTGATGGCCGGTGGCATCGCTCACCAGGTCGAGTTCGAGATCGGGCCGGCCCACATAGCCCCGCACCGTGCCATCGCGGCCGGCATCCACCATCAGGCCGCGCAGGGGGCCATCGGACTGGATGCGCAGGTTGACCCGGCCATGGGCCACCTTCATTGAGCTGGCCAGCAGCAGGCCGGCGGTCATCGCCCGGCCGAGCAGCGCCGTGGCCAGGAAGGACAGCCGGTGGTGCTCCCGGGCCATGCGGCTGGTCTCGGTGGTGTTGACCGCCACGAGGCGGATCCCCCCACCCGCAGCCGTGGCCCGCAGCAGCTGATCCGCCATCCCGCCACCCACTCCATCTGGAGGCATCGTACGGATCAGAACCGGCGACGGCGGGACTCCGGCCCGGCGCTCGCCAGCGCAGCAGCTGGCAGGGACAGGAGCTGCCCGTCGACCAGCCGCCAGCCCTGATCGATCACCCCCCGGAACAGCTCCGGCTCATGGGTCACCACCAGCAGCGCCCGCTGCCCCGCCAGCTGCGCCAGCACCTGCAGCACTTCGTCGCGCACGCTCCAGTCGAGACCGGCGGTGGGCTCATCGAGCAGCAGCACCTGGGGGTCGCGCAACAGCTGCACCGCCAGCGACAGGCGCCGCTGTTGGCCGCCGCTGAGCCGTTCCGGTGGTTGCTGCAGCGACACCTCCGCCAACCCCACCTGGGCAAGGGCGGCGGCCAGCCGCTCGGAGGGGATCCGCCCCTGGCCGATCCGCAGCTCCTGGCCCACGGTCATCCCAAGGAAATGGCGCTCGGGGAACTGGAAGACCAGCCCGCACAGCCAGCGGCGCTGACGGGCGTTGAGGGTCTGGCCGTTCCAGAGGATCTGGCCCCGGTCCGGGCTGGCCAGCCCGCTGATCACCTCCAGCAGGGTCGTTTTACCACTGCCGCTGCGGCCCGCCACCAGGGCCGGTGCGCCGGCCTGGAGCTGCAGATTCACATCCCGCAGCAGGGGCCGGCGGACCGTGCTGGGCTGATAGCTGATGGACTGAAGTTCGAGCATGGCCCCCAGCATGGCGGGCGACGGCATCAGCGGGCCATGGGGTTGTTGGATAGAGCCATCCCCGCCCGCGACGGCCCCCCGCCATGGACGTTCAATTCCGTGAGATCGATCCCTTCAACTGCTGGATCTGGATGCGCTTCGCCGCTCCGCCGGGCCAGGGGGAGCGCGGCTACCTGGAGACCACCTTCGATAGCTGGTTCTTCCTCGGCAAGCTGGGCGGTTTCAACGCCGAGAACCTCCAATCCCATGACGCCGGAGCGGAGATCAGCTGGCTCGCCTACGACGGTGACGAGGCCGCCCGGGCGCTGCCGGCGCTGATGCACAACATGGGGCCGATGGAATACCAGGAGGAATGGGCTCGCTGCTGGCTGGACATGGGCACCAGCGATGCCATCGGCCTGGACGTGCTGATCAATGCCCTGCGGCAGCTGGACAACGACGTGCTCGAAATCGAGGAACTGCTGATCGGCGGCATCAACGAGGAATGGCCGATCGAGGACGAACCGGAAAGCCTGTTCCCGCTGATAGGTTCCTGAGCGGGATCCGCCACGATGGAGGGCAGGCAGGGCAGGGGCAGATGGCGCGGGAACTGCGGCGGCTGCTGATCGCCCCCGAGCGGCTGGTGCAGCTTGCCGCCGAGCAGGAGGGGGCGCCGCTGGCCCTGGAATCAGCGGAACGCCATTACCTGCGCCGCGTGCTGCGCTGCCGGGACGGCGACCGGCTGGCCGTGGTTGACGGCCGCGGTCAGCTCTGGACTGCCCGGCTGGCGGCGGACGACCGGCTGCTGCTCGAGCAACCGCTGCAGCAGCCCCTGGAGCGGCAGCGGGCGCCACGCCTGCGCATCGGCCTGGCGATGGCGGTGCCGCGGCGCGATCCCGACCTGGTGTGGCGGATGGCCACCGAACTCGGGGTGGATGTGCTGCAGCCGCTGCTGGCTGGTCGCAGCGTCGTGACCGGGCGGCTACCGCTGGAGCGCTGGCAGACGATCCTGGAGGAGGCGGCTGAGCAATGTGAGCGGCTGTGGCTGCCCGTGCTGGCGGAGGCCAGGCCGGCCCTGCCCTGGCTGGCCGCCGCTCCGGTGGGGGTGGGGCTGCTGGCCACCACCCGCCGGGGGGATCTGCCGCTGCCGGCGCAGCAGTTGGATGAGCTGCTGGCGCGGCGGTCGGCGGATGAGCAGGCGGAAATGGTGACCCTGGCGATCGGGCCTGAGGGGGGCTGGACTGAGGAGGAGGAACAGCAGGCCCTGGCGGCCGGTTGGCTGGCGGTGAGCCTGGCGGAGCCGATCCTGCGTACCGCCACAGCGGCGGTGGCGGGGGTGGCCCAACTCACCAGCTGGCGCCAGCTCAGCTGCCCAGCAGCCCGGCGGCCATCGTCTTGAAGCCCGCCAGATCGGCGGCCGGACGGCGGCGACGACGGGGCAGGGCCCCGGCCGGGCTCAGGGACTCGGGCGCGAAGGTGGCCAGGGTGGGAGCGGGCCGACTGGCCTGGGCGGCGGCCAGCTCCGCGGCGATCTCCTCGGTGGTGGTACGACGGGACGTCTCCGGAGCGGCAGGGGCGCTTGTTGCCACTGCAGGGGCTGCCGCAGCAACGGCAGGAACAGCCGCCTTCGTGGCGGCGGGCTTGACAGGCTGCGCCGGGGCGGGCTCCAGCTTCACCGGCGCCACGACCGCAGGGCTGACTTGTTGATCGCCCTCGCCGCTGAGATCGAGGAAAAACTTCTTCTTGAAGACCATGGCGCCCGGACGCTGCTCAGGTGCAGCGATTATCCGCTGCCTAGCTGCCGGCGGGGCGGCCAGAGCCGGCGGATGCAACACAATGTGGCTCCACCGGCTCCGGCCTGCCCGACTGATGCTGCAACTGCCGCCCCAGGACGCCGGCCACTGGCTCGCCGCCCTGGCGATCAACGCTCTGTTGATCGCCCTCGCCCAGCGGGCTCCCCTGCTCACCCCGGCGGGCTGGGTGCACGCCGGCATCCTCGGCACCATCCTCTGGGGCAGCCTCGGCTGGCGCGGCTGGCTGGCGGTGGTGGCCTATCTGGCCCTCGGTTCGCTGGTCACCCGCCTCGGCTTCCGCCGCAAGCAGGACCAGGGGCTGGCGGAAGCCCGCGGTGGCCGCCGGGGACCGGAGAACGTGTGGGGATCGGCCCTGGTGGGCAGTGGTCTCGCCCTACTGCTGCCCCTGCTGGGGGAGGACTGGCGGCCGCTGCTGCTACTGGGCTTTGCAGCCTCCTTTGCCGCCAAGCTGGCGGACACCTTCGGCAGTGAGATCGGCAAGCGCTGGGGCCGCCACACCGTGCTGATCACTTGCCTGCGGCCGGTGCCGGCCGGCACCGAAGGGGCCGTGAGCCTGGAGGGCACCGCCGCCAGCCTGTTGGGCGGAGCGCTGATGGCGGCGGTGATGCTGGGCTGCGGCGTGATCAGCGGCGCCGGTTCCTGGCTGCTGGTGAGCGGTGTGGCCCTGGTGGCCACCCTGCTGGAGAGCCTGATCGGCGCCACCTTGCAGCGGCGCTGGGCCTGGTTGACCAATGAGATCGTCAACGGTCTGCAGACCCTGCTGGCCGCCCTGCTGGCGATGCTGCTGGCCCCGCCCCTGGACAGCCTGCTAACCGGCCTGGGGGGGGCTCAGGTCGGCTGACCCTGGCGCCAAAGGTCGGCCTGTTTCTGCAGGCGCGCCAGGGCCGCATCGTGGCGGCGCTGGGCCTGGCGCGCCGGAATCCCCAACTGGCGGCCAAGCTCCACCCAGGTGCAGCCGAGACGCTGGCGGCCATCCAGCAGCTGCCGCAGGTTCGGATCCAACTCCTGCATCTGTTGCCGCAACCAGCTGAGCTCGGCCGAAGGAGCCCCATCGGCCGCCGCCTCGGCTGCGGCAACTGGCGGCTCCGGCGCCGCCAGTTGGTCGATCAGGCACGCCCCCGGCTCGTCGCCGCTGGTGGCCAGCGGCGCATCAAGGCTGCGCATCGCGCTGAGGCTGGCCAGGGCGCGGGCCTCCCGCAGCTGTTCCTGGCTGCAGGCGAGATCGGCCGCCAGCTCCGCATCCTCCTGGGGCTGCAGGCCGAGGCTGCGGCGACGTTCCAGGCTGGTGCTCAGGCGCTGTCGCAGTTCCCAGAGATCACGGGGGATGCGCATCATGGCCTGCCGGTCCCGCAGGGCATGGAGCATGGCACCGCGCACGAACGGCACCGCGAAGCTGCTGAGGCTCACGGATCGGCGGGGATCAAAGCTCTCCACCGCCCGGATCAGCCCCAGGCAGCCGATCTGGGCCAGGTCGTCGAAGCCGATCCCCTGTCTGGGTCCCAGCCGGCCGGCGATGGCATAAACCAGCGGCAGGTTTTCGCTCACCAGGGTGTTGCGCCAGCGCAGTTTCTGGTCTGGATCGGGGCAGGATGCATAGGCCGCAAGGGCCTGCTGATTGCGCTGCCGGCGTTCGCTGCCGCTGGCGGCAGGAGAAGGCGAAGCCATGGTGACGGGGGGGTGGAGTCCGTGCTCCCACGGTCGTCAGCGGCCATGGCGCGGCAATCCCTCCCACGCGGGAGTAACAATCCCCTGATCGGTGGATCCACCCATCGACCGGCGAGAAGCTAGTGGGCTGGGGTGAGGGAGGCGATCGCCTCCAGGCCGGCCCAGTGCAGTAGTGCTGGCCAGCGGCTGACCCGCTCGAAAACCTGCCAGTGGCCTTCACTGTTGAGGTGGATCCCATCGGCGCACAGCCAGCGGGGCCAGCGCGGATCGCCCATCAGGCTGTCGAGCAGGGGCAGAAAGGGCAGATTGGCCTCCATGCAGGCCTCCTCCAGCAGGCCCTCGTAACAACGCAGGGCGTCGTGCTGGTACCAGAGCACCTCGGCGAAGGGCATCGCCTCGGCCAGGACGGGCGTGAGGCCGAGCACCAGCACCGGGGCCTGGGAGCGGGCATCGCGCAACAGCTGCTGCAAGCCGAACAGGAACGCCTCCGGCGCCAGCTGCGGCCGGCCGTCGAGGCGACCGACCCGGGCGGTGTCGTTAAGCCCGACAGCCAGCAGGATCCCCTGGGGCCCCTGGCGCCGCAATTCGCCGCGGCAGGCCACCTCCTGTCGCAGCCGGGCGGCCACCCGCTCGAGGCCGTCACCCCGGACGCCGAGGTTGTAGAGCACCGGCCCATCGGGATAGTCCATCCATTGGCGGCGCAGGCGTTCGCACCAACCGCCCTGCTCCGGATCGCCCCAGCCGTAGACGCCGCTGTCGCCCAGCACGATCAGTTTGCGGGGGATGGTCAGCGGCATGGCGACAGAAACTGACCGCGGGGGGCGGCTGAAGCGGTCAGAGGGAAGCCAGCAGCCGCTGCAGCCGCTCAAGGCCATCGAGAATGGTGGCTTCGGAGGCGGCGCAGGAGAGACGGATGCAGCGGTCGTCGCCGAAGGCGACCCCAGGCACCACCGCCAGGCCTACCTCATCGAGTAGGCGGTTGCAGAGGGTCATTGAATCGAGCCCGAAGCTGCTGAGATCGGGAAAGGCGTAGAAGGCGCCTTCGGGGGGCAGCAGCTTGAGGCCGGGGATGGCCATCAGGCCATCGCTGAGCAGCTGACGGCGGCTGGTGAAGCTGGCGGCCATTTCGGCCACGCAGTCCCGGGGGGCCGTGATGGCGGCAAGGGCACCGAACTGGGCGAAGCTGCAGACATTGCTGGTGCTCTGGCTCTGGAGGGCACTGGCGGCGGCGATCACCTCGGCGGGTCCGGCCAGCCAGCCGATGCGCCAACCGGTCATCGCCCAGCCCTTGGCGAAACCGTTGACGATGAACACCCGCTCAGCGAGATCGGGGGCGACGGCGGCGAAGCTGTGGTGGCTGTGGCCGGGCGCCAGCAGGAATTCGTAGATCTCGTCGCAGACCACCACAAGCCGCGGGTGGCGGCGCAGCACGGCGGCAATCGCCTCCAGTTCGTCGCGGCTGAGCACCGTGCCGGTGGGGTTGCCGGGGCTGTTGAGCACCAGCAGCCGGCTGGCGGGGGTGATGGCGGCCTCCAGCGACTCCGGAATGAGGCGGAAGCCCTGGTCGGCGTCGCTGGGGATCAGTCGCACCGAGGCGCCGCTGAGCCGGGCCATCTCCGGATAGCTGAGCCAGAACGGTGCTGGCAGCAGCACCTCGTCACCAGGATCCAGCAACACCTGGAAGAGGTTGTAGAGGGCCTGTTTGCCCCCATTGGTGACGAGCACCTGGGCGGCATTGGTGGGAACGCCGTTCTCCTGGCTGTGCTTTTCGGCGATCGCTTCGCGCAGGGCCGGTTCGCCGGCCACCGGGCCATAACGGGTGTGGCCGGACTCCAGGGCCGCAGCGGCCGCTGTGCGAATGAAGGCGGGGGTGTCGAAGTCGGGTTCGCCGGCACTAAGGCTGCAGATGTCGTGGCCGGAGGCACGCAGCTGCCTTGCCTTGGCGGCAATGGCGAGGGTCAGTGACGGCTGCAGCGTCCGGGCCCGGGCAGAAAGCATCAGCGGGGCCGGCATCGGTGGCGGCGCAGCATCGACGGTGCGGCCATCCTGCCTTACGCCCGGCCGGCAAAGGGTTCAACCGGGCACGAAAGGGTCGCCGCAGCCGGGGAGAATGGCTGGGTCATGGGGAGTGGAGCGATGGCAGCGGCGGGGGAGTTGACCGCCCTGGCGGCGGCCTGCGCGGCCTGCCGCCGCTGCGATCTGGCCGACGAGCGCCTGCAGGTGGTGGTGTGCCGGGGCAACCCGGCGGCGCGGTTGCTGCTGGTGGGTGAGGGCCCCGGCGCCCAGGAGGATGCCAGCGGTCAGCCGTTTGTGGGTCGGGCCGGCCAGCTGCTGGACCAGCTGCTGGCGAGGGCGGGCATCGACAGCAACCGTGATGTTTACATCTGCAATGTGGTGAAGTGCCGCCCGCCGGGCAACCGCAAGCCCACACCGGCGGAGATGGCGGCCTGCCGCCCCTGGCTATGGCGCCAGATCGAAGCGGTGGATCCGGCCCTGATCCTGCTCGCGGGCGCCACTGCCCTTGAGGGGGTGCTGGGGGTGAAGGGTGGGATCACAAAGCTGCGCGGCCAGTGGCGGCAAACCAGCGCCGAGGGGCTGGCGGGCCGCTGGCTGCTGCCGGTGCTCCATCCCTCCTATCTGCTGCGCCATCCCTCCAGCCTGGAGGGCTCGCCGAAATGGCTCACCCTCGAAGACTTCAGGGACGTACGCCGCCGGCTGGATGGCCTTGAGGTCTGATCGCAGCGCCGCCGCTGGCCGGGGGAAAACCTGGCGGGTATCAGCGCCTCAACCTGCGGGCGAACCATTGGCTCCACCAGCGCTGCCGAGGGGCTACGAGCGGGCGGCGGCTGCGGGCCTGCCACCAGCGCTGCAGTTCCTCCAGCAGGGAAAACGAGACCTGCCGGCGCCGAGCCAGACCGGCAAAGCCCACGGCCAGCGCTAAGGACGCGAAGCTGTTGCGCAGGAGGTCGGGCAGGAGCTGCCACGGGCTGGGCCTAGGCGTCAAATGACTCTGGCGAGCCACCTGGGCGGCGAACTGGTCAAGCAGGAGACTGATCTGTGCCTTGATGGTCCCCAGGGGCTTGGTCTTGTCGAGGGAACTGAGCTCCGGCCCCCTGAGGGCTACGAGGCGATCGTTGAGCTCGACGGTGCTGTTTGAGGCGGCTACGGCCCCGCGCAGAGCCTTGATTCTGGCGTCGGCACCAGCAATCTGGGCGGCCTGGCTGGTGCTCTGAATGTGTTGCTGCTGGATGGCCCCGAATGACATCAGCGGCACCAGCAGAACAAAGCCGACTGCCGCTAACACGGCCAGCTGGGCGGCGCTGCGGCGGCGGCTTGTCAGCAGTGGGTCGAGCGGATCAAGACTGCCGGCCAGATGCACCAGGGCAAGCCCCAGCAGGGGAAAGGGGGCCGCATTGATCATGCTGCTGCCCAGGCGCAGTTGCCAGAGCGGATCCAGCACCTTCAGCGGGAGGAGGGAGCCGGCCAGGATCGACAGATAAACGGCACAAAGTACGAAGCCCGCGAGGGAAATGCCTCGGGCACTGGCGACCAGGGGATGGCGCTCGCGGGAAGAGTCAGCATCAGCCATGGGGAGGCCTTAGGCAGCAACAGGATCTCAGGCCAACTTCTGGCCAGGGGGGTTGGTGGAGGAAGGGGCGTTGCGTTGGTGCCGGCGAAGACGGCGGCCCCAGCGGAAGGCGGCGGCGGCCCCCATCAGAGGCAAGGGGCCAGGAGTGGACGCTGGTGAGGGGCTGATCGCACTGCTGGTGATGGTTCCCGTCTGGCCGAAACTGGTTCTCCAGGAGCTGAGGAGGCCAGGGCCGGAGGGGTTGTAGAGATTGGTATCCACCGTGAAGCTGCTGAACGGGAAAGACCAAGAGATGCCAGTGGCTCCTGCTGCAAAAATTGGAGTTCCTGGTCCGTTGTAGACAAAAGTGTTGGTCGCTGACTGATAGTTCGTGGGGCCGCTGATCGGCAGGTCCTGACCCAACGCCTTGAGAATGCCTGTCACCGATGAGATGGTGTAGGTGCGGCCAATGACAGGTTCGCTGCCGTCGGTGATGGCGGTTCCGCTGGCCGTACCCGCGAAGTCACCGGCGAACGTTGCCGAAAAATTCCAGCTGAGGGCCTGGGCTGGGGTGGCCCCCATCACGGCCAAGCCGCCCAGGGCAATGGCTGGAAAAACGGAAATGATGTGCGAAGAGATGCGCACGAGGGTCTCCAAGTTTCGGGAAACGTAATGGAAACGATTGAAATTGTCAAAAGTTCGCTGGTCTATTCCACCAGGTGCCCCCTGGCCCTAGGGAGACCCTGGAAAACCCAGGCCATTTGCGGGACAATGGCTCTGTGATCGCAGGCCAGGACTGGTGTGATGGGCGGCAAGCAGCTTGGCTTCTCGGATTACGAGCTCACCACGGCGAAGAAGCAGAC
>Ga0208249_1000072_pt1 | contig 30784 bp, 20 predicted proteins | sample CryBogmetaGMA1M_FD_184546 | JGI IMG/M metagenome (GOLD analysis project Ga0208249, IMG submission 184546) | Freshwater microbial communities from Crystal Bog, Wisconsin, USA - MA1M (SPAdes) | ecosystem: Environmental > Aquatic > Freshwater > Lake | place: Crystal Bog, Wisconsin, USA | collected...
CCTCCCGCCCGGCTTCGGCGGCTAGTCTCCTCGGGCCCGGGTGGCAACATCCCGGCCCCGACCGCCGGCTCAGCGGGGCGGCCCGGACCACGAAGCGGTCAGGCCCGCCTCTTCGACAACGCCGTCGTCCTGCCAGGCGCTGACCGCGTCGCTCGTGCCGGGGAAGTCGTCGGCGTAGACCACTTCGATCCGTCCATCGAGATGCTCCACGATCGCGGAGCAGTGTTCGATCCAGTCGCCGCAGTTGTAGTAGTCGATGCCGTCGATGCGGCGCATCGCCGGGACATGGATGTGTCCGCAGATCACCCCAGCGCATCCGGATTGCCTGGTCGTGCGGGCGACGAAGTGCTCGAAGTCGTTGATGAAGTTCACCGCCTGCTTCACCCGTTTCTTGAGCATCGCGCTGAACGACCAGTGCGGATAGCCGAGGCGGCGGCGCACTCGGTTCAACCAGTCATTGACATGAAGGGCGACCGAGTAGGAGCGGTCGCCGAGTTTGTAAACCCACGCGGCATGCTTGGTGAGATGGTCGAAACAGTCGCCATGGATCACCAGCAGCCTGCGGCCATCGACGGTGACATGGACGAAACTGTCGCCAAGTTCCATGTGCCCGAGGGTGTGTGGACCGAATGGCCGGAGAAACTCGTCATGATTGCCGGTGACATAAAACACGCGAGTGCCTCGTTTGAGCATCCCGAGGACGCGGCGGATGACGTAGCTGGCGGTGTCGTTCCAGAAAAAGCCCCGCTTCATCTTCCAACCGTCGACGATGTCGCCGACGAGATAGAGGCGGTCAGGCTCGAAGTGACCGAGGAAGTCGAAGAGCCTGTCGGATTGCGAGAAGCGACAGCCGAGGTGGACGTCGGATACGAACAGTGCCCTGACCCGCATGGCAATGGCTCCCGGGAGGAACTTCTTCCCGCAACGGATTCCCACATCGGAATCGGCGCAAGGCTACCCGGTCGTTCGACGGCACGCAGTGCGAAACGCGATGTGTTTTTGGTGAGCAGAGAGAGCCGGCTCACACGATCCTCACTCGTGCCGGTTCGGGTCGCGGTCGTGGTGGGCTTGGTCGACATGGACATGGACCTCCGGGTGGAGGGCGAAATACCGCTCCCACGCCCCGTCGGAGATCCCGGCGCCATCGAGATAGAGATTCCAGAGGCCGTCGTAGCGAGCGACCCTCTCGAGCCCCGCATCGCCGAGTGGCACCTCGATGAGGTGGAGCGAGCGCAGAGCAGGGAACTGGAGGAGCGTCATCCCCAAGTCGGCCCCACCCTTCCCCCCGGGGCACAGATCGGGGCTCCCGAGCCGCAGGTTCTTGAGTCGGGGAAGTTCGGCAAGCGCCGCAAGGCCCGCAAGCGTGCAGCGAGCCTGTGGGATATTGATGTCGCGAAGGGTGTGGCAAGCGGCAAGGTGCCTGAAGCCTTCGTCGCCGAGGGGCGATTCCCGGAGCACGAGCCGCTCGAGTCGCGGTAGCCGCGCCAGCACGATCGCCTTCGCATCGTCAGCTTCCCCCTCCTGGAGATCGAGGGTTGAAAGTGTCTCGAGGCCGGCAATCTCCTCCCATTCCGTCTCCCTGATCTTACGATCGGCCACACGGATCCGCGACGACGTCCCGGCGCGAACGGCCGCCACCTGCTCGGCAAAGGTCGGCTCGGCGGCGGACACCGTAGCAGTGGCGGAAAGACAAGACGCCAAGATGACGATCGAGCACCATCGTCGGAAATGCATCGAGCCTCCCCGATCCTCCCTCACGCCAGGACCTCACGGATCGGCTCGACATGCTCGACGCCGACGAGCTTCTGATCGAGGCCTCCGAAGAAGTAGGAGAGCCGGTTGGGATCGATGCCGAGGCAGTGGAGCACCGTGGCGTGGAGGCTCTTCACGTGGAAGCCGGTGCGGCCGTCGTGCTCGGGCAGAATCGCCGCCGAGCCGAGTTCGTCGGTCTCCCCCACGCTCACGCCCCCCTTGATGCCGCCACCCGCCATCCACATCGTGAAGCCGTAGGCGTTGTGATCGCGGCCGGTCCCCTCCGCATACTCCGCCGTCGGCTGCCTTCCGAACTCCCCCCCCCAGACGACGAGCGTGCTGTCGAGGAGCCCGGATCGCTTGAGATCCTCGAGGAGCGCCGCGATCGGTTGATCGGTGTTGCCGGCGTGGAAGTTGTGATTCTTCTCGAGGTCGCCGTGGGCGTCCCAGTTGTCGTCGTTGTGAGCGCCGCCGGAATAGAGCTGCACGAAGCGCACGCCGCGCTCGACGAGCCGGCGGGCGAGGAGGCAACGGCGGCCGAAGTCGGCGGTGCGGGGATTGTCGAGGCCGTAGAGGGCCTGCGTCTCGGCTGTCTCCCGCGCGAGGTCGACCGCCTCCGGGGCATGCTCCTGCATCTTCCAAGCGAGCTCGTAGGAAGCGATCCGGGCGGCAAGCTCGGAGTTGTCGCCGCGCGAGAGGAGGTGGGCGCTATTCTCGGTGCGGAGGGCGTCGAGGAGCGCTCGCTGGCTCTCGAGCGACATGTCGTCTGGGGGGGCGAGGTCGAGGATCGGCGCCCCCTTCGAGCGGAGCAGCGTCCCCTGATAGGTCGCCGGCATGTAGCCACTCGACCAGTTCTTGGCGCCGGAGATCGGCCCGCCGGTGGGGTCGAGCATGACGACGAAGCCGGGGAGATTTTCATTGACGCTTCCCAAGCCGTAGTTCACCCATGAGCCGAGGCAGGGGGATCCCGACTGGATCTTGCCGGAGTTCATCTGGAGCATCGCCGAGCCGTGGATCGGCGAATCGGCCGTCATTGAATGGAGGAAGGCGATGTCGTCGACGTGCTTCGAGAGATGCGGAAAGAGCGTCGAGACCTGCTTCCCACACTCCCCGTGGGGGGCGAACTTCCACTTCGGCCCCACGACCCTTCCCTGGCTCTTCTCGCCACCGCGCCCCTTCGTCTTCACCTCGATCGTCTGGCCGTCGAGGTCGTAGAGCTTCGGCTTGTAATCGAAGGTGTCGACATGGCTCGGGCCGCCATACATGAAGAGGAAGATCACGCTCTTCGCCTTGGGAGCGAAGTGGGGGATCTTCGCGGCCAGCGGATTGGCCCACGCCTGAACGCCGTCCGCGGCCCGCGTCTGCCCGGCGAAGAAGCTGCCGTCGAGGAGCCCCGAGAGGGCAAGCCCCGTAAACGATGCCCCCGCTTCCCAAAAGAACTCACGGCGCGTGCGACGGCAGAAGCCGGCGCGGGAATCGTGGTGCGGTGTCATGCGGTGGGCCCCTTCAATCGAGATAGGCGAATTCGTTCGTATTGAGAAGCATGAGACAGAAGAGCTCGAGGGCCCGCCCCGGGCCGACGCCGTCGGAGTCCTCGAGGGTGTCGATGAGCGCCACGCCGCGGGCGATTTCGTCGGCGCTCGCATCCCGGACGAGCGTCACTTGATACGCCCGGCGGATCTCGGCGGCGACCTCATTGGCATCGCGCCCACCAGCCTCGCGCTTCACCCGTGCGGCCAACACCTTCGCCTGTTTCTGGAGGAACTCGCCGTTCATCATCCCCAGGGCCTGCGTCGGCTGCGTCGTCACGAAGCGCACCGGGCAGGCGGAATCGGTGTCGGCCATGTCGAAGTCGGCGAGGATCGGCGTGAGGAGCGATCGCTTCACCTTGATATAGACAGAGCGCCTCGCCTGCTCCTCCTCCGACACCTTCCCCCAGCCGCTCCCCGGCTGCGACTGGCCCGCAAGGATCTCCTTGGGGATGTCGACGGTCACGCCGGGGCCTTCCATCTTCGGATTGAAGGCGCCGCTTGCGACATGAATCGAATCGCGGATCTCCTCGGCCGTGAGCCGCCGCATGTCAAACCGCCAGAAGGCATCGTTGAGCGGATCGACGGCCAGCGCCGCTGAATTGGCAGCGGAACTCGCCCGGTAGGCGCGCGAGAGCATGATTTTCCGGTGGAGCGACTTCAGCCGCCAGCCGCCGTCGACAATCTCGGCGGCGAGCCAATCGAGCAGCTCAGGGTGAGTCGGCGGATCCCCCATGAGGCCGAAGTTGCTCGCCGAGCGAACGATCCCGCGGCCGAAGTGATACTGCCACACCCGATTGGCAAGGACCCGCGCCGTGAGCGGATTGGTGGGGGAGGTGATCCACTTTGCCAGCGCCGTCCGCCGCCCACTGCTCTTCGCATCGGCCGCAGGCGCGGGGATCTCCGGAGCCGGGGCGCGGAGGATCGTCGGGAACGCCGGGCCGACCTTGTTCTCGGGCTTCGTCTCGGCGTGCGGATTGCCGCGATAAAGGACGAACGTCTCGGGGGGCACCGGGCCGTGCTCGGAGACGACCAGCGCCTTCTCCACCGGCACCTGCTCGCGTTTGAGGGCCTCGAGGGCCGCGGTCGCCTTCTCCCAGGCCTGGAAGCCCTCGGCACCAAGGATCTCCGGCCCCTCCGCCTTGATCGCGGCGGCAAGCTCGGCGGCGGCTTTCCGCCCGCGCGACTTGGGGAGGGCGGAGAGCGGCCTCGACTCGCCGCCGGCGGGGCTCCAAGAGAGCAGGAGCCCCTTGTCGCCGGTCGGCCCCTGGAAATAGTCGACGCGGAACGGGACGCGGCCGGCCTCGAGCTTCACCGTCGCCGTCCGTGCGCTCCCCACGCCGTGGATGCCGTCGTACTCGAGGACGGTGCTACCCCCGAGGGTGAGCCGCGAGCCGTCGTCGGAGTCGAGCACGAAGGTGTATTCGCCAGCAGCGGGGACTTTCAGAAATCCTGTGAACACATAGCCGAAGGCGTGCGGCCGCAGTGACGGTGCCACACCGATGTCGAGGAGATTCCCCGCCACGGCCCCGGTGTCCTCGGCCTTGAGCTGATCGAAGTCGGGGAGCTTTTCCCAGCTGTCGCGGTAGAAGCGGAACTGGAGGTCGTCGAGGTCGCTAGCCGCCACGCCGTCGGCGGAACGCTTCTCATAGTCCTCGCGGAAGCGGTTCTCGAGCGCCGTCACCTCACTCTGCGCCGCGTCGCGGCGCTGGGTGAGATCGACGACGGCTGCCTCGTAGGCGCCTTTCGCAGCCGCGTCGGGGAAGAGCGGGCGCTCGACCTGATCGCCGCCGTTGCCCATCGGCGTGACGTTCATGAAGAACGACAGCAGACCGTAATAATCACGCTGCGGAATCGGGTCGATCTTGTGATCGTGGCAGCGAGCACAGTTGACGGTCAGCCCGAGGAACGTCTGGCCCGTCGTGGCGACGAGATCATCGAGCCAGTCGTATCGCGCCTGGAGCCGGTCGGCCGGCTCGTCGTCCCAGAGGCCGAGCCGGTGATAGCCGGTGGCGACAAGATCGTCGGGGGAGGGATCGGGGATCTCGTCGCCGGCGAGCTGCTGGAGCGTGAACCGATCGAAAGGCGTGTCGTCGTTGAAGGAACGGATGACGTAGTCGCGGTAGCGCCAGGCATGGGGCTTGTCGCCGTCGCGCTCGAAGGAGTTCGTCTCGGCATAGCGCACCAGATCGAGCCAGTGCCGCCCCCACTTCTCGCCGTAATGGGGCGAGGCGAGGAGCCGATCGACGACGCGCTCAAAAGCCTCTGGGCTGTCATCGGCGATGAAGCTCGTCATGTCGGCCTCGCTCGGCGGCAGGCCGGTGAGGTCGTAGGTCGCGCGCCGCAGCAGTGTCTGCTTGTCGGCAAGCGCCGGAGCGGTGAGCCCCTTCTTGGCGAGCCCCTCGAGCACGAACGCATCGATCGCCGTCGGCTCAACGCCGTCGTTCGGGACGGCCGCCGGATCGATCGCCGGCACCGGCGGCCGGCTCGGCGCCCGGAAGGCCCAGTGTTCCTTCCACTCGGCCCCCTCACCGATCCAGGCGCGGAGCGACGCCACCTGAGCAGGCGTGAGCCGGGCTCCTTCGGGAGGCATCCGCAGGTCGAGGTCTTCAGAGACGATCCGCTCGAGGATCAGGCTCGTGTCGATCTGTCCCGGAACGATGGCCCGGCCCCCGGAGGGCAGCTCGCTGGTCGCCCCGTCAGCGGAGTCGAGGCGGAGGCCCCCTTCCTGCGTGTCGGGGCCGTGGCAGGAAAGGCAGCGACGCGCGAGGAGCGGCTGGATGTCGCGGGAAAAGTCGACGGGGTCAGCGGCAGCCCACTGGCCGGCCGATGGAGCGCTCAGGAGCGTAGTCAGGGCGACCGTCGCCAGGGCCCACGGATGTCGAACCGGGTGAATCGTCACGGCACCTCCTGCGAGTCGGGAAGGTGCCATTCTACCCTCTGACTGTGGCCCGGGCGTGGCCGGTTTTCCGGCGGGAGAGTGAGCCTGCGGCGCCGCGAGCCTCCCCCGTTATCATGGCTACCCATGGCGAAGCCCGTGCCCCGATTCCCATTCCCCAAAACATTACCTCCACCATGACCGTCTCCCCTCCCCCTGCCCGCCCCCCGTTCTCCCTCGCCGGCAAGGTGGCGCTCGTGACCGGGTCGTCGACCGGCCTCGGCCTCGCCACCGCCAAGTGCCTGGGACTCGCCGGCGCCAAGGTGGCGATGAACTACGCCAACAACCAGGGCCGCGCCGAGAAGGCGCTCCATGAGGTCCGCGACGCCGGGGTGACTGCCGACCTCTACCGGGCCGACGTTACCGACTCCGCCGAGATCGACGGGATGTTCATGGGGATCGAGCGGATGCTCGGGGCCGTCGACATCGTTGTCATGAACGCCACGCCGGCCCAGCCGCAAAAGCCGATCGAGGACTACAACTGGGCCTTCTACCAGGAGATGCTCGACTTTTTCGTGAAGAGCCCCTATCTCCTCGCCCGCCGCGCCCTTCCCTCGATGAAGGAGCGTGGCACCGGCCGGCTCATCAATATCACCAGCGAAGTCTTCCTCCTCGGTGTCTCCCCCTTCTCCGCCTACGTCGCCGCCAAGGGGGGCCAGACAGGCTGGTCGCGGAGCATGGCTCGCGAGCTCGCCCCGCACGGCGTCACCGTCAACATGATCGCGCCGGGCTGGATCCCCGTGGAACGCCACGAGAACGATCCGCAGGCCGACAAGGATGCCTATCTGGCGACGGTGCCCGCTGCCCGCTGGGGGATCCCGGAGGATGTCGGCTGGGCGGCGGCGTATCTCGCCAGCAACGAGGCGGCCTTCGTGACCGGTCAAACGATCGCCGTCAATGGTGGCAAGACGGTGTGGTGAGAGGGGGAACATCATGGCCAAGCACCCGCAGCGTCACGCCGACCGTTCCCGGAGCGTCACGCTATCATGGCCCGCTTCCCGTCACGCCCAGCGGCACGGGCGGCTCGACTTCCGAGGTGAATCGACATGGCTCACGGTTCCGATGTCTTCCGCGGCTGCATGCCGGCACTGATGACCCCCTGCCGGCCCGATCGGTCACCCGATCATGAAGAGCTCGTGCGCACCGCACGGGGCCTCATCGCCGAGGGGATGAGCGCGGTCGTCTACTGCGGCTCGATGGGCGACTGGCCGCTGCTCACCGACGAGGACCGGCAGACCGGCGTCCGCCTCCTCGTCGAAGCGGGGGTGCCGGTCGTTGTCGGCACCGGCGCCCAAAACCCGCGGGCCGCTGCCGCCCATGCAGCCCACGCTCGCAAGGTGGGGGCCGTGGGGCTGATGGTCATCCCCCGCCTCCTCTCCCGCGGCAGCGCGCCTGCAGCCCAGAAGGCCCACTTCGAGGAGGTGCTCACGGCCGGCGGCGACCTCCCCGCGGTGATCTACAACAGCCCCTACTACGGCTTCCAGACCCGCGCCGACCTCTTTGCCGACCTGCGACGGAACCACAAGAACCTCGTCGGATTCAAGGAGTTTGGCGGCGCCGAGTCGTTGAGCTACGCCGCCGGCTTCATCACTTCGGGTGATCCCGACCTCGCCCTCATGGTGGGCGTCGACACGCAGGTCTTCCACGGCTTCGTCCGCTGCGGCGCTGTCGGCGCGATCACCGGGATCGGCAACGCCCTCCCCGGGCCGGTGCTGCGGCTGGTGGCGCTGTGCCAGCGCGCGGCCGCCGGTGACGTCGAGGCCCGCCGCCTCGCCCTCGAGCTCGACGAGGCCCTCCGCGTCCTCTCCACCTTCGACGAAGGGCCCGACCTCGTCCTCTACTACAAGGCGCTCATGGTGCTCGAGGGGCACGCCGCGTACGAGCATCACATCAATCCCAGCGACACCCTCTCCCCGACCCAGCGGGCCCACACGCATGCGCAGTGGAGATTGTTTCGGGAGTGGTGGAAGGCCTGGCCGGGAGCGCGGGGATGAACGGTTCCCTCAGCGCGATCCGCGTCGTCGATTCACACACCGAGGGGGAACCGACTCGCGTCGTCATCGACGGTGGCCCCGATCTCGGCCCCGGCCCCCTCGCCGACAGGCTCGAGCGTTTCCGCGCGACGCACGACGACTTCCGCCGCAGTGTGATCCTCGAGCCACGCGGCTCTGACGCGCTGGTCGGGGCCCTCCTCGTGGAACCGGAAGACCGCAGCTGCGCCGCTGGCGTGATCTTCTTCAACAACGCGGGCTTCCTTGGCATGTGTGGCCACGGAACGATCGGCGTGGCCGTGACGCTCGCGCATCTGGGGCGGATCGGCCCTGGCCGCCACCGTCTTGAAACCCCCGTCGGCACTGTCGGGATCGAGCTCCTCGACGCCCACGAGGTGGCGATCGACAATGTCCCCTCCTGGCGCCACCGGGCCGGGGTGAGCCTCGACGTCGAGGGGCTCGGGAGCATCGTCGGCGACGTCGCCTGGGGGGGGAACTGGTTCTTCCTCGCCAAGGCGGCCCCCTGCGACCTCGTTGCCGGCAACATCGGCCGGCTCACCGCCGCGGCCGAGGCGGTCCGCCGCGAGCTTGTCCGCAATCGAATCACCGGCGCCGACGGCGCGGAGATCGACCACATCGAGTTCTTCGGTCCGCCTCAGGCGGCCGACGCCGACAGCCGCAACTTCGTCCTTTGCCCCGGGGGGGCGTTTGACCGCTCCCCCTGCGGCACCGGCACGAGCGCCAAGCTCGCCTGCTTGGTGGCCGATGGAAAGCTCGCGCCGGGGGAGACCTGGGTGCAGGAGAGCATCATCGGCAGCCGCTTCACGGCGAGCTACCGCCGCGGCGACGGAGGGGCAGTCATCCCCACGATTCGAGGGCTCGCCTATGTTTGCGGTGAGGCCACCCTCATCCGCCAGCCGGGCGACCCGTTCGCCACCGGGATCGTCCTCGGGACGACGCCATGACGATCGATGCCCCCCCCATGAACGCCCCAGAGGATTCCCGCCGCCCCAACGTGATCGTCGTCGGCGCTGGCGTCATCGGGGTGGCGTGCGCCCATTACCTCTCCGCCGCCGGCCTGCGGGTGACGGTGATCGATCAGGGGACGATCGGCGCCGCCTGCTCCGGTGGCAACTGCGGCTATATCTGTCCGAGCCACGTCCTCCCGCTCACTGAGCCGGGCGCCTTCGGCGTGGCATTCAAGTCGCTGTTCACTCCCAACGCTCCGTTCCGGGTCAAGCCGCGGCTCGATCCGGCCCTGGTCAACTGGATGTGGCAATTCGCCCGTCGCTGCACCCACAAGCAGGTCCTCGAGGTGGGAGTTCACCTCAAGGGGATCCTCGACGCCTCGATCGCGGAATACCGGCGGCTCGTCCGCGACGAGGGGCTCGACTGCCAGTGGCAGGAGACGGGGCTGCTCTATGTCTTGCGGACGGAGCGCGGGATGCGTTCCTTCGCGGAGACCGACAAACTCCTCTCCGAGCACTTCGGTGTCCCTGCGGTGCGCCTCGAAGGGTCGGCTCTGCCGGCCTTCGATCCGGCGCTGAAATCAGGCCTCGCCGGAGCCTATCACTATCCTGGCGACGCCTCCCTCCGCCCCGATCGGCTGATGGCGAGTTGGTCGCAGCGGCTCGTCACGCGCGGTGTCCGCTTCATCGAGCACTGCCGGCTCGAGGGGGTGGAGCGATCGGGGGGACGGGTGACGGCGCTTGCCACCTCGCAAGGGTCGCTCGCTGCCGATCGCTACGTGTTCGCCCTCGGCGGCTGGAGCCCGCAGATCGCCAAGGAACTCGAGTGTCCGATCCCGATCGAACAGGGGAAGGGCTATTCGGTGACGATGCACCGCCCCGATCCCTGCCCGGTTCATCCGATGCTCTTCCCCGAGCACCGCATCGGCGTGTCGCCGTTCGCCGATGGCTACCGGCTCGGCTCGATGATGGAGTTTGCCGGCTACGACACATCGATTCCCGCCCGACGGATTCAGCAGTTGCACGACTCGGCCAAGCCCTATCTCGTAGCGCCGTCGGGCGCCGGGCCTGAGGAGACTTGGTACGGCTGGCGGCCGATGACCTGGGACAGCCTCCCGATCATCGGGCCGACCCCGCGCCTCGCCAACGCCTTTCTCGCCACCGGCCACAACATGCTGGGGATGAGCCTGGCAACAGCGACGGGAAAACTCGTCGCCGAGATGATGGAGGGCCGGCCCCCCCATCTCGACCCGGCCCCCTTCTCGCCGCGCCGGTTTCTCTGAGCCGGCCCGACGATCGCCCTGCTCACACGTCGTAATAGAGGCAGAACTCGTACGGGTGCGGGCGCAGCCGCATCGGGGCGATCTCCTCCTCGCGCTTGTGCTTTACCCAATGCTCGAGGACGTCGGGGGTGAAGACGTCACCGCGGAGGAGGAAGTCGTGGTCGGCTTCGAGGGCCGCAAGCGCCTCCTCGAGCGATTCCGGGGCCCGCGGCACCTTCTTGAACTCCTCCGCGGGGAGATCGTAGATGTCGCGGTCGAGCGGCTCGCCCGGGTGGAGCTTGTTCTGGATGCCGTCGATCGCTGCCAGGAGGATCGCCGAGAAGGCGAAGTAGGGGTTGCAGGTCGGATCGGGGCAGCGGAACTCGACCCGCTTCGTGCGCGGATTGGTCGAGTACATCGGGATCCGACAGGCGGCGGAGCGGTTGCGCTGGGAGTAGGCGAGGTTCACCGGCGCCTCGTAGCCGGGGACGAGTCGCTTGTAGCTGTTCGTCGTCGGATTGGTGAGGGCGAGGAGCGCCGGCGCGTGGCGAAGGATGCCGCCGATGGCAAGCAGGGCCATCTCGGAGAGCCCGGCGTACCCGGTGCCGGCGAACAGCGGCTGGCCGTCGCGCCACAACGAGAGGTGGACGTGCATCCCCGAGCCGTTGTCACCATGGATCGGCTTCGGCATGAACGTCGCCGTCTTCCCGTGACGGCGGGCGACGTTCTTGACGATGTACTTGTAGAGGCAGACCTGATCGGCCATTCGCACCAGTTCCTGGTAGCGCATGTCGATCTCGCACTGCCCCGCCGTGGCCACCTCGTGATGCTGGGCCTCGACGTCGATCCCCGAGTGGATCATCGCCTGCATCATCTCGTTGCGCAGGTCCATCATCTGGTCTCCCGGAGGGAGCGGGCAGTTCCCCTCCTTGAAGCGGAGCTTGCCGCCGAGGTTTGGCCCCTCCTTCCGCCCCCGGTTCCATTCCGCCTCGGAGGAATCGACGTGGTAGTAACCCTCGTGGGCGTTCTGGTCGAAGCGGACATCGTCAAAAACGAAGAACTCGGCCTCCGGCCCGATGAAGCAGGTGTCGGCGATCCCGGTGCTGCGGAGATAGTTGACCGCCTTGCGGGCGACGTAGCGTGGGTCGCGGGAGTAGTCCTCGCGGGTGATCGGATCCTGGATATTGCAGATCATCGACAGCGTGGGGAGGGCCGTGAAGGGATCGACGACCGCCGTGTCGGGCTGGGGGACGAGGAGCATGTCGCTCTCGTCGACCCGCTGCCAGCCGCGGAGGCTCGAGCCGTCGAAGCCGAGGCCGTCGCCGAACGTATCCTCCTCGAGCTTGCCGACCGGAATCGTGAGGTGCTGCCAGGCGCCGAGAAAGTCGGCAAACCGCAGATCGACCGCCTTGACCTCCTTCTCACGGCACATCGCCAGCACTTCACGGGGCTTCATGGGGGGGAGGTTCCTGGAACGGGATTCGGGATGAGGGAAGGGCGAAGCTCCCCCGGCCGGGGCATCGTCCGGCCCCATCATACGCAGGCAGGCGGCGGGCGGCGGAATCGGCCCTCGCTGCGGAAACATGCGGTTCATCGAAACCGAATAGGCGTCTACTATGCTGAAATCTCTCGATTCCCCGCATCCGCCCGGAGGTGCCCCTTGACCACAGCCCCCACACGCCGCTTTTGGACTCGCGTCTTTTGGGCACCCCTCTTTGGGGCACCCTTATGGCTCGTTCTGGCAGCCGGGCTGTTCGGGGGCGTTCCAACGCTTGCCGAGGACCTTCCAGCGGTCGATCGACTTGTGGGGACGCGGGTCGGCGACTTCCGCCTCACCAACGTCGTCACCGGCGACGAGACCTGGTTCTACGGGCTCGCCATGGGCAATCGGGTTTTCGGCCAGCTCCTCGGGATGCGCCAGGTGAAAGCCGCCGTGCTCGTGTTCGTCTCCCCCGGCTGCCCGCTCGGCGATAAATACCTCCCGCGCTTGGCCGAGCTCGCCAAGGCCTACGAGGCGAAGGGGGTGCTGTTCTTCGGCGTCGCGTCGGGGGCGGGCGACACGGCGGAGGAACTGAAGGCCTGGGTCACCGAGCAGCAGGTGGCGATCCCGATCCTCCACGACGTCGGCAACAAACTCGCCGATGCGGTCATGGTGGAGCGATCGAACGAGGCGATCCTCGTCGATCTCCGCGGCACGATGCGCTACCGAGGCGCCATCGACGATCAGTATGGCTACGACGTTTCGCTCCCCGAGCCGCGCCACACCTGGCTCGTCGATGCGATCGACGCTGTCCTCGACGGCAACCCGAAGCAGATCGATCCCCGTGCCACACCCGTTCAGGGATGCCGGCTCACGAAGGTGGCGCCAGAAAAGTCGAAGCTCGCCGATCTCGAACGGGTGCGGCCGACGAGCTCCGTGATCGCCGCCTGGCTCGACGAGCACGACCCGGCACCGCCGATCGCCGGGCCCGTCACCTGGACCGGCGACGTGGCCGCAATTCTCCAGGCAAAGTGCCAATCCTGTCACCGGCCCGGTCAGGTCGGCGGCTTCTCGCTCCTCTCCTACGACGACGCCTACGCCCACTCGGCGATGCTCGGCGAGGTCGTGGAAAATCGGCGCATGCCCCCCTGGCATGCCGACCCCCGTCACGGCGAGTTCGTCAACGACCGGCGCCTCGCGGCCGCCGAGCGGGCCAAGCTCCTCAAGTGGGTGGCCGACGGGGCGCCGCGCGGCGAAGGGGACGAACCGGCGCCACGGACCTTTCCGGAGGGCTGGACGATCGGCACCCCCGATCTCGTCTTCGAGATCCCCGAGCCGACGACGATTCCCGCCCAGGGAACGATGCCCTACGTGAATATCGCGGTGCCGACGAACTTCACCGAAGACATGTGGGTGCAGGCGGCCGAGGCGGTCCCCGGCGACCACGGCATCGTCCATCACATCATCGTCTACGTCGACGCGCCGGGGCAGCCGCGCGGGCGCGGTCCCGATGGCTTCGGCCACCTCTGCGGCTACGCCCCCGGTGATATGCCGAGCGTCTACCCGGAAGGCACCGCAAAGCGGATTCCTGCCGGCAGCACGCTCCGCTTCCAAATCCACTACACCCCCAACGGCCGGGCCACGACCGACCGCTCGAAGGTCGGCCTGATCCTCGCCAAGGAGCCGCCGAAGCGCGAGGCTCTGACCGTCGGCATCGCCAATCCAAGATTCGTGATTCCGGCCGGGGCGAGCGCCCATCCGGTGCAGTCCGAGGTGCCGGTCAAGCGGCCAACGCGTCTCCTCTCTTTCATGCCCCACATGCACCTCCGCGGCAAGGCCTTCCGCTACACCCTCATGCAACCGGGCCGGGACGCGGAGGTCCTCCTTGATGTCCCCGCCTTCGACTTCGGCTGGCAGAGCTATTACACGCTCTCCGAGTCGCGCGATCTCGAGCCCGGATCACGGATCGTTTGCGATGCCCTGTTCGACAACTCCTCCGCCAATCTCGCCAATCCCGACCCGACGCAGAACGTCATGTGGGGGGAGCAGACCTGGGAGGAGATGATGATCGGCTACATCGACGTCGATTTCGCCCGCGACGATGCCGGCAGCGACGCCGACTGAGCGAGTGCGGTTGAAGTCTGCCGCATGAGGGCTTGAGGAGGGGGCGGCCGTGCCCCGGGAGCCGGCGTAGACGGCAAGCGGAGCCATGGAAGGCGAAGCGCAGGCGGCTCCGAGCGAACGGAGGCCACGATGGCCGGAGTGAGCGTCCGGCGACGGGGCACGGTCGCCCCCGACCCGGTGGGGAGGTCTTCCAGGGCGCGCCGGGAGGGTATTCTGAAGAGGTCTCCGTCGCCCTCCGGATCCTTTCGCCCATGACGCCTTCCCGCCCAGCCAACGCCGCGGTGCTGGCCATGGCGTTGGTGTGCGCCGCGATCGCCGGCCGGCCAGCCTCTGCGGCCGACGCGGCGACCTGGAGCGGGTCCCTCAAGAAGGTCTTCGCCGATCGCTGCTTCGCCTGCCACGGGGCCCTGGCGCAGCAGGGAGGCCTGCGGGTCGACACCGCGGTAGGGCTCCTGGCCGGCGGTGATGCCGGCCCCGTCGTCGTCCCTGGCGACCCGGCGGCCGGGACGCTTCTCGCCCGGATCGTCCACGCCGACCCGGCCGAGCGCATGCCCCCCGAGGGGGAGGGCGAACCGCTCACCCCGGCGCAGATCGAGACCTTGAAAGCCTGGATCGCCGCCGGCTGCCCGGCTCCGGGCGACGAAGCCCCGGAGGCCGACCCGCGCGCGCACTGGGCTTTCCGGCCGCGCGTCCGCCCCGCGGTGCCTGAGGTCGCAGCCACGAAGCGCGTCCGGAATCCGATCGATGCGTTCCTCGAGGCAGCGCGCGAGCGGACGGGGATCGCCCCTCAGCCGGAAGCTTCCCGCGAGGTTCTCACCCGTCGCCTCCATTTCGATCTCCTCGGCCTCCCCCCCCAGCCCGAGGAGCTCGCGGCGATCCTCGCCGACGACTCTCCCGATTGGTACGAGACCCTCGTCGATCGACTCCTCGCCGATCCTCGCCATGGCGAGCGCTGGGGGCGTCACTGGATGGACGTGTGGCGCTACGCCGATTGGTGGGGCCTGGGGGATCAGCTCCGCAACAGTCAGAAGCACATCTGGCACTGGCGCGATTGGATCGTCGAATCGCTCAACGCCGACTCAGGCTACGACGAGATGGTGCGGCTGATGCTCGCCGCCGACGAGCTCGCCCCCGACGATCTCCCCAAGCTACGGGCTACCGGATTCCTTGCCCGCAATTGGTTCCTCTTCAACCGCACCCCCTGGATGGACGAGACGGTCGAGCACGTCGCCAAGGGCTTCCTCGGGCTCTCGCTCAACTGCGCGAAGTGCCACGACCACAAATACGATCCGCTCCGCCAGGAAGACTATTACGCGATGCGGGCCTTCTTTGAGCCGCTCCACGCCCGGCTCGACGTCCTGCCGGGCGAGCCCGATCTCGAGCGCGACGGAATCCCACGCGTGTTCGACGGTGTCCCCGACGTGCCGACGTTCCTGTTCGTCCGCGGCGACGACACGAAGCCCGACACGTCGCGGCCGATCCTTCCCGGCGTCGCCGCCGTGTTCGATTTCTCTTCCATCGAGGTCCGCCCCGTAGCGCTCCCAAAGACTGAATCGCAGCCGGCCAGGCGGCCGTGGGTGATCGACGCTCACGTGGCGGCTGCCCGCAAGCGATTCGATGCGGCGAAGATCGCCCGTGACGCCGCCCCCACGCCAGCCACCGATCAGGCGGTGGCGATCGCTGAGGCCGATCTGGCTGCCGTGGAGCAGCGCGGGGCAGCGATGCGGGCCGGATGGACCGCCGAGGATCTGGCCGGGGCTGTCACCGACGACGTGCTCGCCCGTGCCGCCGCCGCAGCCGCCCGGGAAGCCGTCCGGGCCGAACGCACGCTCGTCGCCGCGCGGGCCAAGGCCGGGCTTGTCGACGCCGAAGCGAGGCTCGCTACCGCGGCAGCCGAGGCGCAGGCCGCTGCCGAGAAGGCCGTCGCCGACGCCAGGACGGCCCTCGAGCAGGCGGAAAGAAGTGCGGCCGAGCCGGGTGAGGCCTTCACGCCTCTCCTCGGCGCCCGCTGGACGCCGACCAGGTTTCGCAACTCGAGCGGCGACGATCCGGCCATTCCTTTCCCAACGACGAGCACCGGCAGGCGCACGGCGCTCGCCGCCTGGATCACCGCCCCGGGCAATCCGCTCACGGCGCGCGTGGCGGCCAATCATCTCTGGGCCCGCCACATGGGGAGGGCCTTGGTGCCGACGGTGTTCGACTTCGGCCGCAAGGGCACCCCTCCCGATCACCCCGAGCTTCTCGACTGGCTGGCGAGTGAATTGGTGGAGGCTTCGGAGAACGGCCCACACCGCCACGCCTGGAGCATGAAGCGGATCCACCGGCTTATCGTGACCTCGGCCGCCTACCGACTCCAATCGTCGACCACCGGGAATGCCGAGGGGGTGCGCCTCGATCCCGACAACCGCACATGGTGGCGACGAGAACCGATCCGGCTGGAATCGGAGGCCGTCCGCGACGGCCTCCTCGCGCTCGCCGGCACGCTCGATGCCCGGATCGGCGGAGCGCCAGTGGCGGCGGCCGAACAGCCGGCCTCGACGCGGCGGAGCCTCTATTTTCAGCACACCGATCCCGACCGGAATGCGTTCCTCACTACCTTCGACGGCGCCGGCGTGAAGGAGTGTTACGAGCGGGAGCGGAGCATCGTGCCGCAGCAGGCTTTGGCGCTTGCCAATGCCGGATTCGTCCACGATGCCGCGGCCCGGATCGCGGCCCGGATCGCCCCCGCCGGCACGCCCGTCGACGAGGCCGCGTTCATCGACCGGGCCTTCCGCACGGTCCTTGCCCGATCGGCGAGCGCCGTCGAATCAGGGGCCTGTGTCGCGGCGCTCGCGCAGTGGCGAAGCCTCGAGCCAGTCCCTGCCGATGGCGTGGTGGAGCCGGCCCGGATCCACCTCGTTTGGGCGCTCCTCAACCACACCGACTTCGTCACGCTGAGATAGACGACATGCCCAGCCCCTCTCGAGCCACCGTCGTCATTCCACCGCGCCGGGCCTTCCTCGCCGACCTCGGCCTCGGCTTCACCGGCCTGGCGCTCGGCGCGATGTTCGCCCGCGACGGCGTCGGCTCACCGGCCGCCTGGACGCCCCCCGACGGCAGGCCCCACTTCGCCCCGAAGGCGAAGAGCGTCATCTGGTTGTTCATGAACGGCGGCGTCAGCCATCTCGAAAGCTTCGATTTCAAGCCCGAGATCACGAAGCACGCCGGCAAGACGATCGGCGAGACTCCTTACGCCGACGTCCAGAATCCGGCCAAGCTCGCCCTCGAGCGGGCCCCCGTCCCCGATGCCAACGGCCTCCAGCGGAACGTCCTGTTTCCCCTTCAGGCAGGCTTCCGCCGTCATGGCCAGAGCGGGATGGAGATCAGCGACCTCTTCCCCCACACCGCCCGGAATGCCGACCGGATCGCCGTCGTCCGGTCGATGTGGACCACCGACTCCAACCACGGCGCGCAGACACAGTTCCACACCGGCCGGCACATGCTCGACCCGGCACAGCCGACGCTCGGCGGCTGGGTCCACTACGGCCTCGGGTCGATCAACGACGAGCTGCCGCAGTTCATCTCGATCGGTTTCCGGGAATACTGGAATCGCAAGGACGGCCTCTACCTCGGCCCCGCCCACGACGCGGTGCCGCTGCGGATCGATCCGGCCAATCCCCTCGACTTCGGCCGGCCCGAGCGACCGTTTTCACCCGAGGCCCAATCGATCGGCTTCGATCTCGTCGGCCAGCTCGACCGGGCGACGGCGGTCGAATACCCCGACGACCCGGCTACGGCGGCCCGGATCGCCTCCTACGAGCTCGCCCACTCGATGCAGCAGAGCGTGCCTGCGGTCGTCGACTTCGCCGACGAGACGGAGGAGACGAAGCGGCTCTACGGCCTCGATCTCCCTCACTGCCGCGACTTCGGGATGCAACTGCTCGCCGCCCGCCGTTTCGTGGAGCGCGGCGTGCGGTTCATCCAGATCCAGCATGGCGGCGGAGGGGCCGGTGCCTGGGATGCCCATGGAGGCTTGAAAGCCAATCACTCAAGCCTCGCGCTCGCGGTCGATCAGCCGATCGGCGGGCTCCTCGAGGATCTCGCCCGCCGCGGGCTCCTCGACGACACGATCGTCCTCTTCGCGACCGAGTTCGGCAGGACTCCGGGCACGCAAGGCTCCGACGGCCGCGATCACCATCCCTTCGCGTTTTCAGTGTGGATGGCCGGCGGCGGCATCAAGGGGGGGACGGTCCACGGCGCCACCGACGAGCTCGGCTTCCACGCCGTGGAAGACCGCCACTACGTCACCGACATCCACGCCACCATCCTCAAACAGCTCGGCCTCGATTCCCGCAAGCTCGAGATCCCCGGTCGCCGCCGCCTCGCCATCGACCACGGCACGCCGATCGACGCGATCCTGGGGTGATCGGGGAGCCACCATGAACGCTCATCTCGTCCAGTTCGACATCGTCTGGGAGGATCCGGACGCCAACCGCGGCCGGGTGATCGACCTCGTTGACGCTGTCGTACCGACAGCCGGTGACCTCGTCGTCCTCCCGGAAACCGCCTTCACAGGCTTCAGCCTCGACACCGCGAGGACGCTCCGCGATGCGGAAGCGGCCGAAGCCTTCCTCGCCGACCTCGCGAAGCGCCACCGCTGCACGGTCGTCGGCGGGCTCGTCGCCCCCGATGCGCACGGCCGACCCTCGAACCAATCGCTTGCCTTCTCTTCTGAGGGCCGGCTCCTCGCCCGCTACACGAAGCTCCAGCCGTTTTCCTTCGGCGGCGAGGCAGCGGCGCACGCGGCCGGCGACGGGATCGTGCACTTTGAGTGCGCGGGCCTCACCGTCGCCCCCTTCATCTGCTACGACCTCCGCTTCCCGGAACATTTCCGGGCCGCGGTGAAGCTCGGCGCGGAGGTGTTCGTGGTCATCGCCAGCTGGCCGGTGAAGCGAAGCCACCACTGGCTCACGCTCCTCCAGGCCCGGGCGATCGAGAACCAGGCGCTCGTCATCGGGGTCAACCGCTGCGGCACCGATCCGAGCTTCAGCTACAATGGCCGCAGCGTGGTCGTGAGCCCGCACGGCCACATCATCGCCGACGCTGGCGAGAGCGAACGCGTGGTCACGGCGCGGATCGATGCCTACGAAATCCGCCGCTGGCGGCGCGAGTTTCCCGCCCTCGCCGACATCCGCTGACCGGGGCTTCTTCCCTCATTCGATCCGGGCCGTCCAGCCAGTGGCGCTCCGATCGAGCGTGAGCTGTCGCGTGGCATGGTCGCCGATGAGTTTCACGCAGATGTTCTCGGGCACCCAGGCAGCCGCGATCGGCTCGATGGCGGGCTCGTACGAACCGCCGTCGACGCGTCGAGCGTGGCCGCGGCCCCCCGACACCTCCCCTTCCTCGTGATCGAGCCAGGCGAGCCGGTGCGGCGCAATCGCCTCGGCCGCCACCGCCTGGCCAGCAGGCGAGGGGATCTCCTCCAGCCGCCAGGTGCGGCAGGCGTCCCCCGCTTCGAGGAGAAGATCGAAGTGCCGCCCGGCGAGGTCGTCGGGGGCGCCGGTGTGTTCGAGGAGGATGAAGCGGGGCATGAGGATGTTGTCGCCGATGGCGCGGCCGCTGTCGATTGGCAGGCGGGGCGTGGTGCTTGAAGCGGACGTTGCAGCGAGGGCGATCCTTCGTCGACGGCCCTGAAAAGGCCTACGCGACGATCCTTCCCTCCCACAGTTCCCGGAAGAAACTCCTCCAGGGGACGATGCGGATACCGTCGACGATCCTTTCGGCTTGCTCGTTGCAGACCACGATCGACAGCCGGGGGCGGTGGGTCTCGCCGAACAGTCGCAGCGACCGCAGGTCGCGGTCGTCGACCCGGCTCGTCCCCTTGACCTCGATGGCCACATCGCCGCTCCCCAAGACGAAGTCGACCTCGGCGCCCCCCTTCGTTCGCCAGAAATGGATGTCGTAGCTGAGTTCCGAATACGAGGCGTGGGCGACGAGTTCCATGAACACCAGATGCTCGAAGGCCTTCCCGAAGAGATCGCCACGCGGCTCCACGATCCTTCGCTTGGCGACGGCTCCGGCGACCCCGACGTCGAACAGATAGAACTTCGGCGCCTTGCTGATCACTTGTCGCTCTTGTCGCTTCTTGTACGGGAGAACGAATCGCCCCAGGAGCGTGTCGCAGAGGATCTGGAAATACTCCTTGACGGTCTTCGCATCGACCCCGCAGTCGCGGGCGATGTTGGCATGGTTGATGAGCTCACCATGGCAGTAGCCCAGTGCCTCGAAGAATCGGGAGAACGCCGGCATGTTTCGCGTCAGCCCCTCGTCGAAGACCTCCTCCTTGAGATAGTCGCGAACGTAGGCTTCGAGTGACTTCCGCGGGTTGGCGGAGAGGTAGTGGGAGGGGATGAGGCCGTTATTGAGCGCGCGCAGGAGGTCCATCCCCCCTTCCTTCTCATCCGCGCGGGGAAACTCGGCAGAAGCCAGCGGGAACATCTCGTATCGCCAGGCCCGCCCGCCGAGCAGGTTTGCACGGCCGCGTTTGAGCTTCCTGGCGCTCGATCCGCAGAGCACGAAGCGGAGCCCGTGCCCCTCGATGAGCCCGTGGACCTCGTCGAGGAGGGCCGGCACCTTCTGCACCTCATCGAGGATGACAGGGAGCACGAGCGACGATGGCGGCTTGGCCAGGAGTTGCTCGCGGAGGAGGGCCGGCCGCGTCGTGAAGGCGATCAACAGATCGGTGCGGAGGAAATCGAAGGAGAGGCTTCCGGGAAACGCCTCGCGCAGAAACGTCGACTTCCCCGTCTTCCGGGCCCCCCACAAAAACGCCGACTGGCGCTCGGGAAGCGCGATCGAGAGACGCCGCTGAAATGCTTCCATTCGGGACAATACTCCTGTTGAGTGTCACCAGAATGGATCATACTCCCGTTTAGTTACGCCTCAAACTATGAAAAAAGCCCTTTGGAAGGATTGGACCACAAAACCACGAAACGCTCCCCGGCGGTCCACCGGCCGCTCAAGCCCAGCACGGGCTCGCTGGATCTCGTGCTTGGCTAGCGCCCGCTTTCGGGGTCGATCCGGGCTGTCCACCCCTCCGTGCCGCGAGCGAGGAGGAGCGACCGCGTCGATCTGTCCCCAACAAGCCGCACGTGAATGCGTTCTTGAGGGGCACCCTCGGCGCTGGGCTCGATCGCCGGCTCGTAGGTTCCCCCGTCGATCCGCCGGGCGAAGCCGCGCCCCCCCGAGACTTCCCCCGCCAGATGATCGAGCCAGGCGAGACGATGGGGGGCAATCTCCACGGCCGCCACCGCCGGGCCACCGACCGAAGGGATCGCCGTCAGCCGCCAGGTGAGGCAGGCGTTCTCTGCTTCAAGGAGAAGGTCGACGTGGCGCCCGGCGGGGTCATCGGGGGCGCCGGTGTGCTCGAGGAGGATGTATCTCGGCATGGGGGTGTTGTCGCCCAAGAAAAAAACGGACAGCCACCGGCTGTGACGCCGCTTTGGTCCATCCTAACGGGATCACACACCTGTGTGTATGAGACGACACCGGTTCAAAACCCGATTCTTCCTGCCTTTCTGATACCGACATCCCCCGGATTCGTTGCGGCGGTCACTCCGTCCCGGTGATCCCCCTATTCAGCAAACACCTCCCACTGCCTCCGCCCGTGGAGGCGCACCATCCCGTCGGTGCTCCCGCTTGCCACCAAGCGGCCGTCCGGGCTCACGGCGGCTGCGAGGATGGGAAGGAATGGGCCTTGGTGGTGAACAGCACCGAAAGCCGCTCGGGATCCCAGAGACGTATCACGCCGTCGGTTCCGCCGAGGACAACTCGCGCGCTGTCGGGATAGAAGACCGTCGGCCCGTTCTGGACGCCGCTTCCCGGCAGCGTTGCCACCAGGCTCCAGCCGGTGGTGTCCCAAAGAAGCGTCTTCGGGATCTCGTGGGTAGTGGCGAGCCGCTGCCCATCGGGGCTGAAGACCACCGCGAGGACTCGTCCCAGGCTGGTGGGGAGGCGTCTGAGGAGGGTGCCCTGCCGCGGATCGTTGATCGTGATGCTGTTGTCTCTCCGGACGACGGCGAGGGTCGCACCGTCTCGGCTGAATGCCAAGCCATGCACTGCCCCGCCGGCGGCATCGCAGGAGGCGACCGCGGCTCCATCGGCGAGGCGCCAAACGCGCACGGTGCCATCGTCGGATGCGCTGGCTGCAACTGTGCCATCGGGGCTTATCGCCACGCAGGTCACCGCTGCGGCATGGCCGCCGAATGTCGCCACTTTGTCACCCGTCTCGGGATCCCAGAGCCGCACCGCCCCGTCTTCACCGCCGCTCACCAAGCGGGTGCCGTCAGGGGAGAAGGCAAGCCCTCTCACCTTGGCTTGATGTGCGATCCCCAGGTGCCGACTGATCCCCCGATTCACGTCCCAAAGAAAGATCGATCCCCGCTTGCTACCGGCCGCCATGCAGGACAGATCCGCGTTGGCGGCAAACGTCTCCCAGCGGCCGCTGGCCGGGCGGACGCTTGCCAACTCCACGTTAGCTCGGGCGTCGAAGATCGCCATCTTCCCTTCGCGCGTGCCCACGGCAAGACGCCTGGCATCGCGAGCGAAGTCCAGAAAACCTACCGGCTCGCCGGCGGCGACGATGACACCGTGGAGCCCGGGATCGTCGCCCGGCCAGAGCCGAATCTCGCCATCACGGCCAGCCGTTGCCAAGCGCTCGCCACCCGGCGGCAGCGTCATCGCGGTGATCGATGTGCAATGGCCAAGGAGGTATCCCAACAGCCCTCCGCTGATGGCGTCCCACCGGCCGATCGTGCCGTTGGCGACGCCGGAGATCGCGCGGGCGGAGTCGGGCGTGAAGGCAACCGCAACGACCTCGGCCTCATGGGCGGCGGGCCGCCCGCGGGGCGATCCATCGGCGACATTCCAGAGGCGGAGCGTACGGTCCCTCGATCCCGTGGCGAGGACCGCACCGTCGGGGCTGAAGGCGAGGCAGTGAACCGCCCCCCGGTGTCCATCGACCACGATGTCTGCGGCCAGCTCACGATAGCGCCAAAGGCGCACCCCCCCATCCAGAGCCCCGGTAGCAACCAGTGCCGAATCGGGCGAGAATAAGATCGTATTCACCGTCTTCAGGTGGGTCTGCCGCGTCTTCACCAGCGTCCCGTCGGCGGCGTTCCAGAGCCGAAAGGCGGTGCCGTACGCCGTCACGATCGTCGATCCATCGGGGCTCCAGTCCATGCAGTTCACGTTGACGGGGTGGACGGCGAGGCTCCTTTCAAGTGCGCCATCGGCGACGTTCCAGATCCGGCAGATACGATCTGCCCCTGCGGTGAGGAGCCGTGCGCCGTCAGGGCTGAAGTCGATTCCCGCGCCGAATCGCACCGACTGGGACAGCGTGAGCTTGATCGCTCCCGTGGTGGGATCGCGCAGTTGTAAGCCCCCGTTCTCGTCAACCGTCACGAGCACTTGGCCATCCGGCGAGAAGCGTATCCTCCGAATAGCCGGCCCACCGGCCTCCGCTTCCGCCAGGAGGGTGCCGTGCGTCGCATCCCATAGCCGCCACCCCGGAGCCCTTCCGCAAGACGCGAGAACGCGGCCGTTGGGGGAATAGGCCAACTCGTGGACCTGGCCTGAATGGGCGGCTATCACTGCCAGGGCGTTATCGGCCGTCGCCTCAGCCAAGCACAGTTCGAGCGGCCGCTTGCCGGTGCCGCGGTCGGCGATTCCCAGTTGGACGGCGATATCGATCGCCTCGCCAAGAAGACTGCGGGCTTCAGCTGAGTCGCCGTCCTCGGCGGCCTCACCGACGCCGAGCAGGTGTCCGGAATAGAGGCGGTGGAGGGCGGTCGCGTGGGCCCGCCGCTCCGCTTCGCGGGCCCGCAGACTCCCCACGACCGCGACGACGAGCCCAAGTAAAAGCCCCACGAGCGCGGCGCTGCGAACAGGATGGCGACGCACGAGGAAGGCGAGGGACTCGACGAACGTCGGCCCGCGCGCGAGCACCGCCTCGCCGGCCGAGAAGCGGTCGAGGTCGTTGGCGATCGCGTCCGCGGTCGGGTAGCGACGGGCGGGATCTGTCTTGAGGCACTTCTCAATGATCCGCGACAGCGGCAGCGGGATCGTGTCGTCGATGGCGGCCAGTGTCGGCACGCGGACCGACCGCACCAGATCGGCGATCGCGCGGAACCGTCGGCCGCCGACCTCGTAGGGAAGCCGGCCGCCGAGGATCTGGTAGGCGATGACCCCCAGCGCCCAGACATCGGCCCGGGCATCGACCGGCGGCCCTTCGGGATCGAATTGCTCCGGGCTCATGTATTGCCAGGTGCCGGCGATCTGTCCTGGCTGGGTGATCTCCGTGGCCTGGGTCTGATCGCTGTCGAGAGCGCGGGCCCAGCCGAAGTCGATCACCTTCGGCAGCCCTTCGGTGCCGACGAGGACATTGGCCGGTGTGAGATCGCGATGGACGATGTTCCGGGAGTGGGCATGTCCGACGGCCCGACAGACGCTCGTCAAGAGCTTGACGCTCTCCGCCCGATCGAGATCGGCGGCATGCTGGGTGAGCCGACGGGCCCCGGCGACATGTTCCATGACAAGGTAGGGCAGCGGGCCGTGGGCTGTTTGTGCCAGGCCGACGGCATGGACGGTAGCGATGCCGGGATGCGAGAGGGTGGCGGAGAGGCGCGACTCCCGGACGAACCGGGCGACGATGTCTGGGTCGCACCTGTCGGAGCGGAGCAATTTCACGGCGACATAGCGCCGTGTTCCCTGCTGCCAGCCTTCGTAGACACGGCCGAAGCCCCCGCTCCCGATGAGTCGCAGGAGCGTGATCCCCTCGACAACGAAATCCTCGGGCACGCCCGGCCCGGCGACGGAGCCAATCTCGGCGTCGAGGCCGAGGACTTCCGGCAGCGTCCGGTCTGGCCACGCTTCGCCGCGATCGTAAACCGCCAGGAGCCGTTCGATGCGGGCCAGGAGCGCCGCGTCGTCGCTGCAGGCCCGGGCGAGAAAGTCGGCGCGGCCTGCGGCGTCGCCGATGCCGAGCGCGCGTTCGAAGAGATCGGCCTCGTGCATCAGCGATCCTTCCTAGCCGCAGGCGGTCCTCCGGCTCCGCGGAGCCTGGTCACACCAGCGGCAGCCGAGCCAGGCGCGGGCGTAGGCGAGTCGGCGATCGACGCTCCGCCGGGGCATTTCCAGTTTGTCCGCCATCTCCGCGACGGTCAGCCCAGCGAAGTATCGCAGCCTGAAGACCTCGGCGGCGACTGCATCCCTGACGGCGAGAACCTCGAGCGCTTCATTGACAAACAGCACCTCGCTGTCGAGATCGGCGGCGGCGATCCCCAGGCTCGAGATCTCGTGGCGGATCCCCGTCCCTCCCCGCTTGAGCGCCTTGCGGCGTCGGGCCCGATCGACGACGACGCGCCGCATCGCCTCGGCAGCTGCGCCGAGGAAATGCCGGGGAGACTCCCAACATTCCCCGCCGACTCCTTGGAGGATTCGGATCAGCGCCTCGTGGGCGAGCGCCGTGGGGTGGAGGGAGTTTGCGGCCCACTGGTCAGCGAGTTGGCTCGCGGCGATGGCTTTGATCTCGGCGTAGAGCGACCGCACGAGCGCCCCGGTCTCGAACGCCCCACGAGGCATTCCGCCTTCGGCGGCACACTCGCCGGGAACCACGGCCGACACAGGGTTGAGCAACTCTGCCATTGACTCTCACTCCCGAGGGAGTTGCTCCCTCGACAAATCGCATCCTACCCCTCCCAATCCGCAATGCAACGAGGCTCGCAAAAAGTCCAGAGGAGAGCCGTCTGGCAGCGACTCCCGTCCCTGATCGCCGGACTTCTGAAGATTTTTTTCAAAATCCGTGGCGCACCGCAACCGCGGGTTGCGTCACTAATCCCGGCAGGCTGATCGGTCGCCCGCTCGAACGCTGCGGAACGCCGGATCTCCGGCGTCGGCACAAAAAGAACAACCGTCATCTTCCGCCAGTCGCCACCACCCTGTGAACCCCTTCGAGACGGGAGATTTTGTCGGCTCCTTGCAAACGTTCTGCACGGCAATTTCCGGTGGCATGAACACCTCCACTCCATTTCCAATCTTGTTTAAGCGTGACGACGACTGGCCGAACCACTCCACAACGAAAAGGATCTGCTAATGACTTGTTCGAACGAGCGGAATGATGCCAAAGAAAAACTCCAGTCGCTGATCTGGTTCATGGCTATCGTGGCTCTGTTCTGGCCTGCGGCGCCGAAAGCGCGCGGGGAAGTTTACCGCTTGCCACTCGATCAGCAGATCAATATCGGGCAGGGCGATGCAATCAGCTACCCCATGTCACCTTTCCTGACTTTCGAGTCCGAGCCGGAAGGAGGATTTACTCGCATGCACCTGACGGCCGGGAATGGCCAAGGGGAATACTATTGGGGGCCATACATTTCCCTGCCGAAGGCCGGCATTCCCTACGTGGACCTCAGCAATCCCCGCAGCACTGTTGACTTCGATGCCAGATACTTCCAGAGTCCTTCGACAAATACGAATCCCTACGGCGACGCGCCGGTGTTTGTCATTCTGTGGGACACCAGTTATAAATCTGTCGCCACACGCGCTATCTACTGGCATGCCTACGAATGGCAGCACATCTCTGGTCATCCGGCGAAGTACTCTCCTTGGTTCTGGGGGGACCCCACCATCGACCTTTCCCGCATCACGCAAATTGGGTTCTATGGCACCAACTGGCACGGGAACGGTGACGACTACGTCGACTTCAAGAACCTCACCATCACTGCCGTCCCGGAGATCAACCCCGCTGGTGTCGGCACGGTCGTGGCACTCGTTACCGGAAGCCTCTCCCTCCTCGAACGGCGGCGGAGGCGGTGTACCTGAACCTCGATCGGACTCGACCGGTACTGCGGCATTGATCGACGGGTCGCAGAGGTCCGTCGGCGTCGCGGTTCGGTAAACCTCCACATCTCGCCGGTATCGCGGGACAGCGTTAGCAGACTCGCCGCGTGTCGGGATGCGCGCTGGAGATTCTCCTCGCGGAGGCGATCGACGGTCGCTTCGAGGCTTATCGCACCGCGATCGCCTGCGAGTCCGTAGCAGTGGCTGGCTGTCGCCCCTTCCGCGGATGACAAGCCAGCGTCCTCTACTGCCACAGACCCAAGCTTCTCTTGCATCGACACGCCCACCCGAGCCAGCCATCCCCCGGGGCGCACATCGCCGGCCCGGACACCGAGACGAGCTGATGGGCAGGGACGGGCGAGGCTAGCCACTCGACGGCGGTCCCACCGCCTCTTTTGTGACCCCCAATTTTTTTTGGCGCACGGCGGACGGGAATTGCGTCATGGACAACGAGCGGATTCATGTCGTCTGCACGACGCTTGGAACGAGGAACAGCGAGCCCCAACAAGGAGATCGATCGTGACGGAACCCACGCGGCATTACTCGATCGATTCCTGCGGCAAGACCGTCCGGAAGGTCTTCCGACTCAGGCGCCATTCGGTGTCGACGATGGTCCTGGCTCTGGCCAGCGTCGTGTATTCCGACGCATCCGCGCAGAACATCCACGTGTCGGGAGGCGATGTCCAGTCAAACGTCGCCCCGACGACCTACGACTCGATCACGGTCAGCGGCAACAGCGCCCTCGGCGCCCCCTCGACCTACACCGCCGCCGCAGACCTGACACTCCCCAACGGTCTCTTCGTCTCCTTGTCGGGCGTCTTCAACGCCAACGCCAACGTGACAGCGGGGGGCGTATCGAGCTCGTCAGACGGCGTGATCAATCTCAACTCGGGCACGCTTACGGCTAACGTCCTTAGCCTCTCCGGCCCCAACTCAGTGACGCGAACTGGCGGCCACTACTCAGCCCTTGACCTCTACCTCTCGAACGGCGCTACGCTCACTTACGGCGATGGTGACTTGATCTCCAGGTTCCTGCACCTCGACGGAGCCTCCCTTTCCAGGACCAAGACATTCAACGCCTACTCCTTCGACGTTAGAAACACGACGCTCGACCTCGGCACCGGCGATTCGTTTTCTGGGTACGGGTCAAACGCCGTCAGGAACGGCGGCGTAGTCAACATTAATGGTGACGTCACGCTGGGGAATCTGGGCACCGAGTCAGACGGCGTGATCAATCTCAACTCAGGCACACTGACAGCCAGCGGCCTTACCCTCGTCGGTCCCAGTTCATTGACACGGACTGGCGGTCACTACGCAGTCACCGACCTCTCCCTCTCAAACGGTACCACGCTCACCTACGGCGATGGTGACTCGATCTCCAGGTTCCTGTACCTCGACGGAGCCTCCCTTTCCAGGACCAAGACATTCAACGCCTACTCCTTCGACGTTAGAAACACGACGCTCGACCTCGGCACCGGCGATTCGTTTTCTGGGTACGGGTCAAACGCCGTCAGGAACGGCGGCGTAGTCAACATTAATGGTGACGTCACGCTGGGGAATCTGGGCACCGAGTCAGACGGCGTGATCAATCTCAACTCAGGCACACTGACAGCCAGCGGCCTTACCCTCGTCGGTCCCAGTTCATTGACACGGACTGGCGGTCACTATTCCGTCGGCAACCTCTACCTCTCCAACGGCGCCTCGCTCACCTACGGCGATGGCGATTCGATCACGAACCACCTCTCCATTGACGGCATCAGCAGTAGCTTTGCCGGGTACGAACCGCTCTCCCTCAGCTCCCTCTCGATCACCAACGGCGGCGTTCTCAGCCTCCACGACTTCACGGGCTCGGGTGCGATCAGCAACTGGGGCCTCCGCCTCCTGGGCGACAGCCAGTCGTTCCTCGAGACGCTCATCACCGGCAGCCGAATCACGGGGAGTTGGGGTCCGATGTCGGTGTTCTATGACCCGACGTCGAACTACACGTTCGTGACCGCGATCTCTGCCGTCCCTGAAATCGATCCTGCTGGGATCGGCTCGGTGATCGCACTCGTTTCGGGCGCCCTCGCCCTCCTCGAGCGGCGGAAACGGCTGGCCTAATTCGCTCTCGGGAGCGACGGTCAGCGTCGGACGGGCCCGGCGGTTCTGAGGAGCCGCCGGGCGCCCGTCCATCAATACGCCTCGCCATCCCCCCCGGCGTCGCCCGGCAGCACCAGCGGCTTCGGCTTGTGGCGGACGGTGCGGGTGAGATTCTCCTCGCGGAGTAGCTCCACCGCCGCTTCGAGGCTCATCGCGCCCAAGTCGCCGTCGAGCCGGTCGCGGAGGCTCACCGTGCCGGCCGCTTCGTCGCGCGGCCCACAGACGACCATCATCGGGATCAGCTCGAGTTGCGCGGTGCGGACCTTCGCCCCGAGCTTCTCAGGCGCCGCATCGAGCCCGACGCGGAGGCCCGCCGCTTCGAGCCGGGCCTTCACCGTCCGGGCGTACGCCTCGCTCTTCTCGCTCACCGGCAACACGCGGACCTGCTCGGGCGCCAGCCACAGCGGGAAGGCCCCGGCGAAGTGCTCGATGAGGACGCCGACGAAGCGCTCGAGGCTCCCCAGCGGTGCCCGATGGATCATCACCGGCTTGTGGCGGGCGTTATCGGCGCCGATGTACTCGCAGTCGAAGCGCTCGGCACTGGGGAGGTTGTAGTCGAGCTGGACGGTGCCGAGCTGCCACTTGCGGCCGAGGGAGTCGTGAACGACGAAGTCGATCTTCGGCCCGTAGAAGGCTGCCTCGCCGAGCTCCGGCTCGCAACCAGGAAGATTCATGCGGCGGGCGACGCGCTCGATCGCCCCCTCCGCCTCCGCCCAGCGTTCGGGCGAGCCGACATACTTGTCGCTGTTGGGATCGCGGAAGCCGAGCCGCACCGAGAAGTTGGAGAAGGCGAGGCTGTTGAGGACTTTGAGCGTGAAGTCGATGCAGCCCTCGACCTCCCCCTCGACCTGCTCCGGCATGCAGAAGATGTGAGCATCGTCCTGCGTGAACCCGCGGACGCGCGTCAGGCCGCCGAGCTCCCCCGACTGCTCGTAGCGGTAGACCGTGCCGAACTCCGCCAGTCGCAGCGGGAGATCCTTGTAGCTCCGCGGCCGCGCCTTGTAGATCATCGTGTGGTGCGGGCAGTTCATCGGCTTCAAGAGATACTGCTCGTCCTCCTGCATGACGATCGGCTTGAATTGGCTGTCGGCGTAGTAGGGATAGTGGCCGGAGGTCTTGTAGAGATCGATCTTGCCGATGTGGGGCGTGTAGACGGCCTGATAGCCGCGGGCCGAAAGCTCCTCGCGCACGAAGGCCTCGAGCGTGCTCCGCAGGAGCGCGCCTTTGGGCATCCAGAGGATCAGCCCCGCGCCCACCAGCGGGCTCGTCGTGAACAGATCGAGCTGCTTGCCGAGGACGCGGTGATCACGCTTCCGCGCCTCCTCGAGCGCCAAGAGGTGCGCGTCGAGATCTTCTTGGGTGAACCAGGCGGTGCCGTAGAGCCGCTGGAGCTGGGCGTTGTTGGCGTCCCCCTTCCAGTAGGCGCCGGCGATGCTCGTCAGCTTGAAGGCGCCGATGCAGCCGGGCGAAGGGACATGGGGCCCGCGGCAGAGATCGACAAACTCCCCCTGCCGATAGAAGGAGAGCGAGGGAAACTCGGCCAGGCCCGTTTCGATGTGCTCTGCCTTGAGGGGCTGGTTGAGGCCGGCGATGATCTTCACCGCCTCCTGCCGCGGCACCTCGACGCGCTCAAAGGCCTCGTCGGCGGCGATGATCTTCTTCATCTCCTCCTCGATCCGGGGGAGATCGTCGTCGGTGATCGGCTGCGCCGCCCGCATGTCGTAATAG
>Ga0208249_1000074_pt1 | contig 29989 bp, 20 predicted proteins | sample CryBogmetaGMA1M_FD_184546 | JGI IMG/M metagenome (GOLD analysis project Ga0208249, IMG submission 184546) | Freshwater microbial communities from Crystal Bog, Wisconsin, USA - MA1M (SPAdes) | ecosystem: Environmental > Aquatic > Freshwater > Lake | place: Crystal Bog, Wisconsin, USA | collected...
CCACCGAAGCAGTCGTCGCGAACGCCGCGGCCTGAGCCTGTGGCGCGTCGTGTGCCGGATGTGACGGGGGCCCTTGCTCCCCGCACGACACTTTGCGCACGCCGGCAAAAGGCCTGCCTCCGGGCGCCGAGGCCGCCGGTGAAGGGCCGCCAGTGCTGTGCAAGCACGGTTTGACAGCATGGTTTGACAGCAGTGCTTGCACCCCTATACTCGCGCCGACCTCGTCACGAAGGCGTTCCAAGGATGGATGCAGAAAACCACTCAAATTCATCGCGCGGGCGAGCCGCCGGACGTGGCAGGGCGCCGAGGAAGGAACGCACGGCGGCCGCGGTGGATCCGTGCGAAGCGGTGGCTGTCGCGATCCGGGCGGAGTTCCGCTCGCGGATCGGCGAGGATCGGCATGATGTCTGGTTCGGCGAAAGCTTTCAGGTGATGGCCGAGCGGGACGGTGACGGCGCCCGGTTGGTGACCGTGCTCGCCGGGAGCGCCTTCACGCACGATTGGCTCCAGCGGACATTCCGGGACGACTTCGTCGTCGCCGTCGAGCATGTTCTGGGGCGATCGGGTGGGCCCACCCGCGTGGTTTGGAATCCGCTGGTGGCCGGGGCCGATGCTGCTGATGGGATCGTTCCCCCGCCAGAGGCGAACGTGGTTGGGAGCGGGGCCGCGGCGGAGGGTGAAACTCCGGTTGGCCCAAGGCCCTCTGCCGTTGCGGATGCGAGCCCGGGCAACAGCAAGCGGGCCGCGTCGGTGCCTCGGGGGCAGGCCGCGAGGGCGCCAGCCACCGGCCTTGGTGATCCGGGGCAGGGCAGTGCCCGCCCGACTTCCTCGGTCCGCCCTTCCCTGACGCTCGAACAGTATGTGGTCGGGCTGGGGAATCGGATGGCCCACGCGGCGGCGGCGCTTGCCGCCGAGCAGCCCGGAGCGATGTCGCCGCTGGTCATTCACGGCCCGAGCGGCGTCGGCAAGACCCACCTGCTCGAGGGCAGTTGTCGACGGATGCGGGAGCGTAATCCCCGCTCTTCGGCGGTGATGCTTTCGGCGGAACAGTTCACGACGACCTTCCTGGAGTCGCTCCACGGCCGCCGTGGCCTGCCCGGATTCCGTCGCTCCCTCCGGGCCGCCGATCTCCTCGTCATCGACGACATTCAATTCCTCATCGGGAAGAAAGCCACGATCTCGGAACTGCTCCACACCATCGAGGCGCTGCAACGCGCCGGGAAGCAGGTGGTGTTCGGCAGTGATCGGGACGTCGAGTCGCTTGCGGAACTCGGGGCGGATCTCCAAGCGCGGCTGCGCGGCGGCATGTGTGCCCGGATCCTGCCGCCCGACGAAGCCACCCGCGCCGGAATCGTTGAATCGCTCGCTGCCCGCCGTGGCCTGTCGATTCCCGCGGAGGTCGTGGCCTTTGTCGCCGCGCGGATGACGCGCAACACCCGTGAACTCGCCGGGGCTGTCAATCGTCTCGAGGCCACCAGCCACATGCTCGGGATTCCCGTCACGCTCGACATGGCCGTCGAGTGTCTCGCCGAACTCGTCCGCTCGAGTTCCCGGGCCGTTCGGCTCGCCGACATCGAGCGTGCCGTCTGCTCGGCGCTCGGTGTCGATCCAGGCAGCCTCCAATCTTCCTGTCGTGTCCGCCGCGTCAACCAACCGCGGATGCTGGCGATGTTCCTGGCCCGGAAACATACGCCGGCGGCGTTGGCCGAGATCGGTGCCTATTTCGGTCGGCGCAGTCATTCGACCGTGATCTCCGCGCAGCGTACCGTCGATGGCTGGATCGCGTCGGGCAGCCGGCTGACGCTGGCCGATGCCGAGTGGGGGGTCGAGGAGGCGATCCGGCGCGTCGAGGAGTCGCTCCGGGCCGGCTGACGCGGTGTTCCGGGTGAGGCTCGTGCGAACAGGCAACAGCGCGACGTCCCGCCGTCACCCCTCCGCTTCAGGCGTTCACTCCGTCGCTGGTGCCGACGGTGCCGGCGGGACATCCTCGGGAGCAACTTCTGAGATGAGCCGCTCCTCGAGCGTCGATCGGTAGCGGACGCTCGACTCCTGTCCGCTGAAGCCGACGACGCGACGATCGATGCCGGTCGAACGGCGAATGACCCGTCCGGAGGGGATGTCGAACTCGATGTCGCCGTTCCAGATCCTTTCGAGCAGCCGCGACTCGAGTCGCGGGTCGTCGATCGGCGTCAGGACCGTCGTGTCGATGCTGATGAGGGCCACGTTGTCCCGCACCGACTCCAGCCGGTAGCGGAGCCGCGCACGGACGGCGCGACGCGGGCCCCCGGGAACTTCCACGACCACTTCCTGGGGCACGCTCCACTCCGCCCCGATCTCCACCTCGCCATCAGGGAGGGGCACGACCATCAGGTCGCCGGACGCGGACGGCGGTGTCGGTTGCAGATCGATGCGGGAGATCACCCGCCCGGCGCGATCGATGACGACGCGGGAGAGCGGCACACCGAGGCTGCCGCGGACCGTCTCGTAGCCGGGCGGGGGAGGATCCCCGTCGTCGCTGTTCCACCGCACCTCGCCGCGGTCGCTGATCCGGGACGTCATGGCCACGTGATCGACGGAGTGCTCGATCGTGGCCCGACCCTCGTCATCGACCGAGACGATGCGCCAGCGTTTTCTGGAGTCGGTGGCGGTATCGGTCGATTGCGTCGTGCCGGAGATCGTCGTCTCGGTGCGGGCCCGGTGGGAGACCGTCATCGCCACCGTCTCATCGGGGAGGAAGCGGTACTCGAGCGTCACCGGGGGAGAGGCAACATCCACGCCCTCCGCCATGCTGCCGCCGGCCACGACAAGGAGCGGGAGGAAGCCGCCGATCAGATCGCGGCGCGTGGGGAAATTCATCGGAAGCCTCACTCAGGGGTGAAGGGGGGCCTGGCCGGCGGCGTCCCTGCACCGCGCAGGCCACCGCCCCAATGGAGTTTCTCTCGCAGCGTGCGGTAGTAGCCGTGGTTGCGTGTCTCGACGAGGGTGAACCTCGGCTCCGCCCGCCGGACACGCAGTCGGTCTCCGGGAAGGAGCGGGGCGAACACGTGACCGTCGACGACGCAGGCCGAGCCCACGTTTGGGCGCGGCACCGACACCTCGTACCGGCGGGTGGCGGAGTCGACGACCGTCCGGTTGGTGAGCGTGTGGGGATTGAGGGGGGTGAAGACGAAGGCGTCGAGATCCTTCCGCACCAGCGGGCCTCCCGCCGACAGGCTGTAGGCGGTGGAGCCCACGGGCGTGCTGACGATCAATCCGTCGCTCCGGTAGGTCGTGGCGAGCTCCCCATCGACATGAAGGAGGATATCGATCATCGAAAACGGTGGTCCGGCGAGGACCGACGTCTCGTTGAGCCCGAGTTGACGACGGGGAGGCTCCCCGTCGCGGAGCAACTCGCATTCGAGCATCAGGTGATCGACGAGCCGGAATCGGCCGGCGGCGATCTCCATCAGGACCTCGTCGACTTCGTCGCGGGAGAAATCGGCGAGGAATCCCAGATGCCCGAGGTTGACCCCCATCACGGGGACCTGCCCATATCCCATCCAGCGTGCCGTGCGGAGGATCGTGCCGTCCCCCCCGAGGACGATCACCAGATCGATCCTGTCTGGATCGGGAGCCTGGGTGTGGAAACCACCCTCCCCCCAATCTCCTTCCGGCGCCGGCCGGTGGATCACGGAGTGGCCGTGGCGTTGCAGCGATGCTCCGACTCGCTCGGCCACCTCACCCACGCCGGGCAGCCCGGCAGGAGCGACGATGGCCACTCGGAGGTCGTCGAGTGTCGCTGAACGAAGTCGCTGCGAGGGGGGCATGGGAGGCTCCGGCCGGGCAACGGCGCTCAAGTCGAAGAACGTCGGCGTCGGGAATGTCCGGGACCTTGGGAAACTCAGCGACGGGCGGCGTCGACGGCTGCTTCCGCCATCGGTTGGGCTTCTCGGCCACTGAGTCTCCGGGCGGCGGCGGCGATCCCATCGACGTCGAGGCCGAGCTCGCCGAGCAGTTCACCGCGCTCGCCATGCTCGACAAACCGATCGGGGAGCCCCATGCGAACGATGGGGCCGGACACCAGCCGGGCGTCATTGACCGCCTCGAGGACCGCCGAACCGAATCCGGTGGGGAGGGCATTCTCCTCGATCGTGATCGTCCAGGGACTGGCCTCGATCAATTCCAGGATCGTCGGATCGAGGGGCTTCACGAACCGGGCGTTGACGACCGAAACGTCGATCCCCTCGAGGGCGAGTCGGTTGGCTGCCGCCAAGGTCGCACCGAGCAGGGTGCCGCAGGCCACCAGCAGGCCGTCGGGCCCGCGACGGAGAGTCTCGCTGCGCGCCCGTTCGATCGGTGCCCGGGGCCCGGGGTGGTTCTCGACGCTGGCCTTGGGATAGCGGATCGCCACCGGACCGGGCTGCTCGAGCGCCCAGTCGAGCATCGCGACGAGGTCGTGCTCGTCGCCCGGTGCGAGGACGGTCATGTTGGGGAACAGCCGCATGTACCCCAGATCGTAGGAGCCGTGGTGGGTCGGACCGTCCGGGCCGGTGAGCCCGGCCCGGTCGAGCATGAAGGTGACCGGCAGATTCTGCAGCGCCACTTCCTGAAAGATCTGGTCGAACGACCGCTGGAGAAAGGTGCTGTAGATGTCGACGATCGGCCGACAGCCGGCCTTGGCTTGTCCGGCGGCAAACGCCACGGCGTGCGACTCGCAGATGCCGACGTCGAAGAGCCGGTCGGGGAACTCCTCGCGCACCGGCTCGAGTTTGTTCCCTTGGCACATCGCGGCAGTGATCACCGTGACGCGGGGATCGCGCCGCAGGCAGGCGCCGATCGCGGCGCTGGCGACGTCGGTGTAGGCCCTGGCGGACGACTTCTTGATCGACACGATGCAGTCGTCATCGTCGCGCTCGAACGGCGCCGGAGTGTGGAAGAACACCGGATCGGCTTCGGCCGGCTTGAACCCGTGCCCCTTCTCGGTGAGCACGTGGAGGAGCACCGGCCCGTCGGCGTCCTTGACGAGTTCCAGATAGCGGATCAGGTTCGCCAGCGAGTGGCCCTCGACCGGGCCGAAGTACCGGACGCCCATCGACTCAAACAGCATCCCGCCATGGAGCGAAGCCTTCAGCGAATCCTTGACGCTGTGGAGCATCCGCTCCATCGATTCGCCCACCACGGGCATCCCCTTGATCATCCCGCCCGCCTGGTTCTTGAGGCCGCGGTACCAGGGATTCTCACGGGCGACGTCGAGGTACTCGGCGAGGGCGCCGACACGTGGGCAGATCGACATCTTGTTGTCGTTGAGGATCACCAGGAGCCGCTTCTTGAGAAAGCCGGCGTTGTTGAGGGCCTCGAAGACGATTCCGGACGGAAGGGCACCGTCCCCGATGACGGCCACACTCCGCCGATCGTCCTCGCCGGCGAGACTATCGCCGCTGGCGAGCCCGAGGGCCGTTGACAGGCTGCAGCCGGCATGGCCGGTCATGAACAGGTCGTAGGGGCTTTCTTCGGGATTGGGATACCCCATCAGCCCGCCACGGGTGCGGATCGTCCCGAAGTTGGCGAACCGGCCGGTGATCAGCTTGTGGGGATAGATCTGGTGGCCGGTGTCCCAGATCAGCCGGTCGCGACTGAAGTCGAAGACGCGGTGGAGGGCCAGGCAGAGTTCGACCACGCCGAGGTTGGAGGCGAAGTGGGCCGTCCGGGTGGCAGCCACCTCGGTGAGCGAGCGGCGCATCTCCCCGGCGAGTTGTTCGAGTTGCTCGATCGACAGCCCGGCAAGGTCGCGGGGGGAGAGGATCGAAGGCAGGATGTCGGGCATGATTTGGGGCGATCCTCGGGGCGATTCCATGCGTGGAGCCGAAGGGAGCGGTGGTCGGCGTCAGTGATCGCGGGTCACGATCCAGGAGGCGAGATGGCGGAGGTCGTCGGCCGATGCTGGAAGGTCAGAGAGCATTGACTCGGCTTCGGCGGCAAGGGCAACCGCTCTCCGCCGGCTTTCGGACAATCCCAGCACGGTCGGATAGGTGAGTTTCCCTCGCTCGGCGTCCTTGCCGACCCGCTTCCCGGTCGTCGCCTCGTTCCCCTCGGCATCGAGGAGGTCATCGGCGATCTGAAAAGCGAGCCCGAAGGCGCGGCCGTAGCCATCGAGCGCGGCGAGTTGACGATCGTTCGCTCCGGCAGCGAGGCCACCGAGGGTCAGCGCCGCACGGAACAGCGCTCCGGTCTTGCGGCGATGGATCCGCTCCATCCAGGCAACCTGCTCCTCGCGTCCTTCGGGGGCCCCCGACCGATCGAGCCAGCCCCGTTCGGCCGCGAGGTCATCCGACTGCCCGCCGACGAGCGCTTCGGCCCCCGATGCCTGGGCGAGCACTCGCAGGCCCCGGGCCGCCACGGCGGCGGGGAGACTGCCGACGAGGGTTTCGAAGGCGAGGGCCTGGAGAGCGTCGCCACAGAGGATCGCGGTCGCCTCGTCAAAGGCCCGGTGGCAAGTAGGCCGTCCGCGGCGGAGGTCGTCGTCATCCATGGCCGGGAGGTCATCGTGGATGAGCGAGTAGGCGTGGATCATCTCGATGGCGACCGCGGCCCCTGCGGCGGTGTCCCACGCCTGGGAAGGGGATGATCCTGCCGCATCGGGCGGCATGCAGGCCTCGGCCGCCCAGAGAACGAGGGCCGGGCGGAGGCGCTTGCCGGGGGCGAGGAGGGAGTAACGCATGGCCTCGAGGAGCCGGGGCGCTGCGTCGTCGGAGAGTTGGAGCGCCCGCTCGAGCCGGGGGTCGATGAATGACGTCACGCGGGCCAACGCCTGCGGGACGGCTCCGGCGCCGGAAGCCCCACCTGCCGTCGGCCGCGTTCCTGCGGCGGTGTCGTGACTGACGACCATCATGCTTGGCGAGCCTGCCCTAGCTGCCGGGGACGTGCATGGGGATTCGATCGATGACCGACGGAAGAACAGCCGACCGGGAGAAATCCTGATCGGTCCACCGCCCTCACCCCATGGACCGCCGGATCCTCACGGGAGAATCCTCTCGGTCCCGAAGCCAGAATCGCCTTCAGTGCCTCGATCCTGGATCCCAGGGTCGAGGTCCTACCGTCTCCCCGTCGAGGGACGGGCGACGGTCGATTCCGCCTTCACGCCCCCCCGGCCGGACTCCGGAAAAGCCGAGGAAGTCTAGACTTCCTGAGAACTATCGTCCATCCCCGGAAGCCTCCGCGGACGGCCACCAGCGCCCCGTGGCTGACGGTTGGTCGTCCGTTTGGCGGGGCCCTTCCGTGGTCCGGCGGTGGGGGCGTGCGGCACCGAGTCGGGCGTGGCTTCTCCCGCGGGGCCGTGGTCGTCCTCATCCTCCTCCGAGGCCTTCTCGGCCGCGGCCGTGAGGGTCCTCACCCGTTGCTCGACATCCGCCAGTTCGGCATGCAGACGCCGGACGAGCGACACGCCCTGCTCGAACGCGGCGATCGACTCGGCGAGGCCGAGTCGCCCCCCTTCGAGACCCCCGACGAGGTCCGCCAGACGGGAGAGCCCGTCCTCAAAAGATACCGGTTGCGGGGTCTCTGCCGCCGTCGTCGATCCATTTCTCCGATCGGACACCTTGGTGGACTCCTGTTGATCACGGCCCATCGTCGCGACCTCCCTGTTTCCGATCCCCCCGAACAATCCCTGGAACCGTTTCCTCCGGTTCCCCTTCGGCCAGGTCGATCCCTTCGACGCGGCTGCGGATCCGGCCCGTAGCGAGTTGGGTGACGAGCGTCGTGCCGGCTGCGAGGCCTCGCGCAGCCACCAGCGGCCGCGCCGCGCGGACCCCATCAGCCTCTGTCCATGTCACGGAATAACCGCGGGCAAGGATCGCCAGTGGGCTGACGGCGTCGAGCCGTCCCGCCGCTGCCGTCAACCGCTCCCGCGCCCTCTCGATGCCCCCGGCGATCAGGCGCTTCAGTCGGGCGTCGTGCGTGTCGAGGATCGATCGGCGGTCGCGGAGGATCCAGGAGGGATCGACGAGCATCCGCGAGCCGGCGAGCCGCTCGAGCCACTCGCGGGCCGTCGCCGTGCGGCGGAGGAGCCCGGCTTGGAGCCGTTGCTCGAGCGTGCCGACGGTGGCAAGAAGTTGGCGTCGATCGGGAGAGATCCGCACCGCCGCGTCGGTAGGCGTCAGCGCTCGGACGTCGGCGGCGAGGTCGGCGAGCGTGACGTCGATCTCATGCCCTACCCCGGCCACGACCGGAATCGGGCTCGCGGCCACCGCCCGGACGAGCGGTTCTTCGTTGAAGGCCCACAGATCCTCGAGGCTCCCGCCCCCCCGCACCACCGCGATCACGTCGACCGCCGGCACCAGACGGGCCGCGAGCGTCAGGGCCTTGGCCACCTCGACGGCGGCGCCGGCCCCCTGCACGCGCGAGGGCACGATGATCACCTCCGCTGCCGGCCAGCGTCCGCGGAGCGTCTGAAGGAAGTCGTGGAGGGCCGCCCCGGCCGGGCTCGTGACGACGGCGATCCGCCGAGGAAAGGGGGGAAGGGGACGCTTTCGCTGCGGTGCAAAAAGCCCCTCCGCCTCGAGGGCTGCATGGAGCCGGCGGAGCTTCGCCTCGAGCGCGCCGGTCCCGACCGCATGCATCCGATCGATCGTCAGTTGGTAGGTGCCCCGCGGGGGGTAGACCTCGACGCGGCCGTGGCAGACCACCTCGAGGCCGTCCTCGGGTTCGATGGCCAGGAGGGGGAGAGAGCCCCGCCAGACGACGCCCCGGAGCAGCGCCGTGTCGTCCTTGATCGCGAGGTAGACATGGCCCGAGGCGGCGCGGGTGAGGTTCGTGACCTCGCCCGCCACCCACACGTCGGTAAACCGCCCCTCGAGGCAGTCCTTGATCCGGGCCGTCACCTCGCCGACGCCCGGCACATCGGGTGGCGGTGCTGCACGGCGGTCGATACCCTTGGTGGCGTCCATGGTCGGGAGTCTACGCGATCCCGGCGGGCGCGGCTCCGTCGAGCCCTCGTCTCCCATCACCCCGGGAATCCGCATGAAGGACTCCGCTTCGTCCGCTGCTGCCACCACGATCGAGACGGCCCGCACCGGGCCGCCGCGCGGTGCGCTGTTGGTGATCTTCCTCACCGTGTTCATCGATCTGCTCGGGTTCGGGATCGTCCTCCCGGTGATGCCGCGGCAGGCCGGGCCCTACCTGGAGGCGCTGCAGCTCTCGCCATTGGCTGCCGGGGCGATGATCGGCCTGCTGTTCTCGGTGTTCTCGCTGATGCAGTTCGTCTTCAGTCCGATCTGGGGGCGGTGGTCCGACCGTGTCGGCCGCCGTCCGATGCTCCTCCTCAGCCTCGCCGGGTCGGTCGTGTTTTACGCCCTCTACGGGTTCGCCGTGACCATTCCTCCCGAGCGCGCGGCGCTCGCAATCGGGCTGATGATGCTCGCCCGCATCGGTGCCGGGATCGCCGGGGCGAGCGTGGGAACGGCGGCCGCCGTGATCGCCGACTGCACCACCCCGCAGAACCGTTCCCGCGGCATGGCGCTGATCGGGATCGCGTTCGGCGCCGGTTTCACGCTCGGACCGCTGATCGCCTACTTCGGGATGAAGCTCTTCAACGATCGCCCTTGGGCGGTCGGGGCCCTGGCCTCGGCACTCTCCGCCGTGGCGTTCCTGTTCGCGTTCTTCGTCTTTCGCGAGACCCGCGATCCGGCGAACCGGGCGGCCAAGGAGTTTTTCAGTGTCAGCCGCTCCGCCCGCGTCCTCGCCATCCCGGCCGTCGGGGCCCTCGTCCTCATCTACTTCCTCTCGATCTTCTCGTTCGCCAACTTCGAGGCCACGCTCGCCCGGCTCACCGAGGAGGCGTTCGGGATGTCCGACGATGACAATTTCCTCGTCTTCGCCGGCATCGGGCTCGTTCTCATGCTCGCCGGCGGCAGTTATCGTCCGCTCGCGAAGCGGGTTTCGGAGACGCGCCTGCTCACGGTCGGCCTGCTGCTGATGGCGGTAGGACTCGCGGCCGTCGGTGCCGTGGCGGGAATCGTCCACGCGAATGCCGGAAGCCAAGGTCTGTCGTCATCCTGGGTGCGCGGCCTGTTCTATGCCGCCGCGGGGCTGTCGGTGTGGGGATTTGCGTTCGTCAATCCGTCGGTCTCCTCGCTCATCTCCCGCCGTTCCGACCCGTCGACGCAGGGGGAGGTGCTGGGGGTCAATCAGTCGTTCGCGTCGCTGGGGCGGATCCTTGGGCCGTTCTGCGGCTCGGTGCTGTTCACGCTCCATCCTTCGCGGGTGCTCCCCTATGCCGTCGCTGTGGTGACGCTCCTTGGCGTGCTGGCGCTCGTCCGCCGAACGACGGTCGTCGATCGGCTCCCGCAGGGCGGAGCGTGAGAGTCAAGGTCGGAGGAGGATCATGATGGCCGGGGAAGGACTTCCGCAGGGCTGTGGTCTCCTCGTCGTCGGGCACGGCACGGCCGATCGGGTCGGCGAGGCCGAGACCAGGACGCTCGTCGAGCACGTCTCCGACGCCTGTCAGGGCAGCGCGGTGGAACTGGGATTTCTCGAGGTTATTGGTCCGTCGGTCGGTGAGTCGCTGCGGCGACTGTGCGCCCGCGGGGTCGATCGCGTCATCGCGGCGCCGCTGTTGCTCTTCACCAACGGGCATGCCAGGCGCGATCTGCCCGAGGCACTCGCTGCCGCTGCGGCGGAGGAGAGGATTCCCGTGGTCCAGGCGGCCGCGCTCGGGCATCACCCCGAGCTCGTCCGGCTGTCACGGCGCCGCCGCGAGGAGGCTCGTCGCACACTTGCGCCGCTCGATCCCCGCGATGAGGCGCTCGTCTTCGTCGGTCGGGGCGCCAGCGACCCGGCCGCCGCAACGCAGCTGATCACCTTTCTCGAGGCGACGCGGGCCTGCGGCGTCGACTGTCGTCCGGGGCATCCGGCGGCGATCTGTGGCCGCGGGCTTTGCCCGGCCGCGTGTGCGGCGCTGCCGATCCCCCCGGGCCCGGGGCGGGGAGGCGTGGGATTCGTCGCCGCCGCCCGGCCGACCGTCGAGGAATCGCTCGAGGAGATCGTCGATCCGTCCCGGCCGGGAATCGTTCCGCGCCGAGTCCTCGTGCAACCTCATCTTCTCTTCCGCGGCCGGGTCGAGGAGCAGGTGCGCGAGGCTGTCGACCGGGCCCGAGCGCGTTATCCGGCGATCGAGTGGGTTGTCGTCCCCCGTCTCGGAGCCGAGCCGGACGTGGCGCGGGCCGTGGTCGCCAGAGCGCTTGAAACATTGGAAAAAGTCGAAGGATGACTTTTCCGCCGACGGCTGTTTCGCCCGCAGCGGCGTGGCCGGATGATTTTTACCTCGTCACCGAGGAAGGAACCTGTCACAATGCGTGACCGGGTCAGAGGAAACGCGAAGTGAAGGAGCCAGGCGTGGACACCACGGTCAACGATGGTCCGAAGGTCGACGGAGTGGATGGACGGCAGCGGCTCATCCCGGAAGGGTGACTGCTCCGGCGGTGCTCGGCCGGTGGCTGCTTGTCGCTTTGGCGCTGCTCCCCATCGGGCGGCTGTTCGCCCAAGACCCGGCTCCGGCCGCCGCTCCCGCCGCGGCCTCCAAGCCAGGGCCGAACGACCGCCAGATCACACTGGCCGTGAAGAGCTACATCGAGCGCGAGCACTTCACCCATCACCCGATCGACGACGAGATCGCGAGGCGCTGGTTCGGGATCTTCCTCGAGGCCCTCGACCCGATGAAGATCTATTTTCTTCAAAGCGACGTCGACGGCTTCGTGCAAAAGCGGGAGATGCTCGACGATCTCGTCAAGCGAGGAGACGTCTCCTTTGCCTACGAGGTCTTCAAGCGGTTTCTCGAGCGGGTCGACTCGCGCGTCCCGCTCGTCGAGAAGTTCCTCTCCGAGCCGCTCGATTTCACCCAGGACGAATCGATCGTCGTCGACCGCGACGAGACAAAATGGGCCCAGAGTGAGGCGGAGGCGGTCGACAATTGGCGGAAGCGGATCAAGTACGACCTCCTCATCCAGAAAATGGAGAAGACGCCCCCAGAGGAGGCCAAGGACAAGCTCACGCGCCGCTACCGCAGCTTTGCCAAGCGGATGCACCAGATGACGGCCGACGAGCTTCTCGAGTCGTATCTCACGAGCCTCACCAGCTCCCTCGACCCCCACACGAGCTTCATGTCCCCCGGCACCCTCGAGAACTTCGAGATCGGGATGCGGCTGCAGCTCGACGGCATCGGGGCCTCGCTCAAGAGCGAGGATGGCTACACGACCGTGGCGGAGATCGTTCCGGGCGGCGCTGCCGACCGTGACGGCCGGCTCACGAAGAAAGACCGCGTCATCGGCGTGGGGCAGGGGACCGAAGGCGACATCGTCGATGTCGTCGACATGAATCTCAACGAGGTGGTGAAGCTCATCCGCGGCAAGCGGGGGACGATCGTTCGGCTCAAGGTGATCCCCGTCGGGCAGACGGCGCCGAAGGAATACGACATCACCCGCGCCAAGATCGAACTCAAGGACAGCGAGGCCCGCGGCGAGCTCATCGAAACCGGCCACAAGCCTGACGGCACGCCGTGGCGGATCGGCTACATCAATCTGCCGAGCTTTTACATGGACATGGCCGGTGCCCGACAGGGCCAGGCCGACTACAAGAGCAGCACCCGCGACACGAAGCGATTGATCGACGACTTCCGCACGAAGGGGGTCGACTGCATCTGCCTCGATCTGCGCAACAACGGCGGTGGCTCGCTCCCCGAGGCGATCTCACTGACGGGCCTGTTCATCGACAAGGGGCCGGTCGTGCAGGTCAAGGATGCCGAGAAGCGGGTCCAGCAGTACGACGACGTTGATGCCGGCGTGTCGTGGGATGGCCCTCTCGTCGTCCTCACCAACAAGTTCAGCGCCAGTGCCAGCGAAATTGTTGCCGGCGCGATCCAAGACTACGGCCGGGGGCTCGTCATCGGCGACAATTCCACGCACGGCAAGGGGACCGTCCAGAGCCTCATCGATCTCGGTCGGCAACTCTTCCAGCGGCTCCCCAACGCCCCCTCGCTCGGGGCGATCAAGATCACGATGCAACAGTTTTACCGCCCCGGCGGGCTGTCCACGCAGTTGGAGGGGGTGAAGAGCGACGTCGAGTTGCCGAGCATCACCACTCATCTGCCCGTCGGCGAGGGCGATCTTGATCACGCGATCGAGTTCGACAAGGTTCCCTCGGCGAACTTCCAGCCGAGCGGCCGTGTGCCGCCGGCCATCCTTTCGACGCTCCGCGACCGTTCCGGCCAGCGCGTGGCAGCCAGTGGCGACTTCGACAAGGTGGCCCGCGACATCGAGCAGTACAAGCGGCGCAAGAGCGAGAAGACCGTCTCGCTCCGCGAGGATGAGTTTGCGAAGCAGTGGAACGAGGGGAAGGCTGCTGACGACGAGGAGAAGAAACTCGAGGAGCAGACCGATCCCCAGCGTCCGATCGTGAAGCGTGACTACTACTTCGAAGAGGCGATGAACGTCGTCGTCGATTACCTCGCGGCCATGGCCGGCGGCGTCGACAGCCTCGCCAAGATCGTTCCCGCGGCTGCCGCGCCCGCCGAGGCTCCGGCTCCGGCCCCCGCGATCCAGTGACCGACAGCGAACCGGCCCCGGAGAAGACCTCCGGGCGCCGGATTCGCCTTCTCTGGGACGTCGTGCAGGTGCCGCCGGCTGCTCTTGCGAGCCGCAACTGGTGACGTGAGCCGATTCCTTGACGGCGGCCCCGGCTCCAGTCGCCTCGGATTCACGACAGGATCGGCGTGAGGACGTGGCCGTGGACGTCGGTGAGACGGCGGTCGACACCGTTGTGCCGCCACGTCAGCTTCGTGTGCTCGAGGCCGAGAAGCCGCAGCACCGTGGCGTGGACATCGTGGACGGTCGTGGGATTCGACCGATCGAGCGGCTTGTAGCCCCACTGATCGCTCTCCCCGTGCGTGACGCCGCCGCGGATCCCGGCGCCGCAGAGCCAGTTGGTGAATACGAAGGGATTGTGATCGCGGCCCCGTCCCGCCTGGGAGCTCGGCATCCTTCCGAACTCGGTCGTCCAGAGGACGAGCGTGTCGTCGAGCATGCCACGCTGGTCGAGATCCTTGATGAGGGCTGCCGCGCCGTGAGCCATGCCGCGGGCGAGCGGCCCGTGATCGCGCTCGACGTCCTCGTGAGAATCCCAGTTGCGGCGCGGGAAGCCGTTGTCGTTGCCGCTCCAGACCTGCACGAAGCGGACGCCGCGCTCGAGGAGGCGGCGGGCGGTGAGGCACTTGAGGCCGAAGTGGTGGGTCTCCTCCGCGGCATTGATCTCGGTCGGCCAGTCGGTCTTGCCTGGCTCGACGCCGTACATCCGCAGGACATGCTCCGGCTCGTCGGCCAGCGACAGCGCCTCTGGCGCCGCCAATTGCATCCGGGCTGCCAGTTCATAGGTGCGGATCCTGGCTTCGAGGCGACTGTCGCCCGATCGGCTGTCGAGGTGGGCCCGATTGAGGCGCTCCAGGGCTCGCCGCGTGGCGGTGTCGGAGTCGGCCGTGAGCCACTGGGCCGATGCGTGGGGATGGAGATCGGCGATCGGCTCGGCAGCCCCGGGCTGGACGACCGTGCCGCTGTACTGCGCCGGGAGGAATCCGGCGTCCCAGTTCTTCACGCCGTTGGAGCCGTAGCCCCGGTGATCGGGGAGGACAACGAACGTGGGGAGGTTGTCGTTGAGCGAGCCGAGCGCGTAGCCGACCCAACAGCCGGCGCCGGGAAACCCGGGGAGGACGAATCCGGTCGACTGAAGGAGCGTCGCCGCGGAATGAACCCCCGACGTGCTCACCATGTTGTGGATGAAGGCCATCCGGTCGACGACATCACCGAGCGGGGCCACGGCGTCGGAGAGCATCTTGCCGCACGCCCCGTGGGCCTTGAAGTCCCACGCCGGCTTGAGCCACGGCCCGAGGCCGTTTTGAAAGGCCTCGACCGGCTCGCCGAAATCGCTCGCCTCGCCGTGCCGCTTCACGAGCTCCGGCTTATGGTCCCAGAGATCGATGTGGCTGGCGGCACCGGCCATGAACAGCTGCACGACCCGCTTCGCCTTGATCGGGAAAACGAGGGCCGGATGCGCGGGCCCCGTCGTGGTCGTCTCACCGGCGAGGAGCGACGAGAGGGCCATTCCCCCGAGGCCACCGGCGGCGGTTGAGAGCCAGCCGCGGCGCGAAAGGGGCGATTGGTCGTGGTGCGGGAAGGCCGAGCCGTGGTAGGGGGCGGATGTCATGGGGCCTCCGGGGCTGCCGATCGAAGCGGGCCTTGGAATCATCGAATCAGTCGATGAAGGTGAACTCATTGAGATTGACGAGCGTCCGGCAGACGGCGGGGAGGCCGTGGGCGCGGAGCAACTCGAGGAGCACCGTCGATTCTTCATCGGTCGGCGCCCGGCCGAAGGCGAGGCGCAAGGCCCGGGCAAGTTGGGCGTTGGGATCGTCCCCCGCCTCCCGGGCCACCCGTGCGGCAAACTCCACAGCCTGCGTCGTCATGAAGCCGTTGTTGAGGAGGGCGAGTGCCTGGATGGCCGAGAGGCTTTCATTGCGCTTCTCGACCCGCATCGATGGATCGGCGCAGTCGAGGCTCGTCATGAAGGGCTGCGTCTGACTGCGAACGATGAAGCGGTAGATGCTCCGCCGCCAGGTGGAGCGGTCGGCCGGGTCGGCGAGGTCGTAGCGGTAGTGGGGGGAGTGTTCCGGGTGTTCGATGCGGAAGTCCTGCCAGCCCGGGCCACCCGCCGTGGGATCGAGCGTTCCGGCGGTGGCGAGGACTGCGTCGCGGATCGCCTCGGCCTCGAGTCGGCGGCGATTCTGTCGCCACAGCCGGGCGTTGCCGGCATCGACCGCAGCCATGGCCGGATCGTCGTCGGCACGCTGTCGCCACGTGGCGCTTCCGACGATGAGGCGATGGAGATTTTTGAGCGAGCCACCCCGATCGCGGAACTCGGCCGCCAGCCAGTCGAGAAGGGCCGCGTGGCTCGGCGGGGAGCCCATCCGGCCGAAGTCACTCGGCGTGTCGACGATGCCGCGGCCGAAATGGTGGAGCCAGGCCCGGTTCACGGCGCTCCGCCAGGTGAGCGGGTTGTCTGGCGAGACGAGCCACTCGGCCAGCGCCTTGCGGCGGTCTCCTTCCGTGGCGTCGGGGGGAAGCTCGAACCGGGCCGGAAGCATGGCGAGCGCCGAAAGCGCTCCGGGGCCGACCTCGCGGCCCGGCGTGCTGACGTTGCCGCGGGCAAGGAGGTGGATCGGGCGGGGCACGCCGCCACGCTGCGTCGCTGTCACCGTGTAGAGCGGCCGCAGCGGCGGAAGGGCCTCACGTTCGCGGGCGACGCCGGCAAGGTCCTCCTCGACCATCCGCAGGCCGTCGGTCACCTCGGCAGGCACCTTCGCCAGAAGCTCGTCGCGCTCCCGACGGAGGGCAGGCGCGTCAGCCCCCGGCTCCGGAAAAGCGCCGTCGACGAGATTCGCCCGCTGCCAGCGCGGCGGAGCCTCGATCGAATCGAGGGAGGATACAGTGGCGCCGCGGGCGACGTTCGTGCCGTCGGCATCGAGAATGTCGAGTTCGGCGATCGCGGCAATGAAGTCGTTTTGCCGGGGAGCGAGTCGCGTGGCGGTGACGCGGAGATGTCGGACCGCCCCGACCACTTCCTTGTCGACGGTGAACGCCTGCGGCGTGGTGCCAGGATTGGGAAGATCGTCGGCGCCAGAGTCGGCGAGACGAAAGACGTTGGTCGCGAACGTCGGGTCGCTCGAGCCCTCGATCCGGAATCGACGGGGGAATCCGAACCCGGCGCCAATGGAATTGAAATCGTCGTGGCAGGGATGGAGAACGACGCGCGCGATCGCGATCTCGCGGCCGAGATCGACCTGGACCCATTTCTCCGTGTCGGCTGCCGTCGGACTGCTCGCGGCGACGATTTCCGAATGCCAGCCAAAAGCGGGCGTGGCGTTGCCTCCGCCGGGAGCCGCGAGGGCCTTGTCGATCTCGGCGAGGCGGGCTCCGGTGGCTTCGGCAAGCCTGGCCTCGAGGGCTTTCTTGCGGCCGTCGAGATCGGTGCGGCGGGCATCGAGGGTGGCATGGGCTCGCATCACGGCGGGATCGGGGGAATAGGTCCGCTCAGTCCGATCGAGGGCAGCAAAGACGGCCTGGAGGGAGTAGTAATCCTCCTGGGAGACAGGATCGAACTTGTGCGCATGGCACTGGGCGCACTGGATCGTGACACTCGCGAAGGTGCCGATCGTGTTGGCGACCATGTCGTCGCGGTCGAGATGGCGGGCGATCTTGCCGTCGGTCTTCGTCTCCGGCACCTCAACGTGGCCGATGAAATCCCACGGTCCAGCGGCGAGCATGCCGGTCGCCTCGATGGCGCCTGAATCATCGGGGCGGAGGACGTCGCCGGCGATCTGATCGGCCACGAACCGGGCCCAGGGGAGATCGGCGTTGAAGGCGCCGATCACCCAGTCGCGGTAGGGCCAAGCATGGGGACGCTGCTTGTCCTTGTCGTAGCCGTGCGTGTCGCCGTAGTGGACAACATCGAGCCAGTGCCGGGCCCAGCGCTCGCCGTAGCGGGGTGAGGCGAGCATCCGCTCGACGAGGTTTTCGTAGGCTGCAGGGTCAACGTCGGCGACGAAGGCATCGATCTCTTCCGGGGTCGGCGGGAGGCCGAGGAGATCGAAGGAAAGGCGGCGGATGAGTGTCCGGCGGTCGGCCACGGCCGTCGGACGCATCCCTTCGGCGGCGAGCGTCGCCCGCACGAAGGCGTCGATCGGGTTGCGGTCGGGCTCGACGCCGGGAAGCGATTGAAAAGCCTCCACCGGCGCCGGTGGATCGGGATGGCGGATCGGCTGCCAGGCCCAGTGGTCGAGGCGCGGGTCGCGGTTGGCGTCCCCTTCGGCACCAGGCCAGGGGAGGCCGTCGGCCAGCCAGGCAGAGAGGCTCGCGACCTCGTCGGCCGTGAGCGGCTCGCCGGAGGGGGGCATCCGTTCGTCGGCGTCGGCGGTGCGGATCCGGTCGAGCAGTTCCCCCTCGGCGCCGTTTCCGGCAATGGCGACGGGGCCGTATTCGCCGCCGCGGAGGATGCTCCCGCGCGAATCGAGCCGCAGCCCCCCTTCCTGTGCGTCTTCGCCGTGGCATTCGAAACAGCGGGCCACGAGCAGCGCCCGGGCCGCGTTGTGGCGATCCTCGTCGGCGGAGGCCACGGCCGGAGCGAGCGAGAGCAACAGCCCAGCGATGATCGCGAACCGGCAACGGACCGACAGCGGCAAAACCATGATTCGCCTCCCTGATCCCAGTTTACCCTGCGGCGGGCCGCTTCGATCAGGGGCGTCTTGCCTAGGAGATTCCGCGGTCAGGAGAGGATCCCGCGGATACAAGTCCCATGAACGTCCGTCAGGCGACGATTGACGCCGTTGTGGTAGTAGGTCAGTTGTTCGTGGTCGATGCCGAGGAGGTGGAGAATTGTGGCATGGAAGTCGGGGATCGTCACCTCGTCCTCCACGACGCCATAGCCGACATCGTCGGTCGCACCGTGATGGTGGCCTCCCTTGACGCCGGCCCCGGCAAGGAAGCAGGTGAAGGCCTTGGGGTGGTGGTCGCGACCGGTAGCGCCGATCCCTTGCGTCACGGGACTGCGGCCGAACTCCGTCGACCAGACGACGAGCGTGTCGTCGAGCATCCCCCGGTCCTTGAGATCCTTGATCAGCGCCGCGACGGGCCGATCCATGGTGGCGGCCTGTGTGTCGTGGTTTTCCTTCATGTTCTCGTGGCCGTCCCAGTTGATCCGCGGGCTGCCGAAGGATCCGCCGTTGAACAGCTGCACGAACCGCACGCCCCGCTCGAGGAGCCGGCGGGCCATGAGGCAGTTGCGTGAGAAGCCCTTGTTGGTCGGGTCGTCGATGCCGTACAGCTCCCGGACGGCGGCCGGTTCGTCGTCGAAGCTGGTCGCCTCGGGGATGCTCACCTGCATCCGGGCCGCGAGCTCATAGGACCGCAGCCGGGCCGCGAAGTCGGTGTCGCCGGGGTGGAGCCGGGCGAAGTCGCTGTTCATGTCCCTGAGGAGCCGGAGATTGGCCACACGGTCGGCAGGGGAGAGGCCAGCGGGCGTGCGGAGGTCGGCGATCGGATCGCCGCCGTCGGTGCGGAAGGCGACCCCCTGATGATTGGCGGGGAGGAAACCGCTCGTCCAGTTGATCGATCCACCCGCCGGTTGGCCCCGCGGATCGGGGAGGACGACGAAGGCGGGAAGATCCTCGTTGACTGTCCCCAGACCATAGCTCAGCCAGGCCCCCATCGAGGGGAAGCCGTTGAGCGTGAAGCCGCTGTTCATCTGGAAGGTGGCCGGCGTGTGGTTGTTGCTCTTGGCGACCATCGAGTGGATGAAGCAGAGATCGTCGGCGCAACTGGCCAGATGCGGCAGGAGGCTGCTGACCGACGAGCCACTCTCCCCGTGCTTGGCGAACGGGTAGACGCTCTTCATGAGCATCCCGGGCTGGCCGAAGAAGCCGAGATTCTCCCCCTTCCCTTCGAGCGATTTGCCGTCCAATCGCTCGAGCTCCGGCTTGGGATCGAACGTCTCGAGATGGCTGACGCCGCCGCTGCAGAAAATCTGCACGACGCGTTTCGCCTTGGCGGCGAAGTGGAGGCCCGAGCCCGCGCCGGCCGGTGCCGTGCCCGATGTCTCGGCGGTCGATTCCCTGGCGAGCAGCCAGGCAAAGGCGACGCTCGCCAGACCGCCGCTGGAGCCGGAGAGGAAGTGGCGGCGGGGCACGAGCGGGGCCGAGGGAGAGGCCACGAGGCCGCAGGATGCTTCAAACCGGGAGGCCCGAAATGAGTCATTGGACATAGAGAAACTCGCTGGAATTGAGGAGGGCCCAGCAAACGCTTCCCAAGCCGCGGGTCTGGGCCGCGGTGAGGGCCTGATGCCGTTCTGCGTCGGTCGCTCGCCGCCCCAGGGCACGCTCGTAGGCGCCATCGATCGCGTCGGTCAAGTCGCCCCCCGCGGCCTCGAGCGAGCGCTCGGCGAGCCGGTCGGCCTGACGCTGCACGAAGCTGTTGTTCATGAGCGCCAGCGCCTGGAGCGGCGTGATCGTCTCGCCACGCGTCGGCGTCTTCACGGAGGGGCTCGGGCAATCGAAGGCGTCGAGGAGCGGCTCCTTCCCCGAGTTGACATTCATCCGGTAGACGGTGCGCCGGTTGAGTTCGGGATCGTCGCGGTCGACGGGGTGGTAGAAGGTGGCGTTGAAGTTCGTCGTCGTGAAGGGGCGGAAGCTCGGTCCCCCCATCGCCGGATTGAGTTCACCACTCACCGCGAGCATCGCGTCGCGCACCGCCTCGGCCTCGAGTCGCCGCGGCGGATAACGCCAGAGGAGGATCGTGTCGGCATCGATCGCCGCCGCCTTCTCGTCGTGGGTCGAGGCCTGTCGATAGGTCGAGGAAAGGAGGATGGCGCGGTGGAGGGCCTTGAGCCGCCAGCCCGACCGCAGCAGTTCGCCCGCCAGCCAGTCGAGAAGCTCGGGGTGGCTCGGCCGGCCACCGTTGAGGCCGAAATCGCTCGGTGTCGCCACGAGCCCACGGCCGAAGTGGTACTGCCACACCCGGTTGGCGATCACACGGGCAGGGAGGGGATTGGCCGGAGCGGCGATCCAGGCGGCGAACCGCCTCCGCCGCTCTGCCTCGGGGGCCTCTGTGGAAAGCCCCAGATCGGCGTCGACGGCGGTGATGGCCGAGAGCCCGGCCGGCGTCATGATCGAACCGGGGGACGTGACGTTCCCGCGGAGGAGGAGCGCCGTTGGTGCTGGCTCGATACGGACGCCGACATACGAAACTTCGGCGGCGGCGGCTGCCGCCTCGGTCTCCTTCTTCAGTCCATCAATCCGTTCCGTGGCGCGGGCGTGGCTGGACCGCTCGGCGTCGTCGAGGCAGGCGAGGATCTCCTCCTTCGGGATGGCGAAGCCACCGGCCCGGAAGGCAGCGGCCACTTCGGCGTCGTCGAGGGCCCTGGCATGGAGGCCGGCCTGGAGAATCTCACCATCGAGAAAGCCGTTGCCGGCGCCATGGTGCCGCAGCCCAAGGAGGACCGTCGCCGCCCCCTTCTCAAACGTCCGCAGCGCCGCCGTTGGGACATACGGAGCCGCGTAGCGCTCGCCGTTGCGGTAGAGCGTGATGCTGTTGTCGGCGCGGTAGACCGCCGCCACGTGGACCGGCTGCCCGATTGACGCCGACTCCTGCGGCGCCTCGAGGTCGTGCGTCCGGGCGAAGCCGCCGCTGCCGGCGATCCATTTTCGCGGCTGCCGCTCGCCGAACACGATCGCATCGAAATCGCGGTCAGGGGTGCTTTCGATCGAGATCGCCGCCCCTCCTCCCTGATCGAGGTCCGACAGCACGACCCAAGCCTCGAGCGTCTTTTCTCGGATCGTCTCGGGGATCGGATCACTTTCGAAGGAGGACTGCGTCGCCTTGTGGAGCCGCAGGCGTCCCCCGACGACCTCGGCTCCTCCGTGGAGCTTGCCACCGGCCGGAGCACCGCCATCCTGGAACGTCCAGCGGATCAGGGGGGCGGGGCCGGGGGGCGTCGCGGTGCGATTCTGCGAGCGTTCCGCCGCTCTCCGGGCACCCTCCCGCTCGAGGGCAGCGATTGTCGCCCGCTCGGCGCCGATCGCCGCGGCGCGAGTTGCTGCCCTTTGCTCGCGGGCAGCGATCTCGGCCGGGGAACTGATCGGCCGCTCCCCGTGTTTCACCCCGTCGAAGACGGCCTTGATGCGGAAGTAGTCCTCCTGGGGTACCGGGTCGAACTTGTGGGGATGGCAGCGGGCACAGTTGAGCGTCAGGCCGAGGAAGGTCTGGCCGACGACGCTGATCATGTCCTCCATCTCCTCCTCGCGCGTGATGGCACGCTGCGTGGCGTTGGCTTGGGCATTGCCGGCCCGATCCCAGGCGCCGCAGACGAGCATGCTCGTGGCGATGATGCCGTCGCTGGTCACCGGCTCGAGAACATCGCCGGCGAGTTGTTCCTCCATGAAGCGGTCGTAGGGTTTGTCGTCGTTGAAGCTCTTGATGACGTAATCGCGGTAGTGCCAGGCGCGGTCGCGTGGATGGTCGTATTCGAACCCTTCGCTTTCGGTGTAGCGGACGATGTCGAGCCAGTGCCGCCCCCAGCGTTCGCCGTAGTGGGGTGAGGCGAGGAGGTCATCGACAACACGCTCGTAGGCGGCCTCCGAGGGATCGGCCATGAAGGCCTCCACCTGCTCGGGGCTCGGAGGAAGGCCGATCAGATCGAAGAACAGTCGCCGGATGAGGGTCCGCGGATCAGCGGGGGGCGAAGGGCCGAGGCCAGAAGCCCTGAGCCGTTCGAGCACCCAGGCATCGACTGGCCCCCGTGCCCACGGATCGAGCACCGTCTCCGGGAGCGGCGCTTCCTGAATCGGCTGGAGCGACCACCAATCCCGCCCGGCCCGCTTCTCCGTGCTGAAGGCGAGCGGATCGAGTGGCTGCTCACCCCAGGAGCTCCCGGCGTCGATCCAGGCGCGGAGGAGTGCTTTTTCTTCCGCTGGGAGCGGGTGTTCGGGGGGCATCTCGTCCCCTTCGACCCGCTGCCAGAGGAGGCTCTCCGTCTTTCCCGGCTCGAGGGCCGGACCGCTCTCTCCCCCCTTGGCCGCCGCGGCGGCATTGACGAGCGACAGCCCTCCGTCCGGGGCGGCGCCAGAATGGCATGCGAGGCAGCGCGACGTGAGGAGTGGGGCGATCTGCCGGTCGAAGTCGATGGTGGGGAGACTCGGCTCCTTCGCCGAAGCGCCGGGCCATGACGCGACCGCAGCGACGGTCGCGATCAGAAGCAGCGTCAACGGGTGAAGGCTCATGGCTGTGTCCCCGGGAGACGCCCCTGAATGGGGAGCGGCCTATCCTCCTTGAGAATACCGGCCAGGGCACCGACAGCGTCGGGATGGTTGAGCGACGGGCCGATCTCGGCAAACAGGCGGCGCGGATCGACCTGTTTGTCGCCTCCGCGGGCTTGTGGGGCAGGGGGGGTCCACCGTGGCGGTGGGCTTCCGGTGAGGCTCGCGAGGCGGTCGTAGAAATCGCGACGGCGAACCGGATGGCCATCGGAGACGACGTAGAGCGGGCCGGGATTGGCATGATCGGCGACGGCCATCACGACCGCGGCCGCATCGTCGACATGGATCAGATTCAGCCAACTGTCGGGATCGGCGGCCAGGGCCGCGCCGGCCCGGAGATCGTCGACGCGCGGCAGGCGTCCCGGTCCGTAGATTCCCGCCAACCGCAGCGCGGTGCCGGGGCCGAGTCGGTGGCCGCGGAGGAGGGCCTCGGCCTCGAGGAGAACGCGCCCTGCCTCGCGGTCGGGATGGGGGGGCGTCTCCTCGTCGACACTGAGGCCATCGAGGCGTCCCCAGACGCCGGTGGAACTGACGAGGAGCACACGGGGCCGGCCCGGCAGCGCTTCGAGGACGCGGCCGAGCCCCTCGACATGGACGTCGCGGTAGCCTTGGCCGGCCGAGCGATCGAAGCCGACCGACCACACGACCGTACCGACCTCCGGCAACGGCGGGAGCGGCTCGGTGGAGGCGACGTCGGCGATGATTGCCTCAACCCCGGCGGCAGCGAGCCTCGTCACCCGCGCAGGCGTCCGCACCACCCCCCAGACGCGCGATCCGCCGGCCAGCCACCGCGCCGCGAGCCGCTCGCCGAGATAACCGCAGCCGATGATGAGACGGCGCCTCGGTGACAACGGCGCCGGGGCTGGGAGTGGTGTCATCCGTCGAGGGCTCCGGGGCGCTGCGCCGGCACATGGGGCGCCACACCATCGCCAGGCCTTGGGGATGCGTGCGCCTCCATCCAAGAGGTGAGGATGATGTGGGCCGCGATCGAATCGGCCCGCGCCTTCTTCTTGCCGCGGGAGAGCCCGAGGCCGGCGAGCATTCCGGCAGCCTCGACCGACGTGTAACGCTCGTCTTGGAAGGTCACCGGCCGGGAGGTCGTCTCGCCGAGCCAGACGGCGAAACGTTCGGCCTCGAGCGACATCTTGCTGTCGCTGCCGTCGGCATGGACGGGCAGGCCGACGACGAAACCGACGATCGCTTCCTCGGCGACGAGGCGCTTGAAGAAGGCGGCTTCGGCTTTCTCGTCGCCGGTTGGCTGCCGCATCGGCCAAGGGCTGGCGATGATCCGTTCGGCATCGCAGATCGCGATCCCCATCCGCTTGCGGCCGTAGTCGACCGCAGCGACACGGCCCGCAGGGATTGGCACTGAGGTGAAGCGTCGAGTGTCGCTCATCATGGCCCGGCCGCTGCCGGAGGTTCGGCCGTCGCTCCGAAATGCCCCCCCTTGAGAAATGATGCGGTTGCTTCCTGGACCGCCGGGTCGCGCATCATGAAGGCGTGGCGAACGGGGAGGAGGACGAAATCATCCGCCCCTTCGAGCCGGGTCTCCTCGACGCGGACGACGGCGTCGTCATCCCCGTCGAGCATCGGACTGTAGCCCTCGGCGTCGCCGGTGCCGCCGGCGATGATCCCGAACGGGCAGGGGGGGACGACGAGTTTCCGGGCGAGCTGCGGCCAACTCATGACCATCTCCCTGGCGGCCCCGGTCGAGAGCTTCGACAGCAGCCACACCTGCGACACCCTCCGGGCCAGATCGGACCCCTGATTCGGCGCCCCGAGCATCACCATCCGCTCGATCCGGTCGAGATCGGCGGCCGGGGCATCGGCCATCCACCGGCGGACGACGATGTTGCCGAGGCTGTGGCCGACGAGGCTGATCCGGTCGGCTCCGTCGAGCCCTGCGATCACGCTCCCCAGTGCCCGGGCGTGATCGTCGACCCCCGCCCGCGGGCTGGCGTAGCCAAACGTCAGCACCGTGGCGTCGTGATGCTCGCGGAGATAGTCGGCCAGCGGGCGCATCGATCCACGTCCCTCCCCGAGGCCGTGGAGGAGGATCACCGTCGGGCCTTCGACCGGGGGAATCTGGCCGGAGGCTTCCAGCGCCTGGAAGTGCTCCCGGCAGGAAGCGGACGAGCCGGTGTGGATCACCCGGTCGGCAGGATCGAGAACGCGCGCAGCGTCACTCCCCGGCCGCCGCTGGATCCGCCACTCGTGCCGGACCCGTTCGTCCGACCACTCCATCGCCTCAGCGGCACGGCGCAGACGCCCGCTCCAGTTGGTGTCGCCCTGCTCCCGATCGGCGGCCGCTGGTGGGGCGCTGGCAGTCTCGTCGGCGGGCAGATTGCCGCCCGCCAGCAGCACGAGCGCCGCGAACAGCCCATACGGTGAAGCCGTTCGGAAGGCGAATGCATCCGCAAAAGTGCCAACAGGCATCGCCAACCCCTCTTCTTCAGCGACCTTCTTGTCGTGCGACCGGAAGCGGCATCGTCACAGAAACTCGCTCCAACCCCGTTTCTCGAGCTCCGCCACGACGCGGCGGACCGCCTCTTCGTGTGACCGGGCAGCGACGAGCGTGGCGTCGGGAGTGTGTACGACCAGCATATCCTCAAGCCCCATCGTGACGACCAGGTGATCCTCGCCCGACCGCACGATCGTCCGCACCGTCTCGATCCCGAGGTGCTTGCCGATGACGGTGTTGCCGTCGGTGTCTCCCCCACGCTGGCGGGCGACGGCCGACCAGCCGCCGAGGTCGTCCCAGATGAAGGGGGCTTCGATCACGGCCACATCCTCGGCATGCTCGAGGACGGCGTAGTCGATCGAGATCCCCTTGATGGCGGCGAACTCTTCGGCAAACACGCGCTCACGGTCGGGGCCATCCCATGCGGCAGCGATCCGCTCGAGGTGGGCGAGGCATTCCGGCTGCTGGCGGCGGAGGGCCGCGATGATCGTCGCCGCCTTCCAAACGAAGATGCCGGCGTTCCATAAATAGTTGCCGGCAGCGAGGTATTCGCGGGCGACGCTTGCCGGCGGCTTCTCCTTGAATCGCGCCACGCGATGGACCGGGGCGGTGGCTTGCTCCCCGCCGGCCCGCGCGGGGGGGCACGGGATCGGCTCCCCTTCCTGGATGTAGCCAAAGCCCTCAGCAGGATAGGTCGGGCGGATCCCGAACGTGACGAGCCTCCCGGGCGCCTCGAGGACGAGGGCCTCGGCCTGCCGGATCGCGGCGCGGAACGCCGCCGAGGGGGCGATGCAGTGATCGGAGGGCATCACCGCCATGATCGCATCGGGGTCGTGACGGGCAACCAGAAGCGCGGCCAAGCCGATGCAGGGGGCGGTATCACGCTTGCACGGTTCCCCGACGAGCCCTGCTTCAGGAACGGTCGGGATCTGTTGGCGGACGGCCGGAAGGAGGCGGGAAGAGGTGACGATCATCAGTCGTTCCGGGGGAACGAGCGCATCGAGCCGGGCGACGGTGTCCTCGAGGAGCGTCGTCGTTCCGGCCAGGGGGAGGAGCTGCTTCGGGAGGGCGGCGCGGCTGGCGGGCCAGAATCGGGTGCCGGATCCTCCGGCCATGACGATCGCGTGGAGCATCGTGGATTCCTGTCGGGCGGTGGGGCGGAGCGGGAGGCTCCAAAGCTCCCGGGAATGTCGCCGGAAACCTGGGCTGCGGGCAACAGGGGTTTTGAGGGGCCCGTCAGGCCTCCCCCCCGATGACCGTCGGTCGCTCGATCCGTGAGCCGGCGGGGAGGACTCCATCGAGGTCGGCCTCGTCGAGGATCCACGGGGCCAATTCCACCCCGACCCCGTCTGCCACGACCACTCCGGCCCGGTGGAGGATGCGGCGGGCGTGGGCGTCGAGCGCGGCCTGGACGTGTCCCAGAGTGTCAGCAGCGGCCCCGGGTGGATTCTTGAGAGGGGCGAAGCCCTCGGCGGGATCGATCTCCACCAGGCACACGCGCCGCGCCAGCGGCATGAGATCGAAGATGAACCGCTCGAACTTGACCGCGTTGGGCGTCCGCGGATTCACGCGTTCCCCGGTGTCATCGACAAACGGCACTGCCTTGTGGGCGACATGGAGGGGCAGCGGATCGGGGGCTGCCGAGGCCCGGCGGAGGAAGTCGAGGGCGAAGGCATGGACGGCAATGCTGCCGGCATGGAATCGGAGCCGGTCGCCCGCGCCGCGCTCGGCCGCCAGCGCCGCCGGCAGATCGCTGTACTCGACGACGAACGTGCGCTTTCCGTCGCTGGCGACGACGCCGACGCGCTCCCCGGGCTCGCGCTTGTGCACCACTTGGGTGGAGAACTCGGCCTCGTCGAGGAGGTGGTGGCCGAGGAACTCGGGGTGGAGTGGCATCGTGAGGGGATTGTCGACCTGGAACGTCGTCACGTGCCGGCAGCCGCGGTCGGCAAACCACTCGAGCCCGCCGGCCGAAGCGAGCGCCGGCAGCATGCCGCCGTGGCCGTCGGGGGCCATGGCGATGCGGTCGGGAGCATCGAGGAGGAGATTGCCGGCGGCGGCGTCGACGGCCGGCAGATCGCGCTGCCGGAAGACGAGAACGTGGTCGGGGTCGAGGCCGCCGTAGTCGTGGTCGGCCAGCCATGTCCGCGTGTCGGCGTCGGTCGCGGAGCTGGTCATGATCGCCAGCGGCACCGGATGCCCGTATCGCTTGGCAATGCCGCGGAGTCTGCCGAGAAGGAGATCGAAGAGCGTTGCCCCGGAGAGCGGGCCGACCGGCACAACTCCCTTCGGGCCGCTGCATCCCAGGCGAGAGCCCTGCCCACCGGCCACGAGCACGGCCCCGAACAGCCCCTCGGTGAGCCCCTTTCTTCCGGCCGCCGCGGCCCGATCGGCGTCGTCGCCGAGGACATGGCAGGGAGGGGTGGTGGCCCGGGCGAGATCGTCGGCCAGGGCCGCTGCGGCGCCGGCCACCACTCCCGGCCCGGAGGCGCGGGCGAGGCGCCGGAGTTCACCGAACATGCCCCAGTCGATCGCCGCGAGTTGACCGACGAGTCGGTCGCGAGCGCTTCCGTCGAGGGTCTTCCAGAACCGGAGGACATGATCCTGACCGGCCAGGGAGATCGATTCCGCGAGTGCCGTCGGGAGGGAAGGGGAGTGCATGGCTACTTCCATTCAGGAGCGGCCCCGGACCCACGCCCAGAGGAGAAAGGCGAGGACTGGGAAGCCGATGAAAATAACGCCGTAGGTGAAGAGCGTTGTCCAGAGATGCTTGGGCCAGCGAGCCATGGCGGTTTGTTACCGGAGTGGGGAAGCGGGAGGAGCGTCGATCGCCGGGAGAGGGGCCCGGGCATAGATGTCGACGGGGATGAGAATCGTCTCATCGGCCGGCTCATCGAGCCGGCATTCGATCCGTGCGCCCCAGGGGAGGACCTCGGCCGCCACGATCGTCGCCTCGACCTCCTCGCAGGCCGTCCCCACTTCAAGCATGGGGAGGTGGTGGAACGGCGGGCAGAATCCGACGTGCCCCGTCACCAGTCGTGAGCCGGAAACCACCGCGAGATGGAGCGTGCCACGGATGCACTCCATCCGCTCGCCGGGGAGCACGTATCGCTCGAACCGCTGCTGGAGGATCTCCGGCACGACTGTTGCCGGCCCATCGGCTGGGGCGGCAACGGCATCGCCCAGAGGCTCGGGCCCCCGCGGAGGAGCCTCTTGGGTGGGGGGAGGGGCCTCGGACCGCACCCGGCGGAGTGCCTGCTTCCGACGCCGGCGCCCCTGATCATGCGTCGCATCCGCCGAACGATCTCTGTCGCGCAGGCCGGCGTGACGGTGAGGGGATGACCCAGCAAACCACCCCAGCGACGGCACCACTGGCGCCACCAGCGTCAGCACCGCCGCCGCGACGGCCCCGACCGTGGCCACCATCGGGAGCGGATGGGACAGGGAATCCAGCAGGGCCGCGGGCCCGGGGAGGGTGGCGGCCAGAGCGAGGGCCAGACCGAGGCGGACAGCCAATCGCTGGAGCGTCCGAGTTGCATCGCCCAACCCGAACGACGCGACATCGACCATGGCGACGAGAAGGACGCCGACCATCACCGCGGCGACCGATGCGTTGGCACTGGTGTCGAATGACACCTGCATCCGCCGGATGACGAGGACCACCGCGCACGCCAGGGTCGTGGCGGCGATGGCCGATCCGATTGCTGCAAGCAGCCGTGGACCGGGGCGGTCAGCCAGCGACCGCCCCGCCCCGGATCCACGTCCTGCAACAACAGCCATTGGCGGCCTCAGGCCTTCCCGGCAACCTTCGCCAGTTCGGCGGCCCGTTCGGTCTTCTCCCACGGGAAGCCTTCGCGGCCGAAGTGGCCACCCGCAGCGGTCTTGCGGTAGATCGGCTTGCGGAGATCGAGGTAGTCGATGATCCCGCGAGGCTTGAGGGGGAAGAACTCCCGGACCACGTCACAGAGCTTCTCGTCGGGCAGCTTGCCGGTCCCTTCGGTGTCGACCTTGATGCTCACCGGATCGCTGACACCGATCGCATAGGCGAGCTGCACCTCGCAACGGTCGGCAAGCCCCGACGCGACGATGTTCTTGGCGATGTGGCGGGCCATGTAGGCGGCACTGCGATCGACCTTCGTCGGATCCTTGCCCGAGAAGGCGCCGCCGCCGTGACGTCCCCAGCCGCCGTAGGTGTCGACGATGATCTTTCGGCCGGTGAGGCCGCAGTCACCGTGGGGACCACCGACCACGAACCGCCCGGTGGGGTTGATGTGGTAGGTGATGTTCGAGATGTCGAGATCCTTCGGGAGCAGCGGCTTGCAGATCTTCTCGATGACGAACGCGCGGATCTCCTCGTTGGAGACGTGGGGCGCGTGCTGCGTGGAGACGACGATCGTGTCGAGACGCTTCGGCGTGTTCCCCTCGTACTCGATCGTCACCTGGCTCTTCGAATCAGGGCGGAGCCAATCGACTTCGCCCTTCTGGCGGGCTTCCGTGAGGCGGTTGAGGATCCGGTGGGAGAGGGCGATCGGCAGCGGCATCAGCTCCGGCGTCTCGTTGCAGGCGTAGCCGAACATCAGCCCCTGGTCGCCGGCGCCGATGTCCTTGCCCGTCGAGTCGTCCTCGTTGACGCCCATCGCGATGTCGCC
>Ga0208249_1000075_pt1 | contig 29823 bp, 24 predicted proteins | sample CryBogmetaGMA1M_FD_184546 | JGI IMG/M metagenome (GOLD analysis project Ga0208249, IMG submission 184546) | Freshwater microbial communities from Crystal Bog, Wisconsin, USA - MA1M (SPAdes) | ecosystem: Environmental > Aquatic > Freshwater > Lake | place: Crystal Bog, Wisconsin, USA | collected...
GTGGGCGCGGGTCGGAGGACGACCCCCGCCGGTCAGCTTTCCCCATGCGTGTCGTGAATACCATGAGCAGCATGACGAGCCCATTCTGTCTGGCGAAGCGGTCTCATCACCGCCTCGGGATCGCCGTCGCGTGCGTGTTGGCGTGCAGCGGCGGCTCGGCCGAACATCCCCGTTCGCACCTGGAGCCGGCAGGTGGCGTGGCCAGCGGCCCGCCGACATCCGCGGGCCTGGGGCTCACCCTGACGCGGGCCTCGGCCGTGCTCCGGCAGCAGCTGGCGATCCGCCGCGGGGCGGGCCTGGTGGTCGACGGGGTGACGGCCGGATCCCGAGCCGCCCGCGTGGGCTTCGCTCAGCACGACGTGCTCGTGAAGCTCGACGATCAGCTCTTGCTGTTGCCCGAGCAGTTCGACGCGCTGCTGGAGTCGGCCGAGCCCGACGCTCCACTCGACTGCACCGTGCTTCGGGCCGGACACGAGGTCGTGATCCCGATCGCCCACGGGGCTCCGGTGGCCGCGCGTCCCCAGCGGAGGCCCGCGGCGAACGGCGGCCTCCGGCCCACCGCCTCGACCCTCGCGATGGTCCAAGAGTCGATGCCTAAGCAGGGGCCGATCGACGCCACCCGACTCCGGCGGCTCGCCGACGAGACGCTGGTGCGGCAGGACTCCGATTTCCAGATCAGGCTGACGAGCGGCGAGGAAACGCGGCTGGTTGTTTCCGATCCGCAGGGCCACGTCGTCTTCAACGACGCGATCGACACGCCGGAGGGCCGCAGCCGCATGCCCGTCTCGGTCCGCGACCGCGTGAACGACATGGAGCGGATGCTCGAAGGCCGGCCGGAACGCGGGGCGGCGGCTGCGAAGCCGACCGCCGAGATCGGCCGCCTCGACGTGGCCCCGGTCGAACTCCGCTGACCTCGGTCGCTACCAGCCCACCTGGGCGACGTCCCGCGACCAACTGCCGCCGGCGGAGGTGGACGTGCGCGACGGAGCCGTCATCGTCCGCCAGGGGTCGGGGCCGGTGAACGTGCCGCCGGGCAGCTGGACCACCCATGGGCCGGCGCCCCGCGACATCCGCGCGAACGACTCCTCCAGCTGCCGCCGCTGGATCTCCTGCTGACGGCGCGTCCGGCGGCGATCGGCCTCCGCCGTCGCCGTCGCGTAGGCGATCCGCGCCTGCTGCGAGGCCTCGGCCGCGGTGCGGATCGCATCCTCGTAGCGCTGCCGCTCGAGGAGCGACCGGGCCGAGTCCACGGCCGCCGCCGCCGAGCGGACGTCGGCCTGCACGCCCTCCGCATACCAGGCCGCGACCCGGCGGACGAGCGAATCGGTCTCATCGATGTCATTGGCGGCCTGCCGCGCGAGTCGGTCATCCTCGGCCGCCAGTTCCTCGCCGCGGGTCGCCGCCGTGTCGGCGGCTTCGATCAGCTGCGCCGACTGCCGGAGGTCGGGCCGGGCCATCCGCATCGTGCCGTCGGCCACTTCGATGATCCGCGCCGCCTCGCGGCATCGCTCGTTGGCGCTCACGCGGTCGGTCCGCTGGCGGCGGAGCTGCTGCTCCAGGGTCGCGATCCGCTGGGCAGCCTTGTCGCGCTTGCCGGGGAGAACGCCACGGAGTTCCTCGAGCTCGGCGAGCCGATCGGTGATGGCCGCCAGGCACCCCTCCACCCAGTCTTCCTGACGGACGGTCTCCTCGAGCAGCGCCACCGCGCGAAAGTAATGCTGCACGTCAGGGGCCGCCGAAGCACGGGCCTCCTCGAGAAGCGTCCGCACGCGGCCGAGGCCGTCGTCGGCACGGGCCACGTTGTCGGCGACGTCGGACCAGGAACTCTCGGCATAGACGGCGGCGAGCCGCTCGGCCGCCGCGAGGGCCGCCTGCCGGCGGGCGATGAGGGCCTCGACCCGCGCGGCACACGCCGGCAGGAGCTCCTCGGCCTTGGCGCGGGCGGCGACGATGCTCTCGACGAGCGCCGCGGCCTCGGCGTTGGATCGCTCGGCCCGCTCGACGTGCACGAGCGCCGCGTCGGTCTCGCCGGCGTCGAGCATCTGAGCCGCGAGTTCGACCTGCTTGGCCGCGGCGTCGAGCCGCTCGTCGGGGTTCGCGCCCGGCTCGGCGAGCAGCCAGCCCTCGGCACGGCGATCGGCCACCTTCTTCCGCAGCTCGGCCGTCTGCGCGACGGCCCGCTGCCGCCGGTCATCGGCCGCCTCGAGCGCGTCGAGCCGGCCGAGCATCGCCTCCAGCGAACCACGGGCTTCCTCAAGGCCACCGCGGGCGGCGACCGGGTCGCTTTCCACGTTCGCGCCGGCGAGGCCGCGGCCCCGCGTCACCTCGGCGAGCACCGCCTGGAACACCGCGGCCGACCGGCCCCGGCGGGCGACGGCCTCGAGCCGCCCCGTGGTCTCGGCGATCTCGGCGTCGAGGGTGGCGGCTGCCTCGCGGGCCTTCTCGTGTGCGATCTCGAGGGCGTCGAGCGGGGCTTTGCATTCGGCCGCCACGTCGGTGAGCGGCGGTCGGGCCTCGGCGGAGTCGAGCAGCGCGATCGTCTCGTCCGCGGCCTGGGTGCCGAGAAACCACTCGGTACCCAGCTTCGCGTCGGCCTTCTCCCACACGTCCATCAGTCCGAGCCAACGCTCCCGATACCGCCGGATCGCCCCCTGAACGCCATCGTAGGTGGAGCGGGTCAGGCCCTGCATCGGCGTCACGAAGTCGGGGTCGGAGTGCGGCAGCATGCGGTGCCGCTCCTGCTGCCCGTCGAGCAGGTCGGAGAGTGAGACGACCTCCTCCTTGAAGGTGGCGAGCTTCTCGCGGGCCGTCCGCACCCGGCTGCCATGCCGCGCCCACTGCACCGCCAGGCCGCCGAGCAGGCCCGCGGCGCCGAGGCCGGCGAGGCCGAGCGGCAGCGTCCGCGTGGTGAACACCCGCGCCGCCTCCGCTTTCCGCCGCTTCTCGTCGGCGGTGTCCTGAACCCAGCGCTCGGTCGCGTTGACGAGTTCGGCGATCCCGGCGTCGAACAGACCGTCCTTGGCCCGGGGCACGAAGGTGTTCGTGATCAGTTCCCGCTCCAGCGTCGCACGGTCGAGGCCGGCCGACGCCTCGAGCGCCCAGGGCACGTCCATGGCGATCTGTCGATCGCCGACGTCCAGCACGATCGTGACGTCGCCGGCGGGATTGAAGCCGCCATCGTTGCGGGCCGACTCCTCGCGCCAGCGAGCCACGACCCTCTCGAGCAGGGCCGAGGCGTTCTCCGCCCCCGCGGCCGTATCGACCACCACTACACGGTAGTCGCGACCGGACCGCTGCTTCGCCGCGGCGATGGCGGCGCGGGTCTCGGCGAAATCATCCTTCACCCCGCTGACGAACACCCGCGGCGGGTCGTCGCGATCGGGGGCGGCAGGGATCGCAGGCTCGTCGGCCCGCGCGGCGGCGATGGCCGCGAACGCCACGAGGCAAACGAAGGGGTGAAGCAAGGCTGGGGCGGTCGACATGGCAGCTCCGACGAAGGCGATGCACCGAGCACGAAGCGTGGAGTTTATCCACGGCGCCAGCGCGGATTCTACGGCCCGGCTCCCGCCTCACGAAGTCGGCGGCCGGCGGGCCGCGCGGCCCACCGCGTCGGCGGCTGCGATCGCGGCGGCGACGCCCGCGGCCGCGACCGGAAACGGCATCGCATGGATCGACTCGCCCGAGACGGTGGCCCGGGCGGCGATCGCCTCGACCGCGCGGGCGTCGGCGGACTCGATGCCGAGTTCCCCGAGCGTCACGGGGAGACCCACACCCACCAGGAAAGCCGCCACCCGGCGGGCCTCCGCATCGGCTTCGGTCCGGGATGCCGCGTCGGGCAGCGCGTCGGCTTCGAGCATGAGTTGCACGAGCGTCCCGAAGGCCACCTTCTCGCCGTGCAGCCGATCGTGCGTCGCAGGAATCGTGGTCAGGCCATTGTGCACCGCATGGGCGGCGGCGAGGCCCGCCGATTCGAAGCCCAGGCCGGAGAGCAGCGTCGCCGCCTCGACGACCCGTTCGAGCGGCTCATCGACGACGTGGCTGCGACAGGCCTCGAGTGCGGCAGCACCGTCCTCGAAGACAACGTCGCGACAGAGCCGTGCCAGCGTTAGCGCCGCGAGCGTCGAGCGACCGCCGCGGGAGTTCGTCGCGCCGGCTGAGACCGCGGCCCGCGCCTCGTAGAACGTGCTCAAGGCGTCGCCGATGCCGGCCGCTAGGAATCGCGGCGGACTCTCGGCGACCAAGCGGGTATCGACGAGCACGAGGTCCGGAGACCGCCGGTGAAGCTGGATGGTCTCGACCGCGCCGCGGGCCGGCCCGTCGTCGGCGTAGATCACCGACAGCGCGCTGGTGGGAGCGTCGGTGGAACAGATCGTGGGGCAGGAGACGAACGGTCGCTGCGTCGCGGCGGCCGCGGCGCGGGCCGCATCGAGCGTCTTGCCGCCGCCGGCACCGACGATCGCGCGGGCGCCGATCGCCGCGGCTTCGGCGGCGATGGCCGCGATCTCCCGCCGGCTCGATTCGCCGCCGAAGGCGAGCACGCGATGCGTCCAGCCCACCGCGGCGAACGACTCGGCCCACGCCGGCGCGAGGCTCGCGATCGCGGCGTTGCCGGCCGAGACGAGCACCGGGCCCTCGAGTCCCACGGCCTGCATCTCGGTCGCCAGACGCCGCGCCACACCGGGCCCCTGCACGTAGCGGAGCGGGGAGCAGAACACGAGCGGCGGGCGCTGATCGGATGGCATGGGGCGGCGATCAGAAGCCGCCGATCTCGTCGGCCGACACCCGCGGCGGCCGCGGTGTCGGAGCCGAGGGAGTGGTCGGCCGCGGGGCCAGCGGGCCGCGGGCCGATGGCAGCAGTCCACCGCGCGGCCCACCCGGACGCCGGCTCGTGTCGGGGACGGGAATGCCCGCGTTGAGATCGGGTTTCGGTCCCAGCGAGCCGTAGCCTGGTCGCGCTGCGGGAGCCCCGGCGCGGATCCCACCGGTGACCGAGCCTGGTCGCGACGCTGCCGATGGGGGACGAGGAGTCTTCGATCGTGACTCGGAATCGCCGGCCGTCTGCGATGGTGATTTGGGCGCGGTGGGTGTGGAGGTGCCCGAAACGATGGGCTTCGCATCGGGGGCTCGCGTGCCGGGAAGCGCGGGTTTCTCGGCGCCGCGCTTGCGGGGCTCAGGTGGAGCGCCGGAAGGCCCGTTCACGTCGGGCGGCGGCGGCTCGTCGGCCGGTTCGCCGTCGGCGAGGACACGTGGCTTTCCGGTGATGGGATCGAGGCCGCTGTCGAACTCGGCCTGCAGCCGGCTCCGGCGCATCCGCGCCCGCGCGATCGACGCCTCCGACGCGTCGATCGTGCCATTGCCATCGAGGTCCCACTGCCGGACGAGTTCCTCGCGAGATGTTCCCGGCGCCGAGCCCTTCAAGCCCGGCACCATGCCGCGGCTCCGCAAGCCACCCGTCGGATCGGGTCCCTCGGGCGCGTCGGCGGCGAAGGACCTCCCGGTGACCGCGGTGCAGGCGACGGCGAGCAGCACCGTGACACGCACGACGCGAAGGAATGACGGCGACGGCATGAAGGATCCTCCAAGGAGATCGCGACGCGATCGAATCATCCTATCGCCGCGGCGGGGATCGTCGCCAGCGCCGCGGCCATCCGCTCGGCGGCGATCGCCGCGTCGCGATCGGCGCGGTCGAGTTCGCGGGCGGCGACGTGGCAGTGGACGACGTGGGTCCCGACCCGCGTGGCCGGCGGATCGACGGCCTGACAGGTCGGTTCCGCGAGTGGACACCGCGGGTGGAACCGGCAGCCGCTCGGGGGGCGGGCGGGGCTCGGCACGTCGCCGGGTAGCACGATCCGGCGTCGCCTCCGGTGCAGGTCCACCGACGGCACCGCCGAAAACAGCGCGATCGTGTAGGGATGCAGCGCGACGCGACGGAGGTCGGCGGCGGCGGCATGCTCCACGATCCGGCCGAGGTACATCACCGCCACCTCGTCGGCGACATACTCCACCGCGGCGAGGTCGTGCGACACGAACAGGTAGGTGAGGCCGAGCCGTTCGCGGAGGTCGACGAGCAGGTTGAGCACCTGCGCCTGGATCGAGACGTCGAGGGCGGAGATCGGCTCGTCGAGGACGACGAACTCGGGCTCGAGGACGAGCGCCCGGGCGATCGCGATCCGTTGTCGCTGGCCGCCGGAAAACTCGTGGGGATAGCGGTCGAGTGCCGCGGCGGGCATGCCCGTGCGATCGAGGGCCCGCTCGATCCGCTGGAGGCGGTCGGCCGCGTCGCCCATGCGGTGGACGATGAGACCCTCCTCGAGAATCCGCTTCACGGTCATCCGCGGGTTGAGCGAGCCGTAGGGATCCTGGAACACGATCTGCATGCGGCGGCGGAGGGCCCGCAGCGCCGCGGGGCGGAGCCCGCGGACATCCTGGCCGGCGACCACGACCCGTCCAGAGGTCGGCTCGATCAGGCGGAGGATGCTGCGGCCCACGGTGGTCTTGCCGCAGCCGCTTTCGCCCACGAGGCCGAGCGTGCGTCCGCGCGGGATCGAGAAGCTCACGCCATCCACCGCCCGCACGGCGCCGACCTGACGGCGGAGCAGGCCGCGGCGGATCGGGAAGTGCGTCTCGAGGCCCTCGACGAGCACGAGCGGTTCGGCGGACGGCGGCGTCATGCGGGGGTGGCCTCCACCTCGGCCGGATGCGGCTCGCCGAGCCGCATGGCATAGTGGCAGCGGACGAAGTGGCCCGGCTCGACCTCGCGGAGTTCCGGCACGGCGCCCCCGCAGGCCGGCCCGTCGTCAGGCGCTCGCCGGGCGTAGCCGCACCGCGGATGGAACCGGCAGCCGGTGGGAAACGCCTGCGGCGGCGGCACCATGCCGGGGATCGTGCGAAGCGCGGTGCGGCGGTCGCCGCGGACGGCGTCGAGATCGGGCCGGGCGGCGAACAGCCCGATCGTGTAGGGATGCAGCGGCCGCGCAAAGAGCAGGTCGGCCGGAGCCCGCTCCACGATCCGGCCGGCGTACATGACGGCCACGTCGTCGCAGGTCTCGGCCACGACGCCGAGGTCGTGCGTGATCAGGAGGATCGCCGTGCCGAGCCGCTTCCGCAGGTCGGCGAGCAGGTCGAGGATCTGGGCCTGGATGGTGACGTCGAGGGCCGTGGTCGGCTCGTCGGCGATCACGAGGTCGGGCTCGCAGGCGAGCGCCATCGCGATCATCACCCGCTGCCGCATGCCGCCGGACAGCTGGTGCGGATACTCATCGATCCGCCGCTCGGGGTCGGCGAGCCGCACGAGCCGAAGCATCTCGAGCGCCCGGGCCCGAGCCGCGTCGCGGCCGCAGGCCTTGTGGAGCAGCACCGCCTCGGCGACCTGGTCGCCCACGGTGAACACCGGATTGAGGCTCGTCATCGGCTCCTGGAAGATCATCCCGATCCGCCCGCCGCGGACCTGCCGGAGCCGGGGTTCGGGCAGCGTGACGAGATCGAGCGGACCGCCGGGCGAGTCGAGGAGGATCGCTCCCGACTCGATCACCCCGGGCGCTGCCACCAGGCGGAGGATCGACATCGCGGTCACGCTCTTGCCGCAGCCGCTCTCGCCGACGAGCCCGAGCGTCCGGCCGCGCTCGATCGACAGCGACACGCCATCGACCGCGGGCACGCGGCCGGCGGGCGTCTGAAACGCGGTCACGAGATTCTGGATGTCGAGCAACGGCATTCGTTACTTCCGTGCTTCCCGCAGCCTGGGGTCGGTCGCTTCCTGGAGGCCCTCGCCGACGAGGTTGTACGCGAGCACGGTGAGGAAGATGGCGATGCCCGGAAACACCACCAGCCACCACATGGCGAGGTTGGAGCGGGCGCCGTTGAGGATCGAGCCCCAGCTTGCCGACGGCGGCGGTGGGCCGAAGCCGAGGAACGAGAGGCCGCTCTCGACGAGGATGGCCGCCGCGATCCCGAAGGTGATCGGCACGAGGATCGGCGCCAAGGCGTTGGGGAGGATGTGGCGGAGCATGATCCGCAGCGGGCCGGCGCCGGCGGCCCGGGCGGCCGTCACGTATTCCGCCCCCTTGAGCCGGAGGAACTCGCCGCGGGTCAGCCGGGCGATGCCGGTCCAGCCTGTGAACCCGATGATCGCCATCGTGTGCCAGATCGTCGGCTTCTCGATGATGGCCATGATGGCGAGAATCAGCACGAGCGTCGGCACGCACATCACGATCTCCGTGACCCGGCTGGTGACGGCGTCGACCCAGCCGCCGAAGTAGCCGCCGAGCGCGCCCACGAGGATTCCGATCGCACCGGCGATCCCCATCGACACGAATCCGACGAGCAGCGCCACCGTGGTGCCGTGGACCATCTTGGCGAGCACGTCCACGCCCGCCTGATCGGTGCCGAAGGGATGCGCCCGGCTCGGCACGCCCTGGTCCATCGCCGGGTTCTCGGGGCGGCCCGGCCACTCGTCGGCCCGGACCGCCCGGTAGGGATCCTGGAAGACGAGCGGCCAGATCGCCCAGCTCTCGGGGTCCTTCGCGGCGAGGTTCTTGGGGTAGCTGCCGCGAAACTTGTCCTTGGCGAAGATCGCCGGCTCGAGCCGGCGATCGAAGTAGGCCAGGCATGGCGCGTAGAGGCGGCCCTTGTAGCGGCAGAGCACCGGCTTCGTGCCCGCGATCGCGGGCGCCAGCACGGCCACCGCCACGAGAAAGCCGACGAAGCCCAGCGCCGCCAGCGCCAGCGGCCGCCGCCGGTAGCGCCGCCACGCCTCGACCCAGAACCCGTGTGCGGCCATCACTCCACGCTCACCCGGGGATCGACGGCGGAATAGAGCAGATCGGCGAGCAGCTGCCCGAGCAGCGTGAGCACGCTGAACATCAGCGTGAGGCCCATGATCGTCGGATAGTCGCGTTCGCGGATGCTCTCGAAGAACAGCCGCCCCATCCCGGGCCAGGTGAAGATCTGCTCGATGATGATCGAGCCACCGACGAGCGACGGCAGCGACAGGCCCAGGAGCGTGACCAGCGGGATGAGCGTGTTGCGGAAGGCGTGCCGGAAGAGCACCCGCCACGGGCCGGCCCCCTTGGCTCGGGCCGTGCGGATGTAGTCTTGGCGGATGGCCTCGGCCATGGTCGCGCGGATGAATCGCGTGTCGTAGGCGAGGCTGACGTAGGTCTGGCAGACGACGGGCAGGATCATGTGCCTGGCCACGTCCGCGATCCGCGCGGCCAGCGGGGCGTCGGGCGGCAGGTCGCTCATCCCGAACAGCGGCAGTTCCCAGGCCGTGCCCTTGCTCCACACGGAGAACACGATCTGCAGGAACAGCGCGGCCACGAACGTGGGGAATGAGTAGAGGGCGTAGAGCACGAGGCTCACGCCCCGTTCGTCGGGCGTACCGGAGCGGGCCGAGGCGTAGAGGCCCAGCGGGATGGCGAGCATCCAGATCAGCAGAAAGGCCGTTCCCGAGACGAGCAGCGTGGGCCCGAGCCGCTCGCCGATCAGCGTCGTCACCGGCTGCTTGCGGGTGATCGAGCGGCCGAGGTCACCGCGGAGGAGGTTGCCGGCCCACTGCAGGTAGCCCTCCGGCCACGACTTGTCGAGGCCGTAGGCCCGCTGCATCCGCTCGTAGTCGGCCGCGCTCACCTTGCGGCTCGGGTCTTCGCCGAGCGTGGCGGTGAGCGGGTTGCCCGGCATGGCCCGGGCCAGCGCGTAGACCACGACGGTGATCGCCACGAGCGTGACGCCACCCAGGAGCAGCCGCCGGAGCAGGTAGGTCGCCATGGCTCACTCGGCCCGCGGCTTCCACAGGCTGCCGGAGCCGGGGGAGTAGTGGTAGGGCCCCCGGGGGCTGAACACGTAGCCCCGTAGGCTCTTGGCGAACCCGTAGAAGCTGTTCCGCCAGAACAACCAGGTGTAGGGCTGGTCATCGTAGAGGATCTCCTGGATGCGGGCGTACTTCTCGGCCCGGCGGGCGCGGTCGAGTTCGCGCCGGCCCTCCGTGAACAGCCGATCGACTTCCGGGTTCGAATAGCCGCAGTAGTTCCGCATCTCGCCGGTCTTCCAGATGTTCTCAGTGCTGTCGGGATCGGTGCCCGACCCCCAACCCGAGAAGCAGGCCTGGAAGTTTTTCTTCTGCATCATCTCCTGGAGCGCCGTCACCTCCACGGGCCGGACGTTGGCGATCACGCCGATCTGCTCGAGGTTCTCCTTGAGGAGCGTGCAGATCGCGATCCGGAAGGGCTGCTGGTTGACCAGCAGCGTGAACTCGAACGGCACGAGCCGGCCGTCGATTTCCTTGTCGCGGATGCCGTCGTTGTCGTGGTCGGTCCAGCCCGCCTCGTCGAGCAGGGCCTCGGCCTTGTCGAGGTCTTGCTTGTAGGGCTCGAGCTTCTTCGGGCCCGCCATCCACGAGTCGGGAGGAAAGTTGCCGGCGCAGGGCTCGTAGAGCCCCAGGCAGATCTTCTCGAGCATCCGGTCGTGATCGAAGGCGTAGCTCAGCGCCCGCCGCACCCGCCGGTCGGCGAAGAAGGGAGTGCCGATGTTCCAGGCGAAGTGGAAACTCACCCACTCCGGCGCGGTCGCCTTGGTGTTGAGGCGGCCGTAGTCGTCGTCGACGGTCTGGGTCGTCCACTGCTCCGGCTGGAGGATCATCTCGTCGATCTCGCCCGACTTGAGCGCCAAGAGCGCGGTGTTCGGATCCTCGATGATCCGGAAGCGGACGTCTTTGAAGTACGGAGGCTCGCGGACCTGCCGACCCTGCACGGTGCTCCAGCTGTCGCGCCGCCGCAGCACGATCTCCTGGCCCCGCTTGCGGGAGAGGATTTCGTAGGGCCCGCCCGCCACCGGTTTCTCCTCGAGGGCCACGTGCTCCGGGCTGTCCTTGAGGGTCGGGTCCTTCTCCCATGTGTGCTCGTAGACGTGCTTGGGCAGCACCGGGAAGTTCACGTTCCAGACGTTGGTCGCCAGCGGCTCCTTGTGGAAGAACACGAGGGTCCGGTCGTCGTAGGCATGGACGCCCTTCATCTGGTCGGTGCCGGAACGGACGGCAGGCACCGGCACGCGGGGATCCATGATCACGCGGTAGGTGAAGGCGACGTCGTGGGCCGTGATCGGCGTCCCGTCGCTCCACACGAGATCATCCCGCATCACCACCTTGTCGTAGAGCCCGTCGGCGCTCGTCTGCCAGTTGACCACGGTCTCCGCGTTGGCGAAGGGCTCGAGCGTACGGTCGTAGGAGAACAGGCCGAAGCCGGTGAGCCCGAGGATGTCGAACTCGGCGCTTGAGCTGATCAGGATCGGATTGGTGCTGCCGAGGTCGCCGGCTACGTGACGGTCGATGCGGGCCTCGAGGTCGGCCTCGCCCGGCTGAGGAAGGCGGCCCAGGGCCGAAAGGATCGTGGCGTTGGCCGCGGCGGAGTTGTTCTCGAGCGCCAGCGCCTCGGCGACGGTGCCGCGTGCGGGCTCCTTCGCCTGCTGCTCCCGAAGCACGGCGAGAGCGTCCTTCACGGGGCGGTCGATCCACTTCGCGTCGCGATCGAGCGCCGCGAGCGGTGGCGGCTCGAACGCCTCTGCCGGCGGTGTCGCAGGAGCCGGCGCGGAGGCCGCGGCCTGAGCCGCGGGCGCCTCGGGCTCGGCCACCAGCCGCCCCTTGTCTCCCCGGCCGCAGCCGCCACAGGCCACCGCCGTCAGGCAGGTCATCGCCGCCCACGTACGGATCTTCACCTGGCTGATGCGCACGGGCATGAATCGGCTCCTGGCCACGGGAAAAACCCGATGCTACGGGGCCGCGCGGGGCCGGGTCAACTTGGGCCGGCCCAGCGTCACTCGGGGAACTTGTGCCCCAGCTTCTCGCGCTTCGTGGCCAGGTAGCGCTCGTTGAACTCGTGGATCGGCGGCAGGATCGGCACCTGGTCGATCACTTCGAGATCGAAGCCGCCGTAGATGAACGCGTCGGTCTTTTTCGGGTTGTTGGTGAGCAGGCGGATCTGACGGAGGCCCAGGTCCTTGAGGATCTGGATCCCCACGCCGTACTCCCGGGCATCGGCCTTGTAGCCGAGCGCGAGGTTGGCCTCGACGGTGTCGAGCCCGCGGTCCTGGAGTTGGTAGGCCCTGATCTTCTCGACGAGCCCGATGCCGCGTCCCTCCTGCGGCAGGTAGACGAGCACGCCGCAGCCCTCGCGGCCGATCATCTCGAGCGCCAGGTGCAGTTGGTCGCCGCAGTCGCAGCGGAGGCTGTCGAGCAGGTCGCCGGTGAAGCACGACGAGTGCAGCCTCACCAGTGGCGCGGCCGTCGTCGCGACGTCGCCCATCGTGAGCACGATCGGCTGCTGGGTTTCGAACTTCACGCCGTAGGCGACGACCCGGAAGCGGCCCCACTTCGTGGGCAGATCGGCCTCCGCGATCCGCTCGACGAGTTTCTCACGGGTGCGCCGGTGCCGGATCAGTTGCTCGATCGAGATGATCTCGAGGTGGTGCTTCGCCGCCAGCGCGAACAGGGCGTCGCGGTCGGCGCGGTTGCCGGAGTCGTCGAGGATCTCGCAGATCACACCGGCCGGCGGCCGGCCCGCGAGACGGGCCAGGTCCACCGCCGCCTCGGTGTGGCCGGCGCGGCGGAGGACGCCCCCTTCCTTCGCCACCAGCGGAAAGAGATGTCCCGGCCGGACGAAGTCGCCCGGCACGCTGGCGGGGTCGAGGATTGCCGCGACGGTGGCGGCCCGCTCGGCGGCGGTGATGCCCGTCTTCGTCGAGCGGTGGTCCACTGGCACGGTGAACGCGGTGCCGAGCGGTGCGGAGTTGGTGGCCACCATCATCGGGAGGTCGAGCCGCCGGGCGACGTCGGGCAGGATCGACAGGCAGACCTGCCCGCGGCCCTCGCGGATCATGAAGTTCACCACCGCGGTGGTCGAGGCATCGGCGGCGCAGACGAAGTCGCCCTCGTTCTCGCGGTCTTCGTCGTCGGCGACGATCACAACCTCGCCGCGGGCGATCGCGGCGATGGCGGCCTCGACGGAAGAGAAGCGGCTGGGCATGCTGCAGGGTCCGAGGCGGGTGTCGGCCGGAACTCTCCATTATAGGATGCAGCCGGCGGCCGACCGCCGCTCGTGCCCCCACCCCCGGAAGGAAGCGGACCGCCGCGATGCTCGACCGTGAGGAATACATCGAGCAGGCCTACCTGTTCCGGTCGTTCGGGGAGCGGATCGTGGCCGGCATCGCGGCCCAGGAGGCCCTCGTGGCGATCGGCCAGGAGGTGCTCGCCACGTCGAAGCTGCCGATGGCCCTCGACTATCTGGCGGGCGAACTGAAGCTCGTCGGCACCCTCTCCACCGCGATGGCCCGGCTCCCCCACTACTTCACGGCGTTTCAGACGTTCGTGATCGCCACCGCCGAGGAGGAGGGAGGGCGGTTCGACATGCGGACGGCCCTGGCGATGCTGGAGCGGGAGGCGACCTATCGCGCCGAGGCGGCGACGCCGCAGGGCCTGTTTCTGTATCGCTTCGAATGCCTGTCGCGAAATCGCCTCGACTATGCCCGCGGCCTGACGGCGATCGCTGCGGACACCATCTTCGACGCCCCCTGGAAGTCGTGGATCGAGACGGTGTCGCGGCAGATGGGGCTGATCGACCTCGCCGACCTCGTCTACGTGCGGAGCCCGGAGTATTGGCGAGTGGAGAAGCGCGACGCCTTGGTGGCCGGCCGCGCGGCCCCCGAGCCCGACCGCGCGATCCTGTTCGGCGAGAAGGAAGGGCGGATCGCCCGGGCCAATCGCGGCAAGGATCCGCTGTTCTTCTTCGCGGCGCTCCAGCGGCAGCTCGGCTATCCGGCCGTGCCCCGGGTCAACCCGCTGGCTCCGTCCGCCGAGTCGCCGGCGCTCCTCGCCCGACGGCTCGAGCGACTGGAGATGCGGGTGAAGCTGCTGGAGGAGGAGTCGCGCGGCGGGATCGATCTCTCGCGGTTCGATCCGAAGAACTTTTCGCTCCCGCGCGACTCATGACCGCCACCGCCCGCGCCGACCTGGCGCACGTCGTCGAGGCCGCGATCGCCGCGGTGCGGCCGGAGACGCTTGTGCCGCGGAGGATCGCGTGTCATGGCGGCGAACTGCTGCTCGACCAGGAGGCGTTTCCCGAGGCCGTGTCGCTCGGTGGACGGATCGTCGTGATCGGCGGCGGCAAGGCGGCGGCGGGCATGGCGGCGGCGGTCGAGGCAGTGCTCGCCTCGGCGATCGCATCCGGAACGGAGATGCATGGTCTCGTGAGCGTGCCGGAGGGGTGTGGTCGCACCCTGCGCCGCGTGGAGGTCCGGGAGACGCGGCCCGCGGGCGTGAACCTGCCGACGCCCACGGCGGTCGCGGCCACGGCCGAGATGCGGGATGCGGTCGCGAGGCTTGGCCCCGACGATCTCGCGATCGTGCTCGTCACCGGTGGCGGTTCGGCGCTGCTCGAGGAGCCCTGCGAGGGCGTCGCGCTCGCCGACCTGATCACCGTCACTCGCGTGGTGGCGGCGGCTGGGGCGGACATCCGCGAACTCAACGTCGTCCGTCAGGCTCTCAGCCGCGTGAAGGCGGGCGGGCTCGCCCGGTCGTGCAACGCGGGCAGGCTGGTGGCCCTTGTGCTCTCCGACGTGATCGGCGATCCGCTCGACCTGATCGCCTCGGGGCCCTGCATGCCCGTGTCGCCCGATCCGGCCGCGGCGCTGGCGATCCTCCGGCGCCGCGCGGTGCTCGATGCCGTGCCTGAAGTGACGCGGTATCTCGACCGTGCCGCGGCGCAGGCGTCGCCGCGGGAGTCGGCCACAGCCAGGAGCGCGTGGACGACGCCCGCCGGCTGCCGCGTCAGCCACGTGCTGCTCGGTAGCAACGCCACCGCCGTCGAGGCCGCCGCGGAGGCGGCGCGCGGGCTCGGCTACGATGTGACGACGCGCCTTGCTACGCCTGCCAGCGAGTCTGCCGATTCCGTGGGTCGCCGGTTCGCCGTCGAGGCCGCCGAACTCTGCGCGGCTCTCGGGCGCGATGGCCGGCCCCGGGCGGTGATTGAGGGGGGCGAGGCGGTGGTCGCCGTGCCTCGCGACCACGGGATCGGCGGTCGCAATCAGCAGACGGTCGTCGCGGCTGCGGCCCGGTGGCGGCAGACAGGTGGCGACTGGCCTCGGGGACTGGTGATCGCGAGCGTCGGGACCGATGGCGAAGACGGTCCGACTGACGCCGCGGGTGGCCTCGTCGATGCGGGGGTGGCGGACCGGCTCGGAAGCGACGAGGCCCTCGTCCGCGCCCTCGGGCGGTGCGATGCCTATCCCGCGCTCGCCGCCGCCGACGGCCTCATCCTCACGGGGCCCACGGGCACGAACGTCGCCGACGTGCGGATCGTGCTCGCGCGGCCATGATGGCGGCGCGAGGACGATCCGAACCCCCCTGCCATGATCGCTGACGAGCGAGGGGCTGCCCGTGCCCCGCGAGCCGGCGTTGCTGACCAGCGCAGCCAGGATGGCGGAGCGCAGTCAGCATCGAGAGAGCGAAGGGCAGGATGCCCGTAGCGAACGTCCGGCGACGGGGCATGGGCAGCCCCTCGCGGCGCGGCACCGCAGGTTGAAAACCTGCGGCCACGTGGCGACGGGGCATGGGCAGCCCCTCCCGGCGCGGCGACGTCGATCCCCATCGCTGACGCGATCGGGCTTCCTGGGGAGCGAACGGTCAGACGTCGCAGACCTCGACGGCCTGCTTCAGGCCGGCGACGGCATCGCGGGTAGGGATGAACTCGTGGCCCACCCAGCCTTGGTAGCCGATCTCCACGAGCTTCCGCAGGCAGGCCGGGAAGTTGATCTCCTGGTTCTCGTCGAGCTCGCCGCGGCCCGGATTGCCGGCCGTGTGCACGTGCCCGATCACGTCCTTGCACTGCTCGATCCGGCGGATCAGGTCGCCGTTCATCGCCTGCACGTGGTACAGGTCGAACAGCAGCTTGACCCGCGGCGTGCCGACGCGGCGGACGATGCCCGCCACGTAGTCGATGTCGTCCCCCTGGTAGCCCGGATGGCCCTTCATGGGGTGCGTGTCGTCGCGGGTGTTGAGGTGTTCGAGGCAGATCGTCACCCCCTTCTTCTCCGCGTGGTCCGCGAGCCGCTTCAGCCCCTCCACGCAGTTGTCGGCTCCTTCCTGCAGCGAGATCTCGCCGCTCGCCGGATTCTCGGCGTCGCGCCACTTGTAGCCCGTGAAGGCGATCACGGAGGGAATGCCGAAGTCGGCGCACGCGTCGATCGTCTTCGTCGTGCAGCCGATCACCTGGTCGTGGTAGGCGCGGTTGTTGAGACCCTTCATGAAAGGGGCGCCCGGCATGCCGTTCATGGCGATCGCCGAAGTCAGGCCGTGCTTCCTGATCGTCGGCCAGGTGTCGGGGTCGGAGAGCTCGATCGAGGTCACGCCGAGCTGCTTGGCGACCTCGCACGTCCGGTCCATGTCCCACTTGTCGCCGGCGACGTTGAAACACCAAAAGACGATCGAGTGCTTGATGGTGCCCTTGAGCGGCATGACGGATGCTCCTGCGACTGCACGGGTGAAACGACGGCGGTACACTACCACGCTCCGAGGGTCGCCGGAAGCGTCGGCCCGTTCCTCGCAGGACCCGATCATGGCCTCGCTCAAGCGGATTCTCGTCACCGGCGGCGCAGGGTTTCTCGGCAGCCACATCTGCGAACGCCTGGTCGACGCCGGTCACGACGTGATCTGCGTCGACAACTTCTTCACCAGCCAGAAGTCGAACGTGGCCCACCTCCTGGGCTGCGGCAACTTCGAGCTCCTCCGGCACGACATCGTTCACCCGCTCTGGCTGGAGGTGGACGAGATCTACAACTTCGCCTGTCCCGCCGCCCCTGGCCACTATCAGTTCAACCCCATCAAGACGATGAAGACGAGCGTGATGGGGGCGATCAACGTGCTCGGCATGGCGAAGCGCTGCCGGGCGAAGGTGCTGCAGGCCTCGACCAGCGAGGTCTACGGCGACCCCGAGGTGCATCCGCAGCCCGAGACCTACCGCGGGTCCGTCAATCCGATCGGCCCCCGCGCCTGCTATGACGAGGGCAAGCGGGCCGCGGAGACCTTGTTCATGGACTACCACCGCGCCAACGGCGTCAACATCCGGATCGTGCGGATCTTCAACACCTACGGCCCCCGGATGCACCCGTTCGACGGCCGCGTGGTCTCGAACTTCATCCGCCAGGCCCTCGCTGGAGAACCGATCACGATCTTCGGCTCGGGAAGCCAGACCCGCAGCTTCTGCTACCGTGACGACCTCGTCGAGGGGATCATCCGGATGATGAACGGCCCCGATGACTTCGTCGGCCCGGTCAACATCGGCAATCCCGGCGAGTTCACGATCCGCCAGCTCGCGGAGCTGACGCTGGAACTCACCGGCTCGGCGTCGCAGCTCGTCGAGAAGCCACTGCCGGTGGACGATCCGGAGCGGCGCAAGCCCGACATCACGCTGGCCAAGCGGCATCTCGGCTGGGAACCCACCGTCCCGCTTCGCGAGGGGCTGGCGAAGACGGTCGACTGGTTCCGCTCCGTGCGGATCGCCGACTACCGCGCCCCCACGCCCAATTACTGAGCCCGGGCGACGCGGCGGATCACCGCTGCCGCCACCGCGACCAGGGCGAGCCCGATCGCGATCCCGACGCAGTCGTAGATCCAGTCGAGCGGATCGGCATGCCGGCGGAAGAACGGCTGGGTGACCTCGTCCACCGCGCCGAAGGCGGCGAGCCCGATCGCCAGCGTGGCGAGGCCGCGGCTCGCCGTGCGGCGGGCCGTGAGCCACGTGGCGGCCGCCAGGAAGGCGAGAATCGCATAGGCGATGAAGTGAAGCGTCTTGTCGGAGGGCGCGTTCGGGCCGAGTAGCTCCTCGGGCCGCGGATAGTGCGTTGCGAAGACCAGCAGGCCCGTGTACGCGGCCAGCGCCGCCGCCAGCAGGCGGGGCATCCACGGGCGAACGAGCGGCGCGAGGGCACGTGTCATGGCGGGTCGGTAGCTCCCGGCCGGGCACGATGACGAAACCGCCGGGCCGGGAGAAGCCCAAAGAATACACCGGTTTTTGCTCTTCGCGGCCGGTGGCCGGTCCGCTACCTTCCCGCCCTTCCCATTCGATCCAACCGTTGGAGGCCAGCGATGACCCGCCAGGAACTGTCGACCGTCGTTCACGAACTGCTCGAAAAGGAGACCGGCGAGTCGTACCCGGGCCTGCAGGAGTCGACGGCCCTGCGCGAAGGGCTGAATCTCGACTCCCTCGACATGGCGGGCCTCGTGCTGCACATCGAGAGCCGCTTCGGCATCCAGATCGAAACCGAGCTCCTCGAGGGCATCGCCACGGTCGGCGACATGCTCGACGTGTTGGAGCAGAAGCTGGCCGCCAAGGCCGGTCGCCACGCCGCCTGAAGCCACGGAGCGGATCCCGGATGACATGCCCCGAGCATCGGATGTCGCCCCCATGACGCCACTGCCGCTCCGCCAGCGACGCGAGACGCCGGACTGCGGAATCCGCGCGCATGCCACCGTGGAGGCTCCGCTCTCCGCCGTGGCGGCGCTTCGCGACCTGCCGCCCCCCGCCGGATCCCCGCCGCTGCCGCCGCGGTTCCTCCGGCACTGCGATGAACAGACGGTGGTTGCCGTGCGGGCGGTGCTCGACGCGCTCGCGCGGCTGCCCGAACCGCAGCCGCTCGACCGCTGCGGCGTGGTGGCGGCACCGTGTCAGGCCGGACGGATCGCCACAGCCCGATCACTCGCGCAACTCCGGGTGGGAGGTGCCGTCACCGTCTCACCGCACATCGTGCCGCAGTGCTCGCTGCACTCGCTGGCGGGCGCGGTGAGCGTGGCCCTGGGGATGCACGGTCCGCACCTCGGGATCGGCGGCGGCCCCGATGCCCTCGCCGAAGGGCTGTTCGCGGCGATGACGTTGTTTCACGGTGGCGCGGCGGCGGGCTGCGACGCCGTCTGGCTGCTCGCCAGCGCCTGGGACGACGAACCACTGCTCGATCTCTCGGGCGCCCCGCTCAACGATCCCGTCTGCCGGGCGGTGGCCCTGCTGCTGGTGCCCGATGCAGAGGCGACGGACGAACGGCTCACGCTCACGCTGGACGTGTCTGGCGCCCCGCCGGCGATCGTCGAGCCCACCTCGCTGGCCGAGTTCTGCCGGGCGGTCGAGATGTGCGCCGCGGGCTCGGCGCTCACCGCCTGGGGCGTCTCCTGTCCATGGGGTGCGGAGGTTCGCCTGGCCGCACGTGTGCCGGCGGTCCGGATGCCGGGCCCCCGCCGCCGGGAGGCCGCATGAGTCCTACCGATCGTTCGACCGCCGAGCCCGTGATGATCACCGGCATTGGGGCGGTGTCACCGCTGGGCTGTGACTTCGCGGAGATCGCGGAGAACCTGCTCGCCGGCCGCTCCGGTGTGCAGGTGATCGATCCGGGGGACTATGCCCGGGAGCCGGTGCAGTTCGCGGCGCCCGTGACCCGCATTCCGGCACCACCGCCGGAGGCGTGCGGCCTCGCGGCGGAGGAGTTCGAGCGGCTCGGCCGGCTTGAACGCCTGTGCCTCGCGCCGGCCGCCGCGGCGCTGGTCGATGCCGGCATCGACCGCCAGGGCGGACCTCGGATCGGCTTGGTGCTCGGCCTCGGGGCCGAACATCTCAAGGTCTGGGAACTCGACTTTCTGGCCGGCGGAAGTGACGTGTTCGGCGACGGTCGCGACCGCACGGTGGTCCACCGTCTCGCCCGCCGGCTCGGCATCCGGGGCCCGGCCGTCACGGTCGCGGCCGCCTGCGCCTCCAGCGGCTACGCGATGGCGATGGGCCGCACCTGGCTCGATGCGGGCTGGGTCGACGCCTGCGTGGTGGGCGGCTGCGACATCCTCAGCCCGACGTCGATCGCCGCCTTCTACAATCTCCGCGCGCTCTCCCGCCGCAACGACGATCCCGGCAAGGCGTCGCGGCCGTTCGACGGCGACCGCGACGGCTTCGTGATGGGCGAAGGGGGCGCGTTCTTCGTGCTCGAGCGGCGCCGCGACGCGGTGGCACGAGGTGCCAGGCTCCGGGGCGAACTCGCCGGCGTCGGCATGTCGAGCGACGGCGCCCACATGGTGATCCCCAGCAGCGACCCCGTGCACGCCTCCCGGGCAATCGCCGCGGCGCTCACCGATGCGGCGGTCGCGCCGGACGAAATCGACTATGTGAATGCCCACGCCGCCGGCACGCCGGTGGGAGACGTGGCCGAGGCGGGGGCGATCCGCATGGCGCTCGGCGACGCGACCGACGGCGTTCCGGTGAGTTCCACGAAAAGCATGTCGGGCCACATGATCAGCGGCGCGGCCGCCTTCGAGGCGCTCGCCTGCCTGGCGGCGATCGATCGGCAGGCTGTGCCGCCGACGGTGAATCTCGACCGGCCCGACCCGCAGTGCCGTCTGGATCACGTGCCCCACGTCTTCCGCCCGCGGCGGATCCGCGTGGCCGCAAGCAACTCGTTCGGCTTCGGCGGCTCGAACCTCTGCCTCGTGCTCCGCGCCGCCTGAACCGGCTCCGGCGTCCGCCGGCGCGGCCCACCGACCACACCCCAGGATCCAGGAGACCTCCCGCATGGCCAAGCCCGCTTCGCGTCCCGTCGAGATGACCACCATCGACGCGCTGCTCACGCACCTCGTCGATCACTGGCACCACTTCGAGCCCGAGCACACGGAGGAGGGCGTCCGCGGCCGGATCTGCGACCTGCACCGCTACAACTTCCTCCTCTGGCACGAGGAGGACATCGCCCGTTCTCCCTCCGTCACCGACGGCCGGATCGCACAGGTGAAGCGGGCGATCGATCGCTACAACCAGCTCCGCAACGACTGCATCGAGAAGGTCGACGACTGGCTGGTGGCCGACCTCGCCGCCCGCGGCATCGTGGCGGCCGCCACGGCCCCGGCCGCCACGGAGACTCCCGGCGCCGCGATCGACCGGCTCTCGATCCTCGAACTCCGTCGCTACCACATGCGGGAGCAGATCGAGCGGCGCGACGCCTCCCAGGAGCACCGCGAGAAGGCGGCCGCCCGCATGGTGGTGCTCGACGAGCAGCGGACCCATCTCATCCAGGCGACCGACCGGCTGCTGGCGGAGATCTACGCCGGCTCCCGTCCGCTCCGCCTCTTCCGCCAAATGAAGATGTACAACGACCCGACGATGAATCCGTATCTCTACAAGACCGCCGCCAAGGCCGCGTAGCCGGCTGACTCGTCGCATCTCGTCGCGCGCCGCAGTAGCCGGCTTCAACGGTTGAGCGTGCCGCGCCGCCCGTCGGAGATCATGCTCATCGGCGGCGGGATTTGTGAGTTCTCTGCCCCAACGGAAGCGTGCGGCCCACGCGAGGCACAAATCTCACCGCCTCTTGCGCGTGACTCCGACGGGATGCTATTCCCTGCTGGAAGCACTCGGGAGCAGCAACCGGATCGGGGGCACGCGCAGCCGCTGGGGAGATTTGTGCAACTGGCGGCCCGCTCGGTTCCGTTGGGGAAGTGAAATCACAAATCCCCCCTGCGGCGAGCATGTCCCCGGCCGGCCGCGGGTAGTTCATGCCACCGGCCGGTTGCTGCGGTGCCGCTCCTACTTCGGCAGGCAGTACGACAACGCCAGGAGTGCGTAGGCGGTGGCGAGGTCGGTCTCGCCCTCCATCCAGCGTTCGTTGCCGTTCCGCCAGGCGCCGTCCTCCCGCTGCCGCGCGACGATCGCCGTGGAGAGTTCGTCCCGCCAGGCATGGGCCACGCCGGCGTCGTCGGTGAACGTCTCTTCGCCGAACACGTCGAGCGACTTCGCCGCCGTGTGGAAGTAGTAGTAGAGGCCCGCGTCGCCCATGCCGGGATTCTCGGTGAAGGTGTAGTGCTTCGCGAGCCAGGCGGTCGCGGCCTTCACGCGGGGATCGTCTTTGGTGACGCCGGCATAGATCATGCTCTTGAGGCCGGCGTAGGTCATCGAGCCGTAGCTCCGCAGGCCGCCGTCGGAGGTCGTGCCCGCCTGGCTCTCGCCGCCCGCGGCGGGGGTGTAGTAGAAGCCGCCGTCGGGATTCTTCTCGGGGAAGGGCGTGGTGTTGTGCGGGCCGGGGAGGTTCTGGGTCCGCGATACGAAGGCCAGGGCTCGTTGGATGGCCGGATCGTTCTCGCTCGTGCCGATCGTGCGAAGGGCCTCCACCATGAACCGTTGGATGGCGGGGTCGTTTTCGCTCGTGCCGATCGTGCGAAGTGCCTCCACCATGAACTGCGTGTTCGAGAGATCGGGCCGCGACTTCTTGCCGTAGCCGGCGCCACCGTAGGCAGGATCGGCCGGGCCCTTGCCCTCGCCGTCGTCCCACTGCAGGTTCTTCACGTAGTCGGCCGCGGCGCGGATCGTGTCGTCGAGCGTGCCGTCGCGGTTGCAGGCGGCGAGCGCGAGGAGGCCGATCGAGGTCTCGTAGTTCGCCGTCGGCGAGCCGGGGGCGTAGATGCCGCCGTCCGGCTGGCGGAACGAGAGCAGGTACGCGAGCCCCTTCTTCACGGCCGGCGCATCGGCGGGCGTGCCCGACCGCGCGAGCGCGGTGATCGCCAGGGCCGTGACGGCCGGGCCGACGTCGGCGGAGAAGCTCCCGTCAGCAGCCTGCTCCTTCTCGACGAGAAACGTCGCACCCTTGGCGATCGCGGCGCGGATGGAGTCCGGGGTCGCCGCCGGAGTCGCCGGCACGAGCGCCCCGAGTACGAGGAGGGCGGCCAGGGGGACGCGCGCGGATGGAGGCGACACGTGAGGCATGGGTGAGCTCCCGGGGCTGGAGAACGACACGGCTCAGCATAGGCCCGGTGCCGGCCCGAGAGAATCCGCCGGTCGGCTCGTGCCGAGGAAGTTTTCCTCGCCCGACCCGCTGGACGTGGGGGCAGGTTTTCAACCTGCCCGGGAAGCGGAGTTGGCGGTGGGGTTCCGCAGGTTGAAAACCTGCGGCCACTTTGGTCACCCGATGGCAACACGGGGAAAACCTGCGGCCACTTCCGGGAAACCGGCGGCTCAGGGGGCGACCGGGAGGGCCCGCGGATAGGGCGGCACCTGCTTGGGCGGCGGATCGCGGCCCTCCTCGAGCCGCCACTCCTCCCGCTCGTCGTCGCTGGCGTAGTAAATCAGCCACGCGGTCTCGTCGCCGTCGGTCGTGGCGCTGCAGTCCCAGTGGACGTAGTTGTCGGGCACGTCCACCTGCTTGATCTTCGCCGGGAGGATGTCGCGGCGGATCAGCATGTAGAGATCGCGGTCGGTGAGGTGATCGGTGAAGTCGAGCACGATCCGCTTCTCGTAGAGCGTGTCGATCGTCTGCCAGAGCCGCTCCCGGAGTTGGTCGTCGTCGAGGGTGCAGGCGGGCTGCAGGGCGAGTTGCGGCTCGAACCACCGGGCCACGGGGGTCAGCGGCGCGAGTTCCCAGGCGAGCATCGACTCCAGGAAGCGGTTCTCCACCGGGGTCGGGAGGCTGCGGAAATCGACCTCCCAGATCGACTCGTCGAGATACGGCTCGATGGCCGTGCGGAGTTCGCCGTTTCGCAGCAGGCAGTCGACTTCTTCCGGGTCGGGATGGCGGGCGAGGGGCATGCCAGCGAGATTCCTGGAGGACGCTCCGGCGTCGGACAACGCGTCCGACGGCGGCGGGATGCGTTCGACGATACCAACGCCAGGGTTGGCTTCAACGGTTTTCAGCCCGCTTTTCCGCGGTTTTTCGCCGCGCCGGGCGGCACGACCGCTACGACACGACGAGTTTCCGCGGCCTGCCACCACGCCCCCGTTTGCCCCGCCACGACGGACGACAAGGCTTGAAACCCGCCTGGGATGTGGTGCGACTGTCGGCCGCTCGGCGGAGCGGCCCGGCGACGACTGCGGTCCGGTGCGCGGCGGTGTCAGCCGCCAGCCGGGGCGTCTTTGCAGGCCGGTTCGAGGGCTGCGATCTTCGCCACCCGGCGGGCATGCCGCCCACCCTCGAACGGGGTGGAGAGCCACGTGCGGAGCGGCCCGGCGACGATCGCAGTCCGGAGCGCGGCGGTGTCAGCCGCCAGCCGGGGCGTCTTTGCAGGCCGGTTCGAGGGCCGCGATCTTCGCCACCCGGCGGGCGTGCCGCCCACCCTCGAACGGGGTGGAGAGCCACGTGCGGATGATCTTGTCCTGCACCTCGGGGCCGATCAGCTCCGCCGACAGGCAGAGCACGTTGAGGTCGTTGTGCCGGCGGCTCATCTCGGCGGTCACTTCGTCGTGGCAGGTCGCCGCCCGGACGCCAGGCAGTTTGTTGGCCGCGATCGCCATGCCCACGCCGGTGCAGCACAGCAGGATGCCGCGATCGACCGTCGAACCGCTCACCCGGCGGGCCACGTCGGCGGCGATGTCGGGGTAATCGACGGCCTGATCGCCGTCCGATCCGCAGTCGATCACCTCGTGCCCCATTCGCTCGAGGAGCCCGGCCAGCCGTCGCCGTGAAGCCACACCCCGATGATCACTGCCGATTGCAATCCGCATGGATGTCCCAACTCCTCGCGTCCCTTCCCCTGACGATCCTGGCCTCGAGCGGCTAGGCGGCGTCCGGCGGCTTGACCACGAGTGTATCCATTCTGGCGACCAAATGCCCGTGGATCTGGCGAGCGCAACTGCGGTAGGTGTCGAGCGACCCGCCCACGGGGTCGATCACGTCGCGGCGGTCGGGAGCGAGCATCGCCAGCCGGCCCCCCGCCGTGGGAAATTGCGCAAGAATTGCGGCCCGGTGGGAGGCGGTCATGGTGAGGATCACATCCGCCTGCGCGACGAGCGATTCGGTCAGCGGTTGGCTCTTGTGGCCCGCGAGATCGGCGCCCATTTCGCGCATCGTGTCAACCGCGCCGGTGCTGGCCGGCCCGCCTCCCCAGGCCGCGAGGCCGGCGCTGGCGACCACCACCCCGTGCCGCTCGATCTCGTCGGGCCGGCATCCCAGGCGCTCGGCGGCCATCACTCGGAACAGCGCTTCCGCCATGGGGCTGCGGCACGTGTTGCCCGTGCAGACGAAGAGCACCATCAGGCTCGACAGCCGGCGGAGCGCCTCCTCGCCCACGACGCCGGGCCGCACCATCCGGAAGCCCCGGTCGTGAAGCTCGATCGTGGAAGGGGGCTGGGCGTAGTGCGTCCGGCCGTCGTCGATGATGAGCGTGACCACGTCACCGGCCCGGGATGCGACGTCCGCGGCGGTGACGGCCAGTCCGCCTCCTGCCTCGGGTTCCGCGAGCACGACCGGACCCGGCAGCATCCGCATGCAGTCTGCCAGCAGGGGATGGCCGGGAACCCTGATCCGCAACCGCCCGCCTCCGATCACCCCGGCGCGCGATGCCTCCGGCAGGCGATGCACGAGGCTCTCGGGATGATCGTCCGGCACCAGCATCGACACGGGCCCCGGCCAGCAGCGGCGTGCCAGCCGCCGGCCGGTCGGCGAGATCCGTGGCGCCCAGTCGACGGCCTCGTCGGCGCTCTTGAGCGCCAGTGAGAGCAGCGGTTCGTCGGCCCGCGGGATGACGATCGCCGCCAGCCGGGCGATTGCATCGTCGCGCCGGCCGCTCGCCGCCACGACGTAGTCGGTCTCCGTGGGGAAGGCCACGCACGAGCCTTCGGCCAGCGCCTGCACTGCGCGATGCACCACGTCGCGGGCATCCTCGGTGCGACGCAGATCGATGACCATCGGCGGCATGAGAGGGCCGGCAGCCGAGGCAGCCGAGGACCGGGGGACGCGACGACCGCGTGAATCCCACGTGTATCCGCGGGAATCACTGAAAACTATCGCGGTTCACGCAGGCGAGTCAAGCATCGTCGTCTGGGCAAGACGCGGCGGCTCGGCCGCTGCCCGGACGGTTTCCGCGGCTGCGGACGGGGATTCCAGGGTGCGGCGTCGGCGGCAGCTTTTCGGCTTGTGGCCGCCCGCGTCGGTCGGCTATTTCTCCGCGGCTTCCGCCGGGAGTCCTTCCGGCACCCTTTTTCCTCATGTTTCCTCATGGCCAACCGCGTGATGACCGACGCCACCCCCCGGCGGCTGCTCCCCATGCTCGCGATGGCGGCCATGGTCGCCGCCGCAACGTGCGTTGCCCAGCCGGCGGCCGAGCCCCTGCCGCTGCCGCCGGTCACCGAGTCGCCGGCCACGGCCGCCGCGACCGACGTGATCGTGGAAGTGCGGATCGAGGGCAATCATGCCACCGACGTCTCGAAGCTCCCGAAGCTCGTCACCCGGGCGGGGCAGATCTTCGACGCGCAGGCGATCGAGGAAGACGTTCGCACGCTGCACCGCTCGCGGAAGTTCGTCGACGTCCATCCCAAGTACGGAAGTTCGTCGACGTCCATCCCAAATACGTCCGCGTGGCCGAGGGAATCGTGGTCGTCTTTCAGGTGGTCGAGCGGCCGATGCTCCGCTACGTGAAGTATGTGGGCAACGAGTGGGTCACGACCCGCACGCTCCGCAAGAAGGCGGAGATCGACGTGGGCGACGCCATGGACCCTTACGTGGTCGAGGAGGCCCGGCGGCGGATCGAGTCGCACTATCACGAAAAGGGGTTCGACTCGGCCCGCGTGACGACCGTCGAAGGTGACAAGTCGGGCGACAAGGGGGCGGTGTTCCTCATCGACGAGGGCCGCAAGCGGAAGGCGCTCTGGACGAGCTTCGTCGGCAACACGATCGCCAGCGATGCCCGGCTGCTCACGCAGATCAAGTCGAAGCCGGGAGTGCTCTGGTTCATCGGCGGCGACGTCGACAGCGAGGTGGTGGACCACGACGTGGAGACGCTCACCGCCTACTACCGGAGCCTGGGATTCTTCCAGGCCAAGGTGGGCCGCGAGGTGGAGGTGGTGCACGAGGGCAACCGCGACTGGCTGCACCTCACGTTCGTGGTCAACGAGGGGCCGCGCTACACCGTCCGCAACGTGTCGTTCAACGGCAACACGAAGTTCCGCGACGAGTTCCTGGAGCGGGATCTCAAGCTCAAGGGGGGCGAGCACTTCAACCAGACGAAGATGGACGCCGACCTGAACCTGATTCGCGACATCTACGGCGGCCGGGGATTCGTGTTCGCCGACATCCGCGCCGATCCACGGTTTCTCGAGGATCCGGGTCAACTCGACCTGGTCTACAACGTGACCGAGGGGCAGCGGTATCGCGTCGGCAAGATCAACATCCGCATCCGCGGCGATCATCCGCACACGCGGCACAGCACCGTCCTCAACCGGCTCTCGCTCCGCCCCGGCGACATCCTCGACATCCGCAAGCTCCGCGACGACGAGCGGCGGCTGAAGTCGAGCAGCCTGTTCCTCGCCGACGCGGCGAAGGGTGAGGGGCCGAAGATCGTGTTCTCGAAGCCCGAACAGGACGACACCCGCGTCGCCCGCGAGCCGGAGCCCAAGCGGCCGCCGGGATTCCGCGGCCAGAGCCCCGACGACGCGGATGCCGTGCTCGATCTCATGCTCGAGGGGGAGTGGAACGACCAGTCCGGGCAGGCGGAGGCCGGCCAGCAGCCGGCGGTCGCGCCGGCGACGCCACCGGCCGCCGTGGCGGGACAGCCGGTGTGGCGGGGCCAGAGTCCGGCGTATCCGGTCGCCGTGCCCCAGCAACCCTCTGTGGGTCAGCCGATCGCCCCGCCGCAGGGCGGGTTCCAGGTGCCTGTGGTGCAGCAGCAGCCCGCCCAGGCGTGGCCCGTCGCCCAACCCGTCGCCCAACCGGGCTGGGGAGGTGCGCCGCTCGCGCCGACGGCCCCCACGGCCGTCGACTACTCGCGCATGGTCGCGCCTCAGGCCGCGCCGGTCTACACGGTGCAGCAGCCCGTGGCGCCCGGCTTTCCCGGCATGATGCCGCCGGGTCAGCCGCCGATCCTCCAGCCCGCCGTCGCCGGTGGGGGTCCGTTCGGCGCCACGCCCGTGGCGCAGTTCGACCCCAATCAGCCCGGGGCCTTCCAGCAGCCGGGCATGGTGCCCGACTTCGCCGCCGAGCCGCTTCAGGTGTTTCCCGGCAACGAGCCCTACGTGGTCGTGGACGTCGACGCGGAGGAGACGCAGACCGGCCGCTTGATGATCGGGGCGGGCGTCAACTCCAACGCCGGCCTCGTGGGCAACATCGTGGTCGACGAGCAGAACTTCGACATCCTCCGCCTGCCGCGGAGCTGGGACGACATCAAGAACGGCACCGCCTTCCGCGGCGCCGGCCAGCGGTTCCGCCTCGAGGCCGCGCCGGGCACGCAGCTGCAGCGGTACATGGCCACCTTCCAGGAGCCGTACCTGTTCGACACCCGGATCGGCCTCTCGCTCTCCGCGTCGTACTTCACCCGCTACTTCTACGACTGGGCCGAGGCCCGCACCGGTGGCCGCATCGGCCTCGGATACCAGTTCCAGTTCGCCCCCGACCTCTCGGTGAACACGGGCTTCCGGGGCGAGAGCGTCGACGTCTTCAACCCGCGGATCCTCACGCCCGCGATCAACAACATGCTCGGCACCAACGCCGTGTACGGCTTCAGTGCCGGGCTCGTCCACGACACCCGCGATAGCCCATTCCTGCCCACGCAGGGGCATCTGGCCACGTTCGAGTTCGAGCAGGTGATCGGCACGTTCGTCTATCCCCGCGGGATCGCGGAGGCGAGGCAGTATTTCCTGCTCAACGAACGCCCCGACGGTTCGGGCCGCCACGTGCTCTCGATCGGCTCGGTGCTCGGCGTCTCGGGATCGAACACGCCCGCCTACGACAACTTCTTCGCGGGCGGCTACAACACGATTCGCGGCTTCGTGTTCCGCGGGGCGAGCCCCCGGCAGAACGTGGCCGGCAACTCGCCCTCTCCGGGGCAGCCCGCCGCGATCATCGGCGGTCCGTTCGAGTGGCTCAACACCATCGAATACATGTTCCCGATCACCGCCGACGACACCCTCCGCGGCGTGGTCTTCACCGACGTCGGCACGGTGGAGTCGAACGTCTCGATCAACAACATGCGGGTCGCGCCCGGCGTGGGCCTGCGGATCACGCTGCCGGCCATGGGGCCGGCGCCGATCGCCCTCGACTTCGCCGTCCCGGTGGCCTACGCCCCGTACGACAGCAAGCAGCTGTTCAGCTTCTTCGTGGGCTTCGCGCGATGAGCAACGCACGGTCGGACACGGCGGCGCGGTCGCGGGAGCGGATCCTCGTGGTCTGCACCCAGTACATCGGCGACACGCTCCTGGCGATTCCGTTCCTGCGGAACCTCCGCCGGGCCCATCCCGACGCCGTGATCGACGTCTGTGCCGAGGGGGGGCCGCGGGCCGTGCTCGCCAACTGCCCGTATGTCGACGACCGGGTGACCTGGAGCCGTCCGCCCCGGGAGCGCCGCGGGGGGCTGGGCGCGATGTTCACGGCGCTTCGGGCCCAGGCCACGTGGCTCAAGTCGCGGCGCTACTCGCGGGCCTACCTGCTCAAGCCATCCTTCTCGGCCGCCGCCCTGGCGAAGCTCGCGGGGATTCCCTGCCGCATCGGGTTCGCCGGCGAGTCGAGCCCGCTGCTCACCCGCCGCGTGCGGCGGCGTCGCGGCCGGCACCAGGTGGAGACCTACCTCGACCTGTTGCGGGCCGAGGGATTTCCGATCGACGACGGCCGCAACGAGAACTGGGTGGGGGAGTCCTCGGCGACCCGCATCGGCCCGCTCGTCGATCGGCTGCCTGCCGGTCGGAAGCGAGTCTTTCTCGCCGTCCAGTCGACCGACGTCCTCAAGCACTGGCCGGCCGAGCGCTGGCAGGGGATCGTCCGCTGGCTCGTCGAGTCGAAGCAGTGTGAGGTGGTGCTCTGCGGTGGCCCGGCTGACATCGCGGCCCACGACGCGCTCCGTGAGGCGGTCGG
>Ga0208249_1000079_pt1 | contig 29137 bp, 20 predicted proteins | sample CryBogmetaGMA1M_FD_184546 | JGI IMG/M metagenome (GOLD analysis project Ga0208249, IMG submission 184546) | Freshwater microbial communities from Crystal Bog, Wisconsin, USA - MA1M (SPAdes) | ecosystem: Environmental > Aquatic > Freshwater > Lake | place: Crystal Bog, Wisconsin, USA | collected...
GGTGTTCCCATGGGTGTCATAGGTGATCGCACCAACCGCGGGGTCAGTGCTCGAGATCAACCGATCAGCGTTGTCGTAACAGTTCGTGACCGTGACACCGTTGTCGGTGACCTGGGTGCGGTTCGTGCGGGCGCCCATGAGACCGGTCCTCGACATCACGACTCTCGTTCCCCACCCTCGTCACGCGGGTGCGAGTGCGGATGCGCTCTGGGAGCGGGCGCGTCGTCATCGGGATGCCGACGCCGATGCATCCGTTTCGTGACTGCGGGGACGATGAACCACTGCGCACCGGCGAGCAGGAGGATCATCAGTGGGAACGTCGCAAGACCGTGCACGAACTTCTCCACGACCACGACAAGTACAGCGATCATCGCGAACATCGTGACGAAAAACGCTGAAGCACGAAGACGTCGGAATCGGACACCGACTGCCTCGGGAGCGGTCACGGCAGCCTTCGCCTCCCGGACTTCGGCGGCGAACACGGGGTCCTCAATCTGTCGCTGAAGACTCACGAGCCGTTCCAAGTACGGTCGGTTGTACTCGTCCACCGACCCGTGCATCTCCTCGATCTTCCGGGCGAGCATCGGCCAGTAGACGACGTAGATGAGAGGTATCAGCGCCAAGTAGGCCACCGCTTGGGCTGCGACTGCAGCGGCAGAGAGTCGAAACGCGAAACTGAAGATCACAAGGCTCATCAGGCTGCTCGGTACGAGGATGGACACCATCGTCGATGGAGTCGCGTAGAGGAACGAACGAACCAGCAAATACTCTATGCTTTTCCTTATTGCATCCAAACGATGCGGCTGAATGAACCGCGGCGGGGCGACCATCTCAGAAGGGCCCTTGAAATTCGATTTGGTCATGGGGCGACCCGAAGAACCCATAGACCCCCCCGCCTATCCCCCCGACGACTGCGCCGGCCCCGACACAAAAGCCATAGGCGATCCCAAGCGTCAGCGCAGCAGGAGCGGCACAGGCAACCGTTGCAACGAGAAAGCCATTCGCAAGTCCAAGGTCGGCGTTCAGAATCGCTGACGGAAGGCGCGAGAAGAAGTCGGCAAGATCAAAAAGTTCGTATCTTGGTGGTTCTGGTGGGTCGGGGAAGATCGCGAGCATCTGCCAGGTGTGGTCGAGTGGTCGGACGTAGTCGAGTGGGTCCTGGCTCCGGTTCGCGTAGTAGGCGGCGATGAGAGCCAGGAGTCCGCATTCGGGGCATTTGCCGGTGATGTCGTTGGTGTTGGTGGGGTCACCGAAGGTGTACGCGTAGGCGTTGGCGGAGCCCCCAGTGACCGGGTCGGTCTCGAGGAAACGACCCAGGCGCGGTGAGTACTGGCGCGCTCCCATCTCGATGATCGGCTCGAGTCCTGGTTCTGTCTCGGTGGGACGCTGGTACTGGCCCAACCACCGGTTGTCGAAATTCCCGGTGGAGTTGTCTGCGACGCTGCCGGAGGTCTGGTTGCCGTTCGGATCGAATCTTGCGGTTGTCCCGTTCTTCACACCGGTCTGGGTGGCGGTCGCGGCGATGTCACCGTGCAGGTTCGGATACGACCACACGTTGCCGGCTGGTCTGATGGTGAGAGTGACACCACCGGGGACACTGAGGGTTCGTTCCAGAAGATTCCCGGAGGCATCGAGGGTCGCGACTGGTGTGTCAGCGCTCGACGCGTACACGTATCGGGCGATCGTGGTGCCGTTCACTTTTCGTTCGGTGATCCGGTCGAGTGCGTCACGGGTGTAGGCGACGGTCGTGGCGCCGCCAGTAGTGCCCATGTGCCGATCGGTGGCGTCATAGGTGTGGGTCTCACCGAAGATCGCGGTGGTGTTCCCATGGGTGTCATAGGTGATCGCACCAACCGCGGGGTCAGTGCTCGAGATCAACCGATCAGCGTTGTCGTAACAGTTCGTGACCGTGACACCGTTGTCGGTGACCTGGGTGCGGTTCGTGTTCTTCCCTGTCGTCGCGAGCGCCGGTGCTGCGCAGGTGCTTGAGCCGTAGGAGTACGTGGAGATGTGGCCGCTGGTTCGGGCGGTCGTGAGTCGTCCGGCGCGGTCGTACATGAAGTTCACGCCGGTCGTGTAAGGGTCGATCGTGTCGGTTTTGAAATCGGTGATGCGTCCGAGTCCGTCGCGTGCGGTTATCTGGTCGGAACTTAGAAGTCCGGTCGGTCCAGTCCACGTGACCTTCGCGGGTCGACCTTTCGTGTCGTAGGTGAACGCACCGGAGGTTGCGTTGCCGGCCTTGCCGGTCCCGGTGGGGTAACTCACAGATGCAAGTCTGCCCGCTGTGTCGTAGGCGGGGTCGGCGAGGAGTGCACCGCCGAGGGTGACGGTCTCGGTTCTCCCGGCGGCGTCGTAGGTGGCGCCGAGGGCGGGAAGTGTGCCGGTTGTGGTCGTGGTGGTGGTTGTGGTGGGTCGCCCTGCCTGGTCGTAGGTGGTGGTTGTTGCGGTGTTAGTGATGTCGGTGGTGGTGATGGTCCGGCCGAGGAGGTCGATGGTGGTGGTGATCGTGCCGGTCGGGTCACTGACCGAGTACTTCAGGGGGTTGTTCTGCACGCTGTAGTTGTAGGTGACGGTTCGTGATGGGGTGGTTCCAAAAGCGGGGTGTGTGGCGGTGACGGGTCGCCCGCGTGTGTCGTAGGTGGTGCAGTTCCAGGGTTCGGTGTCGGTCCGGCTTGCGACGACTCGGCCGTTGACGTCGTAGACGTTCTCGTGAACTATCGGCTGTTGGGTTCCGTTGCCGTCGGGGTCTGCGGCAGTTTGGAATCTCGGGCGGCCGCCCTGGTTGATGGGGTTCGAGTTCGTGGCGCACGGGTTGGCGCGAGTCTCGGCGTCGCCGTAGTAGGTCACGGTTGTGGTCGCGGTGGATCCAGCCGGCGGTGTTGTGCTCACGGGTCGCAGGTAGCCGCCGTTGTTGGGGTTCTCGTAGCTGGTGGTTGTGGTGAGGTTGAGCCCGGTGGGGTCGGTTGTCGTAGAGGTGACCAGACCGTGCTCGGGGCCGATGCCATTGGTGTCTCTGTAGGCGTGAGTGGTGACTTCCGCGGAGGTGCCGACGTTCTTGGTGGTCGTCGTGGGCAGACCGTAGAGCGGTTCGAGGTTGCTGCCGGGCACAACGGCGAGCGTCGAACCGGGTGCTGTCCAGGCGAACCCGAGGCTTGCCTGCTGGTTGATCTCGCCGACATCGATGCGGATCCGGTGGGTGGCATTCGCCGCTGTATTGCTGACAGACGCCGAGGACACCGTCGCGGTCGAACCCGGGTCAGACCAACCATCGATCATCAGGTTGTCGTCGAGGTAGAGACGAACCCGGCTCTTCGAGAACAGCGACAGTACGTAGGTACCCGAAGCTGGGAGTGAGATCTCACCGGTGAGTCGCACTCCGAAGTTCCCAGCGGGCAGGCCGTTTGGTGGAGTTATCCAATCCGCCCAGATCTGGCCGTCAGCCGAACCGACGCCTGTTGTGTGAAGTATCGGCGAGCCTGCAAGGTTCCCGTTGCTGAACCATGCTGCTGCCAAGCCATTGATCGACTGGTCATACGCGATGGTGCTGTGCGTGACTCCTGCGCCGCCAATCAGTCCAGTGAAGGAACTCTGCGCCGCAGGCCCATAGACGTCGGTGAGCCACCCATGAGCGTCGTAGACCCGGGTGTTCTCGATGCCTGCGCTGTCAATGCTCGAGGTGGGCCTGTCCGCAGTGTCCCAGGTCGTGTACGACGTGCGCCCGGTGGCGTCGGTGCTCGAGGTACGACGACTGTTCGCGTCGTAGGTGACCGACGAGGTCTGCCCGATGCCCGCCGTGGTGATCGTCGTCGTTCCCGCTGTGTTCGCGTATGTGCGCGCAGATCGTGCCGCACCCGCTGTCGGTGCCGGCAATGTCACCGAAGCGACCCTGCCGTTCGTGTAGGTGATGGTGGTGGTGGAATCAGCGATCGTGCGCTGGCCAGCGGAGATCGCATCATTGGCGATCGGATCCACGATGCTGATCATTCGGCCCGACGCGTCGTAGCCGAACGTGGTGATCGATGCCCCGGGTTTCGTGACCCGCACCAACCGTCCGGCGGTGTCGTACCCGAGATCGGTGGTGGAGCCGTCTGGGCCGGTGATGCGACACAGCATCCCCACCGGTGAGCCATACAGGACCGGACAGTTGGCGTTGTTCTGTCCGAAGTACGTGAAGGTCACCTCGGTGTTCGACACCGAGTCGGACACCGCCACCAGACGCTCGGGGTCCGTCGGGTTCGCGAGTGGTTGCCAGGTGCGTTGCACAGCTGCAGGGTGTCGGTCATCGCGTGAAGACGTGACGGAAAGCAGATTCCCCAAGGTGTTGAACAGATACGTCGCCCCATCAGCGGCGTATACCCCGATGGAACCGTCAAGGTTCGTCACCATCACAACACCCAAACCCTCCGGCGCCACCCAACCCGGGGTCGAGCCGGTGCCCATCGTGAAATTCCATGTCGTGCCATCGGAGGCATGCAGGTCGACAGATCGCTCTTGGATCTCAGCTGACACATAGGCCGCACCCGCGGAACCGAACACCCAACCAGATGGAACCGGCGACGCATCGGTCGACAAGTACTTCGATTGGAGAATCGCACCGCCGGTCGCAGGCGCTGTGGACGACTTCAACCACAACTGGAGGAACGCAGCACCAGTCGACTCGTAATACTCGATGTGGATTCGCCTCGGTGAACCGTCGAACGAGAGCGCGTTCGACCAGTTCGGCGTGGCCGGCACCCCATGATCTGTCCAGTCCTTGATGATCTCGATCGTGCCGTCGATCACGACTCGCACACCATCATCGGATCTGACCCCGAGGTTGAACGTCCCCACACCGGGGTTGATGTACCCATCCCACTGCACGAGGAAGTTGTCCGAACCGATCGGCTTGCCCGGCCCCCCGAGAGCCCAGTCGAAGTTGATCTGCGGGTCGTTGCGCGTCAGCACCAACGCATCATCAAACAGCCGATTACTCGGCCAATCGTTGTAGTACCGGGCCCGCAGCCCAGTGTTCGCGGCCTGTGCTGAGTTGTACACCAACGAGGAGGCGAGATCACCGCTCGTGGTCGACACCGATGGCGTCGACACCGATAACGACGCGTTACCCGTCGCCAGATTCACAAGCACCGGACCCACCTGATCAATCGGCGACGGGCCACCCGAACCGAGCCGCAGATCAACCTTGAATGACCGGGTCCACGTCGACATCGTCAGGTACTTCATGTCCCACGAATACGCACGCCAGTAGTAGGTCTGCCCGTCACGCAACGCACCGTCGGGCACCACCCAACTCACCGGCGTAACTGGAAGCAACGCTCCCGACGCCACAATCGATCCCGACAAGCCATCCTCACCACTCGCGATGGAGAAGCCGTACAGCACACCATCACCATCAGCGTCGGTCACCGGGGCGACCGACAACGTCGGCGAGAGCGTCGACACCACCGCACCCGACGCCGGAGACGTCGTCGCATCATCGACCGGCATCGGCGGCGGCGTGTTCCACACGATCGACACATTCGCCGACAACTCCTTCAACGAATAGACCCCCGATACGGCATTGATTGCGAAACCGAGGGTGCCACCACGAGTCCCGTCACCGACCCATTTGCGATAGAGGTCCGTCAGATCGATCGAACCTGCATCGTCAAGCAGCGACGTACCCGAATACCCGTTCGCGCACGACCCCGAATATGACCAATCGCTCGCCCAGCACGCATAGAAATCATTCGACGCGGAGGTCCCTGCCACCGACGTGTTCCGCGCCACATTCAACGTCGCGGAGATCACCTGCTTGCCGGTGTCGATCAATGTCTCGTATGGGAAATACGCCACCGACCGCCACACCATGTCACCACCACCGGCCATCGAGTTCCCGACCCGATGCCCACACGTCGTACCGCAGAAGAACCCCGGCGTCGACCCGTACGACGCCCACGACGACGAACCGATCACCAACGTCGGATCGATCACCAACGGAAACGCGTCAACACCCTGCGAAACCATCCAGGAACGATCCACCTGCAACCGCAACAACTGCGACGAACCCATCTCCCCGTCCACGACAAACACCGGGCGCGCCTCACCAGTCACATCCCCACCATCAACTCCCTGCACCGAAGGAGCCGCGATCGACGCATCGATCCCACCAGCGAGCACCACCCCACCCGTCGGATCCAACCCCGCCAACCCCGGACCGGCAACATCGAATTCGAACGCCGACTGATCAATCGGCCCGGTCACAACCAGGTCTTCCTTCACTCCCTCCGGTCGCACCGAATACCGAACATCAACATTCGGCCACACCCCCCGATACGTCACCACGCCCGCCTCACCATCGACCTCAGGATCGATCCGACCGACCACCGATGACCGCGGAGAACTCATCAAACCGACCCCACCGACCGACGACACAACACCACCCCACGCACCGCCAACCGAGGTCACCAACGGACCGAAGCACACCGACCACGCATTGCCCGCATTACGGAACCAACCAGGCCACACCGGATCCGCAACCACCCGCCCATCGATCGGCACGAACACACCCGAACTCGACGACCGGAAGTACCTCGGCTCGGTGAAAACAACCTCCGTGAACGAACCATCCGAATTCAACCACCGCTCAGACACCGCAGTACGCGCCTCCACAACCTCACGAACACGCGTCACATCACCAGCCAACACCGACGGCCCACCCGGAAACGACACCGACGGACCGCCGAAACCATCCACCACCCCACCAACACCCGCCAACCCATTCACCGCAGCCGGATCCTCAGACACCGGAACACCCGGATCAACCCACCCCGATGCACCTGCCGAGCCAGACGCCGACGCCGATACCACCGGCACCCCAAACGCACACCCAGCAAACGCGACCACGACCACGACAACACGCCGAAACCAACCACCCACGCCAACAACCTCCGCCACAGCGCCACCCCCGCTGAGTGACTTGTGTCACAGTAAGCGCCGGTGTCGGTCGGAGTCAACGAACAAGTGGCGAATACTCAGATGGCTCTGGGAGCAGGCTGTGCCACCGAGCGCAGTCCTACTGACCCGTGTTGCCCAACCAGCTTCGGTAGAGCTCGGCGTAGCGACCGCCCAACGCCACGAGCTCGGCATGCGAACCCAGCTCGACCAGCTCGCCGGCGTCGAACACCATGACCAGATCGGCCTGCTCGGCGGTGGACAGACGATGAGCCACACTCACCGTGGTTCGTCCTTCGGCGAGACGATGCAGTGCCGTGGTGAGCGTGCGCTCGGTACGGGGATCCACCGCGCTGGTTGCCTCATCGAGAATGAGCAGACCGGGATCGGCGAGTTGCGCGCGAGCCAGCGCCACGAGCTGACGTTCACCCACACTCAAACCCTCGCCGCGTTCGCCCACCTCGGTCTCGAGACCACGCGGCAGACCATCGACCCAGTCGGTGAGTCCGAGCTCAGCGACAGCTGCGCGCACATCGTCGATCGTGGCACCGGGACGACCGATGGCGATGTTCTCGCCGAGGGTCGTATCGAATACGAAACCGTCCTGCGGCACCATGCGGATGCGCTCGGAACGCGACACCGGATCAATACGAGGCATCGCCACACCACCGATGGCCATCGAACCAACTGTGGGATCAGCCAGACGACTGAGCAGTTTGGCGAACGTGGTCTTGCCCGAACCGGTCTCGCCCACGATCGCCACCGACGCTCCGGCCGGGATCTCGACGGTGACATCTCGTAGCACTGCGCCACCGGTGCGATACGTGAAGCCCACATCATCGGCATGCACGCTGAGCGGGCCGGCGGGCAGCACCACCCCATCAACCGGTTCGACGAGTTCGATCGGACGGTCGAGCAGTTCGAGCACCTTGGACCAGCCGGCGATCGCGGTCTGGGTCTGGTCGAGGATCTCACCGATCTCGGCGATGGGGCCGAGGATGAGCTGCACCAGGAACAAGCAGGCCACGAGGCTGCCCGCGTTCAGACCCCATTCGGAGCCCCACCAGATACCGGCCATGGCCACCGAGGCGAGCGCGAAACCGCCGAAGGCATCACCGAGCGGGAACATGAACGCGAACCACTTGGCCGCGCCCATCTCACTGCGGTACTGACCATCGATGGCGACATCGAGACGACGACGGGCTCGACGTTGCATGCCATAGGCGCGGATAGGCGCCGCGCCCTGTACCGCTTCGGACATCTCTCCCATGGTCGCGCTGACCCGGGTGCGCACTGTGGTGTACGCCTTGAGCTGGCGACGCTGCATGAGCCGGAACAGCGGGAGGATCGGTGTGGCGACGACAACTGTGATGACCGCCAGCTGCCATGCGTAGAAACACATCACGGTGAGCGTGCCGATGACGACCACCGAGTCGACGATCCACGCAATGGCCCCGTACTGCACGAACCGGGCAATGGTTTCGATATCGCTGGTGACGCGGGCAGTGAGTTCGCCGCGACGGGTGTCCTCGTGATCAGCCATGGACAACCGATGCACATGCGCAAAGGCCCGCACCCGCAGGTTGCGCAGCATGGCTTCGGCGGCGGTGACGAGCCGGATGTAGGTGAAGCGGGTGAGGAAGGCGACCGCCACGATGATCACTGCAGCGCCGCCGCAGGCGGTCAGGGTGAAGCCGGGGCGGAAGCCCTCATCGGCGAGAAGGCCCTTGTCGATGACCTGTTGCACCAACACCGGGATGGTGAGGCGACCCGCCGCTCCGATGATGGCCATCAGCAACGTGAGACGAAGACCCTGTCGCAGTTCGGGGCTCTCGCTCAGACCTCGACGCAGAACGGCGAGCGCTCGCGTCTTCTTCTCCGCTTCGATCGCATTGCGTTCGTGTTCGAGTTCGTGTTCGAGTGCCGTGGTGTCGTCGAAACCAGCACCGTGCTCGAGCAGCAGCAGTTCGTCGTTCACCGCGGAGTCGAAGTCCTCGCGTTCCTCGCCAATGTCGGAGTTCTCGGTCATGCGCCGCCCTCCTGCACACTGCGACCCTCGGCATAGGCCCGCACCAGGTGGGCGTACCGGGCATCCGATGCCAGCAGTTCACTATGGGTGCCCTGGGCCACGATGCGACCCTCTTCGAGGAAGGCCACGCTGTCAGCGAGTTCGATGGTCGAGATCCGGTGGGCGACCACGAGTGTGGATGTGGCCAGCGTTTCGCGCAGATCACGCAGGATCGCCGCTTCGATCACCGGATCGACAGCGCTGGTGGCATCGTCGAGGATGAGCACGCGGGGTCGACGCAGCAACGCACGGGTGAGGGCGAGCCGTTGACGCTGACCGCCCGAGAGCGTGACACCCCGCTCTCCCACCAGCGTGTCCCAACCCTGCGGGAGACGGCTCACGAACGTGGCCGCGTGGGCAACCGCAGCAGCCGCATCAAGATCAGTATCGGACACATCGACACCAAGGGTGACGTTCGCCCGCACCGTATCGGCGAACAGGAACGACTCCTGGAACACCAGCGCCACTGCGTCACGCACTGTCATCGGATCAAGATCACGCACATCGATGCCGCCGATGCGCACCACACCGGATTCGGGATCGACAAGGCGCGGAATGAGTTCGCACAACGTGGACTTGCCCGAACCGGTGGCTCCTACGAGCGCCACCACCTTGCCGGCGGGCACTTCGAGGTCGAGACCATCGATGACCGCTGGGTCATCGCCATGTCGGCAGGTGACTGATTCGAACCGAACCGCCAACGAAGTGTCAGGCAACTGCGGGGAGGTCTTCAGGCGACCAACGGGTTCACGTTCTGTATCCATCACCCTGTCGAGGCGGGCGCTTACCACGACGGCCCGCGGCAATTCCTGCAGGAAGAAACCGAACACCCGCATCGGGAATCCGAGCAGGCCGAACAGCGCTGCGGCCTGCACCACCTGACCGGTGTCGAGTCGTCCGATCGAGACCTGCCAGGAACCGATGAGGAGCAACAGGATGATCCCGATGTTGGGCATCGCATCGATCATCGGCTCGAAGGTTCCCCGGATACGACCCATGCTGATTCGGGCTTGCCGGAGTTGATCCGATGCCTCACCGAGACGGGCCTCCTCGGCGCCAGCCCGGCCCAGGGTCTTGACCACGAGCACGCCATCGAAACTCTCATGCGCGATCCGACTGACCTGCCCGACGCGTTGTTGGATCTCACCGAGCGGCTTCTCGACCCGACGGGTATAGGCCCGGTTCACCAGTGCCAGGCCGGGGAACAACAGCAACGCCACGAGCATCAGCGCCCAATCGACGAGCGCCAGCGAGATGACGGCGAACACCACGAGCGTGACAACACCGATGCTGAAAGGAAGCGGATTGAGCACCTCGCTGGCCGCCACGATATCGGCATCGGCGTGCGCCAGCAGCGTGCCGGTGGGCGTTTCGCGGTGATACTTCAAAGGCACATCGAGATAGGTAGCGGCGAGCTCGCGGCGCCACTGCCGTTGGGTGCGGAAGGTGAGCAGCGCCGCGAAGTATCGACGCAGCACGATGGTCATGGCTCGCAGGAGGCCAACGCAGAGCAATGCCACGCCGGTCATGAGCACCGCGTGCGAACTGACCCTTCCGCTTTCGAACGTGGGCACGATCACGTCGTTCGTGATGCGGCCGAGCACGATGGTGGTACCCACTGCCGCTCCGGCATAGATGGCAGCACCGATGACCGACACGATGAACGGCATCGGTTGGGCCCGCACATAGCGGACAAGCAACCGGGTGCCACGCCGCACGATCCCGGGCGTGCGCATCGTCGGGATTGCGTCGCTCACGGGGTGAGGTCGAGTTCTCGGGCGATATCGCGTGTGGCTGTCGAGCGATTGAGTGTGTAGAAGTGGAGACCCGGCACACCTTCATCGAGCAGGCGTTGGCAGAGCTCAGTGGCCAGCTCGACGCCGAGCGCCCGCACACCGGCAGGGTCGTCAGCCAGCGATTCGAAACGCTCGGCAAGATGCGTCGGGAACGCCGCTCCTGCAAGCTGGGCGAACCGGGTGACCTGGCCAACATTGGTGACCGGCATGATGCCGGGCAGCACCGGCTTGCTACAGCCGAGCGCCGAAAGTTCGTCGACCATACGCAGGTACGGCTCGGGTTCGAAGAAGAACTGGGTGATGGCGAAATCAGCGACCTCGAGCTTGGTGGCCAGATGACGGCGATCCGTGGCGAGATCAGCTGAACGCGGATGACCTTCGGGATGTGCGGCCACGCCGATCGAGAACTGCTCGCGCTCGGCGATCAGCTCGACAAGTTCCAGGGCGTATTCGAACTCGCCGTCGACCGTTCGACCATCGTCGTCGAGTACCGGATCACCGGCCAGGGCGAGAATGTTCTCGACACCGGCAGCGTGGTACTCGTCGAGCAACGAGTCGAGCTGGGAGCGGGTGTGGGCCACACACGTGAGATGCGCCATTGCCGCAAGACCGACCTCGCGCTCGATGGCGATGACGACATCACGGGTGCGCTCCCGGGTGCTGCCACCAGCGCCGTAGGTGACCGACACGAACGACGGATGCAACTCGTCGAGTTCGGCGATGGTGTCACGGAGCGCAAGCGCCGCTTCGTCGGTCTTCGGCGGGAAGAACTCGAACGAGAGCGTGCGCCCCGCGCGCAGGAGATCAGCGATACGGGTCATGCTCAGGAAACTCGACGCTCGGCGGCCTCGACGGTGTTGACCAACAACATGGCGCGGGTCATGGGCCCGACTCCACCGATACGAGGCGACAGCCAACCGGCCACCTCGGCAACCTCATCGGCCACATCGGACACAAGCTTCTTGCCCTCGAAGGACACACCAGCAGCGACCACTGCGGCACCGGGCTTGACCATGTCGGCGGTGATGAGACCGGGTGAACCGGCGGCGGCCACGATGATGTCGGCCTGACGTGTGTAGGCCCCTAGATCAGCCACACCGGTATGCACCACGGTTACAGCTGCGTTGGCGTTGGGACGCTTGAGAGTGAACAGATTGGCCAGCGGTCGGCCGATCGTGAGGCCGCGGCCCACGATGACGACGTGGCGGCCTTCGATCGGAACCTCGAAGTGTGCGAGCAAGGCCTGGATGCCAGCCGGTGTGCAGGGCAGCGGACCATCAACTCCCTGCACGAGGTGCCCGAGGTTGACCGGATGGAGACCGTCGACATCCTTGGCCGGATCAACGGCAAGCAGCGCCGCCTCGAAATCGAGATGCTTCGGGAACGGGTACTGCATCAGATACGCGTCGACGGCGGAATCGTTGTTGAAGCGGGCCACGACCTCGAGCACATCATCCTGCGTGGCATCAGCCGGAAGATGGGCGTGATGCGAGGTGATGCCGAGCGCTTCGCAGTCCTTGTGCTTCATCGAGACGTAGTTGGCCGACGGACCGTCGTCGCCCACCAGTACCGTGCCCAGACCGGGCGTGATTCCCTTGGCGATAAGGGCTTGGACCCGCCCAGCGAGCCGTTCTTTGATCCCTGTAGCGACCAGTTCGCCATCGAGCACCTGAGCAGTCATGGGGTTGACCCTACCGGTCATGAGTACCGTGGTCGTGGTGAGCGCCCCTTCCGATCCTGCAACTCCGGCCGCCGGTTCCGTACCCGTCGGACCGCTGCGTATCGGCCCCATCACCGTCGACCCGCCGGTGGTGCTCGCCCCCATGGCCGGAGTCACGAATCTGGCCTTCCGACAGTTGTGCCAGCGCTTCGGTAGCGGCCTGTTCGTGAGTGAGATGGTCAATGCGCGGGGTCTTCTGGAGGACGGCGAGAAGACCTGGCAGTTGGCCTCATTCGGTCCCGAGGAAACGCGACGCTCGTTGCAGCTCTACGGCACTGACCCCGCGGTCATGGGTGCTGCGGTGCGACGTCTCGTGGCCGAGGACCATGTCGACCATATCGATCTCAACTTCGGCTGCCCAGCCCCCAAGGTCACCCGCCATGGCGGCGGTGCCGCGGTGCCCGCCCGCCCTGCACTGTTCGGCGCTGTCGTGGCCGCAGCTGTCGAGAACGCCGGAGTCGTGCCCGTCACGGTGAAGATGCGTATCGGGCTCGATGACGACCGGGTCACGTTCCTCGAGGCGGGCCGTCGTGCTGCCGATGCCGGAGCCGCAGCTGTTGCTCTGCACGCCCGAACCGCTCGCCAGCGCTATTCGGGTCGAGCCCGCTGGAGCGCAATTGCCGAACTGGTCGAAGCATTGCCGGGCACACCAGTGCTGGGTAACGGCGATATCTGGACCGCCGCCGATGCCCTCGCCATGATCGAACGCACCGGGTGTGCCGGCGTCGTGGTGGGCCGGGCCTGTCTCGGCCGCCCCTGGTTCTTCGGACAGTTGGCCGACCTCTTCGCCGGTCGACCCATCCGCCCCGAACCCCCGCTCGGCGAGATGGCGCTCATCGCCACCGAGCACGCCCGTCTGCTCACCGGCGCCGTGGGCGAACACCGGGCCATGAAGATGATGCGCAAACACATGGGTTGGTATCTCACCGGCTATCCCGTGGGTTCCGCGGTGCGGCGATCAGTCACCTCGCTCGACACACTCGCCGAACTCGACGACCTGTTCGCTCCGCTCGACCCGAGCCTTGTGGTGGAGCCCGACGCAGCCGCCTCACCCCGTGGCACCCAGACCGGCCCCCATGAGGTCGTGGTTCCCGATGGCTGGCTCGACGCCGATTCCGTGACCCCGCCCGACGCGCTGGCCGACTCGATGGTGAGCGGCGGATGAGCGGCGGTCTCCACTCCGACTACCCGACCGCCGAGCGGCTCATCCTCGCCTCGGCATCGCCGCGACGAAGTGGCCTGCTTGACGAGCTCGGGTTGGTGTTCGAGATCGCCCCGCCCGATATCGACGAATCCGTCCTGCCCGGTGAACTCGGGCGTACCTATGTAGAACGCCTGGCCCGGGGCAAGGCCGCGGTCATGGCCGCACCCGGTGCTGTTGTTGTCGCTGCCGACACCACCGTCGATCTCGATGGCGAGCTGCTCGGCAAGCCTGTCGATGCCGAAGATGCCAAACGATTGATTCGGGCTATTGCTGACACCACGCACCACGTGCACACCGGAGTCTGTGTGCACCGCATCACCGCTGATGGTGAGGTCATCATTCGCTCGGCCGTGGCCACCACCGCTGTCACCATCGCCCCCATCGCCGAGGACTGGATCGAGTGGTACGTCGGCACCGGCGAACCGCTCGACAAGGCCGGCGCCTACGGCATGCAGGGCCCAGGCGCCATGTTCGTGGCCGGCATCGTCGGCAGCCCATCCAACGTCGTTGGCCTGCCGCTCGATCTGCTCGCCCGCCTCACCGGCGAAGCCGGGGTCGATCTTCTGTCGTTCCGCCGCTGATCACGCCGCTGATCACGCCGTTGCTCAACCGCGTGGCGCCGGTGCCACGAGTTCGATGGCATTGCCATCAGGATCCCGCAGTTGCAGCGAGGGCTTTCCCAGTTCGAGCACCACACCATCGTGCGCGATGCCGAGGACGGTGAGTTCCCGCGCCCATGCTTCGAGCGTTTCGCCGTCGGGAACAGCAAAGGCGAGATGGTCGAGCACCGACGGACCCTCGCCCACTGCACGCTGCGACAACACCAGCACCAACCGGCTGGGCGAATGCTTCAGCGCCACGGTGTCATCGCGTTCGACGAACGCCTCCATACCCAGCACCATCTCGTACCAGGCGCGTGACTCGGCGAGATGGACTACGTTCATCTGCAGATGACTGAACTCGGTGACTGGCGACTTCATCACCAGAGTCTGCCCCCTCCGGCGAGGTCCGAGTTGATTGAGCGAGCGACCGACTGGTCAACGGTTCGACGAGGAGGAGGAATTGCGATGGGCTACGAGATCGAACCGATCGGACATGTGCGGGGCGGACGCGTCGAGGCGATCGATGATGACTGGGATTCGGTGTGCTGCACCATCGAACTCGACCCCGACCAGTGGTCACCGGACGCGTTGGCAGGGCTCGAGGAGTTCTCCCACCTCGATGTTGTTTACCTGTTCCATCAGGTTGAGCCGTCCGCCGTCACCCGTGATGCCCGCCATCCCCGGGGAAACACCGCATGGCCCCGTGTCGGCATCTTCGCCCAGCGGGCTCGGATGCGACCCAACCGTCTCGGGGTCACCACCTGTCGACTGCTCGGCATCGACGGACTGTCGGTGCGGGTGCAGGGTCTCGATGCCATCGACGGCTCACCGGTGATCGACCTCAAACCGCATGTGCGCGAGTTCGCCGCGCGCGGCCTCACCGAACAGCCGCAGTGGATGACCGAGTTGATGGCGAACTACTGGATGGCCGCACACCCGCCGATCGAATGATGTGGTCGCGTGCCGGTGGACCCGGGAGCGATCAGTCCCCGGCCACGAGCGCCGAGAGCGTCTCGGCCCTGGAGTACACCAGTCGTGCATCTGCGGCGTGCTGCCCGACCGGCCAGAAAGGAGCACGGTAGATGCCTATCGAGGCCGAGGGCACGCAATCCCCTGTCGGCTCGCAGACCAGGTGATTCGACACTCCCCCGTAGCCGTCGATCGAGCGAATGGCATCGATGAGTGCCGTTCTGGGGATCGAGATGGAACCATCCGAGCCGAGTACGGCGACTCGCTGGATCGAATCGAAGAGCAGGTTCGTTGCGTCGAAGGACGAGGTGTTCCACAACGAGAGCGGATGCCCTCCATAGGTGCGGGTGTAGGCCTCCTGATAGAGGTCGCGGTAGTAGGGATTGCGATCAAGCACAGAAATATCGGGGCCGGAGCCATATGCGTTCACTCGTGCAGCAGCCGACACAGCCTCGCTGGTGACACAGGTACCACTGGTGAGAACAACGACCCGCGAGCCCCCGGGGGTCTCCGCAATGGCGTCCATCAGGCCCTCACACATAGGCGAATGGATGGGGAGGAAAACCACGTCGGCACCACTGTTGACAATGGATTTCGCCACCCCGGCAAGATCACTCCCCTCTGAAGCAACCAGGCTCGGGAGCGCGACGACCCCGTTGGCAGCGACGTGACCCATGAAGGCCTGATCCAGTTGGTCCGAATACTCGGTACCGTCCGACACCGTGACGACGCTTTGTGCGGCGAGTTCATCGACGACGAAATCGGCGGCCACCGAAGCTTGGATGAGATCGTTCGGCGCAGTCCGCGCGTAGGTACTTCCCGGCTTGGCGATCGAGGTGAGAGACGGAGCGGTGTTCTGGGCCGACATGAGCGGAATTCCGGCGCGGGAGAAGACCGGTTCGGCGCCGCCAATTGCTGCGTCCGAGCAGGTAGTTCCAACCACCGCAACCAACTGCGCTCCGAGGAGGATCTTTTCCGCGCCTTCGCGGCCACCCTCGGCCGAGCACTGATCGTCAGCAGCGAGCACCGTCACCGGATGACCCAGCAGGGTTCCCGGCGTCTCATCGAACTCGGTATCGAGATAGTCGATCGCCAGATCAATACCTCGCCGATCATCACGGCCGACACCCTTGGAATCAGTTCCGACCCGCAGCAGAGCCCCCAACTGGATGGGTTGCCCCGGTTCGATCGTGAGGCATCCGCGTGGATCGTTCCGGCATGTCTCCTCGTTCGTCATGATCTTCGAACCGGGTCCAACCCACGGCAAGTACACCCCCTGAAGCACTTCCTCCGACAGATTCTGAATTGGTCCCTTGTCCACAACGAAGGGACCACGGAACGGAGCAGAGATCCCGAGGATCAGTGCGAGATCGAGCGCAACGATCACGACGATGCCGGTGACGACATAGGCGACGTTGCCTCCCGAGCGGAGTGCCACGAACATGGCGTTGGCGATCAGCGCAAGTCCAGCGATCGCACTCAGCGCGAAGAGCAGGAACGGCATTTCGTTACTGGCTAACGAGATGAGTTCGCGCCGTGCGGTGGTGAGGTCACCCACTGCATTCTCCATGGCGTCAGCGGTCGGCGACGCCACGTAGGAACGACTGGAGATCGCGAAGACCGTGGATTGGAGTTCGCCGAGTGATTCGAAGGCCGGCGAATCCTGGGGATCACCATCGGCCAGAGCGGCCCAGTCGGCACGAGACGCGTCGTGGAGATACTGGCCGAGTCGAACCTGAACAGCCGATGTATCGACGGAAGGAAGCCCATCGCTCGCCGTCGCGAGTCGACTCGATGCCGCAGCCTCGGCACCAACGACCTGACGCGCCTCGCGCAGGGTGGAGAACTCCGAGTTGATGAGGAAACCCGTGAGGATCGCGAACAGGCTGCCCAGTGCCGTCATATATGCGGCAGCAGCCATTCCGGCCCGTTCGCGGTTCTCGCCGATCTGCCGATCGATCAACATATAGAACAACACCGAGATCGAACCGACCACGAAGAGCACAAGGGGCAACAGCAGCCAGGTCGACATCGAGGTCAACAGATTCATGATCACGATTCGGAAACCTAGGCGGAAATGAACCTCGTCCCCGGTGAATACAAAGTGAATTCGAATCAGTGACGGAAGTGGCGCTCGCCGGTGAACACCATGGCGAGGCCGGCGGCATCGGCGGCGGCGATGACCTCTTCATCCCGGATAGACCCACCGGGCTGGATGACACAGGTTGCCCCCGCCTCGATGGCGGCATCCAGACCATCAGGGAACGGGAAGAACGCGTCCGACGCGTACGCCCCACCCACGGCCCGACCTTCGGCCTTGACTGCGGCGAGATGCCCGGCATCGCGCCGGTTCTGCTGACCGCAACCGATACCCACGGCCTGACCGTTCTTGACCAGCACGATGGCGTTCGATGTCACCTTGGCCACGACCTGCCAGGCCAGAACGAGGTCGACCCACTCGGCTTCGGATGGCGCGCGCTTGGTGGCCACGGTCCAGCATGCCGGGTCATCGGTGACGAGATCAGGGGTCTGCACGAGATACCCACCGTCGATGGGCCGCAACGAGAGACCCGGCTCACCCGGCGCAACCGCAGTGAGGAGGCGCAGGTTCTTCTTCTCCTGCAGTGCGGCGAGTGCATCAGGTTCGTAGCCGGGCGCCACCAGCACCTCGGTGAACACCGGAGCAATCGCCTGCGCTACCTCGAGCGTGACGATTCGATTGAGAGCGATGATGCCGCCGAACGCCGAGACTGTGTCGCAGGCATGTGCTCGTGCATACGCCGTTTCAATGTCATCAGCCACTGCCACACCGCATGGGTTGGCGTGCTTGATGACCACCGCCGCGGGTCGCTCGCCAATGGAATGCACGAGACGCCATGCGGCCTCGGTGTCGTACACGTTGAGATAGCTCATCTCCTTGCCACCGTGCTGCTCGGCAGTGGCCCACCAACCGGACTCGCCGGCAGTGGAATAACGAGCGCCCACCTGATGGGGGTTCTCGCCGTAACGCAGCACCTGCTCGCGGGTGAGCATGAGCGAGATGGTGGCGGGCAGTTCAGCCGGCGCGTCGGTCCCATCGCTCACGCCCGCAGTCGGCTGACCGGCATCGAACCATGCGAGGATCTCGGCGTCGTAGGCGGCCGTGTGCGCGAACGCATCGCGGGCCAAGCGTGTGCGTGTGGCCTGCGTGAGTGCACCCTCGGCTCGCAGTTCGGTGAGTACCTCGTCATAACGCGACGGATCGGTGACGATGCCGACGAACGCATGGTTCTTCGCGGCGGCGCGCACCATGGTCGGGCCACCGATATCGATGAGTTCGATCGAAGGTTCGGACGAGAACGGGTACAGGTTGGCCACCACGAGCTCGATCGGTTCGATGCCGTACTCGGCCATATCCGCGCGATGCTCGGCGTTGGTCGGGTCTGCGAGCACACCACCGTGCACCTTGGGATGCAGTGTCACAACTCGGTGCCCGAGGATGGCGGGCACTCCGGTGATATCGGCGACATCAGTGACAGGAACACCGGCCGCAGCGATGGCTCGAGCAGTACCCCCGCTCGAGATGAGATCCCAGCCCAGTTCATGCAGCGCCTGGGCGAACTCCACGATGCCGGACTTGTCGTACACAGACAGAAGAGCCCTCACTGGACACTTCCCCTTTCGATGATCTCGCTGATGGTGCGGACATAGATGCGGCGTTCGACCGCCTTGATGCGTTCGTGCAGTGACTCGACGGTGTCGCCCGGTTCGATGACCACAGCCTCCTGGGCGAGGATCGGCCCGGCATCGACCTCTTCGGTGGCGATATGAACCGTGCATCCGGTGACCTTCACGCCATAGGCGAGTGCATCGGCCACACCGTGCCAACCCGGGAACGAGGGCAGCAGCGCCGGATGGGTGTTGAGCACATGACCGGGGAAGGTTTCGAACATCCCCTTGCTGAGGATGGTGCCGAAGCCAGCCATGACGACGAGGTCGATGTCGTAGCCAGTGAGCAGACCGGCGACCTCGGCGGTGTAGCCATCGCGGTCGAAGTCACGGGCGTAGCTGCGTCGCCGCATCAGTTCGCACTCGATGCCGTTTCGTTCAGCCACCTCTTGGGCCCCGCATTCGCGGTCAACAACAGCAACGGCCACCGGCACACCAGCGGCGCAGATGGCATCGAGAATGGTTCCGCTTCCGGAGGCAAGGACGGCGATGCGCATTCCGGCGAACCTATCAGGAGGCGAGCAGCGGCCTTCCCGTCAGCCTTGGCCAGGATCTGCTCCATCATTCGCCCGAGTTGCGGCCACGAGCTCCCGCCACTCGACCTCATTGACATCACGAGTCACGATCGGTCCGGGAGCCGATCGACGGTCGTATTCCAGATAGAGCCCATCATCGAGTTCGATGACTCGTGTCGGGTCGGCATCGAGCAGATGAGCGAGTCGGGCACTCTGCTCACCGGTCACAGTTTCGACGGCGATGAATCCGCCATCCGTCATGCAACTCGAAAGCTCGACATCGGCGCCGACCGAACCGAGATCGACCTCGTTGAATCCGGCCGAGCCGGGATCGTGAGCCTGAACGGCGTCCGCCACGCGAAGAAGCAACGCCTCATCCATTCGCTTCACTGACAGCAGCGCGAACGGGGACGAATCTCGCAACCAGGTCACAACGCCAGTGCCGTCTGAGAACGCCAGCGGTTGAGAAACGAGTCCGCTCGACGGGAACACGGAGTCGTCCGGATGGGCGAAGGAGAACACGGCGATGGGTCCGCCGAGATCTCCATTCGTGAGGAGCTGGGCATCCCCGAATCTGACTCGCGGATTTGGCTCGGTGTACTCGTTGTTGACGGTTCGTCCCGAACACCCTGGCTCATCAATCGTGATGTGCCCGTTGTTGGAACCGCGAACCTCAGATTCGACTGATGGGACGACCGCTCGCCCAGTGCGCACCGGCAAGGACTCAAGATCAACCGCTGAGGGTTCTGAGGCTGCTTCCACCGGAATGCTGCTCGAGGGCAGAATGACGACGCCCAGCACGCCCACGGCAGCGGCCACTGCAACAACCAACCCGAGCCACAATCGGCGACTCCTTCGGTGCATTCCAACATTTGTCATCATTGCCTCCTGCTATCTCGCCGAAATCCCCGCCGAATAAGACCCTACGCAGAAGGCGCCAATTCCGCAATGATTTTCTGTCTTTTCGCGTCAAATCCCTGGCATACCCACTGAGTCACGAACACGATTCGCCCGCAAACCGCTGATGTTCTCAGGAGGCGAGCAGGGGCCTTCCCGTCAGAGCACCAGTGTGTTCGCCGTGTTCCATGAATACCGAACCGTTCACGATCGTGGCGTCGTATCCCTGCGATCGCTGCACGAACCGACCGGCGCCAGCCGGGAAGTCACGCTGGAAGGTGGGCAGCGGAAGGTACAGATCCTCGAGCAAGAACACGTTGACATCAGCCTTGGCGCCGACGGCGATCCGACCGCGATCGGTGAACCCGAACAACTCGGCGGGACGACCAGTGAGCTGATGCACGCCCTCGCCGATGGACATGAGGCCGCGCTCTCGGATCCAGTAGGACAGGAAGAACGTGGGCTGGCTGGCATCGAGGATCTGTCCGACGTGTGCACCCGAATCAGCGAGACCCAGCATCATGCGCGGATCGGTGAGCATCTGATCGATCACCGTGAAGTCCTGGTTGAGGATCGGCCAGTTGAGGATCACCTTGCCGTCAGTGGCATCGACCAGATCGAGATAGGCCTCGACCGCAGTGGTGCCGGCCCGCTCGGCGTACGCGGCGAGGCTGTCCTCCGGTCGGGAGTCATAACGAGCGCCACGCTCCGGGGTGAGCACGAAGTATTCGCGAGTGGCTTCGAGACCACGACGGCCGTCGCCGCGAGCAATGAGATCGGCGCGCACCGACGGGTCGCGAAGGATGGCGACACGCTCGGCCAGTGTGCGACCGGCCAGCACATCCCAGCCGGTGCGATTGTCAAACGGGGTCTTGTGGGCCAGCGAGAAGATCACGCCGATGGAGCGCGAGGTGGTTTGCGGACGCAGGTTCGCGCCGGTGGCGTTGGCCTCGGAAACGAAGTCGAGCACCTGTCGCCACTGCTGCGGATCAGCGAACACCGACGTGAGATTGAAGGTGAACGGACGGCCCGAGGCCCGGCTCATGGCGGCCATGATCGCCACCTCGCTGCGGGCCCGTTCCAGGCCCAACCCCTCACCGTCGAAGCGCGGCGCACAACCCAGCACTCCACGACCATGACGACCCAGCACCGAGGCGAGTGCGACAAGTTCACGCTCTTTCGCCCAGGTACCCGGCACATTGCGACCATCGAACGTGACATGACGACCAGTACGTGAGGTGGAGAACCCCACCGCTCCGGCCCGCATTGCTTCATCGACGAGATCCACCATGACCGCGAGTTCATCGTCGGTGGGTTCGGCATCAACATCGAGCGAACGATCGCCCATGGCGTAGTAGCGAACTGCACCATGCCCGACGAACCCGGCGAAGTTCAGCCCCTTCGGCTGACTGGCCAACCACCGCAGGTACTCACCATGGGTGTTCCAGTTCCAGGGCATGCCGGCGAGGATCGAGTCCGCCGGGATGTCCTCAACCGCTTCCATGGCTTTCGCGAGGAACGGCGCGTCGCCATCACGCACCGGGGCGAAAGTCATGCCGCAGTTGCCCATGACCACTGAGGTGACACCATGCCAGCAGGTCGAGGTGCCGATGGGATCCCAGGCCAGTTGCGCATCGAGATGGGTGTGCACGTCTACGAATCCGGGCGTGACGAGTCTGTCCTCGGCGTCGATGGTGCGACGGGCGGCACCGACATCGGCACCCACCGCAACAATCGTGTCGCCGTCGATGGCCACATCGGCCCGCTGGGGCTCAGCCCCGGACCCATCGACGACCATGCCCCCCGAGATCACCAGATCATGCATTTCCCGACAGTACCGGCGAGACACCGATCCCTGCCGATGAACTCACCGCACTTCCGTGCGGATCTCGTTGACACGGATTCGAAGCTCGGGCGTGAGCCATACTTGCGCTGAAACAGGCGCACACCAACAGGACGGCGGAGATGGACAACGAAGTGGAACTCGTCACCGATGGCGATGGACTGGCAATCATCGGAAGCCCAACGGCGGTGGAACGGTTCATGGATTCACTGAACCTCCCGGCAGCTGACTCGGTCAACCTCCCGGCGGTCCTGACCGCAGGGTCCGCGATCGCACAAACGGCAGCGGGGGTTGCTGACAAGTCAGGCCGTTGGGTGAAGCTCACTGCGAAATCAGCGAAGGACATCCAGCAGTACGGATTGACCCCGACCAAGACTCCCGGTATCTCGTATGCGATGGCCGGCAAGTCGGGCTCGATCGACAAGTGGTTGCAGATCCAACACGGAGTTGGTCCGATGCTGACCAGCCCAATGTTGCTTGCGAATTCAGCGGCGCTCATGTCGCAATTCGCCATGCAGCAGAAGATGAACGAGATCACCGACTACCTCGCGATCATCGATGCGAAGCTTGATCAGGTCATCCGATCCCAGACCAATCAGGTCTTGGCCCGCTTGGACGGCGTCGATCTCGCGATCCGGGAAGCCATGCGCGTCCGGGAGTCGGTAGGGCGAGTCTCGGAGGTGACCTGGTCCAAGGTGCAGAGCTCTGCCCAATCCATCCACGAGACCGAGGGGTACGCGCTCCGACAATTGAATGACCTCGTGGAACAGATTGATTCGAGCGGCACAATTGCGACTCTCGCGGACAGCACGAAAAAAGTCGAAACCGAGGTCGAGAAGTGGCTTCTGGTGCTCGCTCGGTGCTTCGAACTGCACGACGCTGTCGGGGTGCTCGAACTCGACCGGGTTCTCGACGCTTCACCCGATGAACTCGACCGACACCGTCTGGGCCTGCACTCCGCCCGACAGGACCGGCGTGAACTCTTCGCCGCGAGACTCGACCCGCTCTTCGTGCAGATGAGCGAAGCAGTCCGCGTCGCCAACGCAAAGGTGCTGTTGAATCCGATCCAGTCACCTTCGGTGATTAGTTCAAGCAATGTCATCGCCGAGCAGGTGATCTCGTTCCTCGATCTGCTCGAGATCGAATCGTCGAGAGCGAGCGCCGAAGCGCGGCAATGGAAGGAAGCAGCCTCAGAGCACTGGGAAAAGGCACGCGTGGTCGGTTCCCAAGGCATCACTCAGGCGAAGAAACTGAGTGGAGATGCGCGCGAAGGTGCAGCAGCACTCAAAGGCAAACTCTCAGGCCGAATCCCAGGGCGAAAGCGCTCGACCCAGGACGACGAGTAACAACGACGAAGGCCCGGCGCTGGGGCCGGGCCTTCGATCAGAACTTCCGTGGTGCAGACAGTCGTACTGCTACCGAACCAGCGGCAGCGTTGGGCTCAGGCCCAGCCGTGCTCGCGGACGACCTCGACCATGAGTTCGCCGGCCTCGGTGGGGTTCTTACCCACGCGGACGCCCGCATCAGCGAGGGCTTCCATCTTGGCGGCAGCAGTGCCCTTGCCACCGGAGACGATGGCGCCGGCATGGCCCATCTTCTTGCCCGGAGGAGCGGTGACACCAGCGACGTAGGACACGACCGGCTTGGACATGTTGTTCTTGATGAACTCCGCGGCCTCTTCCTCAGCCGAACCACCGATCTCGCCGATCATCATGACGGCCTTGGTGTCGGGATCGGCTTCGAACGCTGCGAGGCAGTCGATGAACGAGGTGCCCGGAACGGGGTCGCCACCGATGCCGACGCAGGTGGTGACGCCGATGTCCTGCAGCTTGAGTTCGTAGAGCGCCTGGTAGGTGAGCGTGCCAGAGCGGCTCACGATGCCGACCGGGCCGCCGGGCTTGGCGATCTCACCGGCAGTGATGCCGATGTTGCACTTGCCGGGGCTGATGATGCCGGGGCAGTTCGGGCCGAGCAGACGCACGTTCGGGAATTCGCGCTTGAGTTCGTTGTAGAACCACGCTTCGTCGTGGGCCGGCACGCCTTCAGTGATGCACACGATGAACTCGACGCCACCCTCAGCGGCGTCCATGATCGCGGCGCGGACACCGGGAGCGGGAATGAAGATGCACGAGGCGTTGGCGCCGGTGGCGGCGACAGCTTCAGCGACGTTGGCGAAGATCGGGATGCCGTCGACATCCTCGCCAGCCTTCTTGGGGTTGGTGCCACCAACGACGTTGGTGCCGTAGTCACGGTTGCGCAGGCCGTAGAAACGACCCTGCGAACCGGTGAGGCCCTGGTAGATGACCTTTGTGTTCTCGTCTACGAAGATGCTCATCGGATTCCTCAGTTCTTCTTCGCAAGTGCGACAGCGGTAGCAGCAGCTTCGAGCATCGTGGGCTTGCTCTGGAGTCGCTCGGACAGGTGCGGGGCGAGCAGTGCTCGGCCCTCTTCGGCGTTGGTGCCGTCGAGGCGGATGACGATCGGTGCGGCGATAACGACCATCTCGAGGGCGCCGATGATCCCCTTTGCGACCTCTTCGCCGCGGGTGATGCCACCGAAGATGTTGATGAAGATCGACTTCACGCTCGGGTCATCGTTGATGACCTGCAGAGCGCCAGCCATGACCTCGGCGTTCGCACCGCCGCCGATGTCCAGGAAGTTGGCGGCTTCGCCACCGGCCTGGTTGACGACGTCGAGCGTGCTCATGGCCAGACCCGCGCCGTTGGCGATGATCCCGACCGAGCCCTCGAGGCCCACATACTGCAGACCCTTCGCATGGGCCGCTTCCTCACGGGCATCGCGCACCTGCGTGGTGGCGTACTCATCCCATTCGTGGCGGAACTCAGCGTTGTCATCGAGCGTGACCTTGGCATCGAGTGCGTGCACCCGGCCGTTGGTCTTCACGATGAGCGGGTTGATCTCGGCGAGATCGGCGTCGCCCTCGACATACGCGGTGTAGAGCTTGCAGAGCAGCTCGACCGCGTCCTCGGTGACGTCGGCGTTGAGATTCGCGGCCTTGACCCACTCACGACACACGTCGGCGCTGAGACCGTCGACCGGATCGATCCAGATCTTGGCGATGGCATCGGGGTTATCGACGGCCACCTGCTCGATCTCGACACCGCCCTCCTTGGAGAGCATGCCGAGATGCTTCTTGGCGGAACGATCGAGCGTGAACGAGGCGTAGTACTCCTCGGCGATGTCCGAAGCGTTCTCGATCCAGAGGATGCGAGTGATGTGACCCTTGATGTCGAGGCCGAGAATGTTGCCGGCGTGCTCGCGCACTTCGGCCTCATCGGTGGCGAGCTTGACGCCACCGGCCTTGCCACGACCACCGGCATGCACCTGGGCCTTGACGACGACTGGGTAACCGACTGCGTTCGCCGCGGCGACTGCATCCTCGACGGTCGTGACGGCACGACCGTCGGAGACCGGGATACCGAACGTTGCGAAGAACTGTTTGCCTTGATATTCGAGAAGATCCACGGCGACAAGGTAGTCAGTGAGGGGGCTGCGCTCCCAAACGGAGCGTCATGGGTTTCACGCCGGGTCGGCCACGCGGATCGATGACTTCATCGGAACGGCCGACTGCGGCGATACTTGCCCCATGTCACCGGTCAAACAGGCGCCGACCCGCACCCCCCGCTCGATCATCCTCGCGGTGGCCGGCGTGACCCTCGGACTCATCCTGGTGCTGGTGTTGTTCATCTTCGCCATTCCTTCGCTCACCGAATCGGGCAAGGTCGAGGTCAAGCTGGGTTCCGATACCTATGACGCCGGCTCGGCGGAGTCACTGGCTCGTTCAATCTCCTCGGCCGGACCCCTCCTGCTTCCCGATGTGTCGGGCGGCAAGCGCGACGTCTACCTCCAGCACCTCGGCGACGACCCTGCCAGCGGCTGGTACGCCTTCGACGCCCGCCGACCCGGCCAGAGCAGGGACTGTTCCCTGAACTGGCGGGCCGATAGCGCTGACTTCATCGATCCGTGTGATGGGGCCGTGGTCCCCGCCGACGGATCAGGCCTCACCGACTACCCGGTGACAGTCTCCGACACCGGACGGGTCGTGGTCGACTTCAACCCCGAGGCGCCCCCAGCGGGCTGAGCAGTGGGCTGAGCGACTGGCTTGACGACTGTCGGGGACGGGCGGAAGAACAGCACCAGCACTGGCACGAGGTACGCGAACCACACGACGACCTGAAGAACCGTGAGGGTCGGCGTGAAGTTGAAGATGCCCCTCATGAGGCTGCCGTACCAAGCATCGGCTGAGTACCAACTGGTGATGTTGAGCGCCACCGAATCCTCACCGCCGATGATGCCGGCTTCCTGGAGTTCGTGAACACCGGCAGAGAGCACACCGGCAGCGATGACGATCAGCAGTGCCCCGGTGACCTTGAAGAACTTGGCGAGGTTGACCGCCACGGCTTGGCGGTAGATCAGGTAGCCCAGCAGCACGGCAGCAGCAATGCCGAGTAGGCCACCGACGGCGGGATGTGACGCCGCGCCCATGGCTTTCTCATTCGTCCAGAGGAACAGCGCCGTCTCGAGCCCTTCACGGGCAACCGCAACCATTGCCATGACAGCGATGGCAACACTGCCCATCTCCGCAGCAGCGTCGAGTTTCCCGTGAAGTTCGGCTTTCATCGTGCGCGAGGTGGAACGCATCCAGAAGACCATCCACGTCACGAATGCGACAGCGATGATCGACATGACACCGGCGAAGATCTCCTCTGCCCTGTCGCTCAGCTCGTTCGAGGTGAAGTGGAGGACAGCAGCGAACCCCAGGCTGGCGGCAGCGGCGAGCGCCACGCCGGTCCACAGCGGCACGAGTCGGTTGGTGCGCCCGGTCTTCACGAGGTAGGCGACGAGGATGCCGACGACGAGCGATGCTTCGAGACCTTCACGAAGACCGATGAGGAAGTTCGAGAACACGGGGGAAGCCTCCATCTGGGAGTCGTCAGGACTGCGTGTTAGGCAGACCTAACTCGGTTGTGTTCAGTATGCCTAACACACCCGATTTCGCCAATGCAAGGCAAACCTGACGATACGTCAGAAAACCTTCGGCACGTCGAACCCGACCATGTCAGCGCGTGGTCTGCGCTTGGTCTGCGCTTGGTCTGCGCCCTGTCAGCGCTTGGTCAGCGGGGCCCATGCCAACAGCAGGCGCTTCTCGCCGATACCCCGGAAGTTCACGACGGCCTCGGCCTTGTCGCCGCTGCCGACGATCGCGGTGATCACCCCATCGCCGAACTTCCCATGGCTCACATCGTCGCCGACCTGCAGGCCGATCTGATCGGCACCACTCGGCTTCGGCGGTGGTGGCTTGAGCACTGACTCAATGGACTCACCGCCGCGTGATCGGCCTCCCCCGCCGATGACCGAACCGCTCCAATCATCGTCAGCATCACGACGACCCCAGGCTCCGCCCGAGCCCGGAGTGCGGGCTCCATAGGAACTGCTGCCGTAGGAGGAGTTCCCGTAGGAACCGCTCGAAGCTCCCTGACCGCGAGCGGTGCGACGCTCGCCGGCCACCATCGTGACAAGGTTCGCCGGGATCTCATCAAGGAACCTGCTCGGCGGGTTGTATTGCGTGCTTCCGAACATAGTGCGCGCCCACGCGTGACTCAGATGCAACCGCTCACGAGCGCGCGTGATCCCGACGTACGCGAGACGACGCTCCTCTTCGAGTTCATCGGGATCACCGATGGAACGCAGGTGCGGGAACACACCATCTTCGAGACCGATGAGGAAGACCACGGGGAACTCGAGTCCCTTCGCGGCGTGGAGTGTCATCAGCACGATCGCTGAGTCGTCGCCGTCGAGATCATCGGTGTCGGCCACGAGGCTGATCTGCTCGAGGAACTCATCGACCGACGCGAAATCGCGAGCAGCACCGACGAGTTCCGCAAGGTTCTCGATGCGGCCCTCGGATTCGATGGAGCGCTCGGCCTCGAGTTCGGCCACGTAGCCGGATCGTTGCATCGCCGCTTCGATGACTGCCGCAGGACCGTCGGTGACGAAGTGCTCGAGATCATCGATGAGCTTGAGGAACTCGTCGATTCCCTTGAGCGCCTTACCGGTGACTCCTGCAGCCGCAGCCTCACGGAGCGCATCAATGAACGTGAGTTCGTGGCTGCGGGCGTAGGCGTCGAGACGACCCACCGATGATTCGCCCACGCCGCGGCGTGGAACGTTGAGCACGCGCTTCACGGAAACCTCATCGGCCGGATTGACCGTGACCTTCACGTAAGCGAGCGCGTCCTTGACCTCACGCCGATCGTAGAAACGAGTGCCACCGACGACCTTGTACGGGATGCCGACGCGCATGAGGTATTCCTCGATGACACGGCTCTGCGCGTTGGTTCGGTAGAAGATCGCACAGTCACCCCAGGAGTGACCGCTGTCGTGGAGATGCATGATGCGTTGCGCGATCCAATGCGCTTCATCGGCCTCATCGTCAGCGTGATATCGCATGATCGATTCGCCCGGGCCGGCTTCGGTCCAGAGATCCTTCGGCCGGCGACTGAGGTTGTTGGTGATGACGGCGTTCGCAGCATCAAGAATGGTCTGACTCGATCGATAGTTCTGCTCGAGAAGCACAACCGTGACATCGGGGAACGCGTTCTCGAACTCCAAGATGTTGCGCATGTCGGCGCCACGGAATCGATAGATCGACTGGTCGCCATCGCCCACGACGCAGACGTTGCCGTGCTGCGCGGTGAGCATGAGGACGAGCTCGTTCTGCACGCGGTTGGTGTCCTGGTACTCATCGACCATCACATGCCGGAACCGACGCTGATAGGACTCGAGCACGTCGGGATTGCGTCGGAAGAGTTCGACGGTGTTGACGAGGAGATCATCGAAATCCATCGCGCCCGACTTGAGCAG